>ENA-ORBV01000232-ORBV01000232.1-microbial-mat-metagenome-genome-assembly--contig:-NODE-232-length-123356-cov-9.997534_pt1 | contig 123356 bp, 98 predicted proteins | sample MGYA00237777_ERZ505514 | MGnify/ENA primary metagenome ERZ505514 (study PRJEB26160, sample SAMN06269048) | microbial mat metagenome | isolation source: Oligotrophic lake microbial mat | place...
TACCGCCATTCACCTGCCAGGAATTCTGTCAAGAGAAGAAAAGGGGCGTGGCGGCCAAGTGTGCTGGCCCGGCGACCAAGTGTGGCGTCATGTTCGGAATGAGAGCGTCAGCTTCCAGTGAAGCTGGGCGTGGCGGCGGAGTGTGCTGAGTTGCTCGGATTGGCAGCGGCGGTTTTGGTGAAGCTGCGCGTCGCGGCCGAGTGTGCCGATTTGCTCGGATTGGAAGCGTCAGTTTTGGTGAAGCTGGGCGTGGCGGCGGAGTGTGTTGCGTTGCTCGGGATGGAAACGTCAGTTCCCGTGCAGCTGGGCGTGGCGGCCGAGTGTGCCGAGTTGCTCGGATTGGAAGCGTCAGTTTTGGTGAAGCTGCGCGTGGCGGCCGAGTGTGCTCGACTGGCTCGGAATGGAAACGCCAGTTCCCGTGCAGCTGGGTTTGGCGGCCAAGTGCGCTGATGTGCTCGCCTTCCGCCGCTAGTCCGCGCGCATTTCCCGGCATAGTTTTCCCAAGGCCTGTACCCGCCGCAAATCCGTCATCCCTCCTCAAGAATCCGCTAGTTCAGGCCCGATCCGATTCCTGTTCCGCGCCCTCGACGTCCCCACGTCGTTCGCGCTTTCCCCGAATCGGAGTCCCTGCCCGTGTCGATTATCCACAGCGCCAAGACCTGGCTCTCGTTCTCATTCGCAACTCTAGTCGCCCTCTCTCTCGCCGCATGCAGCGGCGGTGGCTCGAGCTCTGCGAGCGGCATCGAAGCCCTCTCCGTCGCCGGCTCGATGTCGGTCGTGACCACGAATGGCAGCGGTTCGGCCGCCTCCGTCGCACCTCAATCTCAAGGTGACACGACGAGCTTCGCGTCGACGAGCGATTACAAGACCGACGTCTCACGCGCATACGTCTACGATCCGTCGATGGAACCGTTGCAGACGGTCAACATGATCCTCTGCTTGCTCAAGCAGACGGCTTACTCGGGTCTCTTGAACGAAGGCCTGTACAAAGCGCAGATCGACGAACTCTCATGCGATTCGGGCGATGGCGGCGAGTCCGAAACCGGTCAATCAGGGAGCGAGCAAGCCTCGTTCAACATCTGGGTCGTGAACAGCAGCCGCACCAGCAACGACGGTGCGCAAGAGCTCGAGTTCTGGATTCCGGGCGGCGGTAGCGACGGCGAAATCCGCGTGCATGTCGCGATCACGAAGGGCGTCAGCGCGGAGAATCCTTTCGGCGTGTTCGACCTGAACTTCCACCAGTACGAAGTCGACAACGTGACGACGAGCGGCTTCGGCAACTTGCACACGCTCGACGCCGCCGCAGGATTCGCCGGCTTCAGCTTCTATCAAGAGAACGGCGACGTCAGCGTCGTGCAGAACCCGGGTCAACACGCGGAACTGATCCAAGCCAACGTGCAAATGTCGGCCGATCAAACGACTGGATCCGCTCGCATCGTCGCGACTCGCCGCGAGAACTATGGCTCAGGTGACACGGGCGCGCAGACCAACGAGTACCGCCTCGCGTTCGACGAAACGCACGTCGAACGGCAGACGGTCGGCGGCAGTGTCGTCTGTCTCTCGCGCACGGATTTCTTCACCCGTACGTGGCGCTACAACTTGTACGACGCGGAAAACGGCGAGCGCGTCGAGCTCAACTCGGGCTTCGGTTTCCAGACGTTGACGGGTCAGTACGGCTGGGCCGGTTATCACGGACTTTGGCTGCCCGAAGGCATCTCGCTCGTCGACGGTGCGACCGTCACGCGTCAGACGTACGGTCAATCGACGCCGGAGACGTACACGCTGCTGAAAGCACGCGGAAAGCTCTTCGAGAACACGCGTCACACGCTCGATCTCACCGCGCTGGTGGGCGTGAGCTTCGAGTGGTGGGCCCCGACGAGCCCGGGCAATCCGCCGGCGCGCAAATTGGTCGAGTACCAGACTCCGAACTGGGTCGTCGTCGGTGTGTGGAACGATTCGAATCAGAACTTCGACGAGGTCGATCCGGCCACGACGATCGACACGTCTGCTCTCGGCTTCCTCGGCATGTGGTCGCAAAGTCTGGGTGGATCGTGCTCGTTCGTGCACGGCGCCGAAGCCATCACGTACTACGAGCGCGAGCTGGTCGGACCCTCGCACAGCCTCTTCACCTCGGCGAACAGCGTCGATCTGTACGGCTTCAACAACTGTCTGCGTCCGACGATCACGTCGAACGAGGCGAACACGGGCGATATCTACTACCCGGACTCGACGCAAGTCGTCACTCCGTACGTCTACACGCTCCACAAGACGGACATGACGTTCACGATCGACGTCGCGAGCACGCCGACGGAAGTCGGTCTCGCTGATGGCGCCGAAGTGACCAGCGGTCCGTACACGTGGGGCATGAACTCGGGCGCGATGGTGACCGTCGGCGTCTACAACGAGCTCGCGAACACGTCGGGCATCTACAACGTCACGACGTTCTACACCTACGAAACGGGCGCGAACTCGTGGAATCAGTTCGCGATGCTGTTCGATTCCGACGAAATCCCCGTCGTCTTCGACAAGCCGATCCAGTTCTCCTATAGGCATCAAACCGGTGACGACGCGAACGAGAGTTCGGCCTTCGACGATCGCACGTACCTGTTCTCGTACAACGGTCCAGGTGAACTCGGCGGCATCCCGCACGACGGCATCGACTTCGACAACGACGGCAATCCGGATCGTTACTACCCGCAGTTCAGCATCGTCGCCGGGACCTTGTGCGGTCCGACGGGCTCGGAGTACGTCCTCCGCCCGATCGAGTCCGAGCAGAATTTGGCTGAGGACCCGCTGAATTGTGGTGGTCTGCACGTCGCTCTCGCTGACGCGGCAAACTTGACTTTGCCGACCAGCGCGGACTGGACGGATCCCGCGCTCAGCGCAGCACCGACGGTGGAGGGGGCTCCGCGCGTCATCAAAGGCGAGGTCGTCGGCTCGTCGAACTGACGCACTCCACGATTCGTTTTGGGCTTCGGGCCGGTGTCACTCCGCGTGACATCGGCCCGAAGCGTTTCGACGACGTCGCCGGTCACAGCCGCACGTGCCAATCGTTTCGTGGGTGATGGGACATCACGCGTGCGACATCGCCATCGAGCGTTCAGCGTTCGCGAAACGAGAGCGACTTCGGTATTCTCCCTTCCACTCTGGTTCCGAGCGAATCTCGGTCACGAGTCGAACCGGGAGCCGAACACCCATCGATCTGCACGTCCGAACCACGCCAGAAGGAAAGTTCGATCCCTTGGAGGAGCGGGATCAGGACTTCCTAAGTCGACTCGTCGCGCGCGATCGCGATGCCCTCGGGCGTTTCTATGAGCTTTTCTTCGACCGCATTTACGGCTATGTGCGCCGCCTCGTCGTCGAGGACCACCTCGCCGAAGACGTGACCCAAGACGTGTTCGTGCACATCCATCGCTCGATCCAAACCTTCGACAGTGCGCGCGACCTGTCGCCGTGGGTATTCACGATCGCAGCGAACAAAGTGCGCGACCACTGGCGGTCGCGCCGACATCACGACGCCCTGCGCGAAACGAGCTTGGACGGCGACGATGCGCGCCCGCTCGTCGAGCCCGTCGACGGCGCGCTGGGCCCGTTGTTCGACATCGAGAATCGCGAGCTACGCGCGACCCTCGACGCAGCGATCGGCGAACTGCCTGTGGGCATGCGCGAAACTCTCGTCCTGCGTTGGTTCGAGGAACTTCCGTTCGACGAGATCGGCCGCATGATCGGTCGCAACGAAACAGCGGTGCGCAAGCGCTACTCGCGTGCGTTGGCGGAACTGCGCGTGAACTTGGAAAAACGTGTCGGCACTGTCGGCGGGGGAAACGCGTGAAGCCCGAATCGAGCTCGGAATCGCGCGATCCGGAGATGGAGCGACTGCTCGTGCGCGCCCTTCGACCGACCGCATCGCCCGCCTTCCGCGCGAGTTTGAAAGAGCGCTTCCTCGCAGGCGCGGACGAAGTTGTCGCTGAAGACACCGCTGGTTCAGCGGAACGCGCTCCGCGTTCGGCAGCGGAAATCAGGACCGATCCGCGCGGCTCGATCCCTGAGCGCACGCGCCTCTTTCCGTTCGTGTGGCCGTTCGTTCTCGCGGCGAGCGTCGCCTTCATCCTGCATTTTTTCCTGACGCGCGACGCGGTCCTGCGCTGGCGAGTCGTCGGCACAAACGGTGGTGGTGAGTACATCGTCGACGGTCAGCGCATACATTCGAGCGAGACTGGGCGCCTGCTCGACGCCGTGCAGACGGCGCACGAGATCGAGACCATGGACAGCGGTCTGCGCCTCCAACTGAACGACGATCTCGTGCTCGAGCTCGGGCCGAAGACGCGGGTTTCGTCGCTCAGCTTCCCGCCGGCGAACATCTACTCGATCTACGCGAACGTCGGCTCGGTGCGAGTCACGACGGGGCCGACGTTCGACGGCAATCGATTGCGCGTCCTGACCGACGACATGGAGACTGCCGTCGTCGGCACGACCTTCGGCATCGACGTCGAGAAAATCGGCACGTGCTTGTGCTGTGTCGCCGGCGTCGTCGAGTGCGACGCGCGCGACGGCCGCGGGATGCAACCGACCGAGGCCGGCAAGATGCGCTTCGCATTCCACTCCGGAGCGAAGCCGATGTTGGGCGACGCCGTGTCGAAGCACACCGAGCCGCTCGAGTCGCTGAAGTCCTTCGCGAGCGCGCTCTGGAAGAAGTGAGCGCCGCTCACAGGCCGCTGACGAGCGCTAAACGTCTTGTTTCGAGCCATGTGCTGCGTTCGAACTGCTTCGCGGTGTCGCGCAACGACTTGTCGAGAGCGCCCAACGCTTCTGTTGCTGCCGCTGCGATCGCGAACAAGTCCGGCGGTGCTTCGGGGCGCGACAAGACCGGCGCGAGAGCCTGGAGCGCACGATTCGGATCGCCGCGCTGCAGATGTGCTTCCGCTCGCGTCAGCACGGCAGGCAATTCGAACTGACCGCTCCAACTCGATTGCGCGTCGATATGCGCGAGCGCCGCATCGGGATCGCCCGCGATCAAGTCCAAGTTCGCGAGGCGCAGTCGCGGCGCCGAACTCGTCGCGCCGGGATTGACGGGGATCGTGTAACGGTTCGCGTGCAGCGCGAGACACTGCTCGAACGCACTGCGCGCTGCTCCGTAGCGTCCGAGTCGTTCGTTCGCGGCGCCTTCGAGGAACACGAGGTTCGGATGCGGCTCGATGCAGCACGCGTGACTCGCGCTGATGACATCGAGCGCGCGCTCGTTCTCGCCGTCCTGCACGAGACAAGTTGCGAGCACGCTGGCCAGTCGAACCGGCGAATGTTTCGGTGCATCGTCGGGAATGCCGCGCAACGTCTCGAGGAAAGGCCACAGGTGCCGTTCGCCGATCTTGCGCGCTTCGCCGAGTGCGCCGGACCGCGCCAGTTCCAACGCAAGGTACCCGGCCAAATCGCCGTCCGACGGATCGTCGTCCAAAGCACGCTCCAAGAGTCGCGTGTTGCGCTCGCGCTTCGAACGCTCGACGCGCAACTGTGGAACTTCGCCGAGGTGCACGATGCAAGCCGAGAGCGCCGCGATCGATGACCGTCGCGACTTCAAGAATGCGGACACGCCCAGCGGATCGCCCGTCAGCGTTTCGTGCACGCGCCGCGTGAAGCGCAGCGCGGCATCGTTCACGAAGAAACGTGGCACGAAACACGGATCCCACAAGCGCGACCGACCGGCGAGCACGTCGGCGAAACTCGCGTCGAGCGCGTTCGCGTCATGCAACGCGAGCAAACCGATCGTGAAGCGCGGATCGCGTGCCGCGCTCTGCAGCGCGTTCTCGGCATCGATCAAGCGCTCGTCGGCGTCGAGCACCAAGACGTGTGTGCTCTGCAGGGCTGCGAGGCCAGCGTTACGCGCCGCGGAGAAATCGTCGACCCAGGCGAAGTCGACGACGCGCGCGCCGCTCATGGTCGCGATGCTACGCGTGCGATCGGTGCTGCCGGTGTCGACGACGACGATTTCGTCTGCGACTCCTCGAACGCTCTTCAAACAATCGGAAAGAAAACGCTCCTCGTTGCGCGCGATGACACACAAACCGATTCGGCTCATGACTCGGAACCTACCATTTGCGCCAGTCTGGCCCACGCTCCGACGCGCGGATACCATGCCGCCGAATCACGCCCTGAAAACCCCAGGAAATCCGTCCTCGCACTGCCTTGGACCAAGGAACGCCGATGCGCTTTCATTCCATTCTCCTCCCGGCCTTCGCCATCGTCGTCGCGCTCGGTGCGGGCTCGAGGCCGCAATTCGCGCCGGCGGCTGCAACCACGCTCAAGAAGCACATCACGAACGAGAACAAGTCGAGGACGACCAAAGTCGAGTTCACGGTCGACGGCGAAGCTCAAGGTGAAGCACCGGAGGGATTCGAACTGACCTTCGAGGGCAACGACGATTTCTTGATCGTCGACGAGTACGTCAAATCGGCCGACGGCCGCCCGACCGAGCTCAAGCGCACCTTCGAGGAGTTGAGCACGAAAAACTTGCAGGGCAACGGGAACAGCGAAGACGAGCCGCAAGAAATCATCAAGGAAAGCGAGCTCACGTCGAAGGTCGTCGTCTTCAAGTGGGACGACAAGAAAGACGAGTACACGACCGCGTTCGATGACGGAAAGGGCGACGATGAATTGCTGGCCGACCTCGACGCGGACTTGGACTTCCTCGGATTCCTGCCGGGCAAAGACGTCAAAGAAGGGGACGAGTGGGAGGTCGACGGATCGAAGGCGCGCTTGATCCTGTATCCGGGCGGCGACCTCAAGCTCGAGGCGAAGGACAAAGACGATACCGGCAAGGAGATCAACAAGGAGCTGCGCGAGAGCATCAAAGGGAAGTTGACTTTGACCCACAAAGGCCTGAAGGAAGAGGGCGACACGCAGTTGCTCGTGTTCGAAGTCAAGGGCGACCTCGATGCGAGCGGCGACTCCGAGAGCGAAGACGGCGGCACCACGACGATCCACGTCTCGCTGGTCATCACCGGCGAGATCGTGTGGGACGCGACGCACAACCACGTGCACTCCGTGTCGATCGAGGCCGAGGACAAGACGCTGTACGCGATCAACGCAGACGTCGACATCGAAGGCGAAAACCACACGATTGCACGGAAATTCCACTTCGAAGGCACGCAGAAGTTCAAAGTCGAACTCGAGAAGTGAGTCCATGAAGAACATCACACTGATTGCATTGGCTTGCCTTGGAGTCGCGGTCGTCGACGCGCCGCGTTTCGCTCCCGAAGACAAGAGTTCGGTCGAGAAGACATTTCGCAGCGAGGTCCAGTTCGCCGCGACCGAGTTCACGATGTCGATGGACGGACAAGAATTGCCAGCGGGCGACGTCGTGCTCAAATTCGAAGAAGTGACCAAGCTCGTCTTCACCGATCGTTACGTGAAGTCGAAGGACGGTCGGCCGATCGAACTCGATCGCACGTACGACGAGCTCGCTCAGACGAAGAAAGACACGCAGAAAATGCCGGGCCAGGGCCAGGAAGTCGTCGAAGAAAAAACGCTGGAGAGTGCTCTCGAGACGAAGACGGTGCGCTTCTCGTGGGATCCGAAGACGGAGTCCTACGACACGAAATTCGCCGGTGAGGACGGGGACGCAGCGCTGCTCGTCGATCTCGCGGAGGACACGGACTACCGCGCGCTGCTGCCGAAAGTGGGCGCGAAAGTCGGCGACACGTGGAAGCTCGAAGGCAAGGACTTCCGACACTTGCTCGACGTCGGTGGCAACTTGCACTTCGTTCCGTCCGGTAAAGACGAGGCGGAGGAGAAAGACGATTTCAGCAAGCAGATCGACGAGAACCTCTCCGGTGATGCGGTCGTCGAGTTCACGGAGATCCGCGAGAAGGACGGCCTGCGACTCGCCGTGATCGAGTTCAAGGCGCAGTTCAAGTCGCACGCCGAGATGGAGAAAGAGACGATGCATGCCGACGTCGTCCTCGAACCCGAAGGCGAACTGCTCTGGGACCTCACAGCCAATCGCATGCACTCGCTCGAGTTCGACGGCAAGGTGTCCATCGGCATCAAGGGCGACCAGAAGATCGGCGAGGGCTCCGAAACGGTACGCATGCTGCACATCGAGATCCAGATGGAAGGCACGCTCTCACTCGACGCGAAGTCGAAAGCGCTCTGATTTCAGGGCCAAATCACGCCCGGCACAGAGCGACCACGCTGCTCGGCCGGGCGTTTTCGTAGGCGCGAAACGAGCGCAAGGCGAGCGCGGATGATGCGCTCGCGCAACACATCGCGCTCGACCGGTCGTGCTTGAGCGGTCCGCTCGGACGTGTAGCGATCCAAGAAGTCGTCGAACTCGAGTAGCGTGAGCTCGCTGTCGGCGTGCAGACACAGACACGCCAGGTCGTATGCAGCACCGCGCCATTGCGGTGGAGGACCGCCGGCCCATGCGTCCAAGAAAACCAATCTGCGCGGAAGCGTGTCGTCGCGGACGAGGATGTTGCGCGGATACAGATCATGGTGCGTGAAACCGAGTGCGTGCATGCGCGCCGTCTCGCGAGAGAGCTCGTTCAACACGTCGACACGATCGCGTCGATCGCGATCGATGAGGAACTCCTCGAGCGTGATCGCATTCGGAACGTGTTCCGAGATCAGGAACTGACGCGTCGGCATTCCGCGCTCGATGAACTCGCCCGCGGCGAGAGGCAGGGGCGCTTCGAACAAGCGCTCGATCAGCCACGAATGGTTGTAGTACTCGGCGACGCGCGGCAGTTTGACTCCGCAGACGCGCTTGAACCCCCAGCGCAAGCGCGCCTTTCCCGTCAATGTCGAGCGCTTGAACCAAGCGTCGAAACCGCAGAAATGACGGCGTTCCAAGCCCGAATCGACGTCCGTGAGCGCGAGCTCGACCGCCGAGCGCATCAAGTCGTCGCGCCAACCGTAGACGACGAGTCGACCACGCCCCGTCGCGAGTTCAAGCTTGACCAAGCGAACCAGACTGCGCGTCGAGATCGAGGTCGAAGAGGCGCGAACGCAAGGATTGGCCTGCTCGCGCACGCTCGTCGACAGGTACGCGCTTCAACGCAACGGCAAAGGTCTGCTGCGACACGTAGCGGAAGCTGTAGTGGAACGCGACGACTTCAGAACCCGCCGCGTCGAAAACGCGCTTCAACAATCGCTTGCTGACGGCGCGTCGCCCGCTGGGGCCTTCCGATGTGCGCAATCCCACGCGACGCCGGAGCGCGTGCAACGACGCCGAATCCCAGAACGAAGCGATCACCATGCGATGCGAAACACGCGTCAACTCGGATACGACGGCCGCGATCTCGTCCTCGCTCTGCATGTGGTGCAACAAGCGGCAGCACACGACGACGTCGAACGCGTCGTCTTGAAAAGGCAGACGTTCGATCTCGCCTTGCATCCAGCCGCTCACGTCGAGTCGCTGCGCTTCTTGGAGCATGGGCAAGGAGACGTCGAGACCGACGTAGCGCATCTGTCTCCGCTCGAGGATGCCGCGCATGCGGCCCGTTCCGCACGGCACGTCGAGCACGGGACGCAGTGCCGGTCGTACGCCGTGACGATCGAGGATGCGCTCGACGAGCATGGGATCGCGCAACGCTGCTCGCGGATCGCGCCAACGCCGGATGGCGTAACTCGCGCCGGCATCCGCGCTCGTCCATTTCGTTCGCACGTCTTGGCGCGGGGCATCCATGCGCCGACAGTATAGGAACGTCAGGCCGCGCCGCGCGGGAAGAGCTTGGGCCACAACACGAGCAGCGCACCGACGAGCAAGAAGCCGACACCGACGATGCGCATGGGCGTGACTTCGACTTTGCCCGCAGGCAATCCGCAATGGTCGAGGACCAACGCCGCGCCGAGTTGCGCTGCGACCATGACCGCTGTCGTGGGGCCCGCGCCGAGTCGTGGAAAGGCGAACGCCGCTCCCGCCACCATGATCACACCGTAGATGCCGCCGAGGTAGAGGAACCACGGCGAGGCGGGTTCCGTCGCGAAGCCGCGTCGCCCGGTGACGAGCCACGCGACGGCGGCGACGGCGGTCAAGACGCTCGCGCTCGCGAAAACAGCGGCCGGCAAGCCGATGCGATTGGCGAGCGTGCCGTTGGTGGCGCCTTGCACGGCTGAGGAAACGCCCATCACGAGCGCGACGAAGACGAGGAAGACTTGCATGCGTTCACTTCACGCGAACAGCGTCGCGCACGATTTGGGCGAGGATGCGAATCAGGACGAAGCGTCGATAGCGAGCAGTCGAACGTACGTCGTCGCGCGGCGCCACGCTCGCGTCGACCTGAACACGGCAGAGATCCATGATCGCGGCATCGTCGGCAAAGCGTCGACCGACGAGCTCGCGACACAGGCCGTCCAAGAGAATCGTGCGATCGGCGACGGATCCGGCAGAGATGCGCGCGCGGACGATGTCCGATCCGTTCGATTCGACGGCCGCCGCGACGACGACCTTCGAGATCGATTGCGCACGCCTCGTTCCGACTTTCTTGAAGGCGCGCTTCTCGTGCGGTGGCCGTCGCGGCAAGACGACGGCTGTGATGAGCTCGTCGCTCGCACGATCGTTCGTGCGGTAGCCCTTCACGAACGATTCGACGGCGATCTCTCGCGTTCCGCGCAAGGATTCGAGACGCACGCGCGCGCCGAGCGCGAACAAGACCGGGTTCAAGTCTGCTGCCGGAGACGATGTTCCGAGGTTGCCGCCGATCGTCGCGCGATTGCGAATCTGAACGGCACCGACAGTGCGCGCGGCTTCGACCAAGATGTCTGCATGCAGCGAAACAGCCTTGTTTTCGAGCAATTCCGTGCACGAAGCGAGCGCGCCGATCGTGACACCTTCCTGCGTCTCGCGAATCGCGCGCAGTTCGAGGACGCGCCACACGTCGACGATCGACTCCGGTCGCGTGCGACCCGATTCCATCTCGACCATCAGATCCGTTCCGCCCGCGAGAATGCGAACGTTCGGGCCGGCATCGCGCAACGCCGACAATGCATCGCGCAGCGTGCGCACGGATGCGACCTTCATCGCGCTCTCTCCGCGCGAGCCGCATGCAGCACGGAAGCGAGGATTTTTTCGTAGCCTGTGCAACGACACAGATTACCGGCGAGAGCTTCGCGTGCACCGTCGATGGTCGCAGACGACTTGTCGCGTTCGCACTGATCCAAGTAGGCGCGCGTCATGACGATCATGCCGGGTGTGCAGATGCCGCACTGCGCGCCGCCGTGCTCGAGGAATGCATCTTGAATTGAAGCCAGGTTGTCGTGCTCGATCGTGCGCACGTCGCACCCGTTCACTTGACAGCACGGCACCAGGCACGACAGCTCCGCGCGGCCGTCGACGAGCACCGTGCACGCGCCGCACTCGCCTTCGCCGCAACCTTCTTTCGTGCCAGTCAACGCGATGTCTTCGCGCAGCACGTCGAGAAGGCGTCGCAGCGGCGGAGCGCTCAGGCGACGTTCGTCACCGTTCACGATCAGCGTCAGTTCGATCGGCTGGGCGTCGTCGAAAATGGCCTTCATCGCGTGTCCCTCGCTTCGATCTCGATCATCAGTCGCTCCGGTGTGGCCGGCACGCGCGTCACGTGGATGCCGAGCGCGTCTTCGATCGCCGACGCGACCGCCGGTGCGCCGCCGTCCATCGGCAATTCACCGACGCCTTTCGCGCCGAAAGGGCCGTGTGCGTAAGGAATTTCGATGAGCGTGACGTCGAAGCGCGGCGTGTCGAGCGTCGTCGGAATGATGCACGTCGCCAAGCGATCTTGCTCGAAACGTCCGTCCTTCGTGGTGACGACTTCGAGGTGAGACCAACCGACGGCTTGCAACGAACCGCCTTCGAGTTGGCCTTCGACGAGCGCCGGTTGGATCGCTTTTCCGACGTCGACGGCGGTGTAGAAGCGCTTCACTTCGATCTCGAGCGTGACGAGGTCGACCTCGATCTCGGCGACGTCGGCTGCCCAACCGAAGACGGGGTACGCATCGCCCTCGTAACGCTCGTCGTTCCACGCCACGTCCTTCGGCGAAACGTATTGCACGGTCACTTCCGCGTTACCGCAGCCACGCAGGAACGCGAGAGCGCGCTCACGCCACGGACGCTGCTCACTTCCTCCGACACGTGCTCGCAACTCGGCGCAGGCCTTCGTCAAACAACTACCGACGACCATGCACGTGCGCGACGCGACCGTCGGTCCCGAATCGGGAACGTGCGCGGTGTCCGGCGTCGCGATGACGATGTCCTCCGGCGCGATCATCAGCGAGTCGGCAGCGATCGCGAGGAACAGCGCGTTCGTGCCTTGACCGATCTCGGTCGAACCAGCGAGGACTTCGACGCGCCCGTCGGCGAGCAGTGCGACGCGCACGCGGCCTTTCAACATCTCTTCGCCCGAGCCGGTGAAACCCGCTCCGTGAAAAAAGAACGACAGGCCCAAACCGCGCGCTTTTCCAGCTGTGTTCGGCTCGGCCGCGCACCACGGATGCCGATCGAAGCCGCTCTTCTGCGCGATCGCGTCCATCACTTCCGCGCTCCCGACGCTGTCTTTCAAGATTTGTCCAGTCGCCGTGGTGTCGCCCGCGCGCAGCATGTTCTTGCGGCGCAATTCGAACGGATGGATGTTCAACGTCCGCGCAATCTTGTCCATCGTGCGCTCGATGGCGAAGCACGTCTGCGGCGCCCCGAATCCGCGGAATGCGCCGAACGGAACGTGATTGGTGTGCACGACGCGCCCGTGGATCCGCGTGTCGGCGCAACGGTACGGACCCGCTGCGTGAATGCAGCCGCGCGAGAGCACGACCGGCGACAACGTCGTGTACGCGCCGCCGTCCATGAGCACGTCGATGTCCAGCGCGATCAACGTGCCTTCGCGAGCGACGAGCGCGCGCGTGCGCACGCGCGAGGGGTGGCGCTTCGGCGTCACGGCCAGATCTTCGTGTCGATCGTAGATGATCTTCACCGGCGCACCGACGGCTCGCGCGAGCAACGCGGCGTGACACGCGACGACCGATGGGTACTCTTCTTTGCCGCCGAAGCCACCGCCGGTTTCCATCTGCACGACACGGGCCTTTTCGGCCGCGATCCCGAAGCACCGCATCAGAGCTTTGCGCACGTAATGAGGGCACTGCAGCGAGCCGCGCACCGTGACGACGCCGTCGTGATCGGCGGGCCACGCGATGCAACCTTGAGGCTCGATGTAGAGCTGCTCCTGGCTGTCGGTGTGGTATTCGCCGACGATTTCGACGTGCCCAGCAGTACGGGCGCGAGCGAAAGCGGCAGTGACGTCACCTTTCACGATGTCGATCGTCTTGAACGCGCGCGGCGACGATGCCATGTCGAACAACGCGGGCGCCGCGTCGATGCGCGGGCGAATGGCCGCGAGCGCGCGCTCGAGCGTGCGCGCATCGGGAGCCGCGACGAGCATCAGCGGCTCGCCCCAGTGTTGGATGTCGCGCGCGGCGAGAATCGGTTGGTCGTCGACGATGAGCGCTTGCACGTTGTCGCCGGGAATGTCGGACGCCGCGACGAGCTTCACACTGTTGCGATCGAAGTCCGGCGCGAAATCGAAACCGCGCAACGTGCCGCACGCGACGTTCGAGCGCACGGTGCCGCCGAGCCACGCACCGGCGACGTGCAAGTCGGCGATGTACACAGAGCGGCCGGTTACTTTCGCGCGACCTTCAGGGCGCTCGACATGGCCTCCGACGAACTTCGACATGGGCGCAGAGAATCGCTCCGCGAGCACTGGCGATCAACGCGCGATTCGCCAGATCTCGAGTTCGGGTCCGAAGGCCCTCATTCCGAACAGCCGTCGCGCGAAATCCTCGATGCCTTGGTAGTCGGCGAGCCCCAGTTCGATGCGTTCCGGCGCCGGGCCGTCCGATCGGTGTGCGAGAGTACCGCGGGCTTCGACCCAAGTTCGCAAGTGCGCGAGCGCGGGCAACATCAGCGCCTTGCGAGACACTTCGAGCACGACGATCTCGGGCGCGCGAGCCGCGAGCCACGCGTCCAGGGCGGAAAAGTCCTTGTTTTCCAGTACCAAGGTCGCGGGAACGACGTCGAAGACGAAGCCTTCGCCCGCAGGTCGATGCGCCGCTTGCCACGCGAACCACACGCGCGATTCGAAGGCCGAGTCGCCGCGCGCGCGATCGAGCGCTGCCGAATCGACGAAGAGGGGCAGCGATGCGTACGGCGTCGCGACGATGCGACTCGCGTGTGTCTCGGCATCATGGACGAGCCAATCGGCCGCTTGTCGGAAGGTGTCGGGTTGGGTCGAAACCCACGTGAAGCGCGCCAGGACGACGAGCGGCAGCACGAGCACGATTCCGATCGCCACGCGCGCAGCGATCGCCACTCGAGTCGATTCTGCGTCGACGAACCGCCGCCACGGACGCACGGAGAGAATCGCGAACCACGGCAACAGCGGGAGCAAGAAACGCTCGTACACGTCGACCGTGACGAGCAGCAAAAGCATGTACGGCACGACGTACGCGAGGGCGATCACAACGTGCGCGCGCCTGCCGGTGACGAGTGCGCCGACGTTGCGTGCGAGTCCGACGATCGCGAACAGCGCTCCGACGACGGTCAGCGCGGCGAAGATCGGATCGTGTCCGTAGAACCAGCGTGTCACGACTGCGAATCCGCCGAACGTGAAGTCGCTGAAGAAAACGTTGTGACTGAGCGCACCGCCGAGATGGAAACCGGTCGCGTCGACGGACGGCAGCACCGGATACACGGTGAACGCGAGTGCTGCGGCGACGGGTGGCAGCAGGATCGCGAGAGTGATGCGCCTCGGCCATGTCGATTGCGTCAAGAACAGCGCCGCACTCAGCGGAATGAGCGTGAATGCACCGTTTTGGAGCGTCCCCATCGCGATTCCAGTGGCGAGGACAGCGACGAAGATGCGCATCCAAGTCCCGCTCTCGACGACGCGCAACGCCGCGAAGATGGCGAACAGCGCTGCAGTCAAGTGCACGCCGTGGGGTCGACCTTGCGTTGAGAACAAAGCATGCAGCAAACTCGTCGCGACCAGCCATGTCGCGAGCAAGGCGGTGATCTCGCCAGTGAATCTGCGCGCGACGATCCACGTGAGCGGCAACGCCAGCAACGACAAGAAAAGCACGACGTAGCGTGCGCTCTGATACGGCGCGGCAGCCGCCGCCAACGCCGAGTCGAGTCGCGCTGCGCCGGTCGCGCTCTCGTCGAACGCTCTTTCGGGCACAGCCGCGAACGCGTACGTCAACAGTTTCGGATAGCGCTGGCGGTACTCCCAGAACTTCACGAGCGCCGGATCGCCGTGCCATTCTTGCGCGTGCAACACTTGGAATGCGTCGGGCTCCGGCAACTGCGGGAGCATCCGGTTGGCGATGGGAACGCGCAACGCGAACGCGACGGCAACAATGAGCGCGAGAAGGACGAGGGAGAGCTTTCTCCGACGTGCGGTGCGTTCCATCGCGCTCACCACAACACGCACGCCCTGCGCCGTCAACGGAGCTTCGTCGATCCCGTGATGAGGCGCGCACCGCGATCGACGAACACGTAGCTCCAGATCCAGCCCATCAAGACGAACACGCGATTGCGGAAGCGCACGATCGCGACGACGTGGACGAGCGCCCAGAGTGCCCACGCGACGAAGCCGGCGAAGTGACGGCCACGGACGTCCGCGACGGCGCGACTGCGGCCGATCGTCGCCATCGTGCCTTTGTCGCGGTACGAGAATGTCCTGCGAGCGGGTCGCGCTCGACCCGCACGATCGGCGCGAATCTCCGCGGCGATCGTGTCGGCGACGAAACTCCCCATCTGCAGCGCGCCTTGCGCGACACCCGGCACGATCGAGTTCGAGCGCGGATCGACGACGTGTGCAGCGTCGCCGATCACGAAAACGTCCGCATCACCGGAGATGGACAAGTCCGGCCGCACGAGAACGCGCCCGGCGCGATCGACTTCCGCGCCGAGAAGTTTGCACAGAGGCGTCGCCGAAACACCCGCAGCCCACAGCACGGTGCGCGCTTCCACGCGCAAATCCCCAGCGAAAACGCCGCTTTCGTCGATTTCGGTGACGCGTGTCGAGCAGCGTACTTCGACGCCGAGCTCGCGCAGTTGCCTCTCTGCTGCGGCCGAACAATCCGGATGCATGCCTGCGAGCACGCGCGGCTCGCCCTCGACGAGCACGACGCGAGCCGTGCGCGGATCCGCGACACGGAAATCACCGGGCAGCACGGTCCGCGCGATCTCCGCCATCGCGCCGGCGAGTTCGACACCGGTGGGGCCGCCTCCGACGACGACGAAGGTCATGCACGCGCGTCGTTCGTTCTCGTCCGTCGTGCTCTCGGCACGTTCGAATGCGAGCAAGAATCGCCGGCGGATTTCGACGGCGTCCTCGACCGTTTTCAGACCCGGTGCGAAGCGTTCCCAGTCGGGATGACCGAAGTATCCGTGCGTCGCGCCCGCGGCGAGCACGAGCGAGTCGAACGCGACGTCGGCCCCGTCGACGACGACGACACGACGTACGAGATCGATGTTCGTCACTTCACCGAGCACGACGCGGACGCGCGTGGCTTTGCGCAACACCTTGCGGATCGGCGCCGCGATGTCGGCCGGGCTCAGTGCTGCAGTGGCGACTTGGTAGAGCAGCGGCTGGAAGAGATGGTGGTTCTTCTTGTCGATGACGACGACGTCGACGGGCACGCGGGCGAGGCGTTGCGCGACAGTCAAACCACCGAAACCGGCGCCTACGATCACGACCCGCATGCGCACCGCTGTGGATTTCGTGTTCGTGTCCGAGGACGGCTGCGAGTCGTTCACGAACGCGATCATCCGTCACGAGCGCGTGCGTTTCCAGAGGCGTCGAGTCTGCTAGACTGACGAGTCTCATGAGCGCGAACCGCACGCCGAAGTCGAACGATGCCGAGCGCTCGCGAGACTTGTTCTCAGGGCTGGCAACAGCGGCATTGCACGTGCCGCGCACCGAGCTCACGGCTGGGCTGAATGCTGCGCAGCGCGACGCCGTTACTCACGAAAACGGGCCACTTTTCATCTTGGCGGGCCCGGGGTCGGGCAAGACGCGCGTCATCACGCGGCGCATCGCGTGGCTCGTCAGCGAGCGCGGCGTCGATCCGTGGCGCATCCTCGCGATCACGTTCACCAACAAAGCAGCGCGCGAAATGCGCGAGCGTGTCGAGGCGATTTTGCCGGCGCGCGGCATGTGGATCAGCACGTTCCACTCGATGTGCGCGCGCATCTTGCGGCGCGAGATCGAAATCCTGTCGCCGTACACGCGCGACTTCACGATCTACGACACGAACGACAAGAATCAGCTGTTGAAGGTTCTCTTGAAGGAGTCGGACTTCGACACGACGCGCTTCAAACCGTCGATGGTCGGCGCTTGGATCAGCGACGCGAAGAACGGCGTGCCGGGACGTGAAGCACAGGTGAACGACGAGGATCCGTCGATCGAGCACGAAGTGTTCACGAAGATGCAGCGTGCCTACAGTGCCGCGCTCGAGAAGAACAACGCACTCGACTTCGACGACTTGCTCGTGAAAGTGCAGCAGATCTTCGCGAAGTACCCCGGCGTGCGCGACGTGTACTCGTCGCGCTTCCAGTACGTGATGGTCGACGAGTACCAAGACACGAATCACGTGCAGTATTTGCTGACGAAGTCGCTCGCCTCCGTGCACGGCAACGTCGCAGTGTGCGGCGACCCCGACCAATCCATCTACGGTTGGCGCGGGGCGGACATCCGCAACATCCTCGACTTCGAACACGATTTCCCGGGCCCGAAGATCGTCAAGCTCGAGCAGAACTACCGCTCGACGATGACGATCTTGAAGGCCGCGCAAGCGGTCATCGAGAAGAACCAGGACCGCAAGTCGAAGGCACTGTGGAGCGAGAAGGGCGACGGACACAAGATCACCTCGCTCACGTGCGCCGACGAGAACGACGAGGCGCGCGAGATCGCGTTGCAGATCCAAGCGCAGCAGCGCGAGGGCCGGAAACCGCGCGAAATGGCCGTGTTCTACCGCGTGAACTTCATGCAGCGCGCGCTCGAGTCTGCGCTGCGGCTGGCGCGTGTGCCGTACCAAGTCATCGGCGGCCAAGAGTTCTACGAGCGGCGCGAGATTCGCGACTTGGTGTCGTACGCCAAGCTGATCGTGAATCCGGCCGACAACGTCGCGTTTCGTCGCGTGGTCAATGTTCCGGCCCGCGGGATCGGCGACAAGAGCTTGGAAGTGCTCGCTGAGTTCGCCGCGGATCGACGCATCACGCTGATCGAGGCGGCGCGGTCGCAGGAAGCGCTCTCGCGCATCAAGGGCCGTGCAAAAGCAGGCTTGCAGGAGTTCGCCGAAGTCGTGACAGCGCTCGGCGACTTGCGTGAACAACCGGCGTCGTTCGCTCTCGAGCAAATACTCGAGTCGATCGACAGCGCGCGATGGATAGCCGAGATGGCCGACGACAAGGACGTCGATCGGCAAGCGAACGTCGACGAACTGGTCGCGTTCGCGGGTCGCTACGACGCGATGGTCGAGGACTCGAAGCGCGATGCCGACCCGGCGCGCGGGGTCGAAGCGCTGGCCGGTGGGTTGCGCGGCTTCTTGCAGGACATCGCGCTCGTCAGCGACACCGATCAAATGACCGACGACGGCGACAAGGTCACATTGATGACGTTGCACTCGGCGAAAGGGCTGGAATTTCCGGTCGTTTTCATCGCGGGACTCGAGGAGGAACTGCTGCCCCACAGTCGCGCGATCCAAGACGTTTCGGGGCCGCGACACGATTCGGCGATCGAAGAAGAACGACGCTTGTTCTACGTCGGAATCACACGCGCCGAGGAACGCTTGTTCTTGACGCGTGCCAATCAACGCATGTTCTTCGGCGAGACCGGCTTCCGCACGGCGTCGCGCTTCCTCGACGAGATTCCGCCTGAGTTGCTCGAAGGCTACGAGGCCGATCGTGACGAAGACGAGATGCTCGGTGCGTACGAAACGAAGAGCGACGTGCCGACGTTCCAAGTGGGCGAACGCGTCGCGCACGAACATTTCGGCAATGGCACGATCGAGCGCCTGCAGGGTTCGGGCGTGAACGCGCGTGCGACGGTGCGCTTTCCTGCCGTGGGCACGAAAACGCTCCTGCTCCAGTACGCGAAGCTCACGCGCATCGCGAACGGGTCACGATGAGTGAATCGGTGAAGAGCGACGAATTGCGCGCTCGACTCGAGCGTTTGATCGAAGACGCGCGCCGCGATGGACGACTCGGCGAGATCGAAGGCCTCTTTCGCACGTTGACGGGCGAGAGAATCGTCGCGACTCCGGCGGGCGCAGTTCCGATGCGCTTCGGTATGGTCGGCGATTCAGCGCCGATGAAGGCCGTGTTCGCGCTGCTCGAGCGCGTCGTCGCGAGTGACGTCAGCGTGCTCGTCCACGGTGAGACAGGCACGGGAAAAGAATTGGTCGCGAAAGCGCTGCACCAATTCGGCAAGCGCAAGGACAAGCTTTTCCTCGCCGAGAATTGCGCCGCGGTGCCGGCCAATTTGCTCGAGAGCGAATTGTTCGGGCACAAAAAAGGTTCGTTCACAGGCGCAGTCGTCGACCGTCCCGGTCACTTCGTCGTCGCCGACAAGGGCACTGTGTTTCTCGACGAAATCGGCGATATGCCGCTCGCGATGCAGGCGAAGCTCTTGCGCGTGCTTCAAGACGGCGAAGTGCGCGCGGTCGGTTCGAACACCGCGAAGAAAGTCGATGTGCGCGTCGTCGCTGCGACGAACAAGGACTTGGTCGCGATGTGCAAGAACGGCACGTTTCGCGAGGACCTGTACTTCCGTTTGAACGTCGTGACGATCGTGTTGCCGCCATTGCGCGAGCGAAACGGCGACGTGCGCCATCTCGCGCGCTTCATCCTCGGTCGCATCGGCGACGAGATGGGCAAGACCGTCGATCTGACGTCCGAGGCGCTCGCGATCCTCGAGCAATGGCGCTGGCCCGGCAACGTGCGCGAGCTCGACAACGTGCTGCGTCGCGCAGCCGTGTTCGCGCACGGAGCCATTCGGCCCGCCGACATCGGTCCGCCGATCGTGCCGGAGCGCGGCAGCTGACGATGCCCCTCGTGGCGGATCGACTGTATGGTCAATCCGCCACGGCGAACACCCTCAGTTGCGCCCGACGCGTTCGCCTTCGGTGTCGAGCTCGATCACCGCGCCGTAGCCGAGACCGGCGAGCTTCGCTCCGACCTTCGCTTTGTCGCCGACGACGAGGATCACCATCGCCTCCGGATGGATCCATTTCTTGGCGAGCGCGTTCAAGTGCTCGATCGTGGCCGCGTCGAGCTCAGCGAGGCGTCGCACCGGATAATCGTCGGCGAAACCGAACTTCATCACGTTATCGAGCAGACCGACTAGAGCGCCCGTTGCTTCGTATTGTCGACGCGCGCCCATGCCAAGCGAGTCCTTCGTGAACACGAGTTCGTCCGCGCTGACACCTTCGACGATGTGACTCAACTCCTTCATGAACTCGGCGACGGACTCGGCCGTCACATCGGTTTTCACGCCGGCGGAGGCGACGAAAGGTGCCTCTGTCGAGCCGCCTTCGAACGCGGTGCGAGCGCCGTAGGTGTAGCCCTTGTCCTCGCGCAGGTTCAGGTTGACGCGGCTCGAGAACGAACCGCCGAGCGACCAATTCACCAAGGAAAGTCCGTAGAAATCAGTGTCACGTGAGCTCGGCCCCATGTGGCCGATGCGGATTTCGCTCTGCGCGGCGCCGGGCTTGTCGACGAGGTAGACCTGCGTCTTCGCGATGCGGGGCGGCGTGGTGCGCGCGACGGTCGGAGGCGCCGATCCGGTCCACACCGTCGACAGCGGAGCGAGCGCGAGCTTCACCGCTCGACCGTCCAGCGAACCGACGTACGCGATGCGCGCTCCGCCGGGAACGCCGAACGTGTGCCAATAGTTCTTCACGTCGTCGAGCGTGAACGAAGCAACGGACGCCTTTGTTCCGATCGACGAGCGACCCAGAACGGATTGATCGCCGTAGAGCAGGCGCCGGTACACGTCGGTCGCGACGATGCGGATCTGCTCACCCCTGGTTTCGAGCGCAGTCGTGCGCTCCTTCTTGAGCCGCGCGAAATCGGTCGCGTCGAAACGCGGTTTCGTGATCACGTCGACGAATAGTTTCACGGCGTCAGGAAACTTCGCATCGAGACAAGTGAGCGTGATGCTGATCTCGTCTTCGTCCGCCGAGGACTGGATCGTCGCTCCGAGGGCATCGAGTTCGCGCACCCAACCGATTGCATCGAGAGTCTCCGTGCCTTGCCCGAGCATCGACGCCGTCAGCGAGGAAAGGCCCAGTTTCTCAGGCGTTTCGTGGATTCGGCCGGCCGGGACGGCGACGGTCAGCGTCGACAGCGGTCGTTCGTTCCAAGCCACGCCGGCGATCGGAACTCCCTTGTCCGTCGTGTCGTGCCACACCACCGGAGCGTGGAACGGCGGCGTGCGGCCCGGCGCCGGCTTCTTCGAACGGTCGATGGCGACGATCTCATCCGCGATCGGCTGCGGGAACGGCGTTTCTTTGGCGGCCATCTCGCGCTTTCCGTTCGGAACGGTCGAGAGCGCGACCGCATTACGACCGAACACGTACTGCTTCAAGACGCGCGTGACGTCGGCTGGCTTCACGTCCATGCGCCGATCGTGCGTTTCCTTGTACGCATCCGGACGGCCGCGCAGCGTGTTCGACGCCGCAAGGATCGACGCTCGCGTCGACACGGTTTCGAGGCGACGAACGAAGTCGGATGCGTAACGCTGCTTCTCGCGCTCGAGCGCTGCCGGATCGACGCCGCTCTGGATCAGGTCGGCCAACACTTGCTGCATGCGCGCTTCGAGTGCGTCGAGCGAGACGCCAGGCTGTGCGCGCAACGTAATGTCGAACGTGCCGGCGAGCTCTTGTGTGTCGCTTCCGACCTGCACGCTGGAGGCGAGTTGCTCGTCGATCGTCAGCGCCTTCGTGAGCAGCGCAGCCTTGTTGGCGCCCAAGACTTGCGCGAGCGTGTCGAGAGCCGCTTCGTCGTCGCTACCGGCCGCAGCCGTCGGCCACGAAAGCGTGAGCTGCGGCAGACGCACGCGGTCTTCGCGCACGAGACGTTGAACCGCGTCGAGTTTCACCGGACGAGGCGCCGGTCGATCGACAGCTGGACCGCGCGTAATGGGGCCGAAATACCGCTCCGCCAGCACGCGGACCTCGTTGGGATTCACGTCGCCCGCGACGACGAGCGTCGCGTTGTTCGGACCGTACCAACGGCTGAAGAACCCTTTGACGTCGGCGAGGCTCGCGCTCGTCAGATCTTCGTGCGAACCGATCGTGAGCCACGAGTACGGATGATCCTTCGGGTAGAGGGCGGCGACGATCGCGCCCGGATCTTGGCCGTACGGTGGGTTCTCGTAGTTCTGTCGGCGCTCGTTCTTGACGACGTCGATCTGGTTCGCGAGCGACTTGTCGGTGAGTGCCGGCAACAAGAACCCCATGCGGTCCGACTCGAGCCACAGTGCGACTTCGAGTTGATTCGACGGCAACGTTTCGAAGTACACGGTGCGATCGGTGTTCGTCGTGCCGTTGAGCGTGCCGCCGGCTTCGCTGACGTACTTGAAGTGCATGTCGTCGCCGACGTTCTGCGATCCTTGGAAGAGCATGTGCTCGAACAAGTGAGCGAAGCCAGACTTGCCCTGGACTTCACGTCCGCTGCCGACGTGGTAGCTGACGTACACGGCGACGACAGCGTCGGAATGGTCCTCGTGCACGAGCACCTCGAGGCCGTTGTCGAGTGTGAACGACTGGTAGGGGATGTCGATCGATTGAGCGAAAGCGACAGGGAAGGTGCAGAGAACGGCGGTGATTCCAAAGATCGTGCGCATCGGTTCAGTGTCGTGAGTCCGGCCAACTCTGACAAGGAAGACCGGGTTAGGCCTGAGTCAGAAGTCTTTACTGGGGGGGGGCTACCGCGCGCGCTCGTCCTCTCCCCGGACACGCAACGGAGCTTTCAAACTAGGCCGCCTCGAGGCAGGCACGTTCGATCTCGCGGCATCTACGACGGACGAAAGTATTGGAGTGTTGGAGCGGATCGTGTTGGGGGCCGGAGAATCGCGCAACGACTTGACCATCACCGTCGTGTCCGGCGGGCGCGTGCGGGTGCGGCACGAAGGGCCCGACAAGTATGTGGGCGTCACGATCCTCCAGCGCGACATCATGTTCGCGGCTGACGGTGTTCAGATCGGCGCGTCGCGCGCGTTCGTTGCGCCGGCCGGTCGCGCGACCGTTCGCGGGAGCTACGCCGAGAGCGATCGCCCCCAGGTCGGCAGGGTCGTCGATGTGAAAGTCGGCGAGACCGTCGACGTCACGTTCGAGAAGGGCGCACAGTAGGCGCCGACCGCGGTGCCAACTTGATTCGGCGGACATTGAGCCCATTCGGCCTGGGCAACTTGATTCGGCAGAGAAACAGGTGAAACCGACACGAGCGATGCATGAAGGCGACCGCCGAGCGCTGTAGCATTCCGGCGATGCGGACTTGGCTCGTTCTTCTCGCGGCATTCACTTCGATCGACGTTGCTCGGGCTCAATCGGCGGCGGTCACGACGCCGGAGGCGCACCTCGGGCACGCGTTGGCGGCGGATTTCACGTTGCCGGACTGGAACACGGTGCGCGGGTACTTCGAGAAGCTCGACGGCGAGAGTCCGCGTGTCGTCTTCGAGAAGCTCGGGAGTACGGCGGAGGGGCGCGACTTCGTGCTCGCGACTATTTCGAGCGAAGCGAACGTCGCCAATCTCGCGGCGTTGAAGCGCTACAACGCGTTGCTCGCGGACCCGCGCGGCGCGACGCCTGAGCAGCGCTCGGAGGCTCTCGAGCAGGGTCGCGTCTTCTTGTGCATTTCGAACGCGATGCATGCGACCGAGTGCGCGGCTCCTCAGTTCGCGATGCAGTTCGCGTACGAGCTCGCGACCTCCGACGCCGAGCCGTGGAAGAGCACGCGCGAGCAGTGCGTCGTGCTGGTCATCCCGTGCACGAACCCGGACGGACTCGATCTCGTCAGCGATTGGTACAAGGCGAACGTCGGTACGCCGTTCGAAGCGACCGAACTCACGCGGCTCTATCAGCTCTACGCGGGCCACGACAACAACCGCGATTGGTTCACGCTCACGCAACCCGAGACGCGGCTCGTCACCAAGTTGCTCTACGAGACGTGGCGACCGCAGGTGTACTGGGACGTGCACCAGATGGGCGCGCGCGCCGAGCGCATGTTCGTGCCGCCGTTCCGTGATCCGCTGAATCCGAATCTCGATCCAGGCATCATCACGGCGATCAACTTGCTCGGCACGCGAGCGCAACTCGACATGACGCGCGAAGGGCGCACCGGCGTCGCTTCGGGCGGCACGTTCGACATGTGGTGGAACGGTGGCAATCGCAACGTGCCGGTGCGTCACAACATCGTCGGTCTCTTGACCGAAGCGGCGTCGTGCAAGCTCGCGACCCCTATTTTTCAGCAGAAAAACGACCTCACGGCGCCGGACGGCGTGAAGGGGTACGTCCCGTCGAACAAGTTTCCCACGCCGTGGCCGGGTGGTTGGTGGCGGCTCGCGTCCATCGTCGACTACGAGATGTCGTTCGCGCGTTCGTTGATCGGAAGTCTCGCGCGCGAGCGTCGCTTCTTCCTCGAGAACGCGCTCGAAGCCGCGGATCGAACGCTCGCAGCCGGTCGCGGCGACGGCGTGCAAGCCTGGATCATTCCCGCGGATCAGCGCGACCGTGGCGCGACACGTCGACTCGCGGACGTCTTGATCGCGACAGGCATCGAGCTCCACGTCGCGGATGCCGAAGTGAGCGCAGACGGACGCCTGTATCCGAAGGGCTCGATCGTCATCCGACGCGATCAACCGTACGGTTCGCACGTCAAGGATCTCTTCGAGGTGCAGCGCTATCCGGCTGGCGATCCGCCGTACGACGTCGCGGGTTGGACGTTACCGTCGCTGTTCGGCGTGCGTCGTGTCGAAGTGAACGAGCTCGTCGCATCCGCTTCGCACCGCGTGCGCGACGCAGACGAAGCCGTGCGCGGCATTCGACTCGACGTGCAGGCGGGCGAAGCTCGATCCGCGCGCGACAGTGATGCGTGGAAGAGCCTCTTTTCAGGACTCGCCGCCGGCAAATCGTTCGCATTCGAGACACGTGCCGATGTTGCCGGTCGTTTCGTAGCGAACTCGATATCCGCCGATGCGTTCGCGATTGCGCGCATGCCGCGCATCGGACTGTACTCGCCGTGGAGCGGCGACATGGACGAAGGCTGGATGCGTTGGGTTTTCGACACGTTCGGCGTCAAGTACACGATCGTGCGCAACGAGATGCTGCGCGCCGGAGCTCTCGGCGACTTCCTCGACGTGCTCGTGCTTCCCGGCGTCGGCGCAGGTGAGCTCGACAAAGGTCGCGCGAGCGGCAGTGTGTCCGAGGACTTCACCGGCGGGCTCGATCCGGAAGGCGCCGTCGCCGTCGAGGAATTCGTGCGCACCGGCGGCAGTCTCGTCGCGGTCGGAGCTTCGACGAAGTGGGCCATCGAGCTCATGAACTTGCCCGTCGTCGACGTGACGGCTGCGCCCGAGGCGAAGGAATTCAGCTGTCCCGGCAGCGTGTTGCGCACCGTGCCCGGCACGCTCCCGCCGTTCACGACCGACCTCGACGAATCGATCGCCGTGTTCTTCTCGCGCGGGCTCGCGTTCCGCGAGATGACCGAGAAGGAGCGCATCGACGCAGGCACCACGAAGCGCACGGTCGACGTCGTTCTGCGCTACGCGCCGACGCGACTCTTGATGTCGGGTTGGATTCAAAAACCCGAATTGATCGAGGATCGCGCCGCGTGGGCGCGCGTCGGACACGGGACGGGCAACGTACACCTGTTCGGTTTCCGTCCGCAGTACCGCGGTTGGTCTCACGCAGCGTTTCAGCTGCTTTTCAGGGCGATCGTGTTGGAAGCGAAGAAGGTGTGAGAGCGCTCGGGCTGGTCTCGATCGTCGCTCTCGCTGCGTGCAACACGCAACGATTGGAGATCGCTCCACCGATCGAGCCGACGTTGGAGATCGTGCGCGAGAAGGATCGCGACGGAAACCTCGTGCGCGAACAACTCGTGCTCGTCTCGAGGGGCGAGCGCCCGCTCGCGCACGGTGCCGACAAGGGGTGGTACTCGAACGGAGCGAAACGCTACGAGCGCGAGTTCGATCGCGGCTCACCGAGCGGTCCGTGGCGCACGTGGCATGCGAACGGTCAGATCGCGTCCGAGACGACGTTTGCAGCGACCGAAATGCTGTTGAGTTTCTGGTACGACACGGGCGTCATCAGCGCTGCCGGTCCCGCTCTGAATGGATCGCGTCGAGGCGTTTGGCGTTTCTTCAGGCCCGACGGTTCTGTGCGTGAAGAGGGCACGTACGTTGATTCCGTGCGCGACGGCGAGTGGACGTTCTTCGAAGAAAACGGCTCGAAAACCAGCCGTTTCTACGCGCGCGGCGTCGTGGTCGAGCGTCAGTAGCCCGTTCGGTCGGGCTTGTCGATCCAAGCCTGAAACGTCGCGAGAGCTTCGTCGCGCAGAGTCTGCACCAGCGGCAGCATGCGTTCGGCAGGGGCCTTCCGGATCTCGTCGTACAACATCGAATCGTCGAAGCCTGCGCGTGCGGCGTCGGCTCGATCGCAAGCGAAGTAGACGCGTGCAAGTCGCGCCCAGTACGCAGCCGCGAGACACATCGGGCACGGTTCGCACGACGTGTAGAGATCGCAGTCGCGTAACTCGAAGTTCCCGAGCTTTGCGCACGCAGCGCGAATCGCCGTCACTTCCGCGTGTGCCGTCGGATCGTTCGTGCCGAGCACGCGATTGAATCCTTCGCCGACGATCACGCCGTCCTTGACGACGACGGCGCCGAACGGACCTCCCTGATTCGTGCGCACACCTTCGATCGCGAGAGCAATCGCGCGCCGCATGAACTCCGCGCCGCTCGCTTCTTCCTTCGACTTGTATTTCGCCACGTGGCCAAGCGTAGCGCCTCTCTGAACGCGCATGAAGGGACCGCCCACGAGTGCGCGCCGGTCCCAAGCATCGGAGTTCAGCCGCCCAACGAGGCCAGCAGCTCGGCCTCTTTCATCGGGTCGAACTGTCGCGCGATCTTCTCGCGTCGATAGGCGGGGAGCGTCTTCCACCACTTCAGCGTGTCCGCGACGATCGTGTCGATCGAGCGGAAGGTCATGCCCGCCGCGACCGCGCGCTTGTTGCTGATCGTGTGGAAACCCTTCGATTCGCCGGCGTAGGCAGCCCAAATGGGAAACTCGACGTCCTTGTGCTGCGCCACCTTCTCGGCGCTCATCCACTTCAGCTCGACGTCCTTCGCGCTCCCGGCTTTCTTGCACGCGGCGAGAACGTCGCCCCACGGCAAGCGCTCTTTCGGCCCGCATGCGTTGAACACACCGATCGTCTTCTTCTCGGCACAACGCAGCATGAACGCGGAGAGATCGCGCACGTCGATGATTTGCAGCGGATCATTCGGCGCGCCTGGAACGAGTACCTTGCCGCCTTGGTCGACGCGCACCGGCCAGTAGGTGAAGCGATCGGTCGGATCGGTCGGACCGACGATGTAGCCGGGACGGATGATCGTCGTCTTCTTCAGCATGGCGCGTTCGGACGCCTCTTCGCAGAGCACTTTCAAGCCGCCGTAGAACTCACCGCCCGCGCCCATCTTCTCGACCGCCGGATCACTGAGCTTCGCGAGCTCCGCCGTCTCATCGGCGTTCTCGACGTCCGTCTTGGCGTAGCACGAGATGCTCGACACGTAGATCAAATGCCCGACACCGTTCTTCGCGAACAACTCGGCCGAAGCGGCGACGTGGCGCGGGTAGTAACCGCAGTCGTCGAACACGACGTCCCACGTGCGATCCTCGAGTCCTTTGATCCCGTCGCCCTTCTTCGGATCGCGATCGCCGACGATCTTCTCGATCTCGGGGAACAGTTCTGTATTCGTTTTGCCGCGATTGAAGAGACTGATCGTGTGGCCGTTCGCTTGGGCGAGCTCGACCAGCGCTGGCCCGATGAAGCCCGTCCCACCGAGGATCAGGATCTTCAATTTGGCCTGTGTTTCAGGCCCTTCTTTCGCACTCGCGAGCGAGCGACTCGCGAGCAAGGCGCCGGCTGCGAGCGAAACTTGGAGGAACTCGCGACGATCGTTCGACATGTGGATCCCTTGTGCAGGGGGGGGAGCGACTGGAGCGCGTGATTGTGCCCACGACGAGCGGTGAGCGCGTGTTCGAGCCTCGTTTCCTTGCGCAAGTGAGACATCGTGTGAACGCCGCGATTCCATCGTGCTCGTCGACGGCGCACAATCACCGCGATGAACGAGTCCGGCAACGTCGTCAGCTACCGCGAACCGCCGCACGTCGTCGTCGACGTACTCGACGCGCCACCGACGCCCGCTCTCGCGCTTTCCCCCGACGGCAAATGGATCCTCTTCGTCGAGCACGCGGCAATGCCCACACTCGTCGACGTCGCGCGTCCGATGTTGCGACTCGGCGGATTGCGCATCGATCCGGCGACGGACGCGCACCATCAGACTTTGTTCGGGCACGGCGTCGCTCTGCACGATCTGCGCGGCGAGATCCGCCGGCGCCTGCCGTTGCCGAAGGGCCGGCGCATCTCGTCGATTCGTTGGTCGAGCGACTCACGACGATTCGCATGTCTGATGGTCGACGAGCGCGGCACGTCGCTGTGGTGTGCGGACATTTTTCGCGCCGAGTTCGAGCTCGTGATCGATTCGATCTCGGCCGTGCTCACGAACGGATTCGAATGGATGCCCGACGGTGTGCGCCTGCTCGCGTCACGGATTCCGCGTTCGCGTGGCGAAAAACCGCTCGAACCGGCGTTGCCGCGCGGGCCGAAAGTGCTCGAGGCACGCGGCGACACGACGCCGTTGCGCACCTATCAAGACTTGCTCGCGAGCGAGCACGACGAACGCTTGTTCGAGCATTTCACGCTCACCGAGCTCGTCGTGTGCGATCCCACCGACGGCTCTGTGGAGAGCCTCGGCGACCCGCGCTTCGTGTGGGATTTCGACGCGTCGCCGGACGGTCGCTGGGTGCTCGTGACCACGATCGAGCGCTCATTTTCCTATGTGCATCCGTACACCGGTTTCCCGCAATCGATCGAAGCGTGGAGCATCGATGGCAAAGAGCGCTGCGTGATCTGCAGCGTGCCGACCTCCGAGAACATTCCCATCGAAGGCGTGCGCACCGGTCCGCGCAGCGTGATGTGGAGCGCGCACGGCGATGCGAATCTCGTGTGGCTCGAAGCGCTCGACGGCGGTGATCCGCGGCGTGTCGTGCCGCATCGCGATCGCTGGATGGAACTCTCGAGCCCGTTCGACGGCCGTCCGCGCGAACTCGCACGACTGGAACATCGCGCCAGCGGACTGTCGTGGACGCGCGATGGTGCATTGTTGGCGCGCGAGTACGATCGCGATCGTCGTTGGACGCGTTTGCGCATGCTGCGCGCCGGTGAAAGCAGTGCAGCGGTCACACTCGACGATCGTTCGGTGCGCGATCGCTACGGTGATCCAGGTTCGATTCTCTTCGAACCGGAAGCGCGCGGTCGGCGCATCGTGCGTCAGCGCGCGGAGTGGATCTATCGCGCGGGCGCCGGTGACAGTCCGACGGGTCCGCGCCCGTTCCTCGCGCGCCAGAGTCTCACCACGCTCGCGACGGAACGCATGTTCGAGAGCAAGGACGACGAAATCGAGGTGCCCGTCACGCTGCTCGACGATCCGTCCGGCAATCCGGTCGAGCTCGTCACGCGCCACGAAAGCGCTGTTTCCCCGCCGAATTTGCGCTTGCGCCGGTTCGGTAGCGACGCGTTCGAGTGGCTGACTCACTTCAAGGATCCAGCTCCGATCCTGCGCGAGTTGAAGAAGGAATTGATCACGTATACGCGCGCCGATGGTGTGCAGTTGTCGGGCGAGCTGTACTTGCCACCGCACTGGAACGGCGAGCGCTTGCCGATCGTCTTGTGGGCTTACCCCGACGACTACGTCGACAACGACACGGCGTCGCAAGTGACGGCGTCGAAGCACCGTTTCACGCGCATTTCAGGCCCTTCGCACCTGTTTTTCGCCCTGCTCGGTTACGCCGTGCTCGACGACGCGTCGATGCCGATCGTCGGATCCCCGGAGACGATGAACGACACCTTTGTCGAGCAGATCACTTCGTCCGCGCGCGCCGCGATCGAGAAGTTGGATGCGATGGGCGTCGGCGATCCCGCGCGCGTCGGCGTCGGCGGTCACAGCTACGGTGCCTTCATGACAGCCTGCCTGCTCGCGCACAGCACGCTGTTCAAAGCCGGCATCGCGAAGAGCGGCGCCTACAATCGCACGCTGACTCCATTCGGTTTCCAAGCCGAACGACGCACGTTGTGGGAAGCGCCCGACAGCTACTTGAAGCTCTCGCCGTTCCTGTCGGCGCACACGATTCGCGCGCCGCTGCTGCTCGTGCACGGCGAGCGCGACGAAAATCCGGGCACGCATTATCTGCAGACGGAACGCCTCTTCCATGCGATCCAAGGCATTGGCGGCATCGCGCGCTTCGTGTCGCTCCCGCACGAAGGTCACGGCTATCGGGCGCGCGAATCGATCCTGCACGTGTTGGCCGAACAGATCGAGTGGTTCGAGCGCTACGTCAAGGGCGTTTGAGCGTTACGATTTCGATCGATGAGCGCGAACGAACGCAACCCAGACCGCATCCCGCGCGACAGCCTAGACGACTACACACGCGACGCCGTCGAAGCGCGACGCGCGTTGTGGCTGAAGGTCGCCGGCGGGCCAGCGAAACACATCGCGGGGGAACCCGTCGACCTCGGTGAAGCGCGCGGAAAGTGCGAAAACCTCGTGGGATTTGCCCAGATTCCGCTCGGCATCGCCGGCCCGATGCGTGTCGACACGGCGCTCGGCATGCGCGACGTGTACGTGCCGCTCGCGACCACGGAGGGCGCACTCGTCGCGTCGTATTCACGCGGCATGCGGCTCACGAGCGCGAGCGGCGGCATTCGCTCGCGCGTGCTCGCCGAAGGGTTGACGCAGAATCCGATTCTCGTCTACGCGTCCGCCGAAGAGGCCGAGCTCGCGGCGCGATTCGCGCTCAGTCATTTCGACGACATGAAGGCGATGGTGCGCCGCACGACGAAGCACGGAGCACTCGTCGCGTTGCGTCCCGAACCGATCGGACGGCGGCTCGTGCTGAGTCTCGTCTTCACGACCGGCGACGCGATCGGCATCAACATGGCCGCGAACGCGACCGAGATCGTGTCGCAGAACCTCGCCGAGCGTACGGGCGCGAAGGAGCGTTACTTGCACGGCCAAGACGTCGAAAAGCGCTCGAATTCCAGGGCTTTCGTCGAAGGTCGTGGTCGACGCGCCATCGCCGAAGTGACCGTGCCGCGAGCGCAACTGCTCGAGCTCACGCGCGCGACGCCCGAAGCCATGGTCGCACTCTGGCGCACGTACACCGTCGGTTTCGCCGAGCTCGGCACGCAGAACTGGCTCGTTCAATCGGCGAACGGCGTCGCTGCGCTGATGCTCGCGTGCGGACAAGACGTCGCGTACGTCGTCGAGAGCGCAGTCGGCATGCTCGATCTCGAAGTCACGAGCACCGGCGACTTGTACGCGAGCGCACACATGCCGTGCCTCCTCGTCGGCACCGTCGGCGGCGGGAGCGCGCAAGGCACGGCGCTCGAATGTCTGACGTTGCTCGGTTGCGCTGGCGCGGGGAAAGCGAATCACTTCGCCGAGATCCTCGCCGCGACCGTCCTCGCCGGCGACCTCTCGTTGCTCGCGTCCTTCGCGACGCACGAGTTCACCGCTGCGCACGAAGCGCTCGGCCGAAATCGCCCGCGCGCCTGATTTTCCGCCTGAAAGTGGCGGTTCCGCGCGACTTAGAGCGCTCCAGTCTTGACGCCCGACGCGCCTCGGATACCCTCTTCTGCCTCAAAATCCGGAACATCCGTTCCGACGTGTTGCGAAGCATTCGAGCCATGACCATGACCAAAGAACTGAAGACAGGTTCCCCGCGCATCTACAAGGTGAAGAAGGGCTCGTTCGAGTTCCATCGCAACATCGGCATCATGGCCCACATCGATGCCGGCAAGACGACGGTGACCGAGCGCATCCTCTACCTCGCGAAGAAGATCCACACGACGGGTGAAGTCCACGACGGCGACACCACGATGGACTACCTCGACGAGGAGCGTAAGCGCGGCATCACGATCCAATCGGCCGCCACCTCGTGCGAGTGGAATCAGCACTCGGTCAACATCATCGACACGCCGGGTCACGTCGACTTCACGGCTGAAGTCGAGCGCTCGTTGCGCGTTCTCGACGGTGCCGTCGCTGTGTTCGACGCAGTCGCTGGCGTCGAAGCGCAATCCGAAACGGTGTGGCGTCAAGCCGACCGCTACAAAGTTCCGCGCCTCTGCTTCATCAACAAGATGGACCGCGTCGGCGCGGACTTCTGGACATGCGTCGAGCAGATCAGGACGCGCCTCGACGCGCGCCCGGTCCCGATTCAAATCCCGGTCGGCCAAGAGAAGGAATTCCGCGGCGTCATCGACCTCGTGCGCATGAAGTTCCTCGAGTTCCCCGACGACGCCGAGGGCCAGTCGTACTTCGAATCGGAGATCCCGGCCGATCTGCTCGAGGAGGCGCAGATTCATCGTCACACGATGCTCGAAGCAGCCGCCGAGCACGATGAAAAGCTGCTCGACCTGTTCGTCGAAGACGCGGTGTGCCCGGAAGACTTGGTCGTCAAGTCCTTGCGCGCGGGTGCGCTCAAGATGGAGATGACGCTGGTTTTGTGCGGTTCCGCGCTCAAGCACAAAGGCGTGCGTTTCATGCTCGACGCCGTCGTCGACTACCTCCCGTCGCCGTTGGATTTGCCCGACGTCGAGGGCACGAAGCCGCGCTCCGAAGAGAAGGTCCGCCGCAAGCGCATCGACACGGAACCGGTCTGCCTCATGGCGTTCAAGACGATCGCCGAGCCGACGGGGGACTTGACCTTCGTGCGCGTTTACTCAGGCGTCCTGTCGAAGAGCACGGGCCTCTTGAACACGCGCACCGGCAAGATGGAGCGCATCGGTCGCATCGTGAAGATGCACGCGAACAAGCGCGAGCCGCAGGACGAGATCCGCGCCGGCGACATCGGCGCGATCCTCGGTCTCAAGAACACCTACACGGGTGACACGCTGTGCGACGAGGAAAACCCGATCGCGCTGAACAAGATCGTGTTCCCCGAAGCGGTCATCTCTATGTCGCTCGAGCCGAAGAAGTCTTCGGATCGCGACAAGCTTTCGGAAGTCATCCAGCGCTTGATGCGCGAGGACCCGACCTTCCGTGCGCAGACCAACGAGCAGACCGGCGAGCTCGTCATTTCGGGGATGGGTGAGCTCCACCTCGAGATCAAGGTCAACATGATCCAGAACGACTACAAGACCGAGGTCACGACCGGCAAGCCGAAGGTCGCGTACAAGCAGCGCTTGCGCAAAGGTCTCGAGACCGAAGCGCGCTTCATCCGCCAATCGGGTGGTCGCGGCAAGTTCGCCGTCATCTGGGTGCGCTTCGAACCGGCTGCGACGCCGGACGGCGACCTCGAGTTCATCGACGGCATCAAGGGCGGCTCGGTGCCGCGCGAGTTCATCCCGGAAGTCGAAAAGGGTCTGCGCGACGGTTACGCCAGCGGCGGTCAAACGGGCTTCCCGTTCGTCAACGTGCGCGCGACCTTGTTCGACGGCAAGTACCACGAAGTCGACTCCGACGGTCTGTCGTTCCAGCTCGCGGGCGCGCTCGCGTTCCGTCAAGCGGCCGAGAACAACATCACGTTGCTCGAGCCGATCATGAAGGTCGAAGTGCGCGCGCCGGAAGAGTTCATCGGCGGCGTGGTCGGCGACTTGAACAGCCGCCGTGGCGAAGTGAACGAGATCGACGCGATCGGCAATTTGCGGGTCGTGCGCGCGCTCGTCCCGATCGCCGAGATGTTCGCCTACAGCTCGTCGTTGCGCGGTGCGACGCAAGGTCGCGGCAGTTACGCGATGGAATTGTTCGAGTATCGCGACGTGCCGAAGAACATCGCCGAAGAAGTGCTCAAGGGCGGGACCTGACCACGCCGCGACCGCACGAATTCGCAAGAATCCAGCGAGCGCGTCCACACTGAGTTGGCGCGCTTTCCATTTGGCGACGCCGACCGCTATTCTCCGCACATGACAAGGACAGCACGCCGCCGCTTCACCCGTGAACTTCCGAGCGTCGTCGACGGCGTCGCGTTCACCGACACCGGTCCCGTCCTCCTGCACGTCTACGATCCGCCCGCCGGCGGCATGTGGGTCGACGACGTCATCCCCGGCAAGCTCGCGGCACTCGATCGTCACACCGGTGAGACGTTGTGGCTCTCGCCGTGCGAAGTCGGCTACGGCCGCGGATTCGGCGCCGGATTCGGCACGGAAAACGACGTTCTCGTGCTCGGCCCGAGCGCGCAAGGTCACCGGATCGTGCGCATGGCGCTCGCGAACGGTGAGCTCATGGGCGTCGGCGAAATCGAAGCCTTCGACGAAGCGCACGTGTCGGGGGACTTGTGCATCTGCGTCACCCCGCGGCGCATCGTCGCGTACTCGTCGAGCAAGATGGACGAAGTGTGGGAGTACTCGCGACCGGGCGAGCGCTACCACCACGCAGCGCGCAGCGGCAAGCACGTGTTCGTCGTCTACACGCATTCCGCCGTGAAAAAGCAGGGCATTTTGCGTCTCGACGCGAAGAGCGGCGAGTTCGAGGAAATCGTCCTCGCACCGAAACAACCGACGATCCACGGCATCGCGGTGAATGGCGACGGACTGGTCGTGCTGACGCGCGATCTCGACGCTGCACTGCCGAAAGAGGTCGTTGCGCAATTTTTGGTCGACCTCGCGCGACGCGACGACAACGCATCGCGCGACACGTTGTCGTTGCTCGCGCTCAGCCTCGATGCGAGCGCGGACGAAGCGCCGCTCTGGTACGAAATCTTGTCGACGGCGCCGGCCGACGAGATCCCCGAGGTCGCCATCGCGGCGGACAGCGGCAAGCTCTACCTCGTGAAAGGCGCGCTCTTGGAAGTGCGCGACACGTTGACGGGCCGCATGCTCGGCGATTGGGCCGTGCCGGGATTGGACGAGTCCGTCGGGTGGCAGGTCAGCCAAGGCGCTGGCCTCGTGGCCGAGGAATCGCGCGTGTCCGTCTACGAATTGCCCGCGTAGAACCGCTGAAAGTGGCGCGTTTCGCCCGGGCCCGGATAGACTCTCCGCCCCCGCGCGCTGGCCTTTCCTGCGCACGCACCCTGCACCTCCGCAACCTACCCAAGGCAAAGGCGGATCCTGTGATTTCGACTCCTATCCTGGAGACTCTGGCGTACGACTTCGGCACGAGCGTGGAACACGTTCGCAATGCTCTCGAAATGATCGACGCCGGCCTGAGCGCCCCGTTCATCGGCCGTTTTCGTCGCGGGCAAGTCGACCTGATGAGCGAGAGCGGCCTGCGCCGCCTGCGCCGTCGCCGCACCGAACTCGAGGACCTCGATCGCCGCCGCGGGACGATCCTGCGCATGCTCGAGAAGGAACCGAGCGTCACGCCCGCGCAGATCCAAGAGATCCAGCGCTGCATGGACCGCTTCGAACTCGAGGACTTGTTCATCCCGCATCGTCGCCCGGAACCCGAAGTGCAACTCGCGCTCGACCGCGGACTCGGTGCGCTGGCCGATGCGCTGGTCGCGCCGATTCCGAAAGCAGAACGCGTCGCGTTGCTCGGGACGGATGCGGAAGAGAAGGACGAAGACAACGACGGTGACGGTGATGCACCGAACGCGCGCGGGTCGCAGAGCGAAGACGCGCCGGCCGGTGGTGGCGACGGACGAGCGGGGGAAGCTCACGCTGCGGAAGCTCACGTCGGCGAAGCGCACGCTGGCGAAGCGCACGCTGGCGAAGCGCACGTCGCCGAAGCGCACGTCGCCGAAGCACACGCTGAAGCCGAGCCCTACTCGCCGGTCGAAGCTCACGCGGAAACTCCTGTCGCGGCGGAAGGCGACACTGCGAGCGAAGACAGCGACGAAGAAAAAGACAGCGGCGCAGCCACTGCGACCCTCGATGCTCCGCAAGAGAGCACGCCGCAAGTCGAATTGAAGGCCGCGTTGAACGCGCATTTGGCGCGCGTGTGTTCCGAGTACGTTCGACCGGACAAGGGCATTCACACCGAGCTCGAAGCTCTGTCGGGCGCGTTGCGCATTCTGTCGGATCGCCTCGGTCGCAACGCGCGCGTCCGCAGTCAAGTGCGCAACATGCTGCGTCGCCAAGGCATCTTGACCGTGCGTGCGACGGCCGACGAAGGCCGCCTCGGTCGCCATCGTTCGCTGTTGAAGTTGAAGACGCCGCTGCGCCAGCTCCAAGGCCATCGCTTGATCGCGCTGCGCCAAGGCCAGAAAGAGCGCGCGATCCAGACGATCATCTCGGTCGATCCGGCGCGCGTCGTGCAGAAGGTGCGCGCGGCTCTGGGCCGTTACACGCACCCGGCGTTCGACGACGTTCTGCTCAACGTCGCGGCGCAAGCGCTGCAGTACCGACTGCTGCCGATGGTCGAGCAAGACGTGCGACTCGAGCTGAAGGAGCGCGCCGACCAAGAGGCGTTGCGCTTCCTCTCGCAGCATCTGCGCCAAGTCCTGCTCGCTCCGCCGCTGTGGAATCACGCAGTCGCGGGCCTCGACGTCAACGCGAAGGGCGATTGGACGATCGTCACTCTCGACCACGACGGCAACGTCGGGACCGAGGCGAAGATCGAGACGAAAGTCGACGCTGTCGAGAAGACCCCCGAAGTCCTCGGCGCCGAACTCGCGGCCATTCTGACCCCGGCCCATGCGCACCACGTCGCGGTCGGACACGGCAAGGGTCCGCGCACGGCGGCCATCAAGATTCGCGCGGCGATGAAGGCTGCCAACCTCGACGCGGGTGTGATGCTCGTGAACGAGGCTGGGCTGTCGAGCTACGCCAACTCGGAACTCGCTCGCACGGAACTGCCCGACAAGGCCGTGCCGGCGCGCATGGCGATCAGCCTCGGCCGACGTCTGCAGGATCCGCTGAGCGAATTGTTGAAGGTCGATCCGCGTCACCTCGGACTCGGCCACGAACAGAGCCTCGTCTCGAAAGCGAATGCGAAGCGCGTCTTCAGCGAGACGATCGAATCGTGTGTCGCTCACGTCGGGTGCGATCCGAATCACGCGTCCGAGCTGATGCTCGCGCACCTTCCCGGGCTCGATCGCGACACGGCGAAACGGCTCGTCGCGCGCCGCGCAGAGAAGAAGTTCGAGAGCCGCGAAGAGTTGCGCGGCGAGGGTCTCTTGAGCGAGGCGCAATGGGTCGGCGCAATCGCCTTCCTGCGCATCTACGGTTCGCCAGAACCGCTCGACGCCTCGAATCTGCATCCCGAGCAATACGAACTCGCGCGCAAGATGCTCACGGCGTCGGGTTCCACATTCGAGCAGTCGTACGGCCGACCGGGCGCGACCAAGGGTCTGCGGCGCGTCGACTTCCAACTCGACGAGTACACCTGGCGCGACATGATGCGCGAACTCGGCTTCCCCGGCCGCGATCCGCGTCCGCGCCTGTACGGCCCGGCGTTGCTCGAGGCGGACACGGATCCGATTCTTCTCGTGAAAGACCGCGTCGTCGAGGGCTTGGTGTCGAACGTGACGAGCTTCGGCGCGTTCGTCGACATCGGCTTGCCGGCCGACGCGATGGTGCACATCAGCGAAGTGTCGGATCGCTACGTTCGCGACGCGCGCGAGCTGTTGTCGATCGGTCAAGTCGTGCGCGCGCGCATCGTCGAGCCGGCGGGAGCGCGCTTGGGCTTGTCGCTCAAAAACGTGCCGGCGCCGGTGCGTGAGCCGCGTCCTGAACGTGGTCCGCGTCGCGGTCCGCGCGAAGGCGGCGAAGGCTCTGGTGCGGAGGGCGGCGAGCGCGGAGGTCGCGGAGGCGGCGGGCGTCGCGGTGGTCGCGGCGACCGTGATTCACGTCAACCGGCCAACGTGCGTGCAGCGACGTCGCGACGCGACGGCATCGGTTCACGCTCTTCCGGCGGAGGCGGCTTCGGTGGTGGAGGTCGCGGCGGCGGAGGCGGCGGAGGTCAACGCGGCGGCCCGCCTGGCAAGGGCGGCACCGGTCGCGGCGGCAAGCGCGAAGGCGATTTCGGTGATCGCGACGAGTACGTGCGTCTGGCCGAGACCGCGCTCAACAAGAAGCCGAAGTTCAATCCGTTCGCTTCCTTCTTCAAGGAAAAGAAGGACGAGTGAACCGAGGGTGACCCCCGCGTTTCGAAGTCACTGCGCGCCGACTTCGACCGCAGGGCTGAAAAAAAGAGCCGGGCTCGCGACCTGATCGCGAGCCCGGCTCGTTCGTTCCATGTGCGCTGGAGTCAGCTGCGATTGCGCGTCGACTCGAGCGCCTTGCGCACGGTCGGATCCGACATCAGCGTGCGCAGAGCGGCGAGCTTCTCGTCGACGCTCATCTCGCGTTCGCGATGACCGTTGGTGCGCGAGGGCAGCAAACCGCCCTGCGAATCGAGATGGGTCGAGTTGCGCGACGGGCGGATGCTCGGCGATTGCTTCTGGCTCTTGTGGCGACCGTGATCGTCGAATTCGTCGAGCAAACCGAGGCCCGACGGCTCCTCCTCTTCGAACTCGACAGTCACTTCGATGTCGTCTTCGTGCGGTTGGTAGCCGTGCTCGATCTCGATCTGGCGCTCGTCGGACGTGTGGTAGGCCTCACCGACGTGTTCCTCGCTCGCGGCCGCTTGCATGCCTTCTTCGATGCGCGAGCGCAATTCACCGACGTGATTGCGCACGTCGCCGACCTCACCGCGGACCTGGGCAAATTGCTCGGCGAGCGAGCCGTCGAGCGCCTTCATGCGTGTCTCGAGGCGGCCCGTCAATTGGTCCATGCTAGCCGCCAGGCGGAACATGGCCGACGACGCGTCATCGCCCTTCGATTGCTGGTCTTGCAGATCGCGCTGCATCGCCGTGGTCTGGACTTGATCCTTCAAGTACACGAACTCGACGCGCAGATCCTGCATGCCGCCGCGCGTCAGCGCGAGATCGCTCGCGAGTTGCTCGAGCAAGAGCGCTTGAGCCGCCGTCTGCTTCGAAGCCGAGTTGTCGGCCTTCTTGCGCGTCACGATCGCCAAGGCGCACAGGACGAGTCCCGTCAGCGCGATCGGAGTGCCGGTCACGCCATGCTTCGCGAACGAATGCACGATGCTCGCTTGTTCGCGTGCGACGATCGGCAACACGGTGAGCGCACCGCCGAAAAGCACGGCGCCCGCTCCCATCAAAAAGAGCAGCGGATGTCCGCTGGCCTTCTCGCCCGTGTCACTCGTCGAGATCGTCTCTTTGACGGGCTTGACTTCGGGGGCCTTCGAGGTCGGGGTCGTGTTGCTCGCCGTTTGCTTGTGCTTGTCCATGTCTCTGCCAGGGATCCAGGTGTGACTCGCCGATGGGTGTCGATCCGTTCCGCGGAGCTCGCTCGAGGAGCACGGAACTGGATCGCCCTAGGCGCAACGAATCGGGTCCCTCGCGAGCCATTCTTGAGGCTCGAGCGGAATTGGGATGTCGTAGCCGCGATCTTCACCGTTCTTTGGCATGCCGCCCCGATCCGTACCCCCCCGCCATTTCTTCCCAGGGCCTTTTTTTGGCCTTCACGACGCCCAAACCCGCACTCGCCTCTGTCCGTCGCGCGTGAGGGAAGCTACATTAGAAACCCCTAACTCGCCCGCGCCCCGGATCCGACGCGAGCGATTCCACCCCCCCCCTCCGGTTCGTACGGGCCAGCTGCCCCTGGACGAGCGCGCTCCGAAACTCGATACCGTCAGTCACAGGAGTCTCGCTCGATGGCCCAGATGCGGATCGTGAAGGGAATAGCGGTAGCGCCCGGTCTCGCACTGGGTCCGGTGCACGTCGTGCACACGACTCCGAACGTCGTGCCGACATGGTGCGTGCCCGAGGAAGAAGTCCCGCGCGAGATCGCGCGCCTGCGCGATGCTGTGCAAGTCGCCACCGAGGATCTGCTGCGCCGCGAGAAGATCGTCGCAGCCGAAATCGGCGAGCGCGATGCAGCCGTGTTCTCGGTGCACAGGATGATCCTCGCCGATCCATCGACGCAGAAGGACGTCGAGCGCATGGTCCGCGAGCAGCGCATCAACGCCGAGTCGGCCGTGCAGTCGTTGATCGAACGCTTTCACAAGAGTCTCTCCGGCGTGGAGGGCGCGAAACAGCGTGGTTTTGCCGCTGATTTCAGTGATCCGTGGCGCGTCGTGCTGCACGCGTTGATGAGTCACGAGCGCGAAGTGATGGAGGCGACCGACGAACAAGTCGTGCTTGCAGCCGCCGAGCTGACGCCGCAAGTCGTGACGTTCCTGCCGCGCGAACGCGTGCTCGCCGTCGTCACCGAAACCGGCGGTCGCTACAGCCACGGTGCCGTGCTCGCGCGTTCGTTCGGATTCCCGTGCGTCGTCGGTTTGCCGAACTTGCTATCGCGACTCGAACAAGGCATGCGCGTCAGTGTGGACGGCGACGCCGGCACGGTGCAGTTGCGTCCCGAGCAAGCTGACGTCGATCGCTTCCTCGAGCAACTCGAACGCCGCAAGGTGCGCGTCAAGAAGCTGACGCAGCACGCTGCGTTGCCGGCTGAGACGCCCGACGGTCACCGCCTCGAGACGATGGTGAACATCGAGAGCATCCGCGATCTCGACACGTTCAATCCCGAACACACCGACGGCGTCGGTTTGCTGCGCACCGAATTCCTCTACATGGAGCGCTCGCAATTCCCGTCGGAAGAGGAGCAATACCGCCTCTACCGACGCGTGCTCGAGCGCATGGGCAGCCGCCAAGTCACGCTGCGCACGCTCGACATCGGCAACGACAAGCAGCTGCCGTATTTCAAGACGCCGAAGGAGAACAACCCGGCGCTCGGTTGGCGCGGATTGCGCATTTCCATCGAGTGGCAGGACCTTTTGCGCGTGCAATTGCGAGCTGCGCTGCGAGCGAGCGCGCACGGCAACATGCGCATCCTCTTGCCGATGGTGACGTCGATCGAGGAAGTGCGCGAAGTGCACAAGGTGTTCGACGACGTGCGCCGCCAGCTCGTCGACCAAGGGTTCGAGATTCCGACCGACGTCCCCGTCGGGATCATGGTCGAAGTTCCGTCGACGGTTTTCGTGCTCCCGCACATCGTGCGCGAAGTCGATTTCGTCAGCGTCGGCACGAACGATCTCGTGCAGTATCTGCTCGCGGTCGACCGCGACAATCCGTGGGTTTCCAAGCTCTACGACGTGCACCATCCAGCGGTGTTGTTGGCGCTGGCGCAGGTCGCGCGCACCGCTGGCGAGGCGGGCAAGTCGTGCGCGGTCTGCGGCGAGATGGCGGGGGATTACACGACGGCGGTGATGTTGCTGGGCATGGGCTACGACGCCGTGAGCGTGGTGCCGTCGCTGCTCGCCGAAGTGAAATACGCCGTGCGCGAAACGACGCACACGGAAGCGACGCAGATCGCGGCACTCGCGCTCGCCGAAACGACGTCCGAGGGCGTGCGTCGAGTGCTGGCTCAGGCTCGCGAGCGCCTGCACGCCCGCCAGGCTGCGTCGCGCGCCGGATCCGAGCTCTCGATGAGTGCGGACGGAAATGCAGATTCCAAGAAGCGGGAAAACACATGAAGATTTCTGCTCGAGACGAAGAAACGCGAAACCGGATTCCTAGCGGAGCTTGCTAAGCTCCCGTCCGCGAACAGAACCCACGAACGAATCACGACGGAGAGGAGGACAGTCCAGTGCGCCGCACGACATGGGGAACCGAGCGATCGAACACGCCGCGTCGTGGTCGTTGGTCTCAGTCCGAAATCGCCCGTCTGCGTGAGCTTTACGGGCTCCGTGACGAGCGTTCGATCGCGCGTGAATTGAGCCGCCCCGTTGCGAGCGTGCGACGCATGGCCGAGCAGATCTTCGCCGCGCCTGCGCGGACCGGTCCGTGGACGGCGAAGGAATTCGCAGATCTGAAGAAGTACCTCGGTGGCGCGGCGAACGAAGTGATCGCGCGCATCCTGGGTCGCACGGAAGACGATGTCGCGCAGCAGATCGCGGAGTTGCGCCGCCAACAACAGGCTGGTCGCTGGACCCAAGAAGAGATCGCCGAGTTCAAGCGCTTGTACGGCACCCGCACCGACGAAGACCTGGCCGTGATTTTCGGGCGCACGATCGAGTCGGTGAAGCGGCTGGGCGCGCGCTACTGTCTGGCGAAGGACAAGGCTTTCGTTCGCAAGTTGACAGGCTCGTCGGCGACGCGGATGCCGCGCTGGAACTCGCCCGAGATCGAAGTCCTGAAAGAGATCTATCCGACGGTCGCGAACCTCGACATCGCCGCGCGACTGAATCGCTCGGTGAAGAGCGTGGTGTCGAAAGCGCACAATTTGGGCCTGAAGAAAGAGGCTGATCGGTTGCGCGAGATGGGTCGCGAGAATGTCGGCATGCGCTACAAAAAGGGTCAGGTCTGAGTCGCATCGCGGCGGCTACGAGCCGCCCGACTCGTCACATCCGACGTGATCGTGTCGGTGGAGTGAGGCGCAAACCTTGACGAGTGGGTTGAGAGAGGGGGGGGTACAAGATCCGGGCCACAAAGGAGGCAACCCATGAAATTCGCACTCATCAGCATGACCCTTGGACTGCTCGCAACAGTCAGTACCGCTACTGGCGCCGAGCCTGCGCTCGCCGCCGCGCAACAGGCATCCACACCCCAGATCCCAACAGCAGTCATCGACGCAGCGGTCAAGCGCGCCAACGTAAGGCTCGGTAGAAGCGTGCCGATCACGCACCGTGCTGGAGATATCACCAAGGTTTTGATCGTACAGCAGGACGGCAAGTCCAAACTGTCCGAAACTCAGGTGGTCACGATCGGTCTCGAATCCGTCTGAGACCAATGGGATCATCCTGTACCCACAAGCCATCTTCGGTACCTTCAAGGGTACGGAGCAGGATCCGGGCTATCTCGAGAACTCGCTGTTCCTTATTCTGTGCCACGAATTCGAGCATATGCCCGACCATGGAGGGTCAGGGGTTCCGAGACACCCCGACGACGGGGGGCCGAATACGCCCGTAAACCGCTGCGCGTCTATCCGCTTGTACGTCGCCGACGCGAAGCGTGCATGCGACGAGGTTGGTGCCGCACAGGCGAATCAGCAGCTCTCCGATGCAGATCGGTGCAAGCTCGTGACGCAATTTTGCAGAATCGCCAAGGAATTCCAGAAGTTGGCAAACACCCCGGAGAATCTCAGCGGTGTTTCTGTTTGCAATCCGCCGATCCCGAACACGGGCACCAAAATCGTCCAGGACTGCAATTGCAATACTGCTGACTGCCCGGTTTCTAGTCATCAATTCCCCTGACGCTTACCCCCGGTCCACCACATGAAGATGTCAACTAAGCTACTCTCGATTTCCTCATCCTTCCTTGCACCCTTGTTGGTTTGTGCTTGCACGGCACACGTCGACATCTCCAGCAGCACGCAGGATTCTGTCTCAGTTAGCTCGAATCCAGTTGTCGAGTCCAAGTCGAACACAATCATCGAGGCTGATGGTCTTGCCTCTCCGATGGAAGACGGATTCACCTCGAGGAATTTTGTGCTCACGCTCGAGCTCGCCGCTGTTAGCTCGGTACTTCACGTGTCCGCAGCCGAGCTCAATCCTGATTCACAAGAGTACGAGGAGTGGAACATGAACGAATCGTCGGCCGGGATCGTCATCGAGCGAGCGGCGGTGCGCCATGCCAACGATTGGTACATCGTCCTACGGCTGGCCACGGGGGATGTGCGTATCGAGCGCTGGCAGATGGCGCGTACGCACGGTGCCTACTTCTCCGACCTCGATCCTGCGCCGGTCGGAATTGGTGCTCCACGCGTGACACCTGCTCTCTCGGTAGGCATTCAGGATGACCGGTTCGTGTCACCGTCTCTGCGACCGCGCCCTAGCGTTGTCAAATCCACAATCATCGCCGGACTCGCCCTACCTTCCATCGTTCACCTGCGAGCCGATCCCGATGGGCGCTTCCTCGTCGCCGAAGTTGTATCTTCTGCTGGAGCAAGAGAGTTATTGCAAATCGCGCTCATGAGCTCGACGACCAATGGCATCGTCATCGGTGATCAGTTCACACTGATCGACTACACAACCCTTCCCGCGCCGACCAGTGCTCTCGTACTCGGTGTAGTCGATCACACACGCCGGGGGCGGGCAATCACGGTGAAAGACATGGGGAATCCCACCTTCCTTTGGGACGCCGAGAACGATGGCATTTTCGAAAACTCGGAAGCCCTGTCGTTGAGGGACAGCGCAATCGCCTACCCATTCGCTACCTGGAGTCGCGTTTACTGATCGGCTGATCCAGCCAGGAGTTTCTTCTCCATCAGCGCTGTTTTTCGACGCTCTCAGGTTGCGGCAATACTGGGAGCGTCGCTTGATTCAGTGCACGATCTCGACGTGCAACGTGCACGCGCCCATCTGATTTTGCACGACGCCGCTGAAGCACAGCGTTCCGAACTCAGCGAGATGCGCTCCGTCGCGCTCGTACACATCCGGAAACACGACGCACTCGGCGAGCCCCGTCTCGTCCTCCAGCGTGAGAAAGCGCATCGTTCGCCCGTCGCTCGTCCGCACGTGCCTGGTCGCCGCTGGCCAACCGCGCAACGTCACACGCGCACCCAGGAAATTCACGATCTCGGCGCATCCGATCGTGCGTTTCGCAATCGCGTCTCTTCCTTCGATGCGCGCGTCCGCCGGGCACGGAAACAGCGTAGTCGGATGAGCTTTCACCGTCAGGCCGAGCAGTTCGTGTTCGACACGGCCGCGCACGCTGAGTGAAACATCCGACAACCTCGGCAACGCCAATGCCGGCGCCTCGCGTTCGGGAAACAGCGCAGCCGTCTCGCCCGGCGCCAAATCCGCCGCACCCAATCCGATGCCTTTGCCCGTCCAACCTTGCGATTGTTCGCGCGCGACTCGCACGGCATCGCGTGAGCGCGGTGTCGCTCGACACGCAGCCAAAATTTCTTGATTCAGGCTATTTTCGCCTTCTTTCGCACGCGGCGCCTTGCGTTCGGGCGCGCGCAACAAGTGCAGGCGCCACAACAACTCCGGGATCGTGCGATCGAACGCGTCGAGCGCGCCGACTTGGATCAAGCGTTCGCATTCGTCGGTGTGCGCCTGTGTGCGTTCCAAAAAATCGGGCAGCGAAATGAACGGGCCGTCGCTGGCTCGCGCGGCGAACAGTGCGTCCAACGTGCGCGCTTGAACGCCTTTCACGTGTGCGAGTCCGACGCGCAACGCGCCGCGCTCGACACGGAACGCACGCTCACTCTTGTTCACGTCCGGAGGCAAGATCGGAACGCCCATGCGGCGCGCTTCCTCGACGTAGACGCGTGTCGCGTAGTAACCCGTGTCGCTCGCGAGAAACGCCGCGAGATACTCGGCCGGATGGTGCGTCTTCAACCACACGGCGCGGTACGCGATGCGACCGTACGTCACCGCGTGCGCTTTGCAGAATCCGAAGGACGCGAAGTTCGCGACCAAGTCCCACGCGCGCAACGCGTCCTCGCGCGCGACGCCTTGTTCGATGCAGCCCGACACGAAACGATCGCACAACGCTTTCAAATCGTGAGCGCGATGTTTCTGCAACGCGCGCCTCAACGAGTCCGCTTCGGCGAGATCCATGCCCGCCAATCTGGCCGCGACTTGCATCACGTCCTCTTGGTAGAGCAGCACGCCGTACGTGTCCCACAACACTTCGACGAGGCGCGGATGCGGCGGTGTCGGCGGTTCCAATTCGCGGTAGCGGCGCACGTACGCGTCCTTCATGCCCGATCCCGCCGGCCCTGGGCGGATGAGCGCGACGGCTTGGATCACGTCGTCCATGTCGCACGCGCCGATCTGCTGCAGCAAGTGGCGCATGCCCGGCGATTCGACTTGGAAACAGCCCAAAGTCAGGCCTTTTTGCAGCGTTTCGGCCGTGCGCGCGTCATCCTCGCGCAACGTTTCGACGTCGACCGTGATGCCGCGGGCGCTGAGCGCTTTGACGCAATCGTCGACGACGGTCAGCGCGCGATTGCCGAGCAGATCCATCTTCACGAGGCCGATAGCTTCGACTGCGTCCTTGTCGAATTGCGTGACGATGCAGCCTTTCGTCGCGCGTTGGCACGACACGAAATCGGTGATCGGTCCGGGTGCGACGACGACGCCGCCGGGATGCAGACCGTAGTGACGCGGCGCGGACACCAATCGAGCCGCACTGGTGACGACGCGCTGCATACGCGGATCGTCGAATGGAAAACCGCTCGCCTCCGGTGTCTCGCGCAAGCAGCGTTCGATCGGGTTCTGTCCGTGCGCGACCTCTGCGCTGGCATCGAAGTAATAGGGCAAACGTCGCGACCAACGATTCACTTCCGCCGGCGGAACGCCCTCGACCAGAGCGGCTTCGCGGAAAGCGGCACGCACGCCGCATGTCGCGATCGTGGCGATCATCGCGGTGCGCTCCGTGCCGAACATCCCGTACACGTGATCGAGCACTTCGTCGCGACGACGCCAGCAGAAATCGAGGTCGATGTCGGGCCGATCCAGCCGTGACGGATTCAAGAAGCGCTCGAAGATGAGTTTGTAGCGCAGCGGATCCGCGTCGGTCAGGCGCAGGCAGTAAGCGACCAAACTGTCCGCCGCCGAACCGCGTCCGACGTAGGGGATGCCTTGCGCTCGCGCAAAATCGGCGATCTGCAGAACGAGCAGGAAATAGGGCGCGAAACCGAGCTTGTCGATCGTCGACAATTCGTAGTCGAGGCGGCGCACCGCTTCGGGTTTGAGCGGGCGGTACCGTTCGCTCGCCCCGCGAAAAGACAACGCAACCAGCCTGGAATAAGCCGTTTCGTCCGTCGCGAGCTCGATCTGTGGGAACAGGATGCCGCCGAGTGCCGGCGTGAACGTGCAGCGTTCCGCGATGTCGATCGAGCGTGCAAGAGCACCGTCTTCGCGCGGTTCGAACGGCCCCGCGCACTCGGCGATCGACGCATAGAACGAGCGCATTTCACCGCTCGAAAGCAAGTGCGCCGGCGCGTGCGCCGTGAACGTGTCGGGCAGATCCGCGAGCAGTGCGTTGTGTTTGATCGCGACGCGCACACGATGATCGGCGAGCGTTTTCGGGAACGCGCCGTACACGTCCGACACGGCGACGGTGGCGAGTCCGACGGCGCGTGCTGCCTCGATCAAGTCGCTCGCTGCGACAGGCCGTTCGGGCGCCGAAACTTTCGGCGTGTCGAGCACTTCTTCGCCGTCGCGCGGTGCGTCCTCGAGATCACGCGCTTCACGACTCGCCGCGTCGATGCCAGCCGAGCGCGGCGCACGTGCGACGTTGCGCGGGATGTCGTCGCGCTCTCGCCGCACGCTCTTCATCCGCACGGACGCCGGCGAAATCGCGACGAACAACGAGCGCGCGTCGATGCGTCCTGCGAGCGCGATCGCGAGCCTGGGATGATCGACGAGGAAGATCAAACCGTCTCGATGCAGCGTCGCTTGTTGCACGAGATCGAAGTGATCGGGTCCTTCGAGTACAGCGCCGACGACGCCCGGATCCGCGCCGAGTTGGCGAGCGCTCGTGAGCTTGCACAGGCTCTTCCAGCCGCGCTCGTTTTCGACGAGAGCCACGACGCGCCCCGGTTTGCCGCTGGGGTCCGAGATCTCGACGCCGACGATCGGTCGCACACTCGTTCCGTTCTCGGAAACACGCCGTGTCGCGTGGAGAAAATCGACGATGCCCGACAACGTGTCGACGTCACACAACGCCAGCGCCGTGATGCCGAGCGCACGCGCGCGCTCGACGAGAACGCGCGGCGCATCGACACCGGTGAGCATCGAATGATGCCCGTGAACACGCAGGGGAACGTACATCGCACGCTCGTTCAGCGCAGTCGCGTGCTGCGGTTTCGGATCGGAGGGGGCATCACTTCACCCTAACGGATACCGAACAGATCGCCACCCCTCACACGCGCGAACGCCGGAAGTCCCGCATTCACAACGCTGATCGAACTCCGCGAAAAATCAGATGTGCTTCGGGGCCGGGAGCGCGTTCGCCGCCGATTCACCCGCAAGCCGCGCCTTCAACATCGAGAACAAGATGCGCGCGCGTCCGCCTTCGGGCTCCCAGTACTCGGCCTCTTCGACGCGCATCTTCATCAACACGATCGAGGGATCGTCGGGTCCATCCGGGAACCAAAACTTCCAATCCGGTTTGAACAAACGGCGGATCAGCGCTTCGTCGCGCGAGAAGGCAGCCCACGCGGAGATCGAAAGATACGATCGGTCGCGCGAGCGGTAGGCGCTGACGTTCACGTGGCGCTCGCCCGTGATTTCGTTGACTTTGTTCGAGTCGCTGCGTGTGACGAACCACAGATCGCAGTCGAGTACTTCGTCGGAATGTTGAACCGCCATGGGACGCGAGCGCAGGTGCCCGTCGGGCGCGACGGTCGTGAGCATCGCGGTGTCGAATTCCTTCAACATCTCTTTGAGTTCGGTGAGAGATCCTTGCGTGGGTGTGCGTGTGGCTGTGGTCATGACGGTTCTTTGTTGGGGGCGACGTGTGCACGTTCCTGTGCAACAAGAGGGCCGAGACGAGTTTTTTTTTCAGCGTGCGCGGACGCGGTGCGCTGGACGGAATCAGACTGCCGCGCTGCTCGACGGGCGAGCGCTCATCTAGCAGCCCGTTGAAAAAGTCATCGCACCTGACAACCCACGCCTTCGCGCTGCTGCGTCGAGCTCGTCGGGCCGTGCTCAGTGGCCAGGAAGGCCACTCCCGCTGTGAGCGTTCCAGGGGAGCTCACTACGGAGGCTTCGCCTCCTGACACGGGAACCCTTGCCGTCCCTCCAGCGCTCTCCTTGCATCGCAAACGCGTGACTTGCCAGGAGCGGTGATTTTTTCAACGGGCTGCTAGGAACCCGCGCACTTTTCGCGTGACTGGTGCAACGTGGGAGCCCTCGGGCAGAAGATGATTCGTACATTCCCGTTCTCGCGCCCCTGGAGTCCGAACATGCTCACCCGCACGCTCTCAGCGCTCACTCTGAGCCTTTTCTCGGCTCTCCGGCAGCGCGCTCGCGCAATGCCGTGATTGGATCGGCGAGTTCACGCCGGGACACGCCGACCGCACGATTCACGCGGCGGTCGTGTTCGATGACGGCACCGGCTCCGCGATGTACGTCGGCGGTGACTTCACACGTATCGGCTCGACGAGCGTGCTGAGCGTCGCGAGCTATGACGGCTCGAGTTGGAGCGCATTCGGCTCCGGATTGCATGCGTCGGGCGAACTGTCGGTCACAGCGTTCGCGGATCACGACTTCGGCGATGGAGCAGGCCCCGATCTCGTCGTCACGGGAGCGTTCCAGAGCGCGGGTAATGGACTCGCGGAAGGAATCGCGAGTTACCGTGCTTGCGGCGACGCGATCGCATTCTGCTTCGGAGACGGATCGGGAACAGCGTGCCCGTGCGGCAACGTCGGATCCATCGGTCACGGTTGCGGGAACGCGAGCTTCGCGAGCGGTGCGCTGTTGTCCGTCGCCGGTCGCGCGCAAGTTTCGAGCGACACGCTGACGCTCGTGTGCACCGGCATCTCGAACGGCACGCCGGGATTGGTCTACCAAGGCACCGCGCAGTGGAACGGTGGACTCGGCATTCCTTTCGGCGACGGATTCGCGTGCATCACGGGTTCGTTGATCCGTCTCGGTGTGCGCTTCACGACGAACGGATGCGCGAACTTTGGCGCAGGAAGCGGCACCGGCGCGATCTCGATGCTCGGTTCCGTGCCGGGTGCGGGCGCGACGCGTCACTACGGTTATCGCTACCGGAGCGACATCGGGTTCTGCACGCACACCGGGTTCAGCTACGCGAATGCGGTCAGTGTGAACTGGGCGCCGTAGCCCACGGCATAGGAAATTCTTCGCGCGACTTGGGTGCCGAGCGCTTGTGCTCGGTGGCCATCCTCGCGTTCGCCGTGCAGTCGGCGCACGCGGATCCCGCGCTGCCGTCCGGCGAATCGCTCGTGCCGGATTTCGAATGCGAGCCCGGCCCCACCCTCGGCCGCAGCGCAGTCGCGATCGTGACCGAGAGCGGTTTTCCGTGCCGATCAGTTCCAGGTCAACTTGATCCCGTTGGTCATGTTGAAGGTCGCCGTCGTGCAGAAGGCGGCCGAGTCGCGGTAGTACGCCTGATAGTAGAGGCTGGAGCCGCTGCCGAGGACGGCTCCGCCAACCTGGCTGACGCTCGGGTCGCCCGCGCCGGGGAAGCTGGAGCTGCCTCCCGAGCTGAACTTGACGCTCATGCGCACGATCGCGCCGGTCGTGCACAGCGTGCCGTCACCGAAGGGGATGTTGAGCGCGTTCGACGTGCCCTGGAAGTAGAGCACCGGGGTTCCGGGGGGCAGGCCGTTCAGGTGCAACACGACCGAGTCGGTGCCGGGCAGGAGCGCTTCCGTGAAACCGGTCGCCGTGAGTTCTGCGCCCGCGGGGTTCGAGGAGTTGGCGCAGCCGCGGCCGGTGGAGCCGCTGTTCGCGCACGGGCAGGCCGTGCCGGTGCCGTCACCGGTGCAGGTGACCGTGCCTGGATTGTTCTCGCCGACCAGGCGCGACATGAAGTCGTTGCTCGTGTTCGTGTCGATCAGAGAACCGACGCCGGGCGTCACCTGCACGAAGATCAGGTCGGTGCTCCCTGCGGTGAAGGGATTGAGGTCGATGGCCAGGCTTTTCTCGCAGTGGCACCCGCCCGTCGCCAAACAGCTTCCGGCGAGGGCAACGCCGAAGGACTGCGCGATGCTGCAGCCTCCCGAGCAGATGCCCGGACAGACCATCGGCGCGAGGTTGGGTTCGATCGGCGTGTGGACGACGTCGATCAGCATCCCGTTCAGATACAAGGCGGTGTCGAACGAGAGCGTGCCGGGGGGGACGCCGTTCGCCGAGAAGACGACATCCACGGTGGCGCGCCACCAGCCCGGCGGCGTGCCCGGGGGGTGGACGATGTGGATGTCCCCGATCCTGCGGTCCCATTCCGTGGCTTGAGCTTGGGCGAGAACGGTGGTGGTGACGAGGGCGGCGAGCGCGAGGGCGAGTTTTTTGGCGATCGACATGGAAGGAATCCGTGGTGGTGGGTGAGCGGTGCCTACACCCTCCCATGTCTCTCGACGGTTCCCGGTGGACAAGACACCGGGTACCAGGCCCCGTTCCCGCGCGGAGGTACCGCTCCTGCACGCGACGCCGCACCCGGCACGAGCCCAGGCCCCGTTCCCGCGCGGAGGTACCCCTGCCGGCCACGGGTGGCGCTCGCCGGATTCTCCGCAACTGCTCGCCCTCCAAACCGAGCCAGAGCCTCATGCACGTCAAAATTCGCAAGAAGCCAGCGAAGTTCGCAGGGTTCGATCAACAGGGACGAATTACACAAAGAACGTTACGCCAGCAGGAAGCGGTTCCCCTTCACCGCATCAGCTTGGGTTCGCGAGCTCGCACGCGGCGAGCGCCGCCAGCGCGTTGGCCGTCGATTCCGCGGGTGATCCGGACGTGTCGATCGTGTCGTGCAACTCGTCGGTGCGCGGACCGAAGGGTTCCCACGTCGCGCGCACGTGTTCGTAGATCGACCAGTCGGCGTCGGAGGGGTCTTTGGTCCTGCGCGCCAGGCGCTTTCGCACCAGGTTCGGCGGCGAAACGCATTCGAGGATGCGCACGGGCACGCCCCAGTCGCGAGCGACATCGACGAACGCGAGCCGGCGGCGCTCTTCCTTGAAGCTCGCGTCGATGAGAACGCGACAGCCGCGGAACAAGCTCTCGCGTGCGCGCGCCAGGGCGTCGGATCTGGTCTCGAATGCGACCGACCGCGTGTGCGTGCGCCTCGAGATCGGCCCGACCGGCGAGCCGCTCTTCCGCGAATCGAATTCTGCCTCGTGCGAGGTCGTGACCGTCCGCTCCTGATCCGCGCTGAAGCGCACCGAACGACGAGTTCCGGCGGCAGCGGAGTCCTCGGCGAACTCGCGCGCGTCGACCCTCAGGAACGCAGAGCGCGCGGGAACAGAATGTTGTTCTCGATGTGGATGTGCTCCATGACTTCGCGCTCGAGCTGCGCCAGTTCGACGTAGAGCGCACGCCAGGTCGTGCAGGCATCGGCGGGCGGCACGTAATCGTGCGCCAGCTTGCGCAGCTGCGCCAGGTTCTCTCCGTGCTCGACGTGCTCGAGCTCCATCATCTGCACCGGCATCGAAGCCATGCGGCCGCGACCTTGCAGGAAGAGAGGGAATAGGACCTGCTCCTCCTTCTGCATGTGCTCCTCGAGCGCGGAGGCGACGTGCTCGAGGTGCCGCGTCAAGCCGCGCGGGCACGAAGCCTTGTCCGCGTGAACGGTCTCCACCTTGCGCGCCATCTCGATCACGTGGGGGAGCTGCTCGCGGTGGCCGGCGTGGAAACGCTCGAGCACGTGCGCGACGACTTCGTCGAGCGGCTTTCCGTCGAGGCGCGTGAAGTCCTGCGTGCGCGCTTCCTCGACAGCCAGTTCGGAGAGGATCGTCTCCGTGGCGATCCCACCCGCCTGGCAGGCCGCGTCGAGCGCGACCTTGCCACGACAGCAGAAGTCGAGCCTGTGGCGGTTGAACACGCGGGTCGCTCCCGGGCGTGTCGTGGCGATCTCGGCCAGGGTGGTCTTCGTGGACAGGGTGTCAGGGGTCGGGCTCATGGCAGTCCTCAGGATGGCGGTAGTGCGCAAGTCCTTGCCTGGCGCTCACTTCCGAAATCGCGCTCGGATCGGTGCTCAGGGCTGGACAGGCTGGGGTCGAAAAGAAACACTAGATATCAGAGATAGAGCATATCTCGGATGGCGTTGATTAGTAGAGTAGCCCCGAACGCCGCGTTCCACAATCACATGCTGACCCAAACCACCGAGCTGGCCCTGCGCGCCCTGATCTACCTCGGACTCTCCGAGCTGAAGGATGCCGTGCCACCGAAGCGCCTCGCCGAGACGCTCGGCTGCTCGCCGACGTACCTCGGCAAGACCTTGGGCCTGTTGGTGAAGGCGGATCTGTTGAGGTCGGTGCGCGGCGCGCGTGGGGGAGTCGTCCTGGCCCGCGATCCGAAGACGATCACGCTCCTCGCGGTGGTCGAGGCTTGCCAAGGAACGTTGGTCGGGGATTTCTGCCGCACGGAGAAGCTCAAGGAGATCGGCGTGCCCTGTCGCTTCCACGAAGTGATGGCCACGCTGCACGCTCAACTCGTCAAGACGTTGTCCGGCTGCACTCTCGCGGAGCTCTTGGAGTGTCCGCTGCCTGTCACGCGCAACAAGCGCACGTCCGTGGCCTGCAAGATGAAGTTCGAAGGCGCCGAGGCGTTGTTCGACGCGGCGCAGGGCCGCTGAACGGGAGTTCGTCATGGTTTCTTCCGCATCCTCAAATCAGACAACAAAGATCCGAAATACGTCTAATGTCCTCAAAACCGGCCCGCTCGCCGCCTGGGACCCCGAAGATGCCGCTCAGTGGGCCGCCGGCGGGAAGCGCACGGCCGTCCGCAACCTGCTCGTGTCGATCCCCGCATTGTCCTGCGCCTTCGCGGTGTGGATGTTCTGGTCGATCATCGTCGTGCAGATGCAGAAGCTCGGCTTCCGCTTCGACGCCGATCCCGGCCGCAACACGCAGCTCTTCTACACGCTGACCGCCATCGCCGGGCTCTCGGGCGCCACGTTGCGCATCCCGAGTTCGTTCCTGGTCTCGCTCGCGGGCGGTCGCAACGTCGTTGCGCTCACTACGGCGCTCCTGCTCTTGCCCGCGCTGGGCACCGGCATCGCGCTCTCGAATCCGAACACGAGCTACGGCGTGTTCACCGTGCTGGCGGCGCTCTCGGGTTTCGGTGGGGGAGCGTTCGCATCGTCGATGTCGAACATCAGCTTCTTCTTCCCGAAGCGCATGCAGGGTCTGGCGCTGGGCTTGAACGCGGGCCTCGGCAACCTGGGCGTGAGTTTGATGCAGGTGCTGCTGCCCTGGGCGATGACCTTCGCTGTGTTCGGCGCGCTGAGCGGCGAGCCGCGCGCGCTGGCCGGGAAGTCCGTGTGGATCCAGAACTGCGGGCTCGTGTGGGTGCCGATCCTCGCCGTGCTCGCCATCGTCGCCTGGTTCGCGATGGACACGCTGCCGCAGCACCGCACGGCCAAGACGCCGGTCGCGATCGCGCGCATGGGCTGGCTCCTCCTCCTCGGTCTCGCAGCGAGTGGACTCGGTTCGTACCTGCTCGTCGGACTGGGCTGGAGCATGTGGTTCGTCCTCCCCTTCACGATCGTCGTGACGCTCGCTGCGATGCGCTTCCTCACGCCCGCGAGCGTGCAGCAGAACCTCTCGAAGCAGTTCGCGATCTTCTCGAACAAGCACAACTGGTCGATGACCTGGCTGTACGTGATGACCTTCGGGTCGTTCATCGGGTACTCGGCTGCGTTCCCGAAGCTCATCCAGGACGTGTTCGGATTCCTGCCTGACGGCACCCCGAATCCCAACGCGCCGAGTCCGTTCGCCTACGCGTGGCTGGGTCCGCTCCTAGGTTCGGCCGTACGCCCCGTCGGAGGTTGGCTGTCGGACAAACTCGGCGGCGCGCGCGTCACGCAGTGGTCGACGGTCGTGATGGTGGGCGCTGCGCTCGGCGTGGCGTGGGCCATCCAACGCGCGGACACCGCACCGCATCCCGAGGAACACTTCGGGGCCTTTCTGGCGCTGTTCCTGCTGCTCTTCGTGTGCACCGGAGTCGGCAATGGTTCGACGTTCCGCATGATCCCGGTGATCTTCTCGAAGGATCAAGCGGGCCCGGTCCTCGGCTGGACGTCGGCGATCGCGGCCTACGGCGCGTTCGTCATCCCGCAGGTGTTCGGTGCACAGATCAAGGCCGGGACGCCGCACCACGCGCTGTACGCGTTCGCCATCTACTACACGACTTGTCTGGGCCTGAACTGGTGGCTCTACGCGCGGAAGGGGGCGGAAAAGCCGTGCTGAGGAGAACTTCGCTCTGCATCGCCTCCCTGTGGGTGATCGTTTCGCTCGACGCGCACGCTCAAGCCCCGAGCGCCGGCGCGCCGGACACGGCCGCGCGCTCGTACTTCAGTCGTTGCACGGGCTGTCACACGATCGGCAAGGGCGCCTTGACCGGTCCCGACCTCGCTCGCGCTCTGACCTGGCAGCCGGCCGACCTGCGCGCCGCGATCGTGCGCATGCAGGACCGGACCGGTCCGATCGCGCCGACCGACGTGGACGCGCTGGTCCTGTTCCTGAAGGACGAGCAGCGCGACGCCCGCGTCGCGCTCGAGGAGGCTCGCATCGCCGCGCAGTTCGCCGTCGAACTCGATCCGCCCTCGGCGGACTTGGGTCGCGAGCTCTTCTTCGGCCGTGAGGCCTTCCAAAATGGCGGTACGGCCTGCGTCGCCTGCCATCACTTCGCGGACGAAGGCGGCGGTTCGCTCGGTCCTGACTTGAACGGCGTGTTCGCGCGCATGGGCCGTCAGGGCCTCGTCGCCGCGACCGAGAATCCGGCCTTCAAGGTGATGGGTCCGATGTACCGCGAGCGGCCGGTGACGCGACAAGAAGCGCTGCACCTCGTGCGCTACCTCGAGGTGACCGATCACGGCGCGGTGAAGCGCGCGGGCATTCCGTGGCTTCCCGCGAGCGGGCTCGTCGTCTTCGCGCTTGGCTTCGTCTTGATGTTCACGCGCCGGCTCGTGCCGCGCGGCGCTCGTTCGAGGAAAGAGGTTCGGTCATGAGTTGGATCCAGGACATCTTTGATCCCAAACGTCGCTCTTGGGAGGACTTCTACCGCAACCGCTGGTCGTCGGACCGTATCGTGCGCAGCACGCACGGCGTCAACTGCACCGGCTCGTGCTCGTGGAACATCCACGTCAAGAACGGGATCGTGACGTGGGAGATGCAGGCCCTGGACTACCCGGTGTTCGACCGGGCCATTCCGGCCTACGAACCGCGCGGCTGTCAGCGCGGGATCTCCTACTCCTGGTACGTCTACAGTCCGCTGCGGGTGAAGTACCCGTACGCGCGCGGCGCCCTGCTCGACGTGTGGCGCGCGGCGAAGAAGCTCTCGAACAACGATCCCGTCGCGGCGTGGCGCTCGATCCAGGACGACCCCGCGAAGCGCGCCGCGTATCAGAAAGCGCGCGGCAAGGGCGGGTTCCGGCGCATCTCCTGGACCGAAGCCAACGAGATCATGGCCGCCGCCAACGTGCACACGATCCAGCGCCACGGCTCCGACCGCATCGTCGGCTTCTCGCCGATCCCGGCGATGTCGATGGTGAGCTACGCCGCCGGCGCACGCTTCGTGCAACTCCTCGGCGGCGTGTCGATGTCGTTCTACGACTGGTACTGCGACCTGCCGCCGGCGAGCCCGGAGGTGTGGGGCGAACAGACCGACGTGGCCGAGAGCGCGGATTGGTTCCACTCCGATTTCGTCGCCGTCGTCGGCAGCAACGTCTTGATGACGCGCACGCCCGATGCGCACTTCCTCGTCGAGGCGCGCCATCGCGGCGCCAAGGTCGTGGTGTTCTCTCCCGACTTCTCGCAGACGTCGAAGATCGCGGACGAGTGGGTTCCGATCCACCAGGGACAGGACGGCGCGTTCTGGATGGCGGTCGGCCACGTCATGCTGCGCGAGGCCTACATCGAGCGCGAAGTGCCGCACTTCGTCGAGTACCAGAAGCGCTACACCGACGCGCCGTTCCTGGTGAAGCTCGTGAAGCGCGCCGACGGCAACTTCGAAGCCGGTGCGCTGCTTCGCGCGAGCGATCTCGCGGACACGGCGGGCGAGGAGAACGCCGAGTGGAAGTTCTTCGTGCTCGACGAGCGCGGCGCCTTGCGCATGCCGCTCGGCACGGTCGGTCACCGCTGGCAGCACGAGAAGGGTCAGTGGAACCTCGAGCCGCGTGACGCGCAGGGCGAGGCGCTCGATCCGATCCTGCGCCTCGGTGATCGCGCGAGCGGCGAAGTGCAAGTGGCCTTCCCAGACTTCAGCGAAGGCGCCAGCGACTGCGTGCATGCTCGCGGCGTTCCGGCGCGATGCGTGAAAACCACGGACGGCGAAGTGTGGGTCACGACCGGCTTCGAACTCTTGCTCTCGCAGTACGGCGTGAACCGCGGGCTGTCCGGCGCATGGGGCAGTGGCTACGAGGACGAGAGCGCGCCGTTCACCCCCGCGTGGCAGGAACGCTTCACCGGCGTCAAGGCCTCGGTCGCGCTGCGTTTCGCGCGCGAATGGACGCGCACGGCGGAGAAGAGCCATGGCCGTTGCAGCGTCATCATCGGCGCGGGCGCGAACCACTGGTACCACAACAACCTGATCTACCGCGCTGTCATCACGCCGCTGATCCTCGGGGGGTGCATCGGCAAGAACGGCGGGGGATTGAACCACTACGTCGGTCAGGAAAAGCTCGCGCCGCAGGCGTCGTGGGCGCCGATCGCGTTCGCGACCGACTGGGGCGGACCGCCGCGGCTGCAGAACTCGCCGTCGTTCCACTACATGAACTCCGACCAGTGGCGCTACGACGGCAGCTTCCGCGAGATGTGTCCGGTCGCGCACGGCGAGCATCCGCTCGCCCACGGTCACACGGCCGACAAACAAGCGCTCGCCGTGCGTCTCGGCTGGCTGCCGTGTTTTCCGCAGTTCACCGAGCCCAATCGCGAGGTCGTCGGCGAAGCGCGTCAGAACGGCGCCACTACGGATGCGGCCATCGTCGGCCGCGTCGTCGAGCGCCTGAAGCAGGGCTCGCTGAAATTCGCGATGGAGGACCCCGACGCGCCGCGTTCGTGGCCGCGCGTGTTCTACATCTGGCGCGGCAACGCGCTCCTGTCCTCGGCCAAGGGTCACGAATACTTCCTCAAGCACTATCTCGGCACGCACCACAACGTCATCGCCTCCGAGCGCGCCAAGGACGAAGTGAAGGAGGTCGTATGGCACGAGAAGATCGAGCACGGCAAGTTCGATCTGGTCGTCGACCTGAACTTCCGCATGGACAGTTCGGCGCTGTACTCGGACATCGTTCTCCCGGCCGCGACCTACTACGAGAAGAACGACCTCAACTCGACGGACATGCACACGTTCATCCACCCGCTGCAGCCCGCGGTGCAGCCGTGTTGGGAGTCGAAGAGCGACTGGGACATCTTCGAGAAGCTCGCCGAGCACACGGCGAACCTGGCCAAGACGCACTTGCGCGAGCCCGTCGACGACATCGTCGCCACGCCGCTTCTGCACGACACGCCAGCCGAGATCGCGCAACCCTCGATCAAGGACTGGCGCAAGGGCGAGTGCGAGGCGATCCCGGGCAAGACGATGCCGAATCTGACCGTCGTGCGCCGCGACTACACGCTCGTGCACCAGAAGTTCGTCTCGCTCGGACGCAACTTCCGCGACAAGGGGCTCGGCGTGCACGGCACGACGTACGACGTGTCGGACCTGTACGACGCCTACCTCGAGACGCACCCGACCGAGACGTGGGGCGGCAAGACCTATCCCTCCTTGCGCGCGGACAAGAGCGTGTGCGAAGCGATCCTGCACTTCGCGGCCGAGACGAACGGTGAGCTCGCGTATCGCGCGTTCCAGTCCGAATCGAAGAAGACCGGCCGCGATCACACGCACCTGGCGGCGGCGAATCGAGCTGTACGGATCTCCTTCGACGACATCATCAGCCAGCCGCGAAGGGTGCTCACGACGCCCTACTGGACAGGGATCACGAACGGTTCGCGCACCTACTCGTCGTACTGTCAGAACGTCGAGGAGCTGATCCCTTGGCGCACCCTCACCGGGCGGCAGCACTACTACCTCGACCACGAGGCCTACCGCGCCTTCGGCGAGAACCTGCCGACCTTCAAGCCGCGACCCGACGCGAGTGTCACTCACGACTTGGTCCACTCGCGCAAGCACAGTGGTTCGCTCGTCCTCAACTACCTGACGCCGCACGGCAAGTGGCACATCCACTCGACCTACGGCGACACGCTGCGCATGAAGACGCTCTCGCGCGGCATCGATCCGGTGTGGCTCAACGACAAGGACGCCGAAGCTCACGGCATCGCCGACAACGACTGGATCGAGATGTTCAACGACCACGGCGTCGTCTGCACGCGCGCCGTCGTCAGCGCGCGCATCCCGCGCGGCCTGTGCTTCCTCTACCACGCGCCCGAACGCACGTTGTCGGTTCCGAAATCGCCCGAGCGCGGCAACCGGCGCGCCGGGGGACACAACAGCCTCACGCGCGTGCGCCTGAAGCCGCTGTTCATGATCGGCGGCTACGGCCAATTCACTTACGCCTTCAACTACTGGGGCCCTCAGGGCGTGAATCGCGACACCTACGTCGTCGTGAAGCGCCTCGACAACCCGCAATTCTAGGGCACCGAAGAAAGCCAACCGCGATGGACGTACGCGCTCAAACCTCGATGGTGTTCCACCTGGACAAGTGCATCGGATGTCACACGTGCAGCGTGGCCTGCAAGAACGTGTGGACCGATCGTCCCGGCGCCGAATACATGTGGTGGAACAACGTCGAGACGAAGCCGGGCACCGGTTTCCCAACCGATTGGGAGGACCAGGAAAAATTCCAGGGCGGCTGGGAACGCGAGCCGGGGGGCGGCCTGAAGCTCAAGAGCCAGAATCGCTGGGACGCGCTGCTCAAGCTCTTCTACAACCCCGCGCAGCCCAACCTCGACGAGTACTACGAGCCGTGGACGTACCGCTACGACGACCTGTTCGACGCCAAAGAGGGCGATGACCAGCCGACGGCGATCGCGATCTCGCAGATCACCGGCGAGCCGATGGCGATCGAGAAGGGGCCCAACTGGGACGACGACCTCTCCGGTTCGCCGAAGTACGCCGAGAAGGACATCAACCTCGACAGCCTGACCGAGGACGAGCGCAACGCGATGTTCGAGGTCGAGCGCGTGTCGATGATGTACCTGCCGCGCATCTGCAATCATTGCGCGAATCCGAGCTGCGTCGCGGCGTGTCCGTCGGGCGCGCTCTACAAGCGTGGCGAGGACGGCATCGTCCTGATCGACCAGGATCGCTGTCGCGGCTGGCGCGCGTGCGTCGCGGCGTGTCCGTACAAGAAGATCTACTTCAACTGGAAGACCGGCAAGTCGGAGAAATGCATCCTGTGTTTCCCGCGTCTCGAGACGGGTCAGGCGCCGGCGTGCTTCCACTCGTGCGTCGGACGCATTCGCTACATGGGCGTGCTCCTGTACGACGCCGAGCGCGTCGCCTCGGCCGGAGACGTGCCCGACGAAGCGCTCGTCGAGTCCTACCGCAGCGCGCTCCTCGACCCGCACGATCCTGAAGTTCTGGCCGCCGCGCGCAAGAACGGCATCAGCGAGAGCTTCATCGAAGCCGCGCAGCGCTCGCCCGTGCACCGCTACGTGTGCGAATGGAAGCTCGCGTTGCCGCTCCATCCGGAGTTCCGCACCTTCCCGATGCTGTTCTACGTCCCGCCGCTCCTGCCGATCATGGGGCGCACGAACGGCGGCATGTACGAGCACGACGGCAGCCAGTTTCACACCACGTTCGAGGAAGCGCGCATCCCGATCAAGTACCTGGCGAGCCTGTTCTCGGGCGGCAACACGACCGAGGTCGAGACCGTCATGCGCAAGCTCGCCGCGGTGCGCGCCTACAAGCGCGCGCAGGAACTCGGCGACCTCGACGTCGACCGCGTGCTCTCGGGGCTGCGCGGTTCCGGACTGACCACGGAAGACGCCGAAGCGATCTACGCGCTGACCGCGATCGCGCCGTTGAACGAGCGCTTCGTCCTGCCGCCGATCCAGCGCGAGGAAGCCATGCCGAGCTCGTGCGACGCCGAGCACTGCAAGGGCTCGTGCGGACTGGGGACCACCGCGTCACCGGAGCGTGGAGCATGAACGTCACGACGAGCATCGCCACGTTCGCGGAGATCGCTGAAGCTTGTGCGCGGCTGTACGAGCTGCCGGGCGACGATTTCCAGGCGTGCGTGCGCTCGGCGAGCCGCAGCGCGCGGTCCGTGAGCGACGAAGCAGCCGGTGCGCTCGAGGAACTGGCCCTCGAGGTCGAGTCGATCGGATCCGTCGCGCTGGAGGAAGCCTTCGTGCGCACGTTCGAACTGCAGCCGTCGTGCTCGCCCTACGCCGGACCGCACCTCTACGGCGAAGAGGGCTTCCAACGCGGACGGATGCTGTCGGGCTTGCGCGAAGGCTTCGAACGTCACGGCTTCGACACGAGGGGCGAACTGCCCGATCACGTGGCCGTGTTGATGCGCTTCGCCGCTCGACTCGAGCCCGCCGAACGCACGGAATTGTGCGAATGGTGTCTCGCCAGGCCGCTCACGGCGATGGCCGAACAGCTCTCGGCGAGCGCGAATCCCTACCGGCACCTGGCCCGCGCGACGCGGATCCTCTTTGCGTCCGAGGGCGTGCCGCAGCGTGTCACTGAAGTCCTCAGTCGCACCGCACCGGCCAAGAACGACGACGGCTGCGGGGGCGTGTTCTCCGAGAGTGAGGAAACCTGATGGAAAGCCAACTGCTCGTGTTCTTGCTCGTGGGCTTGCCGTACATGGCCGTCCTCGGATGCATCGCCGGATCGATCTGGCGCTACCGCACGTCGCGCTTCTCGTACTCCGCGCTCTCGTCGCAGTTCCTCGAAGACAAGGCCTTGATCCTCGGCTCCATGCCGTGGCACCTCGGCATCTTCACGGTTCTCGCCGGTCACGCAGTGGCCTTCCTGATCCCGCGCGTGTGGGCCGGATTCGTGTCCAATCAGACCTTCCTGTGGACGGTCGAGGCGATCGGACTCGGAGCCAGCCTCCTCGCGCTGGTCGGACTCGGCACTCTGCTCGTGCGACGTCTGACCAACGGCCGCGTGCAAGCCGTGACGACGTCGATCGACATCGTGGTGCTGGGGCTCTTGCTCGCGCAGGTCGTGCTCGGGATCCTGGTCGCGGTTCAGCACAGTTTCGGTTCGGTGTGGGCGACGGGCACGGTCGCGCCCTACCTTTGGAGCCTCGCCACACTGCAGCCGAATCCTGCGCTCGTGCGTGATCTTCCCCCGCTCGTGCAAGGACACATGGCGCTGGCGTGGATCCTGATCCTGCTCGTGCCGTTCTCGCGTCTCGTGCACATCTTCTCGATTCCGATCGGGTATCTGTGGCGCGCGCCGCAGATCGTCGTGTGGGCGAATCCGAGGCGTTTCCAGGGCGTCGAAGCCGTGCTCATCCCGGCGCGACGCTATTTCCTGCGCGGGGCCGCGGCCGTCTCGGTCGGCGGCGCGCTGCTCGCGGCGGGCACGGCGGGCACGTTCGGTCGCTTCTTCTTCGGACCACGGCCGTCGGAGAAGGAGCAGACGAAGCTCGACGAACAGAAGCTCGCGCGCTTGCGTCAGACCCAACGCCAGAAGGAGCTCTCGGTCGAGCGCTCGCAGAAGCGCTACATCCGCATCGCCAAGGTCAAGGAACTCGACGCCAAGAAGGGTCGCTACTTCATCGACTACGAGATGCGCGCGGCACTGGCGTTCATGGGCGAGGACGGATTGCCGCTTCTCATCTCGGCCAAGTGCACGCACCTCGGTTGCACGGTCGGCAGCGAGCTCGACGCGGCCGGGCGCATCTTGTGCCCGTGCCACGTGTCGTACTTCGACGTCAAGACCGGTGTGCCGAACCAGGGCGCGCCGGCGAAGGATCCGTTGCCGCACATCGCCTGGGTGATGATGGACGAGAAGGGCGACGTCGTCGCGAGTCGCGGCGGCGACGGACGCGCGCACGGAACAATCGACCCTGCGAAGGCCGCGCTGTGCGACGTCTACATCGCGAAGAAAGAGGAGTCGAGCTCATGAGCACGATCCTCGAACCCCGTTCGAGACGCCTCGCGCGCTTCGTGCGCGAACGTTTCCCGCTGGAGAACCTCGATCCGAAACACATGATCGAGAAGAAGGAGGTCCCGCGCCACCGCATGAGCTGGGCCTACTACATGGGCGGGCTCGCGCTCTTTTTCCTGCTCGTGCAGATCGTCACCGGGCTCCTGCTCCTCTTCTACTACCAGCCGACCGTCAGCGACGCGCATGCGTCGGTCGAGACGATTTCCGAGTACGTCAGCGGCGGCGCATGGATCCGGAACCTGCACGCGTGGAGTTCTTCGGCGATGATCGCGACCGTCATCGTCCACTTGTTCACGACGTTCGCGATGAAGGCGTTCGCAGCGCCGCGCGAACTGACGTGGGTGTCGGGCGTTTCGCTGGCGTTGATCGTGTTCGGCTTCGGGTTCACCGGGTATCTGCTCCCGTGGAATCAGATCGCCGTGAACGCGACCAAGGTCGGTCTGCAATCGGTCGAAGCCGTCGGTCAATACCTGCCCGGTGAGATGGCGCACTGGCCGACGTTCGTGCGCGAGACGATCCAGGGAGAACCCAGCGTGGGACAAGCGACGCTGAGCCGCTTCTTCGCGATCCACGTGATCGTGCTGCCGCTCCTCACGATCGCGGCGCTCGGCGTTCACTTGATGCAGGTGCAGCTCCACGGCATGAGTCGCGGGGTCGACGCGCTGAAGGTGAAGACGGAGAAGTTCTTCCCGTTTTTCGTGATCAAGGACCTGTCCGTATGGGGCGTCGCCTTCTTCGTCGTCGCGGTCGTGGCCATGTGCCTGCCGTTCGACTCGTTCCTGCCGTTCCCGCTGCTCGAACCGTACAACCCGCTCGGTTCGACACCCGACGGCATCAAGCCCGAGTGGTACTTCTTCTTCGTCTACTATCCGCTCGAGCTCCTGCCCTACTGGGCCGTGATCGCGGCCTCGACGCTCGTCCTCGGCGCGCTGTTCCTGGCGCCGTGGATCTTCGCGCGCACGACGCGGCGCACGCTCAGCGCGCTGGCTATCGCCGCGGCCCTGTACTTCGTGGTGATGACCGTGTTCGGTCACGCCATCTACGACGCCTTGAAGGGAGGTCCTCCGTGAACGCCGTCCTGCGTCTCGCGATCTTCGGACTCTTCGCGGTTCCCGGCTCCGCGCACCACGAGTTCCAGGTCTTCGTGCAAGCGCATTCGGGCCGACCGGTCAATTGCGCCCTGTGCCACACCAGCGCCGACGGTCCCGAAGGCAGCGGACCGGGCCAGATCGGGAGCCTCGACGAGGCCGAGCGCGAGCGGCTGAACCGCGCGCGGGCCGCGTTCGATCCGAGCCCGGTCGTCGACAGCCCGATCCTGAACGAGTTCGGCAACAGCATCGTCGCGCGCCTCGGCAAGCGGCGCATCCTCGAACTGAGATCGAAGCCCGAGGCGCTCGCCGCGGAGCTCGGGGACGCGAGTGATCTCGATTCCGACGGCATCCCCGACTCGCGCGAGTACCTGGAGGGCACGCATCCGCTGATGCGCCACCACGGCGATCCGTGGAGCCTGTTCACGCACGAGCTGCGCGCCAATGCGTTCCACGTCGTGATGCTCGGTCTGGCGACGATCGTCACGTTGTACGGCCTGATCTCGATCCTGCGCGGTTTCGCGTTGCGCCTGCGGGCACGCGCGGACGCCACGGAGAACTGAGGCACGACGATGACGGTCACGCGCACGGCCTGGACGATCCTCGCGATCAACACCCTCGCCTTCACCGTGTGTTTCGCGGTCTGGACCATGAACGGCGTCCTGGTGACGCACCTGGTCACGACCGGAGCCTTCGACTGGACGCCCGTTCAGACCGGCGTCTTGATGGCGACGCCGGTCTTGACCGGCTCGATCCTCCGTTTGCCCGTGGGGATGCTGACCGACCGCTACGGCGGCAAGCCCGTCTACATCGGCGTGATGCTGGCGAGCGCGCTCGCGCTGGTTGGCAACGCCTTCGCGAATTCGTTCGTCGGTTTCTTCCTCGCGGCGCTCGGCTTCGGCATCGCCGGCGCCTCGTTCGCAGTCGGAATCGCCTACACGTCGGTGTGGTTCCCGCGCGAACGCCAGGGCACTGCACTCGGAATATTCGGCGCGGGCAACGCGGGCTCGGCGGTCACGCTGCTCGCCGCTCCCGGATTGCTGACGCGCTTCACCGATCACGGCGCCGACCCCGAAGGCTGGCGCAAGCTCCCTTACCTCTACGCCGGCGCGCTCCTGCTCGCAGCCGTCCTGATGCTGATCGTGGCGCGCAACAAGCGTCCGGCGCTGGCCGGTCCGCGGTCCATGGCCGCGAGCCTGGCTCCGCTGAAGGTCATGCGCGTGTGGCGCTTCGGCGCGTACTACTTCCTCGTGTTCGGCGCGTTCGTCGCGCTGTCGCAGTGGCTCGTCCCGTACTACGTCAAGTTCTACGAACTGCCGCTGGCGACCGCTGGGTTCTTCGCGTCCGTGTTCTCGCTGCCGTCGGGCTTGATCCGCGCGCTAGGCGGCGTGCTCTCCGACAGGTTCGGTGCGCGACGCGTCATGTACTGGGTCTTCGGAACCAGCGTCGTGTGCTGTCTCCTGCTCGTCGTGCCGCGCATGGACATGTTGTCGCCCGGCGAGGGCATCATCTCCGGAAGCGAGGGGACGATCGTCGCGTTGGACGGACCGAAGCTGACCGTCCGCGCCAAGATCACGGGCAAGGAGACGACCTACACGCTCAGCGGCGCGCGACAGGAAGTGCTCGAAGACCTGGGCGGCTCGCAGACGGACTTCTCCGCGATGCGCGTCTTGCCGAGCGTCTCCACGTGGCAGGAATGGGCCCAGAAGATCGAGGCCACCCACAGTTTCGCGCGTCGCCCGTTCCAGGTCGGAGACACGGTGAAGAAACGCGAACTCCTCGCCGCCGGCCGCACGCACGTCTCGTTCCAGGCCAACGTCTACATCTTCACCGGAATCGTGTTCCTACTTGGCATCGCCTGGGGGATCGGCAAGGCGGCCGTCTACAAGCACATCCCCGAGTACTTCCCCGATCACGTCGGCGTCGTCGGCGGACTCGTCGGCGTCATCGGCGGCCTGGGCGGGTTCGTCTGTCCCATCTTGTTCGGTCAACTCCTGAGCGCGACCGGGCTGTGGACGAGTTGCTGGGCCTTCCTGGCGGCGTTCTCGATCTTGTGTCTCGCGTGGATGCACCGCGTCGTGCAGCGCATGCAGCGCGAGCACGCGCCCGAGATGCACCGGCAGATCGAGCACGGCTGACGCAAGAATCCTCGCGACGGAGAGGACTCACACGGCTCCGGCGTGGTCAGGCTTCGTTCAGCGCGAGTGAGCGAGCAGCCAGTCGACCACGGCGGGGAGCGTCGCCCCGACGACCAGCGTGTGACCTTGATTCGGCACAGTTCTGGCCTCGACGGTGAAACCGGACTGCGCGAGTCGTTCAGCACGAGCGACGAGTGGTTTGGCGGCGACGAGGGAATCGAGTTCGCCGGCCACGACGAGCAGGGGCGCGAGCGACTTCGGCGTCGCATTCGAAGCCCCGCCGGCGATGCAGGCCGCGGCCGCGATGCGATCGGACCGCGAGACGGCGAGCTCGAACGCGGTTCCGGCACCCATCGAGTGACCGAGCACGTAGATGCGTTTCGTGTCCACCGCGTAATCGAACAGCATTGCCCGCACGAGTGCATCGAACGCCTCCGGAGTCATGGGCGCGAACCCGCCGCGTGGCGCAACGCACACGAAGCGGCGTTCCTCGGCGAGATCCTTGATGCGGCCGGCGCCGTAGCCGTCGAAGAACATGTTCTCGTCGCCGCCCATGCCGTGGAACAGCACGACGAGCGGCAGGGGCTTGTCCAGATCTCCCGTGCGAGGCGCGAAAACGCGCACCGGAACGTCGCTCTTCCCGATGCGCACGACGCGCCAGGTGTCGCCGGGCAGACGCCGGTAGGGATCCGTGCCGTTCACGAGCGCGTGCGCCTCGCGGTGCACCTCGGCGGCGAGCGCGTGCACGTCGCGACCGATCAAGTAAGTCGAGGTCTTCTGCGCTTCCTGGGTCAGCAGTGCAGCGCGGGCTCGGCAACTCGCAAGCGCAATTTCGAGCGGCGGACCGTCCGGTTCGACCACGTCGAGCAGTCCGACCACTTCCGTGCGACACGTGACGAGAGCCGACGTGTCGAGAAACGCATACGGCAGCGGAACGAGCTCGTCACAGATGCGCACGAGTAGCGTGGGGGAACTCGATCGCGCTCGTTCCGGCGGACAGGTGAGGCCGAGATCATAGGCGTCGCGGATGAACTTCAGGTCGGGAAGCGAAGCCCGCAGCAGGACGCTCGTCTCTCCGGGCAGCTTTCCCGGAGGGTGCGCGTCGGAGTGGTCCTCCAAGGTCCGGATGGAATCGCCCATTCGCGCCTGGAACACGATCCGAAGTGGTTCACAGCCGTCGGGCGCGCTCCAGTTCCCCCGAGTCGTGATCGAGAGTCGTCCGGAAGCCTCGTCCACCGGCTCGACCTCGACGTGCATGTCGAACACGTCCTCGCGTTCCGCGACCGTCAGCAGTTCCAGCGGCGCGAGCGAGATCGTCAACGCATCCAGCTTCGCGATCGCCGCCTTCCCGTTCCCCATGAAGAAGTCGAGCGTGAGCGCATCGAACGCGCGATTCGCTTCCGCGACGCGAGCTTCCGCGAGCGGATGCCGAGCCAGTGCGCGCTCGAAACGCATGTACGCCTTCCCCAGGTCGGTTCGATTCGGCGCCGGTCGTTCGGCGGCCTGCGGGAGGAGTGCGAGCGCGAGCGTGAACCACATGTGGGGAGAGGATAGCCCGGCGCGGTACGGGTGTCCTCGCGCACGGGTTCAGCGTAGGCGTCGCAGGTGTGACGAACCTCCCCACGCGCCGTAACATCAACTCTTGTCGCATCGACACGATGCATACAGTGAAGGTGCGGGGCATCGGCACCCGAACGGCCGAAGAAATTCGCGCCTACCTGATCGAGACGGACATCGTCGATCTGTAGTCGCTCGGCGTCCGTCGCTGTCGCGCGGTACGCAGGCCCAGGTGCGGCGACGAGCAAGCAGTTCCCCGTCGCCGCATCAACTTGGATTCGCGAGCTCGCACGCGGCGAGCGCCGCCAGCGCGTTGGCCGTCGATTCCGCGGGTGATCCGGACGTGTCGATCGTGTCGTGCAACTCGTCGGTGCGCGGACCGAAGGGTTCCCACGTCGCGCGCACGTGTTCGTAGATCGACCAGTCGGCGTCGGAGGGGTCTTTGGTCCTGCGCGCCAGGCGCTTTCGCACCAGGTTCGGCGGCGAAACGCATTCGAGGATGCGCACGGGCACGCCCCAGTCGCGAGCGACATCGACGAACGCGAGCCGGCGGCGCTCTTCCTTGAAGCTCGCGTCGATGAGAACGCGACCGCCGCGGAACAAGCTCTCGCGTGCGCGCGCCAAGCACTCGTCGTACGTGCGATCGTTCCACGCCGGCGTGTAGATCCCGCTGCGCACCTCGCTCGCGCCCGATTCGTGCGGGTCGATTCCGGCGAGTTCCTTGCGAATCGCGTCCGCGCGCAACCATTGGAAATGCCCCGCGTCGACCAAGTGTTCCGAGAGCACGGACTTGCCCGTGCCCGGCAGCCCGCCGACTAGCACCACACACGGCCGTTCGTCCGGCGCTGACAATTCTGCGACCGCGAGTTGGATGTGCGCGCGAGCGAGTTGCAGTGAGCGCGTGCGTTGCGCCTCCGGAATTCCTGGCGAAGCTGCCTGCATCGCCCGCACTTTGGCGCGCACCGTCGAGCGGTAGGCGAGATACAGAGGCACGAGCGCTCTGCCGTCTCGATCTCGACTCGCTTCGAAGTAGCTGTCGAGCAGCGTGCGCGCAGCACTCCATGCGCCGTGTGCTTGCAGGTCCATCGCCAGGAAAGCCACGTCCGCGATCGGATCGGCGCAGCGAAAGCGCTCGGCGAACTCGATGCAGTCGACGATGCACAGCTCGTCGTCCGGCAGGAGATAGACGTGCTCCAAGCGCAGATCGCCGTGCGTTTCGCAGGGAACGTTCCGTGCCGCGCGCCGTTCGACGAGCTCGTGTCGCTCCGTGAGTTCGGCCTCCGTCGCGAGTTCGAGCCGCATGAGCTCCGCGCGCGGAGCAACGAGGTCGGCGTGGGTCGCGAGTCCGGCGAAGTTCTCGCGGCAATTCTCGCGCACGCGCCCGAAATCGGCCCAGCGCGAGACGTCCGGTCCTCTGCGCGCCAGCCGATGAAATTCGGCCAGCATGCGCGCGATGCGCTCCATCGTCGCACTCTGGATCGGCGCGGCCGACACGCGCTGCGAAAGCGTCGCTTCTTCGGGCAGCCGCCGCATGTGCACCGCGTAGTCGACGATCTCGCCGCTCCCACCCAGGACGACTCGCCCGTTCTCGAGCGCGATCGGCACGACGCCCAGGTATACACCCGGCGCCAAGCGTCGATTCAACTCGACCTCGGCCTCGCACATGGCTCGTCTCTTCTCGACCGTCGAATAATCGAGGAAGCCGAAATCGACGGGTTTTTTGAGCTTGTAGACGTGCTCGCCTGCGAGCACGACAGCCGATGCGTGCGTGTGCACGACGGTGATGTCGGGCGCCGCGTGCGGGTAGACGCGCGCATCACGGAGGGCGCCGAGGAGCGTCGAGATGTCCATGTTCGATCCGGTGGGATTGTCGCTTTCGCGCTCGTGTGGTGGATCACCGCAAGGCGTCGCGCGCGGCCGCACGGCTGGCATCCAGCGCCTGAATTCTGCGCCGATTCGCCGGCGAGAGTGCAGCCGTTTCGCGGAGAATTCTCCTGCTACGCACGCGTGCGTAGCCGCGCGCAGGCTTGCGACCGTCGGCGGCGCGAAGCTCTGGAGTGCGAGTGAACTACGGGCCGGTTTTCCGGCGTTGCGCCGCACGACAGGCCGACCTCTGACTCCGAAGCCGCGAACTGGAGGGGCGTCGCGTGGCTCGACCGCACTCGCCCTGAAGCCCGATGCTTCGAAGGCTGAGACACGCAGCAGACGCCTGGAAGCTCCGGTCCGGTTCGAGTTCGACCTTCACGCACTCTTCAGCACGCGCGGCCTCAACACGACGAGCGCAACTCCGCACAAGATCGTGAGACTGCCGATCACCGTCCACTGCGTCAGCTGCTCGCGCCCGATCCACGTTCCCAGCGTCAGCGCGATCGCTGGCGTGATGTACGCGATCATCGACAAACGATAGGCGGCGACGTGGCGCAACAACCAGAAGTAGAGCGTGAACGTCAACACGGTCCCGATCAAGGCGAGGTAGACGATGCTTCCGATCGCGCGCGGGGACCAGGCTTGCGGTTCATCGCGCTCGAACAACAGAGCCATCGCGCACAGGATGACTGCGCCGAGCCACATCGCGTTGCGATTGACGAGGATCGAGCTCGCTTTCGCGCCACGTTTTTTCAGGATCGTCGTGCCGACGCACGACACGAGAGGACTGATGAGCAGGATCAACCCGGCTGGCACCGCGTCGCTCGAGATCGAGCGCAGGTCGGTCAAGAAGAGCAGTGCGACACCGGCGAAGCCCAACGCGAAACCGACTCCCTGTCGCGTGCGGATCTTTTCTCCACTCAAGAAGAGCGAACCCGACACGGCCATCAAGATCGGATAGACCGACCACAGGACGCTCGTCAGCCCGCTCGGCAGGTGAGTTTCGCTCCAGTACACGATCGCGTACGACGCAGCGAAATTGAGGAGTCCTACCCAAAACCAGGCTGAAAAAGCCGGTTTATCACCGCCTTCGCGTTTCGCCAACGTCGGCGCGATCAGCGACATGATCAGCGCAGACAAGAGGAAGCGCGCACCCGCGGTCGTGAGCGGAGGCAAGTCGCGCAGGCCGGCGCTGATCACGATCCACGTACTGCCCCACACGACGCACAACAGTGCGACGATGGCGACGACGAGCTGTGTCGACGGAGCTCGCACGTGTGCGTGTGCTGCGGCGTTCGAACTCACTCGGTCGCCGACAGCCCTTCGAGCTGCGGAGGCAGCGTCGGCGATGGACGTCGCGGCGTGAGTTCGCGCGTCGGTAGGTCAGACTCGGGAATGGACTCAGGTACGCTGGGCGCATCGGCGACCACGCCTTCGACGGCTGTCGATGCTGCATCGGGTACTGCTTCGGGCAGCTCGACGACCGGCAGCGGTTTCGAGAGGGGCAATAACACCTCGAACTCGCATCCGCGATCGACACAGTTGTGGACGCTGATCGTGCCGTTGTGCAGCTCGGCGATGCTCTTCGCGATCGCCAATCCCAGTCCGCTGCCGCGCCCGCCGACTTCGGCATCCGTGACGGTGTAAAAACGCTCGAAAACACGGTCGATATGCTCGCGAGCGATGCCAGGACCGCGATCGCGCACGAGGATCGACGCGCGATCCTTGGTGCACGTGACGCGCAAGTCGACGGGTTCACCGCTGGGCGAAAAACGCAGCGCGTTGCGCAGCAAGTTTTCGAACAGCGTGCGCAACAACTCGGGGTCACCTTCGATCTCGGGCTCTTGCTCGCCGTCGTCGGACAGGTGCAACAACGTCACGAGCGGCACTTCGTGATGGCGCGACAGCGGCGCGCAATGCTCGGCGGCTTCGAGCACGACGTCGTTCACCGTCAACCGTTCTTGGCGAACGAGATTCTTGCCGTGCCCGACGCGCGCGAGCACGAGGAAGCTCTCGACCAACCGTCCGAGCCCGCGCATCTCGTCTTCGACGACGGCGAGGAAGCGGCGGTACTCGCTCGGGCTGCGTTCCTCTTGCTTGAGCACTTGCGCCTGACTCAACAACACGGCGATCGGCGTCTTCAACTCGTGGCTGACGTTGCTGATGAACGAGCCTTGCTCGCGGTACGCCTTCTCCAAACGCCCGAACGCGTCGTTCAGCTCGTGCTGCAATCTTGCAATTTCGGTATCGCCCGGCTCGACGTCGATCGGGCCTTCGAGTGTCGAAGGCGACACGGCGCGAGCGGCTTTCGCGAGCCGGCGGATCGGCGATACGACGCGACCGGCCATGATCCACGCCGCGACAGCTGCCGCGAGCAATCCGACGGGCAGGATGTAGAGCGCGAAATTGCCGAGCGCGATCACGTCCTCGTCCGAAGCCGCCGCAGGCGTCGCGAGTTCTGCGTAGAGCTTCAATCCCGAGGGCGTCGTGAACTCGCGCGTCGCGACACGCAGGTTCATCTCGGCCCCGTCGGCGACCTTCACGCGGCGGTTGTCGACATGAGCTTCACGCACGTCCTCGGGGTGCGCGAACGGAACCTCGCGCAACGACTCGTCGTCGCCGGAACTCGAATACAGCGATCCTTCCTCGGTCCAGAGCCTCACGCTGAAGCGGCGGCTCAACGGCGACGTCGACAGCGAGCGCGCGATCGCGTCGATCTCCACTTGGCTCTTCAGCTGCGTCTCGGGGTCGGACAGCTTCTCGATCGCGGTCGCGAGCTTCGCGCGCACGTCGCCTTCGACATCGAGGCTCGCGCGGCTCTTCGCGAAGAACCAAATGCCCAAGTAGAGGATCGACAGCGTGACGAAGAACACGCCGACCGACCACAACGTCAGCTTGAGGCGCAGCGGCAGGTACGACCGTGTCACGCGCGCCGACCTCTCATCACACTTGTTCCGTCAGTCCGAAACGGTAGCCGCTGGCGACGACGGTATGGATGAGCGCGCGCGCATGGTCGCGATCGATCTTCTTGCGCAGCGCGCTGATGTAGACGTCGATCACGTTTGACGACGGCTCGTAATTCATGTCCCACACCTTCTCGACGATCGTCATGCGCGGCAGCACGCGGTTGGGATTGCGCATCAAGAATTCGAGCAGCGAGAATTCCTTCGGCGACAGTCGGATCTTCACGCCGCCGCGCATGGCCGAACGCTTCGACAGATCCAGTTCCAGATCCTCGTAGCGCAGCATGCGCGACTCGGTCGCTTGTCCGCGGCGCAACAGCGCTCGCACGCGCGCGACCAATTCCTCGAACTCGAACGGCTTCGCGATGTAATCGTCGGCGCCGGCGTCGAGGCCCGTGACTTTGTCGCGCGTGCCCGACAACGCGGTCAGCATCACGAGCGGAGTGCGAATGCCGCGACGGCGCAAGTTGCGACACACTTCGATGCCGTCGCGATCGGGCAACATCAGGTCGAGCACGATTGCGTCGTAAGCCTCCTCGGCCGCGCGCTCTTCGCCCTCGAAACCGGTGTGCACGGCGTCGACGATCCAGCCTTGTTCGGAAAGGCCCTTTTGAATGGCCGCAGCCATCTTCGGGTTGTCTTCGATGACGAGGATGCGCATGGGGAGGATGAAGACGTGTTGAGACGCCCAATGCAAGGCTACGCCGGGTCCGGATGTCTGCCCAGACCATCGCCGAATGAAGGGCTTTTCACCTCGATTTCAGGGTGTTGTCACACACGAGGCGCATCATCACCTCACAAATCTTGGATGCGACGAGCGAGCGAAGGCAAGCGCTCACGCGACGGATCGAAGATTTGCGCTCCGCCCTGACCACACGAATCCTCGGATTCACGCGCAAGGGACACGCGGAGCACAAGCGGGTTTCAACCCGGAGGGGCGCGCTGTCGCGGGCAGGCTGCAGCGCGTCCTCTTCCGGAGCCTCGATGAAAAGGGAACCCCGCGCGGGCAATGAAAAGGCAGAAGATCGGGACCGAGTCGCAGCAAGAGCGAGCTCGGTCCCTCTTTTTTTTGTTCGTGTGTCCTCGGTCGTGGCGGGGTCCAGCGAGTTTCAGCAACTCGCTGAAGCCCGCTCAACCCCCAATCCCCATCACTGCGCGAGCACGAAATCGATGTAGCCGCGCTCGACGTTCGTGTCGACGAGCTCGACCCGTACGTGATCGCCGACGTCCATCAGGTCGGCACCACGCACGACCTTGCCTTCGACGGCCGGATGCGCGATGCGCACCCACGTGCCTTTGTCGGACGCACCCGTGACGATCGCGTCGAAGATTTCGCCGCGGCGGCCTTCGAGCAGCATCGCGGCAGCGGACTTGGCGACTTGGCGCTCGACCTTGGTCGCGTTGTCTTCCTGCATCGTGCAGTGCGCGGCGAGAGTTTCCAGTTCGTCGCGACTGTATGGCACGGATTCCTTCGCGATCGCGGCGTGCAACAAGCGTTGCGTGATGAGATCGGGGAAGCGCCGATTCGGAGCTGTCGAGTGCGTGTAGTCGCGCACGGCAAGGCCGAAATGTCCGGCCGTCGATTGGCCCGGCATCTCCAATGCGTAACGTCCGCGGCCGAGCAATTTGACGACGGACAACGAGATGTCGGGGAAGCGGTCGGGTTTTTCACGCCGCACTTTGAGCAAGAACTGTTCGAGCGCGCGGCCGTCCGGAAGCGCCGGCAGTTTGGCGCCTTCGAGCCCGCACACTTCGACCAATCGATCCCATCGCTCCGGTGAATCGAGCACGCGCCGCACCGACGGGAAGCGCTTCGACTCGAGGAAGCGCGCGGTGACGCCGTTCGCGGCCACCATGAAGTCTTCGATCATGTCCTTCGCGCGATTCTTCTCGTCGCGACGCAGATCCATCAAGAGATCACCGTCGAACACGGGCCGCGCTTCGATCGTCTCGAGGCTGAGCGCGCCGCCCTGGTGACGACGTTCCTTCATGCGTTGTGCGACTTCGTCCTGTAAACGCACGTTCTCGTCGAGCTCGCGCACCTTCATGAGCGCTTCGGGCGCGCGCCCGTTACCGTCGAGCCAGGCCGCGAGCGCGTCGTACGCGAGTTGCGCCTGATTGACGACGAGCGCGCGGTACACATCCGATGAAACGAGAGCGCCTTCGGTGTCGATGACCATTTCGATGACGACGGCCGCGCGCTCTTCGTGCGGATTGAGCGACGTGATGTCGGTCGACAGTTGCGCCGGCAGCATCGGGAAGATGCCGGCTGCCGTGTACACCGACGTCGTGTTGTTGCGCGCGTGCTGATCGACGTGGCTGTCCTTCGAGACGCGCGAGGCGACGTCGGCGATCGCGATCAGCAGCTTGACGCTGCCGTTCTCGGGAACTGCGACCGACAACTGATCGAGGTCGCGTGAATCGTCGTTGTCGATCGAGCACCACGACAAGCCGCGCAAGTCGCGCAGCGCCGGCTCCGCGCGCAGTGGTGTATTCGCGATGCGCTGCGTTTCGTTCAGTGCCGCGTCGCTGAATTCAGGCCACAAGTTGCGCTGCATCATTGCGCGCCGAGCAATTTCTTTGAGGTCCTGTCGACGCGGGCGCTGTGTGCGATTCATGGCGCCGATGATAGCGGCTTCATTGATTGAGCGACGGTGTGCGCAAACGGAAACCGTCCTCGCCGAGCTCGTGGTTCTCTTTGAGCAGGAAACTCGAGCCGCGCATGATGCGGCCGAAACCGTGTTTCGCGCGCAAAGTATCGAGCGCGTCGTCGAGTCGGCGCTGTCGGTCGGCGCGGCTTTCGCGTGTGCGACTCGTTTCGCTCGCGCTCGACGAACGGTCGGCGCTCTCACTCGTCTCGTCGTGCGCGGACGGGTCGTTCGCACCCACAGCGCCTCGTTCTGCGTTGCGCGACTCGTGCGCGTCACATTCATCCAGACTCGGTCCGTCGTCGAACAACGAACGTTGAATCCCTGACGAACGCGTCAAATCGACGAGCGTGATCCCGACGCGTTTCACGAGCGCGCGCCGCCGCGGCAGAGCGCGCCACACTTCGATGACGCGTCGCGCGATCACATCCGTGGACGCCGTCGGTTCGCTCAGTTTCACGCGCTTTTCGAGCTCCGGATTGGCCTCGCGCGGTCGGTCCGTCGGCTTCGGCCGCGTGTCGACGTACTGCACGCGCACCGCGATCGAACGCGCGACGGCTTTGTGTTTGCGCAACAAGTGCGTCGCGCGCTCGACGAGGTACGCGAACATCGCGTCGACGATCTCACGCCGACCTTCCTCGGGTTCGAACGTGCTGTCGCGCCGGACCGTCTTCGGCAGACGCTCGATCCAAGCGCCGTTCGAGTCTTGCGTGTAGGTCGCTTCGATGGGCGTCGGATCCAGCCCCAGCGCGCGCTCGTGCAGCACGAGTCCCATCGAACCGAAGCTCGCGAACATGATCTCGCGCGACACGAGCGCAATTTCTCCGACGCGCGTGATGCCGAATCGCTCGAGCATGCGGCCGATGACGTGGCCGGCGCCGGGCAAGTGTTCGACGGGTAATCGTGCGAGGAAAGCGCGCTCGTGGCCGGGAAATATCTCGGCGATGCCGGCTGGTTTCGCGAGTTTGCCGGCGATGCGCGCGAGCAAGCGACTGGTGCCGATGCCGATCGTCACCGGCAGAGAGAGTTCCGTGCGGATCTGGTCGCGCGCTCGTTCGGCGACGTCGAATGCATCGCCGAGCGCGCGCGTCGTGCCCGTCAAGTCGACGAAGAAATCGTCGATGGATGCGATCTCGACGATGGGCGTCGCGCGCATGAGGATGTGCGCGACGGATTCACGCAGACGTTTGGCCGCTTGCGAATCGCCGCGCCGAAAGATCGCGTGCGGGCAACGCCGGTACGCCTCGGGAAGCAGCATGCCCGGCTTCACGCCGAACGCGCGCGCAGGGTAGGAACACGACATGACCAAGTTGCGGTCGGTGGGCATGCCGCCGATGACGACGGGGAGATCGCGCAGCTCGGGATGGACCGCTTGCTCGACCGAAGCGAGGAACGCGTCGACGTCGACGTGGAGGATGCGCCGCGTGCGCGGGGGAAGGTGCGTGTCGCGGCCGCGGCGGGTCGAGCGCGTGGTTTCGTTCGCGGAGAGGATGGCGCTCTCGCGGATGGGGCTCGCGGAGGTTGCGCTGGCGTTGCTGGGTTCGCGATCCGAGCTTTCGCTCGCGGCGGAGTCGCCGCGGCCAGAGACACTGGCGGCGCAGTCGCCGCGGCCAGCCATGCTTGCGGCGCAGTCGCCGCAGCCAGAGATGCTTGCGGCGCAGTCGCCGCAGCCAGAGATGCTTGCGGCGCAGTCGCCGCAGCCAGCGATACTGCCGGCGCAGTCGCCGCAGCCAGCGATACTGCCGGCGCAGTCGCCGCAGCCAGAGATACTTGCGGCGCAGTCGCCGCGAGGATCAGGACAGCAGAGGTCGCCCGAGCCGCCCCCCGTCGATCCGCCCCGGGTGTGGGTGTGGCGCCGGTCCGAGGTGGGGAGTGCGTTCTCGGCGGGAGTCGGCATCGAGCTCCTCCGCTGGAACGCACCCTAACGGATACCGAACCGCTGTGTCAAGCGCTGAACGGAGAAATCGGACCGCTTCGCCCTGCTGCGTCGTTTGCGTTGGATTGGCTCCTCACTGACCACGAAGGTCACCTCCGGGCAAATCGAACGCAGCGAATCCGTCAGGGATAGCTCGGTGGAATTCGCAGGGGTTCGTGCGCTTGGAACTGCGCGATCAGGCGATCGAGCTCACCCGTTTCGGCAGCAGGGAGTGAGCGACGAACCTCACTCAGAATCGCCACCGCTTCATCGAAACGACTGAGCTCGGCCAGCGCGGCGACTTGGGCTTGGATGACGAACTGTTCGTTTGCACCGAAAGTCTCGGCAGCGAAAGCGGCGAGATCGAGCGCGCGCTCGCCATCGCGAGCGGCGCTGTCTGGGTGCGTCGCCAGGAGCCAGGCGAACTCGGTTACGGGACGCAGGTTCGTCGGGCCGAGGGCCAGCGCTTTCTCGTACTCAGGTTTCGACTTAGACATGTCGCCCGTAGCCGCGAGCGCGCGCGCGAGGAGTAGATGTGATTGGAAGTCGTTAGGAGCCAAATCGCACAAACGGCGCAGATCGGTCAGTGCTTCATCGCGGCGACCGACGATCCATAGAGCACTCGCTCGTGCTTGATGGGCTGCACGGTGTTTCGTCTCGGCACGCGCGGCTGTGTCGTAGGCGACCAGCGCGTCTTCGATCCGACCCGTGCGCTTCATCACGTCACCCAGCGCGACCCACGCGTCGGCGAAGCCCGGGGAGCGTGCGACGGCGGCTCGGAAATGGCGCTCGGCATCGCCAGGTGTGGCGGTTGGATCTTTGCCCTCGACCTGCAACAGACCTAAGTGCAGATGCGCTATCGGCGAATCGGGATACTCACTGAGCTGGTGCACCCAGAGCGCCTTGCTGCCGCTCCAAATCGTTTGAAGCTCGACCGTTCTCCAAGTGCATGCGGCGCACACGAGAGTAAGCACGCTCCAGCGCAGCACATTCGACAGGCGGGATGCCAAGACGATTCCTGTGACGGCGACCAGCGCGAGAGTGACGACGGCTCCGGGCTGATACGAATAGCGATCGGCGACCAGCTGGCTGCCGACTTGGACCAAGCCACCGACGGGCAGCAGGACGGCGACGTACGCGACTGCGAGCGTCCACACGTGACCGATTCTCGATCGCGATCTCCACGTGAAGACGAAGAACGCGACGAGCCCGATGACTCCGAGCAACGCCGGCACGTTCAAAGTCGAGCGATCGGCAGGCGGGTCGTACATCGGCGCCAATCCAGACGGCCACACGGTCTTCGTCACGTAGAACCGAATCGAGTTGGCGAAGATGCGCACGCGCTCGAAGGCTCCGTGTGCTTCGGACGAGACGATCGCTTCAGCCGAGCGTTGTCCGACGATGGCGAGCACCGAGAAAACGGCTGCAAATGCGATCACCAAGGCATGACGCCGCACGCTTCGTAGCGCTACTTGGAACAACGCTCGTGGTTTCAATTCGCGCGACACGAACACGTCCATGAGGATCAGGAGCGGCGCCAACACGACCGTCGTGCCTTTGGCGAGCATCGCGCACAACGCGAGCAACCCGACCGACCACCAACGTCCGCCGCGCAAGCTGACGAGCAGAGTCGCGAACAAGAATGCGCCGGACAGGACTTCGCGTCGTTCGGTCACCCACGAAACGGCTTCGACACGCAGCGGATGCAGTGCCCAGACGAGACCGACTGCGACTCCGAAGTAGTGGGCCTTGTTCGCGCTCGTCGGTACGGTTCGCGATTCGAACAGGCGCATCGCCAGCAGCGTCACCAGAGCCGCCGCGACGGAGTGAATCACGACGTTCGTGAGGTGATAACCCGTCGCGTCCATGCCCCACACGAGCCAATCGAGACCGAGCGTCATCCAACTCAGCGGTTGATAGGGCCCCAAGTGGAACGTCGTGAACATCCACTTCAACTGCTCGAGCCCGAGCCCGCGATAATGTGGGTTGTCGACGAAGTTCGCACCGTCGTCCCACACCACGAACGGGTGAGCGATCGAGGGAATGAACACCGCGAACGTCACGAGCGCGACCGCGAGCGCGAACCAGCGTGATGACTTTCGTTCGCTAGCGTGCGTGGACGGTTTCATCTCTGCGAAGTGTACGGGCGCGCCAGCTCAAAATTGGAAGTAGATGAACGGCGTGTAGCCACTCGCCATCCACGGCAGCGTCAAGGCCCACGCGCTTCCGTAGGCGAGCGCAAAACCCCAATCGGGCAGTGATTCGATCGGTCGACGCATCACGCCGCGTCGGGCCAGCATGTGCAGCGCGAGGCCGCCAGCGATCAGCGCGAGCCACCACGCGCTCAAGCTCGTCGCACCACCGGAATCGAGGCCGGTTTGAATGTGGAACATCGTCAGCGTCTTCGTCGCACCCTCGCCGCGGAAGATCAGCCAGCCCCACAGGACGAAGAGTGTCGTCAGCGTCCACTTCGAGACGTTCGCGAGGGGGGAGGACCTTGTGTCGGCACGGTCGCGATCGCTCCACGCGCGATGCAACGTCAAGAGCGTTCCGTGAAACGCTCCCCACGCGATGAAATTCCAACTCGCACCGTGCCACAGGCCACACAGGATGAAAACGATGTAGAGATTCAGGTACGTGCGCCAACGGCCGCGACGATTGCCGCCGAGCGGAATGTAGAGATAGTCGCGAAACCAACTCGACAGCGAAATATGCCAGCGCCGCCACCACTCGGCGATGTTCGAAGCGAGATAGGGGAAATCGAAATTCAGCGTCAGCCGGTATCCGAGCAACCCCGCCGTCGCGATCGCCATGTCGGAATAGCCCGAGAAATCGCAGTAGATCTGGACGTGGTAGAGGACCAGCGCGATCCAATTCGCGGCCGCATCGAATGCCGCCGGATCCTTGAACACCGTGTCGACCGTCGGCGCGATATTGTCGGCGAGACAGGCTTTCTTGATGAAGCCGACAAGGAACAACACCAAGCACGCGCGCACTCGGACGTCCTTCCACCAACGCTTTTCATGCAGCTGCGGAATGAAATCGACGGCGCGCACGATCGGGCCGGCGACGAGCTGCGGGAAGAACGCCACGAACAGTGCGAAGTCCGTGAAGCTCTTCACCGCTGCGAGCCCACGACGATAGACGTCGATCGTGTAGCTCATCGACTGGAACGTGTAGAAGCTGATCCCGACCGGAAGCACGATCTGCAAGGTGCGCGGATTCGGCGCAAACCCGAGCGCCTGAAGGAACTCGATCGCCGAATCGACGAAGAACCCGTAGTACTTGAAGAACGCCAAGATGCCGAGGTTGGCGCATATCGAAACGACCAACCAACCGCGGCGCGATCGTTCGGTCGGGGTCGCTGCCAGCGCACGCCCGATGCCGTAATCGAGCGTGATCGACAAACCCATCAGGCCCAAGAAACGCCAGTCCCAAGCTCCATAAAAGACGCAGGAGCACAGGAGCAACCACAATTTGCGCGGCCCATTCGTCCTCAACGTCCAGTAGACGAGGAACGCGATCGCGAACAAGACGAAGAAACGTGCTTCGTTGAAGAGCATCGTTCAGTTCGCACCGCGCATGAGGGGTGCAAGATCGGCGGCGATGCGCCGCGACAAGTCTTCGGCCCCGGCACGATTCAAATGGTGGAGATCGAACCGCCAATCGAGCTGGAAATAGGCCGGGAAACGCGCTGGATCGTTGTAGTCGAGCAGTTTCGGAAAGGAACCGCGTCGGCCCAGTTCCAAGGCCTCCGGTTGCCCTTCGCTACCCGGCGGCAATATGCGGACGAGCCTTGCCCCGACGTCGACCACCGCGTCGTTCTGGGATTCCAGCGCTGCGAAATTGTAGTTGGCCAGATCCACGGGCGCCGCATTCTGCGCCGGAATGGCGGCGACGATCGCAGTGAATTCATCCGTGCGCGCTAACAGATTCTTGCGCCAGTCTGCGAATTCGCCGGCGATCAATTCATCCAGCGCCTGAAAGCCCGCTCCCGACGACAATTGGTCTTCGCTCAACGCGCGCCTCAGCGGGTCGCGACTCATTCCCAATCGATCGAGCACGATGCGCGGGCCCTCGCCGATCGCAAAACTCTTCATGGCGCACAAACGCAGATGCGTCCAGGAGAGCGCCATCTTCTTCGCCGCCGTCGTCTCGGATGCGAAAACCGATTTCAACGCCAGCCAAGTTTCGGCGGGCGAGTGCCAAAAGATGCTACGACTCGAAAACGTGTTGCCGAGGAAGTAGCTCGACGCATCCCACGGCTGATCTTCGAGCACGATGACTTTCAGACGTTTCGGTTGGAGCGACAGTGCCGCCTTCAGCAAGTGATCGCTCTCGAAGCCCGTCATCCCGCCGACAGCGAGATTGAACGAGCGCGCTGTGATCCCGCGTTCGCGCAATCCCGCATCGACGATGAGCGGATCGATCGAGCGAAACACGCGACTCGAGCCCACATAGGCGATGTCGAATTCGTCCTTGTGCGAGGCGAAGTAATCGAATTTGGCGCGCAGGCCGTATTCCTCGGGCCACGGCACGAAGCCTCGCACGATCGCGCTCGCGAGGACGAAAGTGATGGTCCCGACGAGCACGAGTGATACGCGCGCGATCAGACGGGAGCTCTTCATATGAGCGGTGAAATCGATCGACTGCGTCACGGCGGGGTTGTCCGGGCGCAGTCTACGGGGCGGCGCTGACGCGCTCCAGGTCCACCGCCGCTCTCAGCGCCACGCGACCGCGATGCCGTTCGACATGTTGTTCGTCGCGCCCGTGCAGAACGGCAAGCTGTCGCGGTACCACGCTTGGTAGTAGCGCGTTGCTCCGGACGAGATGGAACCTTGCACCGATAGCGCGGGATCGCCTGAATCCGGATAGCGTGCGAATCCGAGCCCATCCGAGAACTTGACGCCGAGCCGCAGCGTCGTACCCGAAACGCACAAGATCCCGTCGCCGAAGCTGATGCCCACGCCGGCATTCGCAGCGCTCGTGCCTTGGAAGAACACGAGCGGCACACTCACTCCCGTCTGTGACGTCAAGAGTTGCAAGGTGTCTGCGCCGACGATGCCGTTACCCGCCGTGGACATGCGCGCCGAGAGCGCTTGACCGTTCTGGCAACCCGCAGCACTTGCACCGACGTTGCCGCACGGGCACGGTGCGGACGTTCCGTCGCCAGCGCAGAAGATTCTCGTGCCGCTGCACGAAACGCGCTCGATGTGGACGTCGTCGATCCCGGCTTCGATCGTCGAATCGGCGCCCGTGTCCGCGGCGACGAAGCGGAAGCGCGTCAACGTCGTCGGTGTGACGAATGGATTGACGATGAATTCATGCCGGCGCCAACCGCCGACCGTATCGGGACCCGTCGGGCCGACGGTTTCGACGTTGACCCAAGACGATCCGCCGTTGTTCGACACGTCGACTTTGAAGACATCTGCATTCGGCGCAGCGCCCTGGTCATTGGAATACCAACGCCAATAGCTGACCGCCCAGGTGTAGGGCCCGCTCATGTCGTAGTTGGGCGAACGCAGTGTCGTTTGACCGCCGTCGACGTCCGACGCGTCCGCTGCTCCGCCGGTGAATCCGTTCTGCGTCACCCAACACTGCGTGCCGGACGGCGTGTGATCGTCCTCGCTCTGCGCCGTCGTCGCGATCGGGTCGACGCGCGACCACACTCCGGCGGTCGCGTTGTCGCCCGCGATCGCAGTCTGGAATCCGCCCGTGGACTCGAAGTCGTAATCGGCGTACGCGAGCGTCGAATAGCCGCTCACCACCGTCTCGAATTCCTCGGGCGCGCTCTCGGGCGCAGTCCACACGATGCCGTTCTGACTCTGAGCGGCGATGTAGTAGCGGACCTCGGTCGCGCACGAAACAGCCGGGAAAACGGCTGCGAAATCGTCACCCGCGAGCGGCACCAAATTCGACGCAGTCCACGCGCCGCCCGTGCTCGTCCACAATTTCGCGGTGCTGGGAGCCAGTTGTCCGACGACGTTGCCTTGGATGCGCACGCGCACTGTCTGACCTGCTGGATCCAGCACCGTCGGGGTGCCGTCCGGGTACGAGATCGACAACTGCGGTGCGCCGACCCACCACACGAAGAGTCCGCGCTCCAAGTCGCTTCCGATCACGACGCCGCTCGGGAAATACGGATAGTTGTTCCACAGGCCGTTGTAGCCGCTCGAATCGTCTGCCGGATAGGTGTCGAAGAACGCGGTCAGCGTCGGCGACAACGAACTCGCGCTGCGATCGAACACGCGCAAGCCGGAGCGATAATTGGCCTCGTAGATCAGATTACCTTTGGTGTAGATGTTGTGATCGACGCTCGTCCCGTTCGCGAATTCGCCGATGTACGCGAGCGAAGGTGTGGCCGAGCCCAGTTGCGACGCATCGAAGACGCGCGTGAACGGACGCCCGTCGGTCTCGTCGTTCTGGTAGAGGAACTGTCCGTCGGGCGTGAGCCACGCCTGGTGCGAGTACCCGGCCAAGCTGTACGTGACGTTCCAAATGGACACGGGGTTGGCCTTGTTCGTGACGTCGACGATGTCGATGCCGGTATTCGTGAAGCCGCCGTTCAAACCGCCGCAACAGATCGCGATCTCGCGCCCTGGGTACGAAACGACCTGGCATTCGTGCACGTACTTGTCAGCCCACTGACCGACGAACGGCGGATTGACTGCGCTCTGATTCAAATCGTAGATGCGCAGGCCGTTGCCCGAACCGCCGGCGCGATAGAGGAAGCCCGACGTGCGATTGATTTCGAGCGTGTGCGTGTTGGCCGAGCCGCCGGTGGTGAACGTGTTGACGAGCGGAGCGACCCCGTTGTCGACATTGGCGAGGTCGACGACCTGAACGCCGCCGTTGTTCTCCGTCACGACGTAGGCGTAGTGACCGAACGTGCGCACGTCGCGCCACAAACTGTTGTTGCCTGCGATCGTCGTGACGATGACCGGATTGCCGGGCTGAGTGATCTCGACGATCGACATGCCGCCCGAATGTCCCATCAGCGCGTACTCGCGTCCGGATGGCGATGTGTAGCCGAAGCACGAGCTGCCGGTCGCATTCACCGGGAGGCCGAATTCAGGCAGCGAAATCCACGAGAACAGCGTCACGTTCGACCGCGCGAATTGCGTCGGGGAACTTCCGAGCGCGGACGACGCCGCTTGCGGTCCGGCCAGGCGCTGAACATTGCGCCAGCCTTTCTTCGCGTAGGCCGGCTGCCGATCGAAGACCTTCGGGTCGCCGTCGTGGGCACGCGCTTCGGGCGAAAAGGTGAGCGCGAAAAGCGTCGCGACTGCGATGGAGAGAGTACGTTTCATGCGGGGAACCGATCGTCGAGAGACGCGATCAAGGATGCCCCAGGTTCCGCTATCCCTCCACCTTCGGGGGCGCTTTTCTGCCGAATCAAGTGCCCAGTTTGGCGCAGCAGGCCTTGAGCTTGCGTCCGCTGCCGCACGGACACGGATCATTGCGCCCGACTTTGCTCGCTCGATGCACGAACGGTTTCTCGGGTTTGCGCGGCGCGTGATGCGCGTGTTCGCCCGTGCGGACGACTTCTTCGAACTCGTCGGCCGTGCTTTCGAGCGCGCGACGCATTTCGAAGAGCTGCGTGACGACCGCGTTCTCGGACAAGAAATCGACGTACGCGCGCAGCACCGGCAAGGCGTGGGCGGCGAGCGGGTCCTTGCGGCCGAAGTGGCCGGGCAGCAAGTGTCCCACGATGCCGTGCATGTGCTCGCCGTCGAGCAGGCGCGGCGCGATGCCGACTTCGTCGTACGCACACGATAGGAACGCGTCGACGATCTTGCGTACTTCCTCGCGTGACGGCGCTGACAGAGCTTTGAATTGCGTCGAGTCGAGGAAAGCAGCAGTTTCGAGGCGGATTTCGCGGGTCGGCATTCGCGTGAGTGTACGGTGCCAGGCGAAACCACGACACCGGCCATACCGCTGTTCGGTGCTCGGCACAGAACAGCGGTATGGCCGGTGTCGTGGTTTCGCCTGGCACCGTACACTCACGCGAATGGAGATGGTGCTCGTAGCCCCGGAAATCCCGCACAACTCGGGCTGCGCAGCGCGGCTGTCGGCGGCGCTCGGCGTCCGCTTGCACTTGGTCGAGCCGCTCGGATTCTCGCTGGAGGACAAGTACTTGAAGCGCGCGGGTCTCGACTACTGGCCCATGGTCGATCTCGTCGTGCACCGCTCGTGGGAAGCATTGGTGCGCCACATGGAATCCGACGGGGCGCGCAAGATCGGCGAGCGCATCCGACTCTTCAGCGCACGTGGCGGCAGGTCGCTCTTCGAGACGCAGTTCGAGGCCGACGATGTGCTCGTTTTCGGCTCAGAAACGCGTGGTTTGCCCAAGGAATTGCTGGCCGAGCACGCGTCGCGGCGCGTGTACGTCCCGATTCGAAACGGTGTCCGTTCGCTCAATCTCGCGAACACGGTGTGCCTGGGCGTCTACACGGCGATGGTCAGCGCGCGTGTGCCGTTGCCCGCGAACGACGGCAGTTACGTGGCGCATCCGGATGCGAGCGTCGACGTGCGACCGGCTTCGCGCGTGAAGCGAGTCGACGCGTGACGAGCGAAATTCCGATCGCAGTTCCGATCACGCGCAAGCCGCGACCGGGCGACCATGTCGATCTCGAGATCGAGGCTTTCGACGGCCGCGGTCGAGGCGTCGCGAACAAGGACGGGTTTCACTACGCGGTGAAGCGTGGAACGGCGGGAGCGCGCGTACGTGCGCTCATCTTGAAGCGTCGCGGTGCGAGCATCGAGGCCGTCGCGCTCGAGACACTGCGCGTCAGTGCGTTCGCGGCGACGCCACCCTGCGCGCACTTCGGATCGTGCGGCGGCTGTTCGCTGCAAGACATCACGTACGACGCGCAGTTGAGCGGACTCCACCGACTCGTCGCGCGCTCGATGAGCGGTTTGAGCTCGCCATTCACGCTGGATTCCGTCGTTCCGGCGCCCTCGACCGTGCGCTATCGCAACAAGATGGAGTTCACGTTCTCATCGCGTCGCTGGATCGCGCCGGACGAACCGCTGGATGCTCCGAACGGTTTCGCGCTCGGTCAACACGCGGTCGGCGTGCACGGCAAGGTCGTCGACGTGCACGCATGTTCGATTCAGGCCGACGTCGCAAACGAGATCTTGGCGAGCGTGCGCGCGCTGTCGATCGAGCGCGCGCTGCCGCCGTGGGACGGCAAATCGCACACCGGTTTGATGCGTCACTTCGTGATCCGTCGCGCGGGTTCGACGGGCGAAATCCTGGTGAATCTGGTGACTTCGACGGAAGCGCCGGAGCTCATCGAACCGTTTGCGCGCGAACTCGTGGCGCGCCATCCCGCGATCACGACGTTCGTCCAGAACGTGAACTCGCGCGCGGCGGACACGGCGATCGGAGATCCAGGACGCGAGCGCGTTCTCCACGGCAAAGGCGTCATCGCCGAGCGCGTGCTCGGCCTGGAGTTCGAGTTGAGCGCAGGCTCGTTCTTCCAGACGAACAGCGCTCAGGCCGAGCGCTTGTTCGAGATCGTGCGCGAGGAATGCGCGCTCACCGGCAGCGAAATCGTGTACGACTTGTACTGCGGAACAGGCGTGATCGCGCTCGTGCTCGCCAGCTCGGCGCGCGAGGTCATCGGCTTCGAACTCGTGGCGAGCGCAGTCGCCGACGCGCGCGAAAATGCCCGCAAAAACGGCGTCGAAAACGTGCGTTTCGTCGAGGGCGACGCGCTCGATGGGTTGGCGACGCGCGACCTTCCGCCGCCCGACGTGATCGTCGTCGATCCGCCGCGCGCCGGCCTGCACAAGAAGGTGCTGCCGAAACTCGCTGCACTCGGAGCGAAGCGCATCGTGTACGTGTCGTGCCATCATCCGGCGGCCGCCGCGGATGCTCTCGTTCTCGAATCGCTCGGTTGGCGTGTCGCGCGCGTGCGACCGATCGACATGTTCCCGCACACGCCGCACGTCGAGTGCGTGCTCACGTTGTTGCCGCCGGGGTCATGAGCACCGATCGCACTACGAATCGCGACGGTTCGCGACCGACGGATCCGGGGTGGGGAGGATTGTGTCCCAGTTGCACGAAAGTACGCGTGATCACGAGCGGCAAAGGCTCGACCTTCCTGATGTGCAAGCACTCCGCGACCGACGAACGCTTCTCGAAGTATCCGCCGCAGCCGGTGCGTTCTTGCACGGCGTTCGAAAAAGTTGAACGCTAGCGCGCGATGGAAATGCGTACGGAACCCGGCACGTTGCTCGCAGCGGCGCCGGACATGGTGGATGGGAACTTCACGCACACAGTCGTATTGATGTGCGCTCACAACGAGCAGGGCGCTCACGGTCTCGTGATCAATCGACCGGCCCCGCTCACGATCCAAAAGTTGCTGCCGGAGCACGAATTACTGGGCACTTCGAAGTTTCCGGTGCACGCGGGCGGACCGGTCGGGCTCGACACGCTGCAGATCGTGCATCGTGTGCCGGGCGAAATTCCGGGCGGATACGAACTGGGCGACGGCGTGTACTTGGGCGGCGAGTTCGAAGCTCTGGCGCGGTATCTCGTCGAGCGTGACGAGGACGATGCGCTCTCCGACGTGCGCATGATCCTCGGTTACGCGGGTTGGGGCGAAGGCCAGTTGGAACTCGAACTCGCGAGCGGTTCGTGGCTGCCGGCGCGCATGGATCCGGATTGGGTATTCGACAGTGCGCCCGAATCGGTGTGGCGCAAAGTGTTGTTGGCGCTCGGTCCGCATGCGGCGGACTTGAAGGATCTGCCGCCGGACGTGACTTGGAATTGAGCGGTTCGTAATCGGCGATTGGAGCAGGGTGCTAGCTGAGGACTCAAAGTGCCCAAGGTCCGCCGAATCAAGTTGGGCTGAGTGGAGCCTCCACACGGAACTCGACTGGACTTCGGGCTCTCTCCGCCGATCTTGCTCTCTCAGCCCAAGAGTCTCAGAGCCATCTCCCAGTTCAACAGCTTGTCGATCACGGCCTGCACGTGATCGGGACGCCGATTCTGGTAGTCGAGGTAGTAGGCATGTTCCCAGACGTCGATCGTGAGCAACGGCTTTTGTCCGCGCACGAGCGGATTGTCGGCATTCGACGTCTTCACGATCTTCAACTTGTCCAGGTCGAGCACGAGCCAAGCCCACCCGCTACCGAACTGGCTCTTCGCGGCGTCAGCGAAGAGCTTCTTGCACTCGTCGAGCCCACCGAAGTCGCTCTTGATCTTGTCCGCGAGCTTCCCCGTGGGAGCGGTCGGGTTCGGAGCGAGGCTCTGCCAATAAAAGCGGTGATTCCAAGCCTGCGCAGCGTTGTTGAAGACTCCGACGTCCGCTTCCGTCTTGGCACTGGCCACGACGACTTGCTCCAACGCCATCGTCGCATACGGCTTGCCTTCAACCAGCTTGTTCAAGTTGTCGTAGTACGCCTTGTGATGCTTGCCGTAGTGGATCGAAATCGTGTCGGCGCTGATGACCGGAGCGAGCGCGTCTTCCTTCCACGGGAGCGGTTCCAATGCGAAAGGTGCGCCGGCAGCGGTTCGCGACTTCTCGGCCGAGCTCGAAGCGGTGACTGCGCTCGCGGCGATCACGACGGATCCTGCGACGAGGAAGTGACGACGGGACAGTGCGTCTGCTGAATCGTTTCGGTTCATAGCGGATCTCTTCTTTCCATCGAATCAGTTGTGCGCCGCGCCCGACCCGTTCGGCGTGCGGAATCTCGGCATCGGACGCATCTCGCCGTTCGACACGTGACTGGCGACCTGCTCGCTCTTCTTCTGCAAGCCCGCCAGATCGAGCACGCGTTCGAACAATCGCACGCGCTCCTGCATCGACAGCGATTCGACCGGGATGTACGGCACGCGGAACATTTCGAGCAGTAGTTTGACCATACCGTCGATGCGCACGACCTCTTCCCAATCGAGCCCCGCGCGCACGCCGTCTTCGACGATCAACTCGCGGTGCGGGCGCAAGAAGAACACGAGTCCCTCGCGCACCGACTGCATGTAACCGAGCAAGCGAGGATCGCCCGCGACGTCGCCGAGGATCGTCGCGTGATGCCCGGCGTACGCGAGATTGCAAAACGCGCGATCGGACACGAACGAACCTTGTTGCGCGGCTTCGGCCTCGAGCTGGCGCTCGAACACTTGGCGTTGATAGCGATCGATCATGTCGATGTTCGATCGCAAGCCGCCGAGCTGCGCTTCCATCTCCGCGAGCACTCCACGCGCTACCTCCGAGATCATCGGCAGGCCGTAGGTGTCGCGAACCCAACGGGCCAAAGTCGTCTTGCCGGTCGCGTGCGCGCCGACCAGATAGATGCGCAAAGGAGTTTGCATTGGAGGGGGAGAGGGACGGGTTGGGGCGTCGCACGGGCCGTCGCAGCCCGCGGCCCGGAACACTACAGGGCGCGCCATCCAGTCGCCAGCCCCACAAGATGCAGTAGGGGTGCCGGTCGTCGCATCCTCTGTCCAGAGTACTAATTGCGATCGTTGTCGACTTTCCCTTGCGACCCGAACGCCCCCTCCCGACCATCCGATGACGCGGTCCGTGCAGGACGGATCCGCCGAACCGGATCATCCGTTGCTAGGCCCTTCCGTGCCCGAAAACATCCCTCCGACCATCGATCCCACGACCCCGGCGGTGCAGAAGAAGCGCGGCGTCTTCGCCTTTTTCTTCAAATCGGTACTCGGCTGCATGACCACGTTGGTCCTCGTGCTCGTCGTGCTCGTGCTGCTTCTGCCGACGATCGCCAGCGGCCCGATCACCGGATACGCGAGCGACCAATTCGCCGAGCGCTTTCAAGGCCAGCTCGAGGTCGATAGCGCCAGTCTGGCCTGGTTCGGTGAACAGAAACTCGACGGCGTCGTCGTGCGCGACAGCCAAGGCCAGGAGATCGTGCGTGCATCCTTGGTGCTGCCTTCGCTCGTGTCGTTGATGAGCGCGTCCGACGGCAAAGTCGGACGCGTGAGTTTGATCGTCGACGCGGATCTCGTGCAGGACGACGCGGGTGTCACGAATTTGCAGCGCGCGTTGGAAGAGCGCAAACCGTCGACGCCGACGAAGGACGATCCGACAAACGCCGGCGACGATCCGTTGGCGCTGCTCGCGAAGCTCGATCTGGATCTCTCGATCACCTCGAAGAAATTGTCATGGTCGGATCGTGAGACTCGTCGACTCGGCTTGCCGTTCGAAGTGCGCGATCTCGTCGCAAACGTGACGGCCAAACCGGGTGCTCCGACCGTCGTGCACGCCGACGGCAGAGTCGTGTCCGAACAACCGGGCGCGTTGAAGGTCGACGCGAAGATCAACGGACCGATCGACATGCGCAAGGCGTGGCCGTTCGGCAAGGTCGACGCGGCCGTGCGTATCGAAGGCTTCTCGACCGCGATGGTCGACGGCCTGGCAAATCAACACGGCAACGTCGTCGAAGTGCTGGGCAATCGATTCACCTTGACTGCGAAAGCAAACGGGGTGACGCTCGATTCGGGCGACGTCGAGGTCGTTCTCGCGGGCGAGCATGCGACGATCACGATGGCGGGTCGATTCGAGAACCAGGTGCTGCGGTCGGGAGAAACAGGCGGGTTTTCAGCCACTTTTCCGGCTCCGCGCGGTTTCTTGACAGACTACGTCGATCCGAACTTGCCCGTCGGCACGACGCTCGCGCTGGATGCCGGCACAGAGCCTTGGACGATCGTCGCGACGAACTTCGCGATTCCGTTTCCGCCAGCGGGTGCGAGCGACTTCACGGGCTTGCGGACGGCGCTCGAACAGATGGCCCTCGCGCTGAAAATCGATGTGCCCAGTCGATTCGCGTTCGAGAACGACATCACGCGAGCGGGCGGAGTGAAGCTTGCGGCGCGCGCAATCCAAGTGAGTGTGAAGCTCGCGCCCGGTGAACCGATCTCGGCTAGGCTGACATCGACGCTCGATTCAGGGCGCGAAGGCAGCGTCGTCGTCGACGTGATGGCGCGCGACGCGTGGAAGAAGCTGGCCGAGAAAGCGCTACCGATCATCGACATCGACGTCGCGGTCAAAGGCTTGGCCACTGCCGCGATCGGCGCGTTGGCGGGGCAGACCGAGCGCATGACGTCGGCTTTGGGCTCGACGCTCGAGCTCAGCGCGTCTGCGAAGAACGCGAGCCTCGACGCGGGTGAATTGCAACTGAACCTCATCGGTCGCGAAGGCGAGACGACACGATTGGCGCTCGATCTCGCCGCGCGCATCGAAGGTGGAAAAGCGATCGTCGACGGCGCCAACAAAGTGAGCGTGCGTCTGTCACCTTCCGCCGAATGGCTCGCAGGCGAGCTCGCGGCCGTCGCTCCGGCCGGCACAGAGGTCATCGTGAACTCGGGCGCCGATGCGATCACGATCGACGCGACGAACGTGGTCGTTCCGCTACCGGACCCGAAAAACCCGGACATGTTCGCTGCTGTGCGCAAAGTCGCCGCGGGCACAGTGCATTTGAAAGTCGCCGGTGCGAGCTACGCCGACGCGACGTTGAAGGCCGCGAACACGCGCATCTCGACGAGTGGAATCGACGTGAGTGCGAAGCTCGCGGCCCGCGGCGCGCTGACGATCGGCGCACGCGGAGCGTTCCAACAAGGTACGGGCAACGGCACGTTCGTCGTGGACGCGGCAGCGGCCGATGCGTTCGCGTTCGCGGACACGACGCAGCCGCTGCCTCCGATCGACGCGCAACTCGTCGTCACGGACTTGCCGGCCGGGCTCGTCGACGCATTCGTCCAACATCAGAACGTCGTCGAGCGCGCGCTCGGCAGCAAATTGTCGCTCAGGCTCGATGCGCAGCAGGCGAGCACGACGAGCGGCGTCGTCAAGTTGGTCGTCGACGCACCGAACGCGAAGGTGTCACTTGCAGGTGGCGTCGAAGGTGGCAGGTTCACCGCGAGCGGCGCGGACGCTCTGCACGTGGAGCTGCGCATTCCGGCGAATGTCGTGCGCGACGAACTCGCGTCGATGCTGCCGCCCGACACGAAGTTGAAGTGGCCGAGCAACGTCGCCGCGATCACGTTCGACGCGCGCGAAATGTCGGTGGCGTTGCCGAAACCCGGAGCGACGCCCGCGTTCGATCTGAACGCGACGCTGGATTCGCTCGCGGCACACGTGACCGTCTCCGTCGCCGGAGTCGGAATCGAAAACCCGCACACGTTATTGGCCAAGATCGAACCGAGTGCGAGCGACATCATCATCGATGCGGTGATCGCGCCAAACGCCAAATTGGTGCTGAAAATAGGCTCGAAATTGAGTCCTGGGCGTGACGCCAAGCTTGCGGTCGAGGCCTTGATCACCGAGCCGTTCGCGCTGGTGCAGGGCGCGCCGATGAAGCCCGTCGATGGCAAAATCGAACTCACCGGTCTCGACACGACGGTGCTCGACGCATTGGCTGGACAAGACGGAGTGATCGCAGGATTGCTCGGTCCAGAGCTGCGCGTCAGCGTCGTCGCGAGCAACGCGAGTTCGCAAAGCGGCGCACTCGTCGTCGACGCTGCGTCGTCAGCGATGACGATGCACGTCGGTGCGCGTTTCGACGACGCCGGTTTGCACATGGTCGGGCAGGACGATCTGGCCCTGACGATCACGCCGAATGCAGCGTTCGTCGAGCGCTACACGACGAAGATGCTGCCGCCCGGAACACGTTTGAAACTCGCGAGTGACGCCGGACCGCTCAGCTTGCGCGTGAGCGACGTCATGGTGCCGATGCCGAAGACAGGTGGCGATGCGACGCTCTTGCAACAGTTGTCGAAGCTCGCGTTCGTGCTCGAAGCCGACGTCCCGGGGATCGTCTACTCGGATGCGGCGACAGACGCAGCGCAGAGGCCGGTGACGCTCACCGGAGTGAAGTTGTCGAGCACGTTCGCTCCCGGCTCACAACCGTTCGCGACTCTGTCAGGCCAGGTCGTCGACGACCCGGCGGGGGAGATCGCAGCCGACATCCGTGCGATCGATCCGCTGACGAAGTTGGGTGAGCTCGACGGGAAAGACTCGTTCCGTGCCAAGGTCGACGTGCGTGCGAGTCGCATTCCGACTGCGATCGTCGACATACTCGCGCGTCAGGACGGGTTGCTCGTCGAAGCGCTGGGCAGTCGCATCGACGTCTCGCTGACTGCGCCTGAAATCAGCCTGAATTCAGGCACATTTCAAGTGGATCTGCATTCGGATCTGCACGGCGTCAAAGGCAGAGGCCACATCGAATCGAGCACCGTCGTCATCGACGAAATCGACGGACTCGTCGCGACGGTGGGGCTCGGTCCGGTGATGTCGAAGCGCGTCGTCGGCAAGCTCATCCCGACGATGGTCAACGTGCAAAAAGCGGCGGATGCCGCGCCCGCGAAGTTCTCGGTGGACGCGTTGCGTTTTCCGCTCGACGGCGATCTGCGCAAGCTCGATGGAATGGTGCGCATCGATCTCGGCGAAGTCAGTTACTCGCTGTTCCCCGAACTCGCGAGTTTCTTCAGTTCGAACGCGCAGGCTTCGGCGGTGAAGATCCCGATGCTTACCGTTCCGATCGTCAAAGGCGTTGCCGGCTATCAGCGCTTGCCCGTGAAGATCGGCGATCGCGAGTACATCTTCAGCGGCACCTACGACATCGTCACCGATGCGGCGCAACTGACGGCGAATGTGCCCGTCAGCTTGCTCGGCAAGAAAGTTAGCGCCGAGCTCGAGAAGTACAAGGACTTCATCGATCCCGCGATCACGGTGCCGCTCACGATCAAAGGTAGCTTGATGAAGCCGAGCATCGGGGTCGACGACAAGGCGCTCGTGAAAGTGCTCAAGGATGCAGCCGAAAAAGCGCTCGAAGGTGCCGCCGGCGGATTGCTCGACGACTTGCTCAAGAGGAAAAAGAAGAAGAAGGACTGAGTCGAGGTCCGTTGTGGAAAACTAGAGCGCGACCTTGCGCCCGAGCTTTGCCGAGACGACTTCGCCGATGCACACGAAAAGATCGAGTCCATCGCGGTCGCCTACCCAAGTCTTCTTCGCCGCGTCGTAGTCGAAATGCCACGCGCGTGCGCCGGCTGCGAACCACATCTGATTCGTCGCTGCTTGGCGATTGAGTACGTAACGCACGCGGTCGGGAAACTCGAGCGTGACGACGCCGTCCGTCGTTGCGAAATCGAGCTCGTCCGGATCGAACGGCTCACAGAATTTCGCGACACGCGCGAGACAGTCGTCGGATAGCTTCGAGAAGGTGCTGCGGTCCATGTGTGACGCGGATCCTGCGCTGCTCGCCGGGACGCTTCCAGGCCTACTTCGTCTCCTCGACGACTTTCGGCAGTGTTTCGAAGCGGAGAATCGGTTGATTCGGCTCACAGAATCGAAGGATCCTCCGGTTCGATTCGAAGCCGAGTGCGCCCGAGATCGACGCGCTCGAACAGGCCTTCGCTGATCCACTCGCCGAACGAGTGCGAGACCGCGGCTTGCAGCGAAGCCGCATCGCCATGGTGATGACGTCCGCCTTCTTCGATCGCTTCACCGATCGTGTGCCCGGACTTCAATGAGCCGAGCACGTGAAACATCGACTCGGCGAGGTCCATGCGCCACACCGTCCACTCCTTGCGCCACACCACTGTGAACGTGCGCTTCTTCGTGAGAGCGGGCAGAGGTTCGCTCATCCGCACCGCTCGCACGATCGCATTCGCGGCGTGATCGAAGTTGCCGAGTTCGAGCGCTGGAATCGTCCGCAAGCGCGCCGACGTGAAGTCCGTCGGCGCAACTTGCGCGACGTCTGCGGACGTCAGCACGTTCGAGTGCTCGGCATCGAACACGATCGACATCAGGCATTCGAGCCGCGCGACATCGTGCAAGAGAGCCTTTTTCGGTGTGCGGTACTTGCCCGCGAGGAACTCCGGCAGTTTGCGACCGAGCCCATTCAACGACCAATGCCTCGACGGGAACTCGCGCAGATACGCGCGGATCAGTCGGCTGAAATCCTCGTGACCCGCGAGCTCGCGCACGACCGAATACTCTTCACCGAGCACTTCGAGCAAGCGCGAGAAATACATGTCGGTGTAGATTTCGACGCGTTCCGCCGCGCTCAAACTCTGCGACGGCTTCACGAACTCCGCAGCCGACGCCTCACGTTCCTCCGCCGATTTCGAACGACCCTCGTGCGGCCGAACGACTTCGCCCTGGAACCAATGTTCGATCTCGGCCAGCGGATTCACGACTGCGCGCGCTCCCATTTAGGGCCTGTTTTGTGGGCTGTTCGCATTCCGGTGAACGCGCGCGCCTTCTCGGCCTCGAGCGCGACAACGTCGAACGCGGGTACGTCTTCGTCCCACTCGTACAACGCCGAGCGCCCGCCGGTGAGCTCGCACGCCCTCTCGCACAGCTTCCACACTTCGTTCACGGCTTGACCCGAGTGCGTGTCGAGAATGTGCGTGCCCTTGTGCGTGTGACCCGCGACGTGGAACTGCACGACACGCTCCATCGGAATGCCGGACAAGTACTCGTACGGATCGAATGCGTGGTTGAACGACGACACGAACACGTTGTTCACGTCGAGCAACAATCCGCAGTCCGCGTCCTCGGCCATACGCGCGAGGAACTCCCATTCGCTCATCGAAGTGCTCTTGAACTCGACGTAGGAACTCGGGTTTTCGAGCACCAACGGACGTTCGAGCACGTCCTGCACTTGCCGGATGCGCGCGACGACGTGGCGCAAGCATTCTTCGGTGTACGGCAACGGCAACAAGTCGTGCAGATTGCGATGCGCGACACCCGTCCAGCACAAGTGATCCGAAATCCAGCGAGCTTTCGTGCGCGTCGCGAGCGCCTTCAACTGCGCCAGATACTCGCGATCCAATGGATCCATGCTGCCGATCGACATCGACACGCCGTGCATGACGATGGGATAGCGCGCCGCAACCTGTTCGAGGATCCACGTCGGTCGGCCGCCGACACCCATGAAGTTCTCGGAGATGATCTCGAACCAATCGACGCTCGGTTTCGTCTCGACGACGAATCCGTAGTGCTGGCTGCGTAGTCCGACGCCGACACCCAAGTTCGGCAGATCGAAGCGCGGTCTAGTGGGTTGCGTTTTCATCCCGAAAAAGACTGCGGAGGAGAGCCCGCGCTCGTGCGTGCTCATCCTCCGCGAAGCGCCGTCTTGCGCTCAGCCGGCCGACTTGCAACCGCCGTGGCCCTTGCACGAGTTCATGCCCTTGCAGCCGTGATCGCCGGCCTTGCAGGCGCCTTGACCCTTGCACGAATTCATGCCTTTGCACGAGTGCTTGTCGGCGGTCGAGCATCCACCCATGCCCTTGCACGAGTTCTTGCCAGCGCAGCTGTTGTTGCTCGTCGAGCACCCGCCTTGGCCCTTGCACGCGTTCATGCCTTTACAGGCATGCTTCGCGGAATCGGACGAGTTCATCGACGATCGGTGTTTTTCGGTAGCGCAGCTGGTCAGTGCGGTGCCAGCGACGAGAGCGGCGAAGGCGGCGGCGACGAGGGTGTTGACGGGAAGCTTGGACATGAAATCGGTCTCCAGGACTGGAAGGTAACGGGATTGGAATCGGAATCATCTGCCGGGCAGGCGAATGCTGTCTGACGGCGCCCACACTACGAAACCAGCCCCCTGGATCGGACGTTTCTAGAGGCGAAAAATGGAGCGAGCGCACCCTGGAGCGCTCACCAGGCGTGAAAGACAGCTCTTCAGACCGAAAGCACGCTAATCCAAGCCCATCGACGCCACGCCCTCTTCGTCGAAACCGAGCATGTGCCCGATCTCGTGGAAGAGCGTGACGCGAATTTCCTCGATCAACTCCTCGCGGGAATGCGCAAACCGCTCGAGGTTGCGTTGGAAGAGGAAGATGCGGCGCGGCATGTGGCCGCTCGAATCGCTCGGCATTTCCAATTCCGACGCGCCGACGAAGAGCCCGAGGATGTCCGGCGGCGTCTCCGACAAATCCGTGCGATCGATCATCCAGTCGACAGGCACCGGCTCGACCAAAATTTCGGTCGTCTCGAGCGGCCTCGCGAATTCGTCGGGGAGTTCGTCGATGGCTTCCGACAACACGGCGTCGAATTCGTCGGTTGTGAGGCGCACCGGCACGCGTGTTCCGTCGCCGCTCAGCGCCACCGATTCGGCGAACAAGCGGTCCGCAGTTTCGAAGTCACCGCGCAGATCGGAGATGAGCGAGAGACGTTCGAGGGCCGACGCGCTCTTCTCGAGTGCGACGAGTTTCGTGAGCACCCCTTCGGCCGCATCGACGCGCCATTCACACAGCAAGAGCTGTCCCTCGGCCCACAAAAAATCCGGGTGATCGTCGACGTCCGCGATCTCGCGCACACGCTCGAGTGCCGCGCGAGCGTGGAGGAGGTCGCCCAATTCCGTCAGCGCGATGGCCTCGGGAATCCAACGGTCGGGCCAGTCCGGATCCAAACTGGACAGCTCGGCAAGCGCCTTCTCGTGCTCACCCGCGTCGATGGCTTCCCACGCGCGTTCGACGACTGCGTCCTCGGGGCCGGGCGCGGATTCGTCGTAGGGATCGTACTCGTCTTGAATGGGTTCCATGCGTGGGCAGCCAGCATCATCGCAAGTATGAGCGTGTGAAACCAGAGCGCGATTGAGACGGCGATGTGTCGATGTAGGCTTCGATCGATCGCGGAATCATCGATGACCCTGTCCCACATCGCACTCCTCGAAGCCGGCGCCGGCGTGCACGAAGTCACGCGCCTGCTGCTCGCGATCGGCGTCCTGCTGCTCGCGGCGCGCGCGCTGGGAGAACTCGCGCGGTATTTCGGGCATCCGACCGTGCTGGGCGAATTGTCCGCGGGGATTTTGCTCGGCCCGGCGTTGTTCGGTCGCGTTGCACCGGAATGGAGCGCGTGGCTGTTCCCGAGCACGGGCTCGTCGGTGGTCGTGCTCGACGGCATTCGCACGTTGTCGGTGACGTTGTTCTTGCTCGTCGCGGGACTCGAAGTCGACTTGTCGCGCATCTCGCGGCGCGGAAAAGCAGCGCTGTTCGTCGGATTGTTCGGCATCGCAGTGCCGTTCGCGATCGGTTGGATCACGGCGAAAACAGCGCCGGAGTGGGTCGGATACGAAGAGCGCGCTGGACATGGGCTCGGCGTGTTCGCGCTCTTCATCGCGACAGCGTTGTCGATCAGCGCTTTACCGGTCATCGCGAAGACGCTGATGGATCTCCAGCTCTACAAGAGCGACTTCGGGATGATCGTGATCGCGTCGGCGATCCTGAACGACTTGGCAGGGTGGATCGTGTTCGCAGTCATTCTCGGCATGATCCAGAGCACGGATGTCGCGCCCAACGTCTGGGGGATCGCGCTCCTCGCCGTGGGATTCGCGGTACTGATGTTGACCGTCGGACGCTGGTTACTGCATCGCACTCTGCCGTGGGTGCAAGCGCACACCGCGTGGCCCGGTGGAGTGATCGTGTTCGCCATTTCGTTCGCGCTGATGAGCGCTTCGGTGACCGACTGGATCGGAATCCACGCCATTTTCGGCGCGTTCTTGGCGGGTGTGGCACTCGGTGATTCTGCGCACTTGCGCGAGAGAACGCGCTCGACCGTCGCAGAATTCGTGTCCTCGTTCTTCGCGCCGCTGTTCTTCGCGCTGGTTGGATTGCGCATCGATTTCGTGACGCATTTCGATCCGGTCGTCGTGTCGACGGTTCTCGTGATCGCCTGCATCGGCAAGATCGTCGGCTGCGGAGTCGGAGCGCGCTTGTCCGGCATCGCACCGCGCGAGTCGATCGCGATCGGATTTGCCATGAATGCGCGCGGTTCGATGGAGATCATCCTCGGCCTCACGGCGTTCCAAAACGGATTGATCGGAGAGCGCCTGCTCGTCGCGCTGGTGATCATGGCGCTCGTGACGTCGATCATGAGCGGACCAGCGATTCAACGCGCGCTCGCACGGCGAAGGCCGGCACGCTTTGCGCGCTCGATGAAGAGCACGACGTTCGTGAGAGCGCTCTCTGCGCGCGACACGAAGGGAGTGGTGCGCGAGCTGTCGGCGGCGATCGCGGTTGCGTCGCGTTCCGATGCCGCGCGCGTGGAGTCTTCGTTCACCGAGCCGGCGCTGCAGCCTGTGGCCGGCGTCGCGGCGGTGTGCGGCAAGTCGGATGCGATCGAGTGGCCGGTGGTCGCGCTCGGCATGAATCGCGCGGGCGTGTCGCTCGGCGAAGCGCAGTGTGCGCTCGTGTTCCTCGTCCTGACGCCGTTGTCGCAACCCGAAGCCGAGGCCGAAATCCTGGCCGATCTCGAGAACACGCTGCGCGACGAGAGTCTGCGCCGAAAGCTCCTCTCGGTGGAGAGCTACACCGAGTTGCTCGCGCTCCTGCGTGCCGATGGTGCGGCGAGGTGATCGTACTGTGCCAGGGACAACCACGACGCTTCGTCGATGAAGCGTCGTGGTTGTCCCTGGCACAGTACCCGGCACAGTACCCTCGGCATCCGCAGAGTCGACGAGCGCGCAATCAAGTCGTTCGATTTCACGGACCATTCCCAAATTCCTTGCTCGAGTCGTCGTTCCCGCGCTGGAGTTCCGCATGCAGTTCGCAGTCGTTTCCGCGTTCTTGGCCGACATCATCACGCCGACTCCTATTCAGGAGACGTCGCGCAGTCCGGTGCTGTACTTGATCATCGCGGCGATCGCCGTGATCCTGTTGGTGCTGTACCGGCGCCGCACGAACAAGCCCCCGGAATAGGACGTCGCGCATGTTGAGTGCTGGTGACGCCGCAGCGTTCGGTTCGACGGTAGCGTTGGAGCTGCCGATCTGTGCGTGGCTGACGCGCGAGGGATGGATGCGCACCGCGGTGTTCTGCTTGTTGATGAACGGTGCGACGTGGTTCACGCTCCACGCCGTGCTCACGCGTTGGAACGGGCCCGTGTATCCGCTCGAATTCGCGGTGATCGCCGTCGAAGCGCTGCTGATCCGCTGGTGCTTCGCCGTCTCCATCGTGCGCGCTTGCTGCACGTCCACGGCCATGAACCTGACGAGCTGGCTCGTCGGAACGTTCCTGCTCGCACAGCTGTGGAGCACGAGGTGAAGACGCTCTTCGTTCTGGCCGCAATCCACGCGATGAACGATCTCGTCGCGGGTTGGATACTCGGCGCGCTCGTGTCGCGCTCCTCCGCGGGCGACGGGTTGGGCGCACTGGCGTTGTACGGCGCGATCGCGTTCGCCGGGCAGATCGTAGTCGCGTGGCAATTCGAGCGATCACGGATGGGGCGGCACGGAATGACGATCGCGCTTGCGATTCTCTGCCTAGCGCTGACCGTGTGCTCATCGGCGCCGATCGTCGCGGTAGCACTGTCCGGCGTCGCCTCGGCGCTCGTGCACGTGTGCGGCGGAGTCGCGGCGTTGCGACTCACCGATCCTGAGCGTTCGTTCGGCGCGTTCAGCGCCACCGGCATCCTGGGACTGACGCTCGGCGGTTGGCTCGGACACCACGTCGGTTCGCCGCCGCCGATCGTCGTTGCGATCCCGATGGTGCTTCTCGTGGCTTGGGTCGCGCTCGATCAGGTCGAGCGCTCCACCGGTGATCGTTTCGAGCGCGCATCGCCGCCCGATCGTCGACCGACCCAAGCGACGCGCACTCGGACGGCGCTCGTTCTCCTCCTGTTGCTCGCACTGACCGCGCGTTCGGCGGTGTGGGACGTCGTGCAGGCGGTGCGCGCGGACGACGTTGCCGCACTCGCGTGGCTCGCGCTCGCCGCTGCGTCGGGCAAGGTCCTCGGTGGCTTCTTGTGCGAGCGTCGGAACAGTGCGCGTTTCACGGCCGTGGTTCTCTTCGCGGCGGGTTCTCTCCTCGACGCGTTCGGAAATCACCTCGCTTGGGCGTGCGTCGGAGTGGCGCTGTTGCAATCGACCATTCCCGCCGCGGTCGTGCTGCTCGCCGGCACGTTCCGCGTTCCGGCATCGATCGCCGTGGCTCTCGTGTTGGGAGTGACCGTCGCACTCGGAGGCCTCGTCACGCTGTTCGTTCCGCCCGGAGTCGTGGTCCAAGTCCTCCCGCTGGCGGGGATCCTCTTGTTGTGGCATTCGTCTACCGCGGAGACGGCGAGCTCGAGCGGCCTGTCCGTCGACGCTGCGAACACGTCGGCGACGCTGCGTTTCTAGTGCTTTTTCTTCGCCGCCGAGTCGCGCAGCTTCGACCTCGCGGCAGCGAACGAGCAGATGGGACACGCGCTCATGTCGTGGCGCAACGCGGGGCAATGCTCGCGGCCGAACAAGATGATCTTCAAGTGCATCGGGATCCAAGTCTCGATCGCAAACGCGGCTTTGAGATCGCGTTCGGTGCGCTCGACCGTCGACCCGTCGGACAGTCCCCAACGTTCCGCGAGTCGATGGATGTGCGTGTCCACGGCGAAGGCCGGAACGCCGAACGCTTGGGCCATGACGACGCTCGCCGTCTTGTGACCGACGCCTGGCAACGCCTCGAGTTCTTCGAATGTCCGCGGGACCTGACCCTGGTGACGTTCGACGAGCAAACGCGAGAGCGCGGACACGTTCTTCGCCTTGGCCGGCGCGAGTCCGCACGTCTTGATGATCTCGTGGATGTCGCTCACCGGAAGTTGCGCCATCTTCGCCGGCGTCGGCCCGCGAGCGAACAAGGCAGGCGTCACCATGTTCACGCGCACGTCGGTCGTCTGCGCCGACAATACGACGGCGACGAGCAGTGTGAACGGATCCGAGTGATCGAGCGGGATCGGCGGGTTCGGAAACAGCTCGTCGAGCACCGCTCGAATGCGCTCTGTCTTCTCCGCGCGGTTCATCGCCGTAGGATAGCTCGCACATGAAACTCGATGAACGCATTCAAGACTTCCTCGCCGGTCGAACGTTCGCAGTCGCCGGCGCATCGAAGGATCGAGCGAAGTACGGCAACAAAGTGCTGCGCTGCTACTTGCAGAACGGCCGCGTTGCGTTCGCCGTGAATCCCCGCGACACCGAGGTCGAGGGCGTCCCGTGTGTGCCGAAACTCGGTGATTTGCCGGAGCAAGTGCACGGTTTGTCGATCATCACGCCGTCCGTCGTGACCGAGAAACTGGTCGAGGACGCGCACGCCGTCGGCATCACGCGCATCTGGATGCAGCCGGGCGCCGAGAGTTCGCTCGCGATCGAGCGCTGTCGCGAACTCGGAATCAGCCTGATTTCAGGCGGTCCGTGCGTGCTCGTCGTGCTCGGGTTCAGTGAGCACGCGTGAAGATCACCACTTCACCACGTTGACTTCGCCCGGCAGCAGCCGCACCGCGCGCTTCGCCAGCAACGTGTCGTAGGGGAGATACAGGACCAACTCGACGGCGGCTTCGGAGAGTTCGAACTGCGGCGGTTCACTTTTGAACTGCAATCTCGTCGAGCCGCTACGTGACGTGCCTTCGACGATCTCGATCATCAGTTCCTTGCGGTCTGAATCGAGCGCAGTCATCCAGCGCAGTTCGGTGGTCACTGCCAACCCCTCGAGTCTCACGGAACAGATGCGGTCCACGGTGATCATGACGGGACGAGACAAGTCGAGATCATCCAGGGGCGTCGTGGAATTCACGATGGCAGTGGACATGACTTGGATCGAACTCAGCTTGCGCGGCATGCTCTTCAAGTGAAACGAACCGTCGCTCGCAGTCGTCTGGTGGCGGAATCCGCGCGTGGAGAACGAACCGCCCACGCGTTTCGAAACCGCCTCCACGTAAACCGTCGCGCGTGCGATCGGTGTTCCATCGCGACCTTGCACGCGGCCGCTCAAGTCTTCGACGAGCGCATCCGTTGGATAAGCGAGCACGACTCCAGGCGAGCCAGCGCGAATCGCATCGGACTCGAGCCGGCCGAAGCGCTCTTCGTGAAAGACTTGGAGTCGATACTCGCGATCCAAGAGGCCGCTGATCGCGAATGCGCCCTTCGCATCGGTCTTGTGCATATCCGGCATCCCACTGGTCAGTGATTCGGCCGTGACGTCGCTCCAAATCACGACCGGATCGAGCAGCGCGACATCGGCGCCTTCGAGCGGTTGTCCATCACTGTCGAGCACGCGCCCGGAGATCGAGTTGGGTGCAGCGCCGAGCACCAGACGCTGCGGAGTCGATGACTGCGCTCTCTCTCTTGCGATGGCACCGAAGTTCGCGATCACTGCCGGTTGTGAACCAGATTCGGTCGCGACGAGAGGCAGCTCCTCCGACAAGTTGGCCGCAAGCCGCAGCTTGAACTCGGCGTTGCTGTCGACGCTCGAGCGTTCGCCTGCGAAGAACACTTGCGCGTCGACTGCTCGAGCGCCGCTCTGACGCAGCACGACACCGGTGATGAAAGCGGCCGAAACATCACGATTTCTCGGCAAAACGAGTCGCACAGAAACGCCGGGGTCGGTCGGTATCGCGGCACCCGCAGTGAGGAAATCCTTGTGTCGCGCCTCGATCCGCGCGTCCGGCAGGATCACGGCGCGCTTGTAGACGAAACGGCCTTCCCCATCGGTCGAGATGCTCCACATCTGCGGCTCGATCGAACCTGCCAACGAGCGCCCCACACCGGCGAGCGCCTGCTGCGGCACGGTGAATGCGACGTGCGCGCGGTCGATCGGTTCGCCGGATTCTGCGACTACTACGCCGGTCACGTCAGCACACGGAGCGACGACGATGCAGCCGGGTTCCGATTGTTCCGACTTCCAACTCTGAGCACGCAACGTGCGCAACGTCGGCGTCGACGCGATCAAGTTGACGGTGGATTTCTTCGTCGTGAAGGCGAACGTGCCATCCGCCGTCGATGTCGCGAGAGTCGGTGCGTCATCGAATCCAGAGACGTCCACCGTGATGTTCGCGGATGAAACGGGAGTTCCGTGGATGTCGATCACGATGCCAGAGACTGCGTGGTCCGCCTTCGCGGATGGCGCTTCTTGTCCGGTTGGAACGTTCGTCGATTCGGGACGCGTCGCAGTCGACAGTGCATTTCTGTCCGGCGACGCTTCGACTCGAGCGAGCTCCGCGACGGGTTCTCTCGACGTGCTGTCCGGAGTCGGCGCGAGCGCCTCTTCGCGAGCGATCTCCTCGCGTTGCGCGAACCAGATGCCGAGGCCGGCGAACACGGCGACGAGCACGAGCAGAAGGAGGATCGATCGCCTGGAGTTCGTGTGTTTCGTCATACGCGCACCAGCGTACAACCGTCACTTCGCCAGGCACGAGTTTCACTGCACGTCGGCCCAACTCGACGCGCGAGCCTCGAATCCGGCAGTCATCGACGGCGTCCTCACTGACCGCAAAGGCGCTCGTCGTGTCCGCAGGCAATGTGGCAGTTTACCCCGCCCGAATTACGAGGCCGATCGTGAGCATCACCCACGCCGTCGACCGAACGTGTGCGCGCGTCGCAATGCCGCTCAGTCCTCCGCGACCGCGACCGCTGCTGCAATTCCGGCGTCGTGTGTGATCGTCACGTGGATCGTGCGAATGCCCTTTTTCGCGGCAATTTCAGCCGTTCGGCCGTGCAGCACGCACTTCGGTGCCGCACCCGGCGCGCGCGCGACTTCGATGTCGACCCAACGCACGCCGCGCGTCCAACCCGTGCCGAGCACCTTCATCACGGCCTCCTTCACGGCGAAGCGACCGCAGTAGCTCGACATGCGATCTTTCTTGGCGTCGCAGTACGCGCGCTCGGCCGGCGTGAACAAGCGCGCCAGCATCCGATCACCGCGCCGCTTGTGTGCGGCTTCGAAGCGACTGATCTGCGCCAGGTCGAGGCCGAGTCCGACGATCGCCATCGTGTCAGCCTTTGCGCACTGCGTCGCGCAGTGCGGGCTCGAGCGTCGGCTGCGTGAAGCGGAAACCGGAGGCGAGCGTGCGTTCGGGCACGACGTGTTGACTCGCCGTGATCGCATTCGCGACTTCGCCGAGCACCAGCTTCAGCACGAACTTCGGCACTGGGAAGATCGCCGGGCGCGACAGAACGCGGCCGAGCGTTTTCGCGAACTCGCCTTGCCGCACGATTCCGGGCGCTGCCAAGTTGAACGAGCCGCGCACGCGTTCGTCGTCGAGCGCGAACAGGATGAACCCGACGAGGTCGTCGACGTGCACCCACGGGAACCACGACGAACTCGGGCCCAGCGGACCACCGAGCCCGAGCTTGAACGGCGGCACCATCTTCGAGAGCACGCCGCCGCCTTTGCCGAGAACGATACCGATGCGCGGATGCACGACGCGGACGCCCAACTTCTCGGCGGCGTCGGCTTCGCGTTCCCATTTCACGCACAAATCACCAAGGAAATCGGCCTTCGGTGCTGTCGCCTCGGTCAATGTCTCTTCGCCGCGATCGCCGTACCAACCGACCGCCGATGCGCTGACGAGCACGCGCGGACGCTTCGTGCTCTTCGAAATCCGCTCGACCATGTCGCGCGTCGTGTCCACGCGGCTCTCTACGAGAACGCGTTTCTGCTTGTCGGTCCAACGCTTGCCCACGATCGGTTCGCCGGCCAAGTGCACGATCGCATCGAAGCGCGCTACGTCGGGCAACCACGTCTCGAAGGTCACTCCGGCGCGTGCGGGTCGAGATGCATTGCGCGTCACGATTGCGACCTTGTCGCCGCGAGCGACGAGTCGATCGACGAGCACGTTGCCGACGAACCCCGTGCCACCCGTCACCAGCACGTTCATCGCATCACTCCGCTCGCTCGAGAGCGAACAACGCGTCGCCCGACTTCACGTCCGCACCGTCGTTCGCGATCCAGCGCACGAGCTTCGCGCGCTTCGGCAAGGTGCCGCTCGCTTTGTAGGGGACGTGACTGAAAGTCTTCATCACCTCGATCATGCCGATCGGTTGACCGTCCGCGACGATCGCACCGACGCTCGCGAACGGCGGCTCAGCGGGCGCGGGCCGGTGGTAGAAGCGGCCGCTCTGCGGAGCGCGCATCACGAGCTCGCTCGTCTCCGAAGCTGCATTCGGCACGTGTGTTTTGGCTGTTTTCTTCGTGCTGTCGATCGCAGCAAGTCGGTAGAGCACGTCGCGATAGCCGACCGGCGCCCGCACGAGATTCGGTGGAGCATTTGCGACCACGCCGACTGCGCCCTCGGGCACGACGAGTTCGAAATGACGGCCGAGCGCCGTGATCACGCCCGCTGATTCGCCCACGCCGACGATCGCGCCGCGCGACAGAGCGCACGTGAACAATCCGACTTCGGGCGCCGCGAGGCACACGACGTCGCCGTCACGCACGACGAGCAGTTCGACCTTGGCGTGACTCATCCGCGCGGCTCCGACAACGCCGCCAGATCGTGCAGCGACCAGATACGCGGGTTCTTCAGAGTGCGATATCCGCTCGCTTGATACGCGCACTGAGCCAACGTCTCGAGCCAACCGCGCAACTCGCCGAGCGACACGATCTCGTCCGTGTCCATCTGCGCGGCACTCTTGTACGGATCCATGTCGCCCTCGATGCGCGCTTCCGTGTCGCGCATGCCTTTCTCGATCTCGGCACGCTCTCGCGGATCCTTCGACGCGATCTCGAAATCGTCGTCGAGCTTCGTGTTGAATGCGGCGATCGCGAGCGTGCGGCCTTCCATCACGGATTGGCGCGCGATCGGCGTCGACAGTTGGACGACGGGCTCATACGGCAAACCCGCCATCGCGTAGTAGCCCGCGCCCGACGCCTTGCGCAAGAGCACCGTGAACATCGGCACTGTGTTCGTGCTGTTGGCGTAGATCAAACTCGAGCCGTAACCGAGCAGGCCGAGGCGCTCGGCCTCGACGCCGATGTCGAACCCGGAAATGTCCTGCAGCCACACGATCGGGATGCCGTCGGCGTTGCACGCGCGACTGAATGCCGCGACTTTTGCGATGCCCTCGCGATACAGGATTCCGGCGGGTTTCTGGGCGTTTTTGTGCTCGGGGTCGTCGATGACGCCTTGGCGATTCGCGACGAAACCCATGTAGAGCCCGTCGACGCGACCGACGCCGACGATCATCTCGCGACCTCGATCGGCGAAGAGCTCCCAGAACAAACTGCGGTCGACGAGACGCGCGATCACTTCCTCGGCCGCATACGTCATGCGGTAGTCGGTCGGGAACAAGCCTTCGATTTCGGATGCCGGATGATGCGGCATCGCTGCTTCCGCGCCGTGGCGGTGGTAGTCGGCGCCCGAACTCGGTAACCGCGCGATCTCGGCGCGGATCATCGCGAGGGCCGTCCGATCGTCTGGCACGCGCACGTCGGCGCAACCGGATTGGTGCACGTGCACTTCGGGTCCGCCGATGTCGAGGCTCGACAGGTGCATGCTCTTCGCGCCTTTGATGAGCGCGGCGCCGGCGATGACCATGTACGCAGATTCAGTCATGTACACGCGATCCGAAATGATCGGCATGTAACCGCCGCCCGCGATGCAGTCGCCGAAGACGCCGGCGATCTGCGGCACACCGGCATGCGACAGCTCGGCGTTCTTCTTGAAGATGTGTCCCGCGCCCGTGAGTCCCGGAAACGACGCGGATTGCTCGGGCAGATACAAACCCGAGCAGTCGACGAGATAGACGACGGGCAAGCGCAGACGCAGCGCCATCTCTTGCGCGCGTTCGATTTTCTCAGGCGTGCGCGGCCACCATGAGCCGGACGCGACCGTGTTGTCGTTCGCGATCACGATCGTCCAACGATTTTCGATTCGGACGAAGGCGGTGACGACGCCGGCCGCGGGCGATTCGAGCTTGCCGAACAGGCGGCCGTGATTGACGAACGTGCCGACCTCGCGCACGGGCGTGCCCGGATCCTTCAACGCGTCGACGCGTTCGCGTGCCGACAGCTTGCCCTTCTGATGCACGCGCTCGAGGTACGAGGCGCCCCAGCCGAGCGCGACTTTGGCTCGTTTTGCAGCCAAATCCGCGTCTTTCTGCTGCATCGCGGCGCGGTTCTTCGCGAACGTCGCGGCGTCGAGGAACGCGTCGCGTGAGCTGCCGATCTCGGAGAGCGGGACCTTGGCCATCGTCTACACGCGCACTTTCGTCGGCTTCCAACCCGGGATCGAGCGCGTGTCGTACTCACCGCGCGCGAACTCAGGACTTTCGAGCACCGCGAGATGCAGCGGAATCGTCGTCGCGACGCCTTCGACCTTCGCAGCCCGCAACGTGCGCAACATCGTCTCGATCGCAGCGGGGCGCGACTCGGCGTGCACGATCACTTTGGCGATCAACGAATCGTAGTAGGGCGGGACTTCGTACCCGGCGGCGACGTGCGTGTCGACGCGCACCGTGCCCGAACCGAGCGTCAGCGGAAGGTCCATGCGCGACACGACGCCCGGACTCGGCTTGAAATCGGCCGACGGATCCTCGGCGTTGATACGGCACTCGATCGCGTGGCCGCGCACGCGCACGTCCATCTGCGACAAACGTAGAGGTCGATTCGCCGCGATCGCGAACTGTTCGCCCACGATGTCGAGCCCGGTCACGAGCTCGGTCACGGGATGCTCGACCTGCAAGCGCGTATTCATCTCCATGAAAAAGATGCGGCCGTCGGCGGCGCGCAAGAACTCGACCGTACCGGCGCCCGCGTAGCCGATGGATGCAGCTGCAGTTGCGGCGCGCGCGCCCAACTCTTCGCGCTGATCCTGCGTCAGCGCCGGACTAGGCGATTCCTCGATCAATTTTTGATGGTTGCGCTGCACCGAGCACTCGCGCTCGAACAGGTGCACCGCGCGACCGAAGCGATCGCCGAGCACTTGTACTTCGATGTGGCGACCACCGGTCAAATACGATTCGCAGTACAGAGCACCGTTGCCGAACGCTGCCGTCGCTTCGGCCGTCGCCGACGCATAGCCGGAGCGCAACGACGCGTCGTCGGTGCACAAGCGCATGCCGCGACCGCCGCCGCCCGCGTCGGCTTTCAGGATGAGCGGGTAGCCGACACGCGCTGCAACCGTGAGCGCTTCATCGACGTCGGCGAGCAATCCGTTCGAGCCCGGAATCACCGGCAAACCTGCCGCGCGCATCGCTGCTTTCGCCGGCGACTTCAATCCCATCATCTCCATCACGCGCGGGCTCGGACCGATGAACGTGATGCCGTGCTGTTCGCAAAGGGCTGCGAAACGCGCGTTTTCGGCCAGGAAACCCCAGCCGGGATGGATGGCGGTCGCGCCGGTCTGCACGGCGGCTTGCACGATGCGATCGAGGCGCAAATAGCTCTCGCGGGGCGATGGACCACCGATGCAGACGACTTCGTCCATCTGCGCGAGCCACGCGGCGCCTTGATCCGCAGTCGAGCACACGCCGACCGTCGCGATCTTGCGCTCACGCGCCGCGCGAGCGATGCGTACGGCGACTTCGCCGCGATTTCCGATCAGGATCTTCTGGAACATGCGTGGCGAAATCAGACGCGCGACAGAGTAACAGTGGCGAGCGCGAACGATAAGCTCGAGGCCACGATGTTCCCGAACGTTTTCGTGCTGGCTGGGCTGATGCTGTTCGTGCCGCGCTCGGATCGCGATTTCAGCGCCGAAATCGCGCGTTTGGCGAGCCCGGTCGCCTCGGAACGTGCGGCCGCCGGGAGAAGCCTCGCAGCGCGCTTGACCGCGGGTGATCAGTCCTTGATCGAAGCTCGAGTGCGAATCGCCGACACCGAAGAGCGCGCTCGCTGGATCGAGATCCTCTCGTCGGAGGACAAGCTGGCCCTGGTGGGCGCGACATTCGCAGCGTCCGCCGATGAAGTCGTCGCGGGTGTCGGTCGCGCAGCGCTCGCCGAGTCCATCTTGCGCTGGAGTCCGACGGCACACGAGCCTGGGATCACGGCCGGCGAACTCGCCGATGCGATGAACGCGTGGACGCAAGCGCGCATCGAGATCGACGTGCAACTCGCGATGTCTCCGCTCGAAGACGTGCTCGATCTCGTCACGCGTGCCGCGCCCGGTCAGATCGGGATCGCGGTCGATCGCGACTACGACGCAGCGAGCCGTGCGAAAACGGGAGCCGTCATCGTCGGTTCGTTCACGAGCACCCTGCGCGAGCTCGCTTTGCGGCACGACTTGGAGCTCGTCGGCTTTTCGTGCGCAGAGGACGATTCACCATCGGCGCGCTGGCTCGCACTCGTGACGAAGTCGGGAGCCAGCGACGCGAGTGACGCACGACCGCGCGAACGCAGAGCACGCAGAGTGAGTGCCGTCGGCCTGGACTCGCGCGTGACCAGCGCACTCGAACTGCTGCGCTCGTGGTCGATGACGTTCGCTGCACCGGGCGACGCGCTCGGTCGCTCTGCAGCAGCGCGCGCAATCGCGGCCAGCGGTTGGCCCACCGGAATCGCGCTGCTCGCGCAGAGTTTTGCACGGAACGGAGATGCGGCCGCGCTCGATGGATTGATGCTCGCGGCGGGGCGAGGGCGCGTCGCACCGCAATTGAACTCCGCAGCCGGCGGAGTTGCGCTGCGCGAGGTCGTCGCGCGCGGATTGGACTCGAACGATGCACGTCGCGCGATTCGAGCCGCCCTTGCGCTGGGCGCCAGCGGTTCGCGAGGCCTCGCGGGCGAGGACCTCTCGTCGATCGAACTCGACGACTGCGCGACACTGAACGGAACAGCGCTGTTCGCGCGTCTCGTCGAGATCGACGCCCGGCGCGCGAACGATGCAGGGACGCGGACGGCTCTCGATGTCGTGCTCGCGCGTACCGAGGCTCCGATCGGTGCCCGGTTTCTCGCGCTCGAGATCCGCGCGCGGTTCAGCCGTCCGATCGACGGACTCGTGCGCGCCGAGGATTTCGTCGCGTTCGCGACGCGCAGTGGACGATTGAACGATCTCGCGCGTTGGCTGCGCGACGCGCGCTCGTTCCCGCCCGAAACGTGGCGTGACACGAGCGGCGTGCCTGCCGATTGGACATTCGCGATGCGCGCCTTCGTCGTCGGAGCGTGGCTCGCGCGGGGTGAAACCACGACCGCGGTCGAGCACGTCGTGCGCGCCTTGGCTACGGCCGACGCGGTCGAGAGCGAAACGCTGGCCGGAGCCATTCGCGATGTCGCGCGCACTGCGGATCCGAGCGCAGCCGACGCGCTCTTCGCGCAACTCGACGTGCGCACCGACATCGAACGAACCAGGCTCGTGCGTTTCATCGCGCTCGCCGGCGGAGTTTCGACGGAAGCACTCACAGACGAAGTGCTCGCGAGCGTCGCTCAACCGGCGACGACGCGTGAGGACTGGCTCGTACTGGGCGCTCTCGCCGGTACGACGCGTGGTCCTCGCGCGCGCACACGACTCGTCGAAGGTCTTTCGAGCACGGCCGAGATCGCCGACATCACCGCCGGACTCGCGCGAGCCATCGAAGCCCTGCGAGCGAAACGCGACTTCGAACTCGAGCGAGCGTTCGAGAACGACGTACGGACGAGCGCGGGCGGCACTTCGCCGCGGCTGCGCGGACAGTTGCGCAGCGGTCGCTGGCCTGCGCCTCCCGCGGCGGAACGTGCGCGTTTGGCCGACTGGGATCGATCGGCTGCGAGATATGGGCTCTGAATCCAGATCGGAAGCGCTTTCCATGCTCCAGGCCTTCCATCCGGCGATCCGAAAAGGATGATGTTCCCGGAGAATCACGAGCGATGCCCCTGTTCCCGAATCGACCGCAAAAAGAAGGTCCGCTCCTCGCGGCCGAGCCCGACGAAGCGCGCAAAGTGCAAGTGCGCACCGAGCAGATCGCGATGGTCATGCAACCGCGCGGTCAGATCGCCGAACAGTTTCGCTCACTGCGCAACTCGATCATCGCGCTCAATCCCGAAGGTGCGCCGCGCTCGATCGTGATGACGAGCGCTTTGCGTGGTGAAGGCAAGTCGGTCGCGACGATCAACCTCGCGATCGCGATGGCCGAGATCCAAGGCGCGCGCATCCTGCTCCTCGACGCCGATCTGCATCATCCGTCGATCGAGCGCTACCTCGGGCTGCCGCGTCGCCAAGGGCTGGTCGAGCTCGTGCGCGGCACGTGTCCGATCGATCGCGCAGTGCGTCCGACTTCGATTCCGAACGTCTCGCTGCTCGGGCCGGGCGAGCTGCCGCACAACCCGTCCGAATTGCTCGGTACCGATCGCGTCACGACCGTGCTGGGCCAATTGAAGCAGCGTTTCTCGTACATTTTGATCGACACGCCCGAGGCGTTGACGATCAGCGATGCGGCGCAACTCGGTTCGCTAGCCGACGGCATCGTGCTCGTCGTGCGCCTCGGTTCCACCGCGCGTCATCATGTCGAGCAGACGTACAACACGCTCGAGACGATGGGCGGCAACGTGCTGGGCACGTGCCTGACTTCCGCGCGAATCGAAGACACGTCGGCCCACTACGCCGAGCGCGCGTAACCGGTCAGAACGGGAACAACAGGCGCTGCAAGAGGCTGCGCTTGTCTTCACGCTGCGGGGGCGGCGTGCTGGTCGCAACCGTCGCCGAGGTCGGAACAGCCTTCATCTCTGCTGGAGGCGCGAAGGACGTACCGAGGCGCGCGGCTTTGATCAGAGTTCTCAAGTTGCGCCGCTCCCATTCGATCGCGCGCGCATAGTCGACGTACGTGCGCTCCCGCCGACGGAAGAGAGAGCCGTGGTGCACCCAACGATTGTCAGTACCGCGCTCGGGCGGGTGCACCGCGTGCAACAACTCGTGAAAAAGCACGAAGCGAACGAACCACTCTGGCACGCTGGCCTGGTCGAGCACGGGATGAATGCGCACCAGTCGCGGATCGGGATCGAAGCTGCCGAGGCGGAGCGAATTGCGCGTGCGGCTAGGTCCGCGCCGTCCCCAAGTCATCGCGGGCAGTGGTGAATCAGGCCCGAAATCAGCGGCGTATTCGCGTTCGACGAGGCTCTGCGCCAGAACCGAAAGATCGTGATGAGTCCCGCGTGCGTCCTCTTCGACGACGCGTGGTGCGAGGGGAACGGAATCGAGTGCTGAGGCGATCCAATCATCGAGTGCAGCACACGCGCGAGGCGCTCGATTGCCCGATCGAATCCAAGTGGCCACGGCCTTGTGCACGGGCGGAGGTGCGTCGGCGAACATGGAGTGCAAGCGCACTTCGAGAGCAGAGGCTGTGCCGCGCTGGCGTGATCCGACTCGCTTGACTTGGATCGGCGTGCGGCGTGCGCGGGTGAAGACGACACGCACAGGTGTCGAGAGTTCCAAGGAGAGCAAGTCCTGCCAACGCTCGGGCGTAAGCGGGACAGCAGACGAACTCTCGGGCGTGCTCTCCATCGTGCGAGGTGGAGTTTAGCAGTTGGGCGCAAGAGTGACTGCGGAGAGAGCGGGGTAACGCGAGTGTGAAGCGAGCTGGAGCTCTGGTGCTGTCGGCCTCTTTCGAGTCGGGAGTACTGCGCGGATTTGCGATCGGGCACGAGAGGAGTCGTGACCGCTTGGGTGGGCGTACGGTTGGTCGCCGGGGTGCGCACGGGCGGTGGCACACTCGGCGGCAGCGATGCCGCACTTGGCCGCTGGGCAGCACACTTGGCCGCTGGGCAGCACACTTGGCCGTCGGGCCAGCACACTTGGTTGTCGGGTCAGCACACTTGGTTGTCGGGCCAGCACACTTGGCCGCCGGGCCAGCACACTTGGTTGTCGGGCCAGCACACTTGGCCGCCGGGCCAGCACACTTGGCCGCCACGCCCCTTTTCTTCTCTTGACAGAATTCCGTGCGCGTGAACGGCGGTACTCCGCCGTCCACGCGTGCGGAATCAGCGATGCGAAGCACGCTTGTGCAGTCCTTTGTTTTCAGCGGCCTTCGCGCTGCCCTTCTGCCTCGCGCGCTCACGCACTTCGTGTTCTGGGCTGTCGAGGCACACCGATGAACCGAAACGAACGCAGTGCAATTCGAGCGAGGATCTGTCGACGGAGTTTCGGGGGTTCGAATTCTCGGACTGGCGTGCCCTCTCGAGCAGCGAGGCAGAAGAGCAGAGCGAGGGCAACTGGAAGCAAAGGACTACACAAGCGTGCTCCGCATCGCTGACCCCGCACGCGTGAACCGCGGAGTACCGCGCTTCACGCGCACGGGGTTCTGTCAGAAGAAAATGGGCGTGGCGACCAAGTGTGCTGGCCCAGCGAGAGCGGCTTGCAGTCCATCCCCCCCCAAGTCGCTAGAACGCTCCAAAGAACACCGATGTGAACGTAGTAATCGGCGCCGCCTCGCGGAACTCTTCGAGCGCTCGCTGCACGATGCGTACGGCCGTCTTCAAGTCCTGGTAGAGATCGTCGTCCATGACAAAGCGTCCGATCGTGCCCTGCCCACTGCGAATCGACGAAGTCACGACCGCAAAGTCTTCCGTCACTTGGCGCAAGTTGTCGTACACGTCCGACTTCGTGAGCAGCGCACCAATCGTGCCTTGCCCTTCGGCCACGTTCTTCGTGATCAATTCGACGTTACGCGCGATCGAATCGTCGTTGACCAGCGCGCCCAACGTGCCTTGGCCCGCGTCGATCTTCTGTGCGACCGAGCGGAAGGCAGCCAGCGCGTCCGCCACGTCCTTCGCGAGTGTTTCGTTCGTGACGAGCTGACCGACCAAACCATTTCCGCGGCGTACGTCGATCGCGAGCCCGCCAGCCTCGTCGAGCACTGTCGTCAGTTTCTTCGCGGCCGTGATCAACTCTTGGAAGAGCGCATCATTCGCGAGCAACTGTCCGGCCGTACCTTTTCCGGCTGACAAGTCCTGCGCAATCTGCTCCATCGCCGCCATCGTGCGCGACGCCGACGTGACCGTCATCGCAAGATCGTCGGCCAGACCTTGATCGTTCGCCAGGCGACCGATCAAGCCCTTGCTGTCCTTCAAATCGCGCGTGAAAACGCGCATGTTTTCGATGGTTTCCTGCACGCCTGCGCTGCTCGCGTCGACGAGTCGCCCCAAGCCTTCGATCGGATTCGACTGGACAGTTCCCATCAACAACTGACCGTCCGGAACCGGCACACCTTCCGCCGGACCCGGATCGATCGATAGATTGCGACCGCCGAGCAACGTCGCATCCTTGATCAGAATTTTGAAACCGTCGCGCAATGGCAACTTCGAATCGAGCGAAGCGGTGACCGTTACACGCTTTTCGATCGGTGCCGTCGGATCGAACGTCAATTTCTTGATGCGGCCCCAACGCATGCCCGCGACGAGCACGCCGTCACCCTCGCGCAGACCGTTGGTCTCCGAGAAGTGCACGGTCATCTCGGGACGGTCCTTGAACAGCGTGAAATCCGTCAAGAACAGCGTGTAGTAGCCGAGGACTCCCAGCGTGAAAAGGAAGAAGAGACCGAGGATGACTGAGCGATTACCGGACATGTTGCTGTCCTCTCATTGATCGAGCGCGTTCGCGCGAGCTACGGGATCGGGACCGAGGAACTGGACCAGACGCGGGAGAGTCGAAGAGAAGAACTCGTCGGGCGGCACTTGCACGAGCGCGCGCCCCTCTTCGAGGAACAAGACTTCGTCTGCGACAGTGCGGATGCACGGAATGCGGTGTTCGACGACGATCGACGTGACGTGCAATTCGCGCTGCACGTCGCGAATGAGTTCGTTGATCGAGCGCGAGATCTCGGGGTCGAGTCCGGCGTTGGGTTCGTCGTAAAGAACGATCTCGGGATCGGTGATCAGCGCGCGCGCGAGTCCGACGCGCTTCTTCATGCCGCCCGAGATCTCGCTCGGCATTTTCTTCGCGCTGTCTGGAATGCGCACGAGTTCGAGACGCTGCTGCACGCGCTCCATGATCTCGCTCTCCTTCATGTCGGTGTTCTCGCGCAAGGGCAGAGCGATGTTGTCGCCGACGGAGAGCCAGTTGATGAGCGCGCCCTCTTGGAAGAGGAACCCCATGCGCTTGCGCAAGCTCGACAGTTCTTTCTTCGAGAGTTTCGTGACTTCGCGACCTTCGACTTCGACGCTGCCAGAATCGGGCTTCAAGAGTCCGATGATGTGACGCAACGCGACCGACTTGCCTGTGCCGGACGGCCCCATGATCGCGAGTGTCTTGCCGCGCTTCACGTCGAACGAAAGTCCGCGCAAGACCTCGTTCGTGCCGAAGCGCTTGTGCACGTCGCGGAGGCGAATGACGACTTCGTCCATGCCGCTCACGCCTGGTACATCAGCCAAGTCATGAAGTAGTTCGAAATGATGATCGCGATGATCGAGTCGCGCACGGCTTGACGCGTCGCACGACCGACACCGAGTGCGCCACCCCTGGCGTTGAGGCCTGCGCTGCAACCGATGATCGAGATGAGCAGGCCGAACACGAAGGCCTTGACCAGTCCGCCGTAGACGTCCTTGGGCAACGCGATCAGTGCGGCCTGATCGGTCAGAGCTTCCGTCGCGGAATCGAAGTACAGCTGCCACGACACGTTGAGCTGCGAACTGGCGACGAAACCGCCGCCGATGATGCCGATCGTGTCGCACAGGATCGTCAGGAGCGGCGCCGCGATCGCCAAGGCCACGATGCGCGGCAAGATCAAGAGTTTGATGCGGTCGATCGAGAGCACTTCGAGCGCCGAAAGCTCGTCACTGACCGACATCGTGCCGATCTCCGCGGCCATCGAACTGCCGGCCGTCGCCGCGAGAATCGTGGCCGTGATGAACGGGCCCATCTCGCGCGCCATGCTGACGGCGACGATCGTTCCAATCTGATCTTGCTGGCCGATGCGCGCCAGCTCGATACCCGTCTGCAGCGCCACGATCATGCCCATGAAGATGCCGACGAGCAGCACGACGTGGACGGTCTGAACGGCGCTCTGGAAGACTTGCTCCGAGATCAACGTCCAACGTTTCGGGATCGAGCCGACTCGGATGAGGACGGCGCCGAGCAGTTCGAGTTGGAACCCGAGACCGCCGGCGAAGCTCAAGATGGGACGTAGGAACGACATCGGTTTCTCGTCGCGAGAGCTTGCCTCGAATCCGCGTGTGGTTCTACTGCGGCGTTCTGCACTGTCGTCGTACGTTTCCCGGATCGTCCGCGACGGACACGCCGATCGCGAGGGTCGAGTCGAGCGGCGGCCGGCACGGCGGCGGAGGCATTCAACGCTCGACCGCCGGCACCGCACTAGCGCGTTCGAGCGGCCAGCCTGGACCCGGGAAGGCGGGCGTCATGAAGTCGGTGCCACTCTGCGCGCCGCTTCTCCAACGGATCAAGCCGAACAGGAGCGACGTCTCGCGCATCTCTTCTGCGCCGTTTTTGTACGCGCGGCGCGCCCACAGGAAGGTGAAGCTGCGACGGTCCTCGAGCGCATCCCGTTCGCGCCGCCAGAGCCCCAGCCACGATCTCTCGCGCACGATTTCGTGACTGCGATCGCGCGTCCAGAGTTCCCAGATCCACGCGTACATCTCGTCGATCTCGGGCGTGCGCCACAGCGGATTGAGCGCCGGGAAGGCGAAGTGTCGTTCGCTCTCCTCGCGGCCTTCGCGCTGGTAGAGAGGCCACATTTTCTCGTAGCGAAACACGCCCGCGTCCTCGTCGACGCGCTTCCAGTTCTGCCAGAACGGGATCACGTAAACGCTGTTCTTGACGCTCTTCTCGTACTCCTCGTGTGTGACATTGACGATCGGCCAGCCATACCACTTCGAGTCGAGCCCATCGCCGTGGTAGTGCGAATAGAACGGCCAAAAACGTGTGCGCGAGACGTCGTCCCTTGGCGATTCCATGCGCTCGACGAGCGGCCAGGGGAAGTCGAGCGCCCAGAAACCGGTCGACGGATCCGACGCGCGCCCGAAGAACGGCCACAACACCGAGGTCGACGTGAACGTGCCGCGCGTCGTGCGTCCGAAGAACGGCCAGAACATCCACATGCGCTCGCGTTTTTCCGGCGCGAGTTGGATGTTGTTTTCGTGGCGATGGAAGAACGGCCACAACCACGAGCGGCGGTCATAGCGGCCTTCGTACGTCGACTGACTGTAGAACGGCCACACGTGTCCGCTCGTTCCGCCGACTCCGGTCGTGAGTGAGAAGAACGGAAACAGGACGTGACGCGTCGTCTGTCCGCCGCGCGTCGTCTTCAGCCACAGCGGAAACAGCACGAATTCGATGCGGTCGTAGGAGAGGAAGCTCTCGGTCACGCCGCCGAACGGAAACCACGCGCGCACCACGCGACCGTCGGCGCGCCGTGACCAGTAGATGCCGGGCAGGGTGAGCAGCGTCCACTCCAACTGACCGTCGCTCGTGACGTGGCGTTCGTAGCGCGTGATCGGGATCAACTGCCACACGTACTCGTCGCCGCGATTCTTGACCGTGCCGAACGGCGACAAAAAGCGCGTCAGCGTGTCGCCGCCAGCTTCGCGATCCTGGATGACGAGCGGACGCAGGGCCCATTGCGACCACGGACCGCCGGGCCGCGACTGCCGCACGCGCAGAGCCCCGCCCAAGGCTTCGCGCTCGACACCGCCGCCGGCTGTCGAATACTTGGAGTAGAGCGGCGCCAGCATGCGCTCGGTGCCGCTCGTCGCGCAGGCGGCGCAGAACGTGGTCAACAAGGCGAGGGCCAACAGTCGAATGCGGTGACTCACCATCTGCGCGGCGCATTGTCGAACTCTCCTTCGCGCATGCAAGCGTGTCGCCTTGTTCGCCTGCGCGCGTTTTTCTACGTTTCGCCTCCGAGCGCGCCACTCGATCCCAGCATGAAGACCGTCCTTTCCGGCATCCAACCGAGCGGTCGCCCGCACCTCGGCAACTACTTCGGGGCCATCCGTCAGCACATTGCGATGCAGGAGGGGCCCGACGAAGGCTTCTATTTCATCGCCGACTATCACGCGCTCACGACCTCGCGCGACCCCGAAAAACTGCGTGAATCCGTGCGCGACGTCGCCGTCACGTATTTGGCGCTCGGTCTCGACCCCAAGCGCGTGGCCTTGTTCCGCCAGAGCGACGTCAAGGAAATCACGGAGATCAGCTGGCTCTTGGCGTGCGTCAGCGGCATGGGACTCTTGGAGCGCGCACATTCGTACAAGGACAAGGTCGCGCACGGCATCAAACCCAGCGTGGGCCTTTTCACGTATCCGATCTTGATGGCGGCCGACATCCTCGCGTACGACTCCGACATCGTGCCGGTCGGCCGCGACCAAGTGCAGCACGTCGAGATGGCGCAGGACATGGCCGGGTCGTTCAACGCAGCATTCGGCGACGTGTTCAAGCGCCCCGAAGCGCTGCTTCCGCGCGAAGAGTCGATGGCCAAAGTGCCCGGGCTCGACGGCGAGAAGATGAGCAAGAGCTACGGCAACGACGTGTGGATTTTCGAGAGCGGCAAGAAGCTGAAGAGCGCCTTCGCCAAGATCGCGACCGACAGCCGCGCGCCCGAAGAGCCCAAAGACCCTGATTCCCTGCTACTTTTTGCGTTTCTCGCACTCTTCACCGACGCCGCGACACTCGCGTCGTGGAAGGATCGTGTGCGCGCCGGCGGCCAGGGTGCGCCAGGTTACGGGCACCTGAAGATGGCGATCGTCGAAGGGATGGAAACGTACTTCCAGGCCGCTCGGACGCGCCGCGAAGAACTGCTCGCGGATCCGGCGGAAGTCGACCGCATCCTGGAAGCCGGTGCAGCGAAGGCGCGAGCGCGCGCAGTCGTCGTCCGCGATCGAGCGCTGCGAGCCTGTGGATTGCGCTAGGAAAAGAACCATGAACCGAATCACGCACTGCTTCGCCATCTCCGCTCTCGCGCTCGCCGCCTGCGGATCGCCCGACAAACGCAACGAGTCGCCATTCGCGCCGGCACCCGATCCGAAAGACGGTCCGCCGACGAATCGCATCCTGCAAAAGGCTTGGACCGACCGCTTTTTCGTGACGGGAGCGCTGATCGCGCGCGACGTGCGCGTCGAGGGTCCCGACGGACTCTTGGAGCACATCGTCGTCACCCAAGATCTGAGCGTCATGGACATCGTGACGAAGACGACGCCGGACGGACTCTTGCAAGTGATCACGCTCAAGCCCGACGCGATCGGTGAAGAAGTGCGTGCGCAGCTCGACAACCTCGCGTTGTCCGCGCTCCATTCGCTGACGATTCTCGAACGGCCGGGCCCGGTCGACGTCGTGGTCTCCGCCAGTGGTGACGCGTTCTTGAAAGAAGTCGGCGCTGATGAGCAGCGCGGCGCGACGCTGAAGGTCGTAGGCAAGGTCGCGCGCCGATGATCCGATGAGCGCGCACTCGATCCTCGCTGCGGTCCTGTGCTTCGCGCTCACGGCGTGCAGTGCGCCCGGACCCGTCGAGATTCCGGTCACTTCGACACGCTTCGATGCGCTCAAGCCCGACGAGCTCGTCGAGTTTCGATCCGCGCGCGCGGCATTCGACGCCCACGACTTCAATCGCGCGCAACTCGAGTTCGAGCGGTTGTTCGCAGCCGATCCGGTGAACGTCTGCATCGGGACGTGGATCCAAGAGTGCGAGTTTCGCTCAGGGGGTCCAGCCGAAAAGATCGCCGAGCGCTGGGCCGAACGCGCGCGCCTCGTGGACAGCGCACCGAACGAAGTGCTCGCGGCGAGGGTGGCGATCGACGTCGAGTCGCGCGTCGCGGCCCTCGCTCGCGCCGAAGCGATCGACCCGCAGTGTGCGTGGATCCACTACGCGCGCGCTTTCGATTGCGCCGCCACTTCCGACTGGCCCGCCGCTCGCGCACAGATCGCGAAGGCGAAGGAATCGGACCCGGGGCACCTGTGGACGTATTGGCTCGAAGCCTGGATCGCGACGCGCACGGCTGCGCTCGAAGACGCGGGCTCGGCACTCTCAGGTTTCGTCCTGCGCGCGCGCGACGATCCGCGTATCCAGCGCACGCTGCTCGACGACGCGCGGCTCGATTTGGCCTTGGTGTGGACCTTGACGGGCGAGTCTCGAGACGCGCGCGAGCTGGTTCTCGAAGTCGATCCGAACGGGCCGGACGCCGCTCGTCGTTTCGCTGCGCTCGCGCTCGTGCGGCAAGCCTTGGGCGACTTGAAGGGCGCTCTCGCAGCGGCGGAGGACGCCGAAAGAGTCTCGCCGGACGACATGCTCCCGGTCGTGCAACAAGCGCTGCTCTACGACGAGTGGCTCGAAGACGACGTGCGTGCCGAAGCCGCTTGGAAACGTGCACTCGCGATGGCGCGCAGTTCGACGCGGCTCGTCTCGGTGCTCGAGCGCACGCGCGCCGGCGTGAGGCTCGAACGATTCGCTGCCGCGCGCGCCAAACGAGAACGGCCGTGAAGTGCGTCGTTCAGCGCGTCCGCTGCGCGCGCGTCGTCGTCGATGGAGCGGTGGTCGGCGAAGTCGGGAAGGGGATGCTCGTGCTCGTGTGCGCGATGCGCGGCGACACGGAAAAGGAAGCGACAGCGCTCGCGCAGAAGGTCGCGCAGTTCCGGTTCTTCGCCGACGACGCCGGAAAGATGAATCGTTCGGCTCTCGACACGAGTGCCGGAGTGCTCGTCGTGAGTCAGTTCACGCTCGCCGCGGACGGCAGCGCTGGGCGGCGGCCCTCGTTCGACAAGGCGGCCCTGCCCGATCTGGCGCGAGTGCTTGTCGAGCGCTTCGTCGCCGAGCTCAGCGGGCTCGGCCTCGTCGTCCAAACGGGTCGTTTCGGGGCCCACATGGAGGTCGAATTGGTGAACGACGGACCGGTGACCTTCGCCCTCGAAAGTGCTCCGAAGCCGCCGGTTGGCGCGTCGGGTGATCCGTCACAAGTTCTTGCTTGACGGGAGGATATTGCGCTTCGATACTCCGAAAAATCCCCCCGGCCATGGACCCCGAACCGACCACGATCACCAAAAAAGAGCTGGTCAACCGGATCGCCGAGCAGACCAGCCAGACCAAGGTCGTGGTCAAGGACATCCTCCAACTCTTTTTGGACGAGATCATCCGCGAACTGGCCGCTGGGAACCGCCTGGAGTTTCGTGAGTTCGGCGTCTTCGAAGTGCGCGAGCGCGCGGCTCGGAGGGCGCAGAATCCGCGCACGTTGGAGAAGGTGCTCGTGCCTTCCAAACGCGTCGTGAAGTTCAAGGTCGGAAGGTTGATGCGCGAGCGTATCTGCGACGAGCGGCCGGAGGAGCGGGCCGAGAGGTTGCGGCTCGAGAAGGCGGCGCTGTCGAAGGGCAAGGCTTCGGCGACGACTCCTGCGGGGCCGCCGCCGCTGCCGAAGCCGCCGCCTTCGAACTCGCCGTTTTGAAATGTTCTTGGCGTGGAGTGATGGTGGGGCAGGAGTGCGTTGACCCTGAATGGTGCGGCATTGGGTGCGCGGCGGAAGGGCCGCGCGCGGGCGCTGGAGAAGAACGCACTACGCGCGCGCGCTCCGCTTCGCCGACCCGGTGCGCGTGAACGGCGCGGTAGCGCCACTCATGCACGTGATTTTGTCGGAAGAAGCGGCGGAGTGTGCACCGCTCGAAGATGCAGTTCGGACCACGTGGGTGGAACGAGCGGATCCGGATGGGAAAACGTGCGGTTACACGCGCTGTTTGCTTGGGCTGACGCTCGCTGCGGCTGCAAGCGCTTGTTTGCAATCGTCGATCAGGTCGTCGACGTGTTCGACTCCGACGGACAAGCGCACCAAGCCGTCCGCGAGCCCTTGTGCTCGACGGATCGCGGCCGGAATGCTCGCGTGGGTCATGCTGGCGGGGACTTCGACGAGGGATTCGACACCGCCTAGGGATTCGGCGAGCGTGAAGACTTTCGTGGCCGATGCGAACGCGTCCGCTGCGGGCACTCCGCCTTTGAGCTCGAACGAGACCATGCCGCCGAAGCCCGGCATCTGGCGCTTGGCGAGCGCGTGGTGCGGATGGCTGGCGAGCCCGGGGTAGATCACCTTTTCGACGAGTGGTTCTTTCTCGAGCCACGCAGCGATTCTGGCCGCGTTTTGGCAGTGCCGTTCCATCCGCAGCGCGAGCGTCTTGGTGCCGCGCATGACGAGGAACATGTCCATCGGACCGGGCGTTCCACCGACGGCGTTCTGGAAGAAGGCGAGTTCTTTCTCGAGCGCGGCATCGCGACCGATCAGCGCTCCCGCGACGACGTCGGAGTGTCCGCCGAGGTATTTGGTGAGGCTGTGGAGGACGACGTCTGCGCCAAGTTCGAGCGGTCGCTGCAGGAACGGCGTCGCGAACGTGTTGTCGACGATCACGAGCTTGCCCTTGGCGTGGGCGACCTTCGACACCGCGGCGATGTCGGTGATGCGCAACAGCGGATTGGTGGGCGTTTCGAGATAGACGTAGCGCGTCTTTTCTTCGATCGCGCGCTCGACAGCAGCGACGTCGTTCGTGTCGACGTAGGTGAAGCGCACGCCGTAGCGCTCGAACACTTTACTGAAGAGGCGGTAAGTGCCGCCGTAGAGA
>ENA-ORBV01000234-ORBV01000234.1-microbial-mat-metagenome-genome-assembly--contig:-NODE-234-length-122922-cov-12.786251_pt1 | contig 122922 bp, 93 predicted proteins | sample MGYA00237777_ERZ505514 | MGnify/ENA primary metagenome ERZ505514 (study PRJEB26160, sample SAMN06269048) | microbial mat metagenome | isolation source: Oligotrophic lake microbial mat | place...
TTTTTTTCAAGCAGAAGACGGCATACGAGTTTCGCCTTAGTCTCGTGGGCTCGGAGATGTGTATAAGAGACAGGCTGTCGCGCCTCAACAACGACATCGGCGCGATCGGCGAGCTGCTCACCCACAACACCATCAACGCCGCGCAGCAAAGCCTGATGCTGATCGGCGCGGTTGCGCTGATGGCCCACACCGATCTGGGATTGACCAGCGTGATGCTCGTCGCCGTGCCGCCCGTGGCCATTTTCGCCGTGCTATTCGGCCGACGGATCGAAAGTCTATCGAAGGAGCGCCAGGCGCGCCTCGCCGACGCTAACACCGCGGCCGAGGAGTCGCTCGCGGGCATCCGCACGGTCCAGGCGTTTGCCATCGAGGACCACCGCCGCGCGACCTACGGCGCGCACGTCGACCGCGTGCTCGACGCCGGACTGCGCCTTGCGCGGCTTTATGGGGCATTTGGGGCGCTAATTGGGTTCCTCGCGCTGAGCGCAATCACGCTGGTGATCTGGTACGGCGCCGCACTGTTGTTGGAAGAAGCCCTGACACCCGGCGAGCTCATGGCATTCGTGCTCTACGCCGTCACCGCGGGCTCCGCGATCGGATCGATCACACACGTGTGGGGCGGCCTTAAGGGCGCGGCGGGTTCCACCGACCGTGTGCGCGAACTGCTCGCAACACAAAGCGCGGTGCGCGAGGTCCAAGAACCGCGCGCGCTCGGCCCCGTGCGCGGCGAATTTGCATTCGAACACGTCCACTTCGCTTATCCCAGTGCACCCGGCGTGCACGCGCTGCGCGACGTGAACTTCGCCGTCGCCCCGGGCGAAGTGGTCGCACTCGTGGGCCCGAGCGGCGCGGGAAAGTCGACCGTCGCAAACCTCCTCCTGCGTTTCCACGACCCGCGCGCCGGGCGTGTGTGCCTCGATGGTGTTGATGTACGCGAGCTCGCCATCGCCGATCTGCGCCGCGCGATTGGCCACGTCAGCCAAGAGGTGTTCCTGTTCGGCGGGACCGTCGCCGAAAACCTGCGCATCGCGCGACCCGCTGCAACACTCGCGGATCTCGAGAACGCCGCCCGCGGCGCGTTTGCCCTCGACTTCATCCGCGCGCTACCGCAGGGCTTTGACACGGTGCTCGGCGAGCGCGGCGTGCGCTTGTCGGCGGGTGAGCGCCAGCGCCTTGCGATCGCGCGGGTGCTGCTCGCGGATCCCCCCGTGATCGTACTGGACGAAGCGACCAGCGCCCTCGACGCCGAGTCGGAGGACGCCGTGGGCCGTGCGTTCGAGCGCCTCTTGGAGGGCCGCACGACGCTCGTCATTGCTCACCGCCTCGCGACCGTCCAACGCGCCACACGGGTCATCGTGCTCGAGCAGGGCGCCGTGACCGAGGTTGGCACGCACGAGGCTCTCGTAGCGGCGGGTGGCCTCTACGCGCGGCTGTGCGCGCTCCAACGGATCGCGTGAGGGCGGGGCTTGCGCGCTTTTGGCGCCCTCCCCACAATCCGCCCGTGCCGCGTGCCCTCGTCTACATCATCGCGTTCATCCTCGCCTCCTTTGTGCTGCGACACGTGCCCGTCATTGGCGGCCTCTTCCGCGGCCTGTTGGGCTTCTACTTGCTGCTCGTTCTGTTTGCAGCGGCCGCGGCGATCGTTGGCCGCGTGTTGGTGCGACGGCGCCGACTTGCGGAGCAGGTCCGCGTGCTCAGTCTCGTCGAGACACCGCACAACCAGGCCAAGCTCGGCACGTTGTTGCTCGGCGAAGGTCGTCCCCGTGCGGCCCTCGCGCCGCTCGAATACGCACATTCAAAGGAGCCGCGCAATCCCGAATGGGGTGTGGCCTTGGGCGATGTGTACCGGGCGCTTGGACGCCACAGGGAAGCGCTGGAGCGCTACGACGCCGTCCTCGCCTTCGCACCTGAACACGGTTTTGGCGGGCTCTTGGCGCGACGCGCAGCCGCGCTCGAGTCGATCGGGGATGTCGACGGAGCGCTCGAAACGCTGCGTTCACTGGAGGCTGCCCACGGCGCCGCGCCGGAATCCGCCGCGCGCATTGGCATGCTCCTGCGACGAACCAACCACAAGGATGAAGCCCGCGAGCACTTTCGAAGGGCCATCCAACTCGCGCAATCGGCACCGATCTACGTGCGGCGCAAACAACGCCGCTGGATTTTGCGCGCGCGCTGGCACAGCCTGGTTGGCTAAGAGCCTGGACTTCAGCCTTCTAGCACGCGCCAGGCCGGGAACTCTTCCCCCGCTGCCGGTTCGGGGATCCAGCCGCACGGGACGAGCCCGTCGTCGCTGCCAGCCTCGCACAGGTACACCGCGACCGCGCCCAATGGCACCGCCGTGGGCACGAGCTTCCAACCGATCGGGATTGTGCGTCGCGAGCGCGCGTACACGGCGTCGAGGTACGATGACGCATTGGCTTCGAGGATCTCCCGGCCGGCGCTCGTGACGGATCCACGCACGATGGCGACCTCCACGTCGTAGGAGCGCCCGGGTGTTGGATCCTGTGGCTCAAAGCCGTGGCCACGCAGGCGCTCCGCGATCGCCGCGGGGACCGCGTACGCATAGGGCCGATCGACCTCGTGCTCGGGAACGAACCGCGCAAGGTGCGGCACGCGCGCCTCGCTGGGATTCCCTTCGAGCGTGTAGGGTTCGCGCGTCAACACCGTCACAGGCTCACCGGCGAGCGCTTCCAGGCGATAGCGCACTGCGATGCGGTCCCGCGGGGCGCGGCAGTTCTCCAGGAGTTCGACGATGGCGGGCCCGTGCGCGGCGGTGTAATGCAGCGTCTCGCGCAGGAAAGCGTAGGTGGTTTCGACGCGCTCTTTGAACGGCAAGTATGCGTAGGTCTCCAGCAGGAGATCCAAACGACCCGTGAGGCCGCGGTAGTTGCCGCCGAAACGCGGATGGTGTGTGTAGGTGATCCAACCGGCACCCTGGCCACCCTCGTCGCGCAGGAAGTTGCCGTAGTAAAAAGTGTCGAGGCCCGCGTTCGCCTTCACCGCGCGCGTCACCGCGGGCAAGAGTCGGTCGCGCATGTATTCGACCGGCTCAGCGCGCCCGCTGTGCGCGGTGTGCGGAATGTCGTAGGTCAGCGCAAAACGGTGGATGGAGCCGTTCGTCGCGTGGGTGTCGATGACCAAGTGAGCGTTCCACGGGCGCGCGACGTGCTCCTGCAACAGACGCATTTCCGGCGCGTCCTGACGCAGGTAGTCGCGGTTGAGATTGATGCCGGCGGCAGTCGTGCGCGTGCCGACACCACTCGTGGGTCCCAATTGGCCGCTAAAGCGCGCGACGTCGAGCTTGCGGTGGGCTGGGTCGATGCGGTCGTTGCCATCCGGGTTGAACAGCGGCACCACCACAAGGGTCATGCTGGCGAGCAGGTCCGGCGCTTCCCCGCCGACCGCGGTGTCGCGGCCGTCGAGGATGTCGCGCACCAGCATCAGGCAACCTTCTTTGCCCTCGACTTCGCCGGCGTGGATCCCGTTGATCACGAGCACCACAGGCAGCCCGCTACCGTGCGCTTCCTCGGGGGTGAAATGCCCGTGCGCCGAGAGGATCAGGAGCGGAAAGGACCGACCTTCCGGCGACGTGCCGAACTCGCGCACCACAAGGCGCGGGTCCCGCCGCGCCGCTAACGCGTCGATGAAGGCGATCACGTCCGAGTGACGCGACGTATGCTCGTAAGCGGTGCTCTCCGCGCGAGTCTGGGGCGACGGAACGCCTGTGTCCGTGCTACTCATGCTCCGAAGCTCGCCGCGCACACCGATTGGATGCTGGGAAGGTTTTTTGGCCGCCTTTCGTCCCCTGGCGGCACTTTGCGGCCACGGGCGTCTTCGATGACCTGTTCAATGTCGCCTGTGGATCCCGCGGCCGCAAAGCACCACCAGGCGACGACTTGGGCTCGTCTGCTCGAAAACCTGATGAATAACCCGGGCTAGAACTCCTGATCGAGCCCCGCAATCAAACCGTCATCCGCCCACCCTGGGAACGCGAGGACCGCTGCTAATGGGTCGCCACCGCGCGACAGCGAAATTCGCTGTGTCGATCCTAGCTGGGAGCGCGGGCCTCCAGGCCCGCCTTGGGAAGTGCTTGGATCTGCGAATCTCGCGGGTCTCTCCAAGGCGGGCCTGGAGGGCCGCGCTCCCGTAGGACTTGCGATCCGAGGGGTGGTAACGCCCTTGCCGCGAGATTCGCGATAGCTCGGCTGGCGACGTGCTTCACCTAGGCGCTCCCGTAGCGACTTCCGATCCGAGGGTTGGTCACGCCCTTGCCGCGAGATTCGCGATAGCTCGGCTCGCGACGTGCCTCACCTCGGCGCTCCCGTAGGACTTCCGATCCGAGGGTTGGTCACGCCCTTGCCGCGAGAATCGCGATAGCTCGGCTCGCGACGTGCTTCCCTAGGCGTTCCTAGGTGGGAGCGCGTTAGGGGGTGATGCCGTCGCGGGAGATGTCTTGGGCGCGGGCGCGGGAGGCGACGGTGCCTTCGGGGTGTTCGTACCAGCCCACGTCGCGGCCTTCGGGCAGGGTGTGGCGGACTTTGAGGACGGTGAACATGCCGCCCATCGTGATGAAGCCGAAGGGGCCGCGGGTGCCGACCATGGCGAGTTGGTTGGGCGGCACGAGCGCGGGTGCGTCCATGCCGGCGGCCATGGCGCCCGTGCCGTGGCCCATGCCGGAACCCATCGCAGCGTAGGCAGGGACGGCGCGTTCGAGGGCCTCGTCGAAGAGGCTGGGGTCGGTGCCCTCGAGGATCGGCAGGTCATGGCCCATCTGCGTCATGACGTGGTGGGTCATGTGGCAGTGCAGGGCCCAATCGCCGGGCTCGGTCGCGGTGAACTCGAAATCGCGTGTGGAGCCGGTGGGCACGATGGCGGTCACTTCGGGCCAGCGTGCGCTGGGCGGCACCACACCGCCGTCGGTGGCGGTGATGTGAAAGCTGTGGCCGTGCAGGTGGATCGGGTGGTGGCTCATGGCCGAGAGGTTCGCGATGCGCAGGCGCACCCGCTCACCCACACGCGCCAGAATGTGCTCGGTGCCCGGCGCCGTGCGCGCGTTCAACGTCAGAACGTTGAAGTCCATCATCTCGTTGGGATCCGGACGGCGCGCTCCCACGTCGATCTTCCACTCCGATAGCAAAAAGGCGTAGTCGCGCTCAGGTGCCGGTTCGGCGGGCACGCGCGGGTGGATCACAAAGAGCCCCATCAAACCCATGGCCATCTGCGCCATCTCGTCGTGGTGCGAGTGGTACATGTAGGTGCCGTGCTGGCGCAGGGGGAACTGGTAGAGAAACGTCTCGCCGGGCCCGATGGGGCGCTGGGTCAGGCCACCCACACCGTCCATGCCGTTGGGCAACACCAGTCCGTGCCAGTGGATCGAGGTGGGCGCGGACAGGCGGTTCGTCACATAGATGCGCACCCGGTCGCCCTCCACCGCCTCGATGGTCGGCCCGTGCACGCGGCCATTGAAGCCGTAACACTGGGCGGAAAGCCCGGGCGCAAACTCGTGCTCCACTTCCTCGGCGATCAGGTGGAAGACCTTGTAGCCGTCCACGATGCGAAAGGGCAGGGCGGCGCCGTTGGGCGTGACTACAGGCTTGTAGTCAGCGCCGGGTTCGCCGGGGCGCAGGGAGTCCGTGTCTGCGCCCTGGGGCAGGGTGCGGGGCGCAATCAGGGCCGAGGCGGAGCGCACAAAGGTGCCCGCGACCATGCCAGCGGATGCGCCCAGGATCAGATGTCGGCGGGTGGGGTTCATCGGGCGAGGGTCTCCATGTGGCGGTTGGTGGCGGGAGCGGCGCCCGCAACGCACTGCTCCCAATCCCAATGGGCAATCCAAGCAGCCTGCCACAGGTCCAGGGCCTTGCGCTCGTCGTGGATCTCGGCCTCCCTTTGTTCGAGCACATGGAAAGCGCCGATCTGCATGGCGTTGTACTGCTGCAGGGTTTGCAGCATCACGCGGCGGCTTGAGCGAAGCAGTTCATCGCGGGCGACGGTTGCCTGGGCCACGAGAGCCGCGCGGCGGGCTGAGAGTTTGCGCAGCACGGCTGCAAGTTCGCGCCGCTCTGCTTCCCGTTCGGCGACCAGGGAGCGCCATTGGGCTTGGGCTGCGGCGGAGCCGGCGCGGCCCGTGTCGAAGATCGGCAGGGGCAGCGAGACAGAGGGCCCCAGGCCGAAGGAACTTTCCCCGTCATCCTTGGCGGCGGCCGCGCCTACCTCGGCACCCGAAAGCACGTCGGCGGAGGGCGGCAGTTTGGCGCGGCGCTGGGCGGCAGCGATGCGCGTGTCGAGCTTCGCCAGGGCGAGGTTGCGCGCGAGGGCGCGTTCGGTCTCGTCTTGCGACGCGGCACCGGGCAGTTCGTCGAAGCCGGCGCCGATGCGCACGGGACCCTCGAAGGGCTGGGCCAGTCCGAGCAGCGCGATCAGGTGTTCGTGTTGCTCCAGCGCATCTTGCGCTTCCGCCAAAACGACAAGTTCGGCCCCGGCCCGCGCGCGCACCCGCAGACTCCATTCCAGGTCGGTAATGTTGCCCGCGCTGTGCAGTTCCGTGGACAGGGCCTCGGCTTCACGCGCGGCCACCAGCGCGGCCTCGGCCAGGCGACGACGCTCTTCCTGGGCCACCTGGGTTAGAAGCGCGCGGCGCACGCCGTAGACCACGTGCACCAAACCGTCGACAACCCCAAGTCGAGCTTCTTCGAGCGCCGCCTCGGCCAAGTCCTGGCGCATCGAGCGCTGGAACAGGTCCACCAGGGGCTGGCTCAGGCCAAGTTCGATCTCCGTGCCCGGGTTGTAGAACAGCACCGTGGCCCCGAGGACCGGATTGGCCAGCAACCCGGCGCGCACGCGGTCGTAGGCGGCGACGCCCAAATGCTCGAAGTCCGCACGCAGCCTGCGATTTTCGAGCAAGGCCACACGAACGGCGCTGTCTTCATCCAGGCCCCCATCCACGAGCCGCGCGGCTTCTTCGCTGAGGTCCGCCGCCGCGGCCTCAGGCCAAGGGGGCGGATAGGCGAGCCCCAGGCGCTCTTGGATCTGCTCGCGGGCCCGCTGCTCGGCCTGTTGCCGGGGCTGATCGAGGGGCGTGCAGGCGGTGAGCGTTAGCGCGAGCGCGCATGCAATCGCGCTCGCGCGATGGAAACCGCGAGACTCAGAGGCCATTGCCGGTCGACTCTGCCGCTTCCTTTTCCTCTTTCTCGCGGATCGGGCAGCGCGGGTGCGGGAGCGCGCCGTGCTTTTCCACCGACACCTTGGCCGCGGCGAGGGCCGCGGCGGCGTCCTTCTTCACATCGTCGACCATCCGGGGGCTCGAGAGCCGCACCAGCACACCGTCGATGGTGCAGTAGCTGTTCGCGGTCACAGGCTCGTCCGTGATCGGACAGCGCGGATTGCGCAGGTCCACAAGCTTGGGATTCGCGAGCAACGCCAGGTGGATCTGCGAGTCGGCAAGGAACTTCGGCGCGCAAGGTTCGCAGCACAGGGGCACGTCAAATCCCTGCACCACGATGCGATGGGGCTTTTCCGGCAACGGTTCCCCGGTCACCGGGCACGTCTTGAGCTCGAGCTTCTCGACCTCCGGGTACGCGGTCTGGTGGGCGAGGTCCAGCTCAGCCAGGATCTCCTCGTAACAGGCCTTGCAGCACACCCAGAAGCGGCCTTTGTCCGTATCGACGAAGAGCCGCGTCGAGATCGCCTTGCCCATGATCGGGCAGGTCGTGTTGGGGTGGATCGGGACTTCGACGACCGGTTCTTTGGGTGTGTCGTCAACGCGGCCGGTCGAGGCGGCGGTCAGGGGCAAAACGCCGAGCAGCAGCGCGATCAGGAACGGTGTCAGCAGTTGAGTGCGCAGGGACATTGGAGAGCTCCTAGAGGTTGGGGTCGAACGGATGGAATCCGTGCCAGTGCGAGCGCCGGTCGGCCAGCGCGAGTAGGCGGGGGCCGAGCTTTGCGGGCAAAGCTCTCCCCCTCGATCTCAAAGGAGCATCACGCGCGAGCGTCGCGATCGGGGCGGCGGGCGCGGGACCGGTCGGCGCAGTGTGAGGGACCTGCGCGCGCGGCTCGGCGGAATGATCCCGGCAAGCGCGATGGGCAACATGGCCGCGAGTTCGTCGGTGCGCGGCTGCGTGGGGTTCAGCAGCGGTTCGGAGTTGTCGGCGAGCTCGAGCGTGCACGCCCCCGCGCAGCAGCCGGGGGCTTCGGTGGGCACGGCTTGTTCCGACTCGTGTGCCCCCAACGGCGAACCGTCGCAACAGCGCTCAACCGGCGGCCCGCAGCTCGCAGGGCACAGGCACAGCGGAAGCGCAAAGCCCGTTGGAACGAGCAGCAGCAGCCAACACAGGACCAGGAGGACGCGACCCGACACGCTGCAGACCCTAGGCCGGTTGTGGCGGTCGTGCAAGTCTTCGCGACTTTTGAAGCGCGCCAGGCCGGGCCTTGATTCGCCGGGTGGTCGGTGCCACGATCGTCGTATACCCCTACCGGGTATATTTCGGCTAGCGCTCAACTCTCTCTGCGGCTTCCAACATGACCCCGACAACGACCGTCACCGAACTCGCCGTGGGTGGCATGACCTGCGCCTCCTGCCAAGGCCACGTGCGCAAGAGCCTTGAGGGTGTGGCGGGTGTCGAGCGCGCGGAGGTCGACCTTTTGGGCGGGAGGGCGCGTATCGAGCACACATCGGATCCCGCGATTGCGGAGCGCCTTGCGGCCGCCGTGCGCGGGGCCGGTTACGAGGCCCGCGTCGAGGGCCCCCGGCCGGACGTCGGGGCGCAGGCGACGGAGCAGGCGGCAAAGCTCGCCGACGAAGAACGTGGCCTTCTGCGCCGCGCGTTTGCCGTGTTGGCCCTCGGTGCGGTGGCGCTCGTCGCTTCCATGCCGCTCATGGACCACGGCGGCCACGGCGCGGCGACGGATCCCTTGCTCGCCTGGGCGATGGGGACTCTTCACCCCGCGGTGCGCGGCGCGCTTCCGTGGCTCTATCGGTTGCCCACACAACCCCTCGCCATCGGGCTGTTGATCGCGACCGCCCTGGCCATGGCGTGGGGCGCCGGACACATCTTCCAGAGCGGAGCCGCGGCCGTGCGGCGGGGCAGCGCGACGATGAACACCCTCGTCGCCCTTGGAACGGGTGCTGCGTTCCTGTGGTCGAGCGCGGCCGTTTTTGCGCCCGGTTGGTTCCGCGCCCGCGGCATCGCTCCCGATGTGTACTTCGAAGCCGTGCTGATGATTCTCGGTTTTGTGTTGCTGGGCGGGGCGCTCGAAGCGCGCGCAAAACGCCGCACCGGTGCCGCCCTGCGCGCGCTGCTGGAGCTGACGCCGCCCAGCGCGCGTGTGCGGCGTGGGATTCGCGAACTCGACGTGGATGTCGGCGAACTGCGCGCCGGAGATGAGGTGATCCTGCGTCCCGGCGAGCGCGTGGCGGTCGACGGGACGGTGGTGGAAGGTGCAAGCGCCGTCGACGAGTCGATGCTCACCGGCGAATCGATCCCCGTGGCCAAAGGAGTGGGCGACGCGGTCATCGGGGGCACGTCGAACACGACGGGAAGCCTTGTGTTCAAAGCGACGTCCTTGGGCGCCGCTAGCGTCCTCGCGCGCATCGTCGAAGCGATGCGCCGTGCGCAAAGCAGCGCCGCGCCCATGCAATCCCTCGCGGACCGCATCAGCGCGGTGTTTGTCCCCATCGTGCTCGGCATCGCACTCGCGACATTCGGGTTGTGGTGGGCGTTTGCCGACGATGCGGCACTCGGGCGGGGATTCGCGGCGGCGGTGTCCGTGTTGATCATCGCCTGTCCGTGCGCGATGGGGCTCGCGGTGCCGACGGCGATCGTCGTCGCGAGCGGCCGCGGAGCGCGCGCGGGCATCCTGGTGAAGGGCGGTCAAGCGCTGGAGCGCGCGGGCGCCTTGACGACGGTCGTTTTCGACAAAACCGGCACGCTGACGGAGGGTCGACCGGAGCTCGAAGGTGTGTATCCCGCTCGCGACATGGGATTGAGCGCCGACGAACTTCTCCGACTGGCCGCGGCGGTCGAAACACGGTCCGAGCATCCGCTTGCGGGTGCGTTGCTGCGCGGGAGCGAAGCGCGTGGTTTGGCGCTGCCAACGGTGTCGGAGTTTGGTTCGGAACCGGGTCGCGGCGCGTTTGGCCGCGTGGAAGGGCGCGGGGTCAGGGTCGGGAACTTCCTCTTCACGCGCGGCAGCGAAGGCGGTGTCACAAGCGCCAGTGCCGAAGACGCCCGTGCCGAAAGCGCCGCCGCCGCTCAGTTGCGGGCCCGCGGGCGCACCGTGATCCACGTCGCGGTCGACGGCCAACCGGCCGGGTTGATCGCAGTGGTCGACGCACCACGCCGGGGCGCTGCGCAGGAACTGCGCCGCCTCGAGGCGCTGGGACTCAAAACGGTGTTGTTGAGCGGCGACGCGCCGGCGACTGCGGAGGCGGTCGCTCGCGAACTCGGTTTGGCGCGCGCCATTGGCGGTGTCCGGCCGGAGGGCAAGGTCGATGCGATCGCCGCCATGCAGCGCGACGGCGAAGTGGTCGCCATGGTTGGCGACGGTGTCAACGACGGCCCCGCACTGGCCCAAGCCGACGTCGGCATCGCCCTCGGCACCGGGAGCGACGTCGCGATCGAGGCCGCGGACATCAGCCTTTTGGGTGGCGAGCTGCGTGGTGTCGGACGTGCGATACGGCTGTCCCGCGCGACCCGCCGCATCATGGTGCAAAACCTGATGTGGGCGCTGCTGTTCAACTCGCTCGGCATCCCCATCGCCGCCGGGGCGTTGTATCCAGCGTTCGGCATTACCTTGAGTCCGATCCTGGCGGGCGCCGCGATGGCGTGCAGCTCCGTCCTCGTGGTCGCCAACAGCCTGCGCCTCGCGCGGATCACTCTCGATCGAGGTGCACCCGATGCCCAACCCTCCTGAACCGCGCAAGGCTATGGCGGTCGATCCGCAAGTGCGCGACCGCAACCTCAAGCGCTTGCGCCGCATCGAGGGCCAGGTGCGCGGCTTACAAAAAATGGTTGCGGACGAGCGCTACTGCGCCGACATCCTCGTGCAGGTGTCGGCCGTCCAGGCGGCCCTCGGAGCCGTGAAGGAGGCGCTGCTTCGCAACCACCTCGAGCATTGCGCGGCGCACGCCCTGGGCCAAGGGGGTCCCGCTGCGGAAGCCATGCGAGCCGAACTGCTAGAATTGCTGTTCAAGCACGCGCGCTGAAAGCCCGAGTGGGCCGGCTCTTGATCGGCGCTTGAAGCACGCCGCTCGCGCAATCGCTCTACTGGGCGCATGACCAGGGAGCAGACGTGGCTCGGGATCGCCATGCTCGGGGCGCTCGCCGGCGTAATAACCGTGGCTTTCCCGCGCAGCCCGTCCGCGGTTTTCGATGCGCACGCACTTCCCGTTGCGGCGGACGCCCCCGATGGCATGCAGGACCTCAAGTTCGCGGCCGCGTCAGCAGCGCGGACCGCAAACGAGCCCAGCGCGCGCGAACCCGCGCTCGAGAGCACAACTCGCCGCCGCGCGAGCGAAGCGACTGGTCCACCGCCGAACGAGCGCGCGGGGGCACACCGCCGCGGTGCCGACCCCATTCCCCACAAGGATCAAGCGCCCTGCGCGCCGCGCGAGCACCACGACGTGATCGCGCACGCGACGGTGCAGTCCCTGGGTTGGCGCCAAGACCCCGAGGACGCCACGCGGCTCGGGCGCTGGCTGGATCGTGGATCGTCCGAGCGTGCGGCAGTGCTCGGCAGCTACGGCGATCCGCGCCAGCGCGCCGACGTCTACAACCAGGCGCTGACGCGCCAGTTGGCGGAACTGCGCGACACGTTTGGCGACCTGCGCGCGGCGCAGTTGGTCGAACGCCTCGGTCTCGCGGCCATCGATCCCGACACCGGCGAAGCGCTGCCGGTCGGGATCGACGGGAAACCGCTGGGCGCGGGATCGCGCTGATCGCGATCAGTCGTCCGCGCGCGACCAGTTCCAGTCCATCCAGAGCACCCCGTCCGTGTAGATGTTGTCGGCGGCGCCAAGATCGCTGGTGTCGTTGGTCAGGCTCCGGTGCACGTTTTCGATCGGGCCGAGGAGCGTGTCGCGGCCCAGCTCGAAGCGCTGTTCCCGAACGAGCGCCAAGTAGGCCTTGTTGAGTCCGAGCGCCCGCTCGCGGCTCGGTCCCACCAACCACAGGAGGTCGCGGTCGCCACCCGGCGCCGCCCGCAGGACTTCCTCGGTCCGCAGGCGCCCGTCGGCGTCGAACCATCGTTCGATCATCTCCGTGTTTGCGCGGAACTCATCGCCGCCGCGCGCCCGCTCCAAGTACGTCAACACTTCCGGCTGGCCGTGGCCGTGTTGCGGACGGTCGCGCAGGCCCGCGAGGTTTTGGTGAGCCCATCCCGCGGACCCGGGAAGCTTGCGCGCGAGCGTGAAGGTCTGATCGACAGTGACACCGACGGCGCTGTGGCAACCCATGCACGCCATCTGCTCCTCGGTGGTCTGCAAACGCAGTCGACCGACTTCGTCCTCGATGTAGCCCTTGAGCAGCCAACCAAAGTCGTTTTGCAGACCGACATCGGGACCGCCGCGCCACATGGGGATGTTGCCTTCTTCCTTCTCCTTGAACTCGCGCTCATAGCGGTACACCACGCCCCACAGGTCCATCAGTTGGACCTTCTTGGAGTACCGCACCTCCTTCATGCGGCGCGCCATCATCCCGGGGGCGTCGGGATCCAGGTAGCGCACGGTGTGCAGGTATTCGACACCTTGGGGGTGCAGCCAGCGCAGCAGCTCGTGGGACTTTGCGTCACCGGCGAAGTGCGGAGGGAGATGCCGAATGGTCGTGATCGTGCCGCCGATCGTGCCGTCGCCGTCGAGGTCGAAGCCGCACAGACCCTCGTCAACAGGTTCGACCACCCGCTCCATGGAGAGGCGGTCCGGTGAAGCGATCGATGCTTCGAGCAGCGCGAGGTTCAAGCGGTAGGTTTCGAGCGACGGTTGGCCGTCGCGGCTGCGGAACTCTTCGGGCAGCCGCAGGAACACATCGTCGGTGCTGCCGTTGGTCGGCCAGAACGTGCCCGGGAATGGCTGATAGCGCAGCGCGCGCCAACCGCTGCCGTCGCGTGCGAATCCCAAGTCGTCGAAACCCGCGTCGAAATCGAGGTCGGGGCCCCAACCGCGGTGCTCCGGATGGCCTTCGAGGGCGCGACGTAGCGGTGTGTAGTTGTCGGCGCGTACGTGGCCCAGGACCTCCTCATCGGAGATCGCCGCGATCGCTTCCGTCCGGTCGACAAACAAGTTCTCCCACGCGTTCGTGAGCGCCACGTCGCTGAACGCGTACTCCGCCTGCAAGTCGTAGTCGACGAGGTGGTTCTCGCCGCGGCCGCTCGTGTGGCAGACCCAGCACGCATTCGATTCGGGCCCCGTCTTCGTGTAGCACTGGGCCGGCACCGAAGCCTCGAAGTTGGCGACCTCGAGCCGCTCCACCAGCGCGCGGTGCAAGGGGTCGTAGGGCACCTCGTCGCCCTCCTTGAGCGGGGACATCCAGGTCGCACTGACTGGTGCAGCGAGCAAGAGGCAGAAGAAAACAGTAGGGGCGGAGGGCTTGCGGATTCTCATGGCTCGCTCGGCAGAGTTGCTCGGTCAGGTTCGGTGGAAGTGTTGGGGGCCAGCGAGGGTGTTTCGCCCTCGCTGGCCCCAAATCCGCCCACCCTTACCGGGTGGGCTGCGCGCAGAAGCTGCGCACTGGAATCAGAAGCCCTGGGGCCAGGTCGTGGGGTAGGTCACCAAGTTCTCGCCCGGGTGCTGGACGTTGAAGAACAGGGTGCGCTCGTCGGAAGCCAGCGCGGGGCCGGTGGCCTCGGAGTCCGACGGGCCGGCGACGACGCGGAAGCCGCGTGCGGTGGCGGTAAGCTTGCCATCGTCGTTCTTCGGCACGCTCGCGAGGTCGATCAGGTAGAGCGCGTCGGATCGGCCGTTTGTACCGACGTTGCCGTCCGTGCCGAACCACACGCCACCGTTGCTGTCGAGCATGAGGTTGTCCGGGTTGGCGGCATCGAAGAGGCCCTGCGCCAGGAGGCCCGTGCCTTCCCAGACGGCGTAGTAGGCGAAGCTCATGGATGCGGCGGGGTTCGCCGAATCCACTTCATCCATGGCCCACACACCGCCGGTGCGGTCCTGGCGCGCCGTGGCGACCGTCGCGTGGGTTGCCGGGTCGAACAGGACGCCGTCCTGATCGAGGGCGTTGCGACCGTTGTTGTTGGTGAACGCGACGTAGAGCTTGGGCGAGCCGCTCGGATCGAGGGGGTTCCACTCGAGGTCTTCCGGGCGGTTCAGTTCCATCACGCCGAGCTTCGCGCTAACCGTGAACAGGGAGCGCAGCACGTCGTCGTTCGTCGGGAAGCCGCCGATCGAGTTCCACTCGCTGTCCAAGAGGGCCTCACCCACGGTGGTGCCCGGGGCGCCCAGAGCCGTTGCGTTGGGGGCCACGTCGGTGCTGGTCACCGACACTTCGAGCCACTGGCCGATGCCGGGTTGGGCTTCGGTCGGCACACCGCCGCCGAGCAGGGTCTTGCCGGTCAAGTTGTCGAGTCCCGCGAAGTGCGAGACGTACAGCCGGCCGGAGTCCATAAGTCCGCGCACTTCGCCGCGGGTCATGCCGGTGATGTAGGGCGCGCTGCTGACGAACTTGAAGATGCGGCCGCTGCGGCGGTCGTCGGCGGCGTAGGCCACGATCGGCTGGCCGTCGACCAGCTTCCAGTCGGCACCCGTCACGAAGGTGACGTTTTCCCAGCGCGCGCGACCGAAGACACCGAGCTTGCGGTGGCCGCGGCCATCGCCGCCGCCCGCCACGGGCTGGTAGTACTGGTCTCCGGGCAGACCGACGTCGATTTCAACGAGGTAGCCGTAGACGTCGCGGTTGTGGCGGTCTTGGATCTGATCCACGCGGCCGAAGTCGCCCGACTTGGTGGGTGCGACCGTCGGGGCCACGTTGCTGCCCGCGTCGAAACCGCGGTTCAGAACGAAGGCGTTCTGGCTGGTCCAGCAGGCCTCCAGGTCGCCGTAGTAACCTTGGACGTTCTCTTCGGCGGTGACCACCGTTCCCCAGGGCGTCTGGCCGCCGGAGCAGTCACCAGCGATACCGGAAAGCAGGCCGCTGGAGAGGTCCTTGCCGGTGCCGTCCAGGTGGTCGGTGCCGCTGCTCAGGGAGCTGAGGCTGGTGCCGGTGAGGCGCGTGACCGTGTCGCTGGTTGCGTCGTAGCGGCGGTTGAGGGCCGTTTTGACGAGTTGCCACTTGCCGTTGGTGCCCTTCTCGATGCGCACCCACGAGCCGCCGATGTTCTTCTTGTGGAAGAGCACCTGCGTGTTGAGGTCCGCTTGGGACCACAGGTTCGCGGTCGGATCACCCGCCAGCAGGGCCGCGCTCTTGAGCCACTTGGCGAGCGTGAGGTGCTGGCCGGTGGGAGCGCTGGTCAGCGCCGCGTCGTTGTTGGAGATGTACTCGTGGTTGATCCACAGCCAGCCCGCGCTGCCCGAGCCGCGGAACTGGGGCGCCGAGCCGACCACGTCGCCCTGCCAGTCGGAGTCCCAACCATCGCCGAAGTACGCCGTGTAGTCCGCGTTCGCGCCGAAGTGCGGCGCTTCGGGGTTCGGGTCGAGCGTCAGCGCGTCGAGCCACTTGAGCAGCACTTGCGGTTGCAGGCCGCGGATCGCACGGACGTCGTCGTAGAGCTCGTTGGCGAGCGGGAACTGGATTCCGCCCAACGTGCCTGCGTCGTACTGGGCAATGAGACCACGGACGTAGTCGGGGATCGCGGGGCCGGTCTGGGCCCGCATGTTGACGGCCACAGTGGACGGCAAGGGGGAGTCAGCGGGCACGACCGGTGCCTGGGCTGCCGATTGGCCCGGTCCCGCCAGAGGGGCGGCGACCGTCGAAACGCCGCCGGCGAGCTGCGCGTGGGCGACGCCCAGCGATCCGAAGGCAACCGCGAGTCCGGCTGCGACGCGCGTCGCGATGCTCGAAGTAAGAAGGGTGCGATTCACGGGAGATGACCTCGTGTGGAGCGGAAGGATGAGCGAGGTGGGTAACTCGCGCTGGTCCGGAAGCGAAACCCACCTGCGCGAAGAGTGCGATACACAGCGCGACGGCGGGACGATAGGCAGCGCGCTTCAAGCGCGAATGCGGCTCAGTTCAGCTTCCGATGAAGCCACACGCGGGACTCGCGCGCGCAATGCGGCGCATTTTGGCTCGCGCAGCGAGGTTGTGCAGATCGCGCAAAGTTGCGATCAGGCACGCTCAAAGTTTCGTGGGCGCGATCAGCGCGGAAGCTGCCAGGGCACGGCACCGACGATCAGCGTGCCGTCGCCGCGCCAGTGCAGCGGAACGGTGCGCATCGCTTCCCGGCGCCGCGGGTCCCGGATCTCGCGACTGCGCACGCGCCAGTGCTGGACCTTGGCGTGCGACAGCGCGGGATCGGCGATCGCGATGGCAAGCTCGAGCGCTCTCATCGGACCCGGACCTCCAAACCCAGACTCCAATGGCCAGCGCGTCGCAAAACTTTCGCGCACGATCTCGCCCGCGCGCCATAGGCCCGTGGGGTGCGCCCCGCGTGCGCCGCGATGGTCGTTGTCCCACCCCGTGCCCTCACTATCGACCCAGCGGTCCCACAGCACGAGGTCGGTGCCGTCCAAGTCGGTGACCGCACGCCAGTGCAACGTGACCCAGGCTTGCGGCGTCCCTTCGAAGGGCGCTTCCACGTCGAAACCCAGGAACTCAAGACCGAGCGTGCGGCCATCGGCCACCGTTTCCTGGAACGTGAGCTCCGCGGGGAACTGAATGTTCGCCACATAGGCAGCGACATCCGACGCCTGCGGGCTGTCGGCCGCAAACAGACGATGGAGCGTGTGCTCGTCCCCAGCACCGCTGCGGCGGACAAAAACGTGCAGTGGTTCGAGATCTTCCATCTGCGGGCGCTCGTCGAGAATCTCGATGACTTGGAAGTGCCTGTTGGTGGCCTCCAGCAGCTTTGGATCCTGTGCCAGGGACTGCAGGTGCGCGATGAAGCCATCCAGATTCACAAGGGCGTCAAGCAGCTCGTGCCGCTCCACAGAGTCGATGCGCGACCAGCGGTCGAGCCCGTGCGGGAGCTTGACGAGCTCGCGGTCGGGGCACCCGCGGAAACGCACGCACCAGTGGTAATCGGCCGCATAACGCCCACCCGACGGAAGTTGGGCCGTCAGGACATCCACCGCGCGCCAGTACGCGCCGAACTTCGTCAGGTTCTGCGCGCGTAGCATCTGAGCGCCTTGGATCAACGCGGCGAACGCGAGGACCCCGAGGCCAAAACGCGTTACTCGTAGAAAGGGTGTCCAACGCGCGTGCCCCACTCCGTCCCAGAGCGCTCCTGCGCCGACGCCGGCAACCACTGCGAGGGCGGGCATTAGCGGTAGCCACAGGCGGAACGATTTTGCCCCCTTGCTGCTCAGCAGCAGCACCATCCCGAGCGCCACCGCGAACAAGCAAAGCGTGCGCGCATCCCGCCGCCGCGCGGCAATCACGGTGCCGAGCACGAGCGCGAGCGCCACTGCCAGCGCCATTCCCTGGTTGAAGAGCTGTTCGAAGTACCACGTCGGCGGCAGGAGCGACTGGAGGGAAGCCGAAGGCGACACGTCCCACAGGCGTTGGTACAACGCAGTCGCGGTTTCCTCGAAACCCAAGTGGTAAAGCGCGCGGGCTCCAAGGGATCCCGCATTGGCCGCAACATAAGAAGCGAGGGTCGTGCCGAACCTTCCAAGGCTAAAAAGGTCAAACAACGCCTGTGCGATCAGCGGTGCGGCGAGCGCCGTTCCAAACGTTACCACGGACCAAGCACGGCGCCACAGGGGGCGCACCATGCCCAGTGCGCCGAAGGCCAGCGCGAGCGGAAGAGTTTGGTACGCCATCGCGATCGCGAGCCCAAGCGCTGCTCCCGCACCCGCCGCCCGCGCGCGTCTGGCGGGTCCGACGAGAATGTCGACCGCGAGGGCGACAAAGAACATGGCCGCGATGCCGGGTAATGGCGTGAACGCGTAGCGCGCGACGATGGGACTTACAGCCATCGCAAACGCCGCGGCGACCGCGGCCGACGGTCCCCCGAGGCGCAGCGCGGTGCGCGCGGCGAGCAACGTCGCCAGAGCCGCGAATAGAGCGCAAAGGACCTGGCCGCCGATGTACGGCAGTCGGGGATCGTGCAGGCCGAGGACATCAACGGTCGCGAGCCACGGCAACAGGAGCGCGGGAAGCCCGAAGGAACGCAGGCTGAGGGGATCGATGCCTTCGCCGCAGTAAAACTCGTCGGCGAGGTCGACGTGCTCCACCGCGTCGGCGAGGCCATAGCCCTCGATGCGCGACGCCGCCCAAAGCTGAAAGACGAGACCCAGTGCGAGCACGCAGGCGATCGCCGGTCGACGCGCGAGCACCCACAACCTGGGAATCGGGGTTGTAGGCGCTGGCGATGCGCCACCGGGCTGCCGGACCCCGCCCGCGTTTTGTCCAATGGGGGGCATCGCAGAAGCCTAACCCACGGACAACGATGTGTCGGGGCGACGGACCCCAGGATGTCCCGTAGAAGAGCAGCGCAGAGGTTTCAGGGATATGCGGACACGCTCCAAGGCGGGCCGGAGGTCCGCGCACCCATCGGGCAGAGCCCGCCCTGGAGCGACGCGCAACTGCATTGTGGCGAGCCGCCGCGTCGCGAGCCGCTGCACTGTGAGCCGCTGCGGCGCGCACCGCTTGCACTGTGAGCCGCCGCACTGTGAGCCGCCGCACTGTGAGCCGCCGCACTGTGAGCCGCCGCGGCGCGCACCGCTTGCACGTGAGCCGCTGCGCTGGGAGACCCAACGGCCTTCCAGCGGAGGGCGCCGCGGGCCAATTCGATGCGCGCTGGCGCGTGCTTTCGAATTGGCCGCTTGGGATCAGGGAGCGAAGGGCACGGCAGAGCGGCCGCGGGGGAGCTCAACGCGCTCACCTACCGCAGGCCAGGGTACCGCGATCGCGCCGTTCCAGTCTGCGCGGAACAGCTCGATCCCGAGCTCTTCCGGGGCGCGCGGGAAACGCAGATCGATGCGTGCGAGGCCGGTCTCCCCCAACGCCAGTGCTTCCACGTCGAAGAGCGCACCGCTCCAACGCCGGCCGACCGCCAGCGGATCGACCTCCGTGCGGAATACCGCTTCCATAGGGGCGCAGAGGAAGTCGGCACCCGTGCTTTCGACCTCAAAACGCAGAGCGTCGCGCCGGACGATCACGAGCCCGCGATTGCCCAGTTGCAGCGCATGGATGCCGATGGGGTTCCGGTCGTTCACGATCGGCCACGTCGCGGCGAGGGCGAGCAGCGCCAGGCCGTGGGGTCCTTGGAGCATCAACACGTTTTGCGTTTGCGGGCTGGGCTCCAGCGTCCGTGCAACGCGGCGCGATTCGCGGCCGAGTTCCGCAAAGCCATTGAATCGCCCAAGCAGCCCAATTCCGCTCAACGGCCCCGCTGCTGTGTAGAGCAACGCCATGGCGATGGCGACGCGGCGGCCCGCGCCGCGCGTCCACGTGCGCTGGATCGTGTCGGCGATGCAGCCCGCGAGCCCGATGCCGGGGATCAGCAGCAGTCGATCGCCGACGGGGGCGGTGCTTTGCGGCAAGAGCGCAAGAGCAAAAAGTGCGAGCAGCAAGGCGACACCCCGGTGGCGTCGCGCTGCGACGACAGCGACGGTGAGGACGAGCGCGCCAACGGGAACGAAGCCCCACAGCGCGCGCGGCTCGACGAACACCAAGTCGGCGGGAATCGGACTTGCGAGCGCCCCCGCTCCCACGAGCAACAAACGCCCGTAGGCGGCGAGGGCGCTGAGCGGATCGCCCCACGGCTCGGGGTAAAACCGGCTACTCGCGCCGTAACCCAGACCTGCATACGCGACCACGTACACGAGTGCGGCGGCGCAACCCGCGAGCAGCGCGCGACGTGCATTCTTCAAAGCGCGCATCCGTGTCGGACCGTCGGGGAGCTCCCGCGCGCGCCACCACGCGGCCGCGGGGACGAGCACGAGGAATACGACACCTGATTCCTTGCACAGCGTCGCGGCAAGTGCGAGAGCCCACGCGAGGGCCATGCGCGTACCCGAGTGTGTGCCAGAGCGCGGCGCGTCAACCGCAGTGCGCCCCAACGCGACCCACAAAGCACCAATGCCAAACAGCGCCTCCAGCAAACTGTTGCGGTTCGCGAGCCAACCGACGGGGATCGCCGAGCTCTCGTCCATGGCAACGAAAAACGCCGCCATCAGCGCGGCGCCCGGAGCGAGGCCGAGCCGCAGATACACTGCCCGCGCGAGGGCGACCAGCGCGGCGAGCGCCAAGGTGTTCGCGAGTTGCCCAGGCCACGCGGCGCGGCCGACGATGGCGTGCTCGGCGGTGCGCACAAGGCTCGGCAGCGGCCGCAGGAAACGGATGCGGAAACCCTCGCTGGTCCACCAGGGCAAACCGCCGATGCGCAGTGCCTCGGCGCCGCTCGCGCGCGAGCCGAAATCGTAGAGGTTCGCGGGACCAAGTGGCGTGTCCTCGAAGGCTCCCTCGAGGGCTGCGATGTGCACGTAGTCGTCCGCAACGAGCCCGATCCCGAGCGCGGGCAAATGGACCGCGATCGCGAGGGCGAGCAGTAGGCCGAGGCCGCGGCCCGGCCGGAGCCAATACGCGAGCCCGAGCGCCCAACGAGGCGCGGCGCGCGAAGGTGCGTCGGTGTCGGGCATGGCGCGACTCTAACCCTCGGCGCCTGGGAAACGGTGCCTGTGGCCGCGCCTGGGCGCGGGGCGCGCGGGGCGTTTCTTTCGCCACATAATCTTGTGCGCAGCTGCTTCCGCTGGAGTTCCAGGGGTTCGCCACCCGACACCTTTGTCGGAACCATGTCCCTTCCGACCCACTGAAAAGTCGCTCTCGCGGCGGTGCTCGTGGCATTTGCGCTGCGCGACTGTGCGCATGCCGACACGCTGCGCCCCGTATCGACCCCGAGGGTTTGGTCGAGCGCGTGGGCCAGCGCCTTGGATTCGATGACATCGACTTCGAGGATGCAAAATTCAGCGCGCAGTACGCCGTGCGTTCGCCGAACCGCCGCGCGGCCCATGAACTGGTCTCGCCGACCTGGATCACGTTGCTGAGCGAGCGAACGGGTTGGAGCGTCGAAACGTCGGGCAAGCGTCTGCTCGTTTGGCGCCGCGGCCGCGCGACTCCGCAGACCTACATCGAGTTGTTCGACCTTGCCGTCGCGCTCGCCACGGCACTGCCGCGAACGGTCGTCAATGAGGAGCGTGCGCGGCGGGGGCTCGAGATCGGCCTCGACGTTGGCGCGGCATCCGCCAAGAGCCGCGCGGCACTGACGCGACTTGATCAGGGACTGCCGGTCCTCGCGCGGCAGGTTGAGCCGTGTGACGTCGAGCGCTTTCGCGCCGAACGGGGCGCGCCGTGATTGGGTTAGTCGTTAGCGTGAGCGGCGCCGTCGCGCTAGGCGCGGCCCTGTGGGTGGCGCTCGTGCACAACACGCTGGTGCGACTGCGCCAGCACACGCTCGAGTCGTGGAGTCAGGTCGACGTGGAACTCGAGCGGCGGCGCGGGCTTGTGCCGAACCTGGTGGAGACCGTTCGCGGTTGGGCGCGCCACGAGCAGGCAACTCTTAGCGCGGCGCTGGAACAGCGCGCGCTGCGGGCCGCACCCTTCGTACTTGATTCCGGAGCGTCGAACGCTCGCATCACCAGTGAGTTGGAGCTCGCGGTGGCGCTCGGCGGCCTCCTTGTTGCATGCGAGGCGTACCCCGAACTTGCGTCGTCCGCGGGGTTTCGGCGCGTGACGGGCGAGCTCGCGCACACGGAGGATCGCATCGCCGCCGCGATGCGCTTCTACAATGCGAACGTGCGGGCCTACGAAACCCGCCGCCAGCAGGTCCCCGACACGCTGGTGGCGCGCATGTTTGAGTTCCCGCGCATCAAGCACTACCGGCTGCCCCAGACGGTCTTGCGCGACGCACCCGCGCCTACCGTCGCGGCGTGACGCGGTCCGCGCGCGGTTCGACGGGGCCATCAGCCGAATGAAGCGGCGAGGCGCCGCACCAGCGCGCGGGGCGCAACGCGGACTGCCAGGGTTGCCAGCCAACCGCGCAAGCGCGGCTGCAGAACAACCACCCTTCCCGCGCGGAAACCCTCAAGGGCCGACCGCGCGGCGGTGGTGACGTTGGGTGTGTCGAGGAACGACGCTTGACGTGCGGGCGAACCGGCAATGTCGCGAAACTCGGTGGGCACGGGTCCAGGGCAAAAAATGCTGACCTTGACTCCGAAAGGGCACAACTCTTCGTGGAGTGCTTCTCCGAACGACAGCACGAACGCCTTGGTTGCGGCGTAGACCGCGAAGTGTGGCATCGGTTGGAACGCGGCGAGCGAGGCGACGAGCAGCAATCCACCGCGGTGCTGGGCGACGAGGTGCGGAGCAAGGCGTGCGGCGAGCTCCGTCAGGGACGCGGCGTTCAGCGTCACCATCTCCCGCAGTTGTTGCGGGTCCTGTTCGACAAATGCGCCGTGGAGCCCAAAACCCGCGTTGAGGACCGCGACGTCGGGCATCCAACCTTCACGCCGTAGGCGCGCCACGAGGGATGCGACGGCGAGGGGCGCCGCAAGGTCGCACACTTCCACGCGGTGGTCCGCGCCGTGCCGCGTGGAGAGTTCTCGGGCGAGTTCTTCGAGTCGATCGCGGCGGCGCGCAAGCAGGACGAGTCGAGCGCCCTCGCGCGCAAACTCGCGCGCCAGCTCGCGGCCAATGCCCGCCGACGCGCCGGTGATCAAAACGGTTTCGCGCTCCATGACGTGGGCGAGTCTACGACCCGCCGCCGCAATCACCCACCGCCAGCCAGCCAGCCCGCGTCCGCACGGTGGGCGAGATCGAGCTGCACAGAGGGGACCGGACCCGCGTGGGGCCGGTCCGCGCCGTCTCGGGTAGCGCCGTCTCAGGCAGCGCCATCTCAGGTAGCGCCGTCTCGGGTCGCGCCGTCTCGGGTCGCGCTGGCGAGCTCGTGGTGGCGGATCTCCAGGCGGAAGCCGTGCTCGCCGAAGTCCACCACCGCGGTATCGCCACGCCCTACCGTCCCGCGCAGGATCGCGTCGGCGAGGAGGTTTTGCACGCGCCGCTGGAGCACGCGCTTGAGCGGTCGGGCGCCGAATTCGGCGTCGTACCCTTCTTCTGCGAGGGCGGCGATGGCTGCCGGCGTGACTTCCAATCCGATCTCCTGCTCGGCGAGGTGCTTGGCGATGCGCGCGACCTGCACTTTGACGATGGCTCCGAGCTGATGCGCCTCGAGCGGTTTGAACGTCAACACCTCGTCGAGCCGGTTCAGGAACTCGGGGCGGAAGAACTCGCGCAACTGCGATTCGTTGCGCAGGTTGCTGGTCATCAGCACGAGCGTCTGCGTGAAGTCGACGATGTTGCCCTTGCCGTCGGTCAGGCGTCCATCGTCCAGCAGTTGGAGCAAGATGTTGAAGACCTCGGGGTGCGCCTTTTCGACTTCGTCGAACAGCACGACCGAATGCGGTTTGCGGCGCACGGCTTCGGTCAAGGTGCCGCCTTCGTCGTAACCGACATAACCCGGGGGCGCGCCGATCAGCCGCGACACGGCGTGCTTTTCCATGAACTCGCTCATGTCCACGCGCACAAGCGCCTGCTCGTCGTCGAAGAGGAACTCGGCGAGCGCGCGGGCGGTTTCCGTTTTGCCGACGCCCGTCGGACCGAGCAACAGGAAAGACCCGAGCGGTCGGCTCGTCTCTTGCAGTCCGGCGCGCGCGCGGCGCACCGCTTCGCTGATCGCGATGAGCGCGTGGTCCTGGCCCACGACACGCTCGGCCAGGCGCTGCTCCATGCTGAGCAGCTTCTCGCGCTCGGTTTCGAGCAGCCGCATGGCGGGAATGCCCGTCCAACGGCTGATGACACCGGCGATGACTTCCGCGTCGACCTCTTCGGGGAGCAGCGCACCGCTCGATTGGATCGCGCGGAGCCGCGCTTCGTTGGCTTCCAGGTCGCGCGCGGCCTGCGGCAATTCGCCGTAGCGGATCTGGCCGACACGCTCGTATTGCCCTTCGCGCTCCTTGCGTTCCGCTTCGGCGCGCAGGTTTTCGATCAACGCCTTGCCGGCGCGCAGGCTCGTGATGAGTTCCTTTTCGCTGGCCCAGCGCGCGCGCAGGGTGCTGGATTGCTCCTGCAGTCCGGCGAGTTCCGCGGCGATGTCCGCGAGGCGCCGGGCTTCGCCCGCGCTGTCTTCCTTTTGCAGCGCGGTCCGCTCGATCTCCAGTTGGCGCGTCTTGCGCTCGAGGCTGTCGAGTTCAGGCGGCAAGGAGTCGATCGAAAGACGCAACTGGGCCGCGGCTTCGTCGACACAGTCGATAGCCTTGTCGGGCAAAAACCGCGACGTGATGTGGCGGTCCGCGAGGCGCGCGGCTTGGACCAGTGCTTCGTCGAGAATGCGCACGCCGTAGTGGATCTCGTAGCGCTCTTTTAGGCCGCGCAGGATCGCAATCGTGTCGTCGACGCTTGGCTCGTCGACCTGCACCGGCAGGAAGCGCCGCTCGAGCGCTTTGTCCTTCTCGATATACTTGCGGTACTCATCGATGGTCGTCGCGCCGATGCAGTGCAGGTCGCCGCGCGCGAGCGCGGGCTTGAGCATGTTGGCGGCGTCGATCGCACCTTCTGCGCCACCGGCACCCACCAACGTGTGCAGTTCGTCGATGAAGAGGATGACCGCGCCGCTCGCACCTGCGATCTCCTCGAGGACGGCTTTGAGCCGCTCCTCGAATTCGCCGCGGTACTTCGCACCCGCGAGCAGTGTGCCCATGTCGAGCGCCATGACGCGCTTGTTCTTGAGGCCCTCGGGTACATCCCCCGCGACGATGCGGTTGGCGAGCCCCTCGACGATGGCGGTCTTGCCCACACCCGGATCGCCGATCAACACCGGGTTGTTCTTGCGCCGACGGGACAGCACCTGCATCACGCGGCGGATCTCGGCGTCCCGGCCAATGACGGGGTCGAGCTTGCCTTTGCGCGCATCCTCAGTGAGGTCGCGTGCGTACTTCGAGAGGGCATCGAACGTGGACTCGGGGTCGGGGCTCGTCACCTTGCGGTCGCCGCGCACCTCCGCGAGGGCGGCGTCGAGCCGCTCGCGGGTCAGCTTGCGCGCCGCGAAGAGCCCCGCGACCTCGGGACCCCCCTTCGTCGCCAGTCCGAGCAAAAGGTGCTCGGTCGACAGGTAGCTGTCGCCCAGGCGCTTGGCTGCGGCGCCCGCTTCCTGCAGCGCGTCCCCGAAGGCCCGTGCGGCGCCGAGCTGACCGCCCTGCGCGCGCGGCAGCTTTGCGAGCAGGCGCTCCAGCTCGGCCCGCAGGACGCGGATGTCCACGTCAAGCTTCCCAAGGAGCGCCGCCGTCACACCTTCGCTCTCGTCGATCAGCGCCAGCGCGAGGTGCGCGGGGGTCAACTCGGGATGTCCGGCCTGCGTTGCGAGGGCCTGAGCTGCCTGGAGGACGGCGGCGGACTTGGTCGTCGGGGGGAGTTGGTTGTGCATGTCCGATCGCGCCCTCCGGGGCGTCGAACCCAGGATGCAAGGGCCGTGCCGGGGGTAAGCGGCGGTCAAAATGCCCCGTAAAGGGCGTACACGGGCCTTGGACGCGGGTGCGTCTCCCAGACACTGCCAATATGGCGCGCGAAGGGTGTGCCGAACGACAGCATTGACGGCCGAACTGGCAGTTGCGGCTGACACGGCCCCGGCCCCGAGTAGGCTCGGGCGCCCCCCGCGCCGCTCCGCCGCCATGCAGCCCGATCCCGACCAACCCACCCCTTCACCCACCGGAAGCCGGTCGGCCGAGGGTCTTGCCGGCGACGCAACCCCCGCGCAAGCCGCCATCGCGGACCACCTGCGACGCCTCGTCGGCGAGTTTGTCGTCGAGCACACCGAAGAGGTCCGGACGTGGATGCGGGAAGCGGCCGCCGAGCAGTTCGACGGCGAAGCGTTCCAGGCCCGGCTGGCCGCGGAACTGGGCAAAGTTGTCCTGCGGGGTTGGTTCGAGGACTTCGTCCAGCGCCTGATCGCCGCGGATCCACGCTTCACGCGCCAGTGGCTCGCGGACTTGGTTGCGGTGGAAGCCACCCGCGCGGCGCGCACGCTGGAGGTGCGGGCCCGTGTGGCCTTCGGGGATTGGACCCGAGCGTTCGCCCTCGACGGCGGGCGGGCCGAGGCCCGTGCTCTGCCGCCTGCGCGCGAGCACCGCGGGGGCCTGCGGCAGGTGGCGCTCCCGCCGGACATGGGCGCGGGTGACCTCGATGCGGCGCTCGCACGGGATGGGGATGTCCTGCCCGACACCGATCAGCGCGAAGGCTATTACGGCGAGCGCCACTTCGACTTTTGGGTCAGCGGATTGGTCGACCAACGCCGCATCGCCGCGCAGGCACGCGCGCATGGCGTGAACCTTTGTGCGGGCGCGGCGGTGCTCGAACTTGGATGTGCGAGCGGGCGTGTCCTGCGCCATTTTGTGCACCAGGAGGACGGGCTGGATGTCCTTGGCTGTGACATCCAACGCAGTCACGTCGATTGGATGGTGAAGCACCTGCCCGCTCGCCTACGTGTGTTCCAGAACACGGTGCTGCCGACGTTGCCGCTCGGGGACGCGAGCCTCGAACTCGTGTACGCCCTTTCGGTGTTCACGCACATCGACGAGTTCGACCTGTCGTGGATGGCGGAGCTCGCGCGTGTCCTGCGTCCCGGCGCCCTTGCGTACCTGTCGGTGCACACCGAGCACACCTGGGCCCTGTTGAGCCCGGGCATGGCGCTGTATCACGACCTGCTCGCCGTGCGCGAACAAGTCCAGGACCACGACATCGACGACGCGTTCCTCGCCGGCCCGATGCCAGGGGAGCGCGCGGTTTTTCGTTGGACCTCTGCGCTCAGCAACAATACGTCCGTGTTCCTGCGCAGCGAGTACATCCACCGGGCGTGGGGCCGTTTCCTCGAGGTGGTGGAAATCCAGCGCGAAGCTTCGGGTTACCAGGATGTCGTGGTTTTGCGGCGCCGCTGAGCCTCGCTCGATCGCCGCTGCGGGTCACGTACGCCCGTCCGCGTCCGCAGGCGGTCCGGCGCCGATCGCGAAGCGCATTTCGCGGATCGCCTGGTCCGCGCCCACCAGCACCGCGCGCGCCACGATGGCGTGTCCGATGTTCAGCTCTTCCACCGCGCGAATCGCCGCCACGGGCGCCGCGTTGCGGTAATCGAGCCCGTGGCCGGCGTTGACGCGCAGGCCGAGCTCCACGGCACGGATCGCGGCGCGCATGATGCGTTCGAGTTCCCGCGCTTTCACATCGCCGGCTGCGTTCGCATAGGTTCCAGTGTGCAACTCGACGAAGGGCGCGCCGAGTTCCGCCGCGGCCTCGAGCTGCACCTCGTCCGGATCGACGAATAGGCTGACGAGCCCGCCTGCGTCTGCGAGGCGCGGGATCAGCGCCGAGAGACGCGCGCGCTCCGACACGACGTCCAGGCCACCCTCGGTCGTCACCTCCTGGCGGTTTTCGGGCACGACGCAAAAACCGTCCGCTCCCGATCCCAGCGCAAACGCCACGATTTCAGGATCGAGGCTGAGCTCCAGGTTCACGAACGTCGTCGTCGCCGCGCGCAACCGCAGCACGTCGTGGTCTTGGATGTGTCTGCGGTCCTTGCGCAGGTGCACCGTGATGCCCTGGGCACCCGCGGCTACTGCCAGGACGGCCCATTCGACCGGGTCGGGCTGCTCGGCGCGGCGCGCCTGGCGCAGCGTGGCGACGTGGTCGACGTTGACGTGCAGCCTGGGGGGCGCACCCGCGGCCCGGGTCGGATTCCGGGTGAGTCTTTCCATCGGATTCACGGCGCAAGTGTAGTGGCCCGGAGCGTTCCGCCAAGCGGTGGTACTATCGCGCTCGATGCACGCATGGATCGGGTTCGTGGGAGCGGCGTTGGTGGCCTCCCAGACGTTGCCTGCGCCGCGCGCAACGCTCGCGGAACGCTTCGATTCCGACGTGAGCGCGTTCCTGGCGCGCCATTGCAGCCTGTGCCACGGCGGGGATGCGCCGGAAGCGGGACTTGATTTCGCGCCGTTCGACTCGCTGGAAGCGCTCGAGCGACGTGAAGCCCGGTGGCGCCATGCGGTGCGCAGAGTCGAGCTCGACCAGATGCCGCCGCTGGGTCCCATGGCTCCAAGCGACGACGAGCGGGCGCGCTTTCTCGGTTTCGCGCGCGCCGCTGCCGTCCTGCGTTACGACCCGGCGTTGCCCCCGGACCCCGGCGCGAGTGGCTTGCGGCGGCTCGCGCGTCGCGAAGTCGCAAACAGCCTCTACGACCTTCTCGGACTGCGTGTCGATCTTGACGGGGTTCTGCCCGAAGACCAGGTCGCGTCCGGTTTCGACAACCTCGCGAGTGCGCAGTCCCTCGCGCCGCATGCCGTCGACCGGTGGCTGCATTTTGCCGTGGAGAGCGCGGCGTTCGCGGCGCCGCGGGCGGCGTTCGGGGCCAGCGCGCGCGTTGTCGAGCGGCGCGCTGGCGCAGTGTTGGAGGGCGGCAGCGGCGGCGGGCAGCTCTACAACAATGGCGAAGTCAAATGGACGCGCGCGTTCGAGCGCGGCGGCAGGTATCGACTGCGCGTGGCGCTTGCAGCGGACCAGGCGGGGCCCGATCTCGCGCGCGCCGCGCTGCGGCTCGACGCGACGTCATTATTGACCGCGGTCGAGGTGGCCGCCCGGCGCGGCGCCGCGCCCACACTCGCGGAGTGCGACCTCGTGCTTCCCAGCGGCGGCGAATACGCGCTTTGTGTGGGCTTCCTCAACGACTATTGGCGCCCCGACGATCCGGATCCGCGTGCGCGGGATCGCAACCTTGTCGTCGAATGGATCGAAATCGAGGGGCCCCTCGATCCACCGGAGCCGTCGGGCTTCGAGCGGATGCTGGAGCAGCGTTTCGGCGCGCTCGTGCACCCTACCCAACTGGAGGCCTGGGTGGCGCACGCGGGGCTCTTGCTGTGGCGGCGGCCGCTTGAGCGCGACGCTGTGGAGCGACTTTGCCAACTCGCGCCTGCAGAGGCCACGCTCGACGAACGGTTTGTCCACGCGCTTGTCGCGCTGATTGCGTCGCCGCGTTTCCTGTTTCGGATGGAGCCCAACCCCGAACAGCCACCCGCGGGCGGATGGCACGCCATCGACGGGTTTGCACTCGCCACGCGCCTCGCGTTTTTCCTTTGGAGTTCCGCTCCCGACGGGGCGCTGCTCGAGGCGGCGGGCCGCGGCGCGCTGGGCTTTCCCGAGGGACGCGCGGAAACGATCCAGCAAATGCTCGACGATCCGCGCGCGAGCGCGCTCGCGGACGATTTTGCGGTGCAGTGGCTCGCATTGCGCCGCCTTGAAGCCCGCGCGCTCGAATCGGATCCCGACGATGCGCGCCTGTTCACGGCGATGGTCGACGAGACACGCGCGTTCGTCGATGCGGTGGTGCGCGAAGGGCGGCCCATCGCGGAGCTGATCCGCGCGCCCTACACGTTTGTGAACGCGGAGCTCGCGCGCCACTACGGCATGCAGGGGGATTTCGATCCCCGCGGGGGCATGCGCCGCGTAATGCACGCGGACGGTGTGCGGCGTGGCCTTTTGGGTCACGCTTCGGTCTTGACCGCGACCAGCGAGCCGCAGCGCACCTCGCCCGTGCAACGCGGTGTGTTCGTGCTCGATGCGCTGCTCGGCGCCCCGCCAGCGCCGCCACCGCCCGAAATCCCCGCCCTCGACACCCGGCCCGCGATCGACGGATCGCTCGATCTCACCGACCGACTCGCGGTGCACCGCGCGGAGCCGCGCTGCGCCACGTGCCACGATTCGATCGATCCGCTCGGATTGGCGCTCGAGGGTTTCGGGCCGCGGGGGGAGTGGCGCGGACTCGGACTCGAGGGTGATGGAGCGGCCGGCGCCGCGAGCCTCGACACGCTCGTCGAGGACGTCCTTTCCGATGGCCGGTTCCTGCGCACCGTCCTTGAGCGCCTCTACGTGCACGCGCTCGGGCGCGCGCTCGGCCCCGCCGAACGGGGTGAGATCGCGCGCTGGATGGCGCGGCTCGATCCCGAGCGCGCCACTTTCCGCGACGCGATCCACGCGATCGCCGAATCGCCGGCGTTCCGTTTCACCCGGGCGCAGTCCGAATGAGCCCAGGCCCCCGAAAAGGGGGCGGCTTCGGGTCCGAGGCCGAAATCGCCCCCGTCGCGCGGCAGATTGACGTAAAATCCGAACCAAAGACTCGCCGCTTCGCCCCCGCCGGATCCCCGGTCCCGTTCCCATGTTCGTCCCTTTGCCGTATTCACGCACAGCGCCGCGGCTTGAGTCCCTGCGCCAAAAAGCCGCGTCGCCCTGGGCACGCGCGTTCTTGGGTGCGGTCGTTTTGGCTTCGACCGCAGCTGCAGCAGGACAGGCTCCCGCGAGCGTGCCGAGTGCGATGTTTGTGCCCGGGTCGTACGTGCCGCTGAGCGAGTTCACGGACACCGCGAACGAAGCTGTCGGCGAAGTCGACGTCCACGTGGATCCGCTCATCCTCGATTGGCTTGACACGAACGACAAAACCCTGCGCATCGCGGTGCAGTCGAGCGCTGGCGTCGCGTATCACAAACCCTCCCGGGTCAATCCGACGAGCGGCCGGGTCCTGTTCAAGACCGCGCTGGTCGGGAACTTCGTCGCGGTCGCCGATGGCCTCTCCAACGACCTGCCGATCGTCACGCACTGGGACCAGTCGAAAAACGGCGGGCGCGGCGGCCGCCAAAGCGGTGCACGCGACGGGATCATGCGCATCGTCGTGCAAAACCCGGCCGTCGGCTTTGCCTTGCTCGGGGCGTCGCGCATCTACAACTTCAACCCGGCATTCGCGGACCCCGCGGGGGTCGACCAGCCCTACTTTTTCCGCACGAACGACTACGCGCTGTTCTCCGACGGCACGGAATCACAGGGACTGCCCGGAGTCGCTCCGTCGGATGCGCTGGTGCCGGCGTACGAGCGCTACATCGCCGAGAATTGGTCCCTCGTCGCACCCTCCGACATGGCCGCCATCTGGCTGTCGGACTGGTTGCGCAGCGAGTGGGGCCTGCCGATTGCCCACAAGAACCAGCCCGTCGCGCTGGATGCGAGCCAATGGGGCCCCAAGAAGGCGCTTGCGGGTCTGCCGCTTCTGCAACTCGTGCACGGCCACGAGGTGCGCGGGGGCGACCGCTACCCGGACATCCCCGGGTCCGAAGACAGCTTGGCGACCTTCGTGTTGCCGCCGTTTTGGAAGATGGTGCCGGGCGATCGGTATCCGATCCTCTTCAACGGTTATTACGACCTGAACGCGTCGACGTTCCTCGCGCTGGGTCCGGTGTTCCTCGACCGCATAGCAGCGGAGTTCGTCGAGCGAGACAGGCAGGCGATCGGCGTGCTGTGGAACGGTGGCGGAGCCCGCGTCGCACACACGTTCCAGCGCTCCGCCTACGACAACGGCGCGCAGCTCCTTTGGGAGGCTGCCAGCATGCTTTCGGGCGATCGGCATCGGGTGGTTGCGGCGGGAACCTCGCGCGGCGGCAACACCGCGCTGTTGCTTGCGGCGAATCCTTACTACCCCGCCCTTCCGACACCGCAGTGGCCGGGTGGGCACCCGTTTGCCTACACGGTTCGTTTCGCTCTCGCTGACGTGCCGCACCTGCGCCTGGGCGACAACATTCAGCGTTTCTCGAATCCGACCTACGCGTTCGTCCAGAACCAGTTGCGCGAGTCGACGGGATACCAGCGCGCGTGGGAGCCCCTGTGGGTCCAACCGACAACCGGCGAGTCCGCTGCGGCGCTCGCGCAGCGCACGCTTTTTGGAACGAGCGACACGGCGGCGATCGACGCGGCCCTCGTGCCCGATTCCGCCCCGATGGTCGCGCAGCTCGTCGAGCGTGGCACGGGCGTGGTGCTGCGCGCTGGCACCCACGATTTTTCGCGGCCGTTTTTCCACGCGTCCGCCTACGTGGACACCCTGCGCGCGGCGGGTGTCCCCGTGGAGTTCGAGATCCACCATCGGTTCGGGCACCAGCTCGAAAACACCATCGTCCCGACCCTCGGGACTCTGGTCGACAAGCTGTTCGCAAAGGACTATTCGATCGCGGATACGACCGAACATCGGCGTCCGAGTCTGACGGATCCTGCCATCGCAGAGCCGTTCACGCCCGGGCTGATGCCCCCCATCCTGGAAGCGCCGCTCGAAGCCGGATGGGCGCAGCCGGTGACGTTCACCGTGCACGGACCTGTCGGGGCCCACTACCAGGTGCGCATCTGCCCCGCGGATCCCGTGACCCTCGCTTGCCTCCTGCCGCAATCGTTGCCGTTCCTGTTCGGCATCCTTACTCCGGAGAGGGCCGGAGCGTCGCAGGGTGTCGCCGTGCACGAGATTGATTTTGCGACGATGGGTCTGCCGGTTCCGGTGGTTCCCCAGACCTGGCGGGCGGAGCTCAGCTACAGCCTCGACGCGGGGCAGACCTTCGGGCCACCGTTGGCCGCGCTCGCAAGCAGCCTGTTCGGCGGCGACCCCCTGTTGCCCACGATGGCCGTTTTCACCCTGCATCCCCTGCCGGTCCTGGGCGCGCACATCGGGACCCGCACCGGTGGTTTGGGGGCCGACGGCGACTTCTGAATCCGGCCCACGGCCCACGGCCCACGGCGTGCGCGCGAGCGTGGCTCCGATTGGTCCACCGCGGAGCGGGGCGGTATCCTCGCCGGTGATGGGGCGAGCGAAGATCGGTCGGCGCAGCACGCGGGTCGCGGTGCTCGACCGGCGTGCGCTCCTGCGCGGCGCCGGGGCGTGCTTGGCATTGCCCTGGCTCGACGGGATGGCGGGCGCCGCTTCGATTTCAAAAGCGCCGCGGCGGCTCGTGTACGTCTACGTGCCCAACGGCGTGCAGCGTCCCCTGTGGCGGCCGGCCTTCGACGGTGCGTTTGGCGCAGACACCCCGTGGCCGGCGACGCTCGAGCCCCTGCGGCCCTTCGCGGGCCGATTCAGCGTGCTTTCGGGCCTCGACCAAGCGACCGCCAACGCCAACGGCGACGGTCCGGGTGACCACGCGCGGGCGGCGGCCTCGTTCCTGACGGGCGTTCAAGCGCGCAAGAGCGACGGCGCCGCGCACCTTGCACCGAGTGCGGACCTGATCGCCGCCCATGCGATCGGCGCGGACACGCTGGTCCCTAACCTCGCGCTCGGGTGTGAGGGCGCACGCCAATCGGGCCAATGCGATTCGGGTTACGCGTGTGCCTACCAAAGCCACATTTCATGGCGCTCGGCGACGGTTCCGGAGTTCAAGGAAACTTCGCCCGCGCGGCTCTTCGATCGGCTTTTCCGCGGTGGCGATGGGGTGGCGGGTGAGTGGGAGCGCTCCCGCCGGCGCAGTGTGCTCGACCACGTCGGAGCGGACCTCGGCCGACTGCGCGGGGAACTCGGCACACGGGATCGGGCGAAGCTCGACGAGTACGCGGACGGACTGCGGGACCTGGAACGGCGCCTTGAGCGTGTGTCCGCCGTCCATTCCGCCGCGCCCGAGACCGCGCGGCCGCCGGACTTGCCGGCCGACCTCGGCGAGCGCACCGAGCTGTTCGCGGACCTCATCGCCCGGGCCTTTGAGGTCGATGCCACCCGGATCGTGTCGTTCCTGCTCACGAACGAAGGCTCGAACCGCGTTTACCACGAGCTGGGCCTCGACGAGGGCCACCACGGACTGTCACACCACCAAATGGACCCGCACAAGTGCGCGGCGTTGGCGCAGATCGACCGATTCCACGTGCAGCTCTTCAGCACGTTGTTGAGCCGGCTGGCCGCGGTCCGCGAAGCCGAGGGTGACCTGCTCGGATCGTCGCTGGTGCTGTATGGCTCGGGCATTGGTGACGGTGATCGCCACGACCACGTCGATTTGCCCGTGCTGCTCGCGGGTGGCGAGCGCGCGGGGCTGCGCCCTGGCCGTCACGTGGTGCATCCCGCGGGCACGCCGATGAACGACTTGCACCTTGCCCTACTCGAGCGTGTGGGTGTTTGGCCGCGGGAGCTCGGCGACGGACGTGCCCCTTTGGAAACTCTTTGAGCGGACTGCGCATCATCGCGGGGGAATTTGGCGGTCGGCGGCTCAAGTCGCCGCCGGGTGAGGGCACACGCCCCATGCTCGACCGCGTGCGCGAGGCGGTTTTTGCGACCTTGGGTGAACGGGTGGAAGGAACGGACGTGCTCGACCTGTTCGCGGGCACTGGCAGCTTGGGCCTGGAAGCGCTGAGCCGCGGCGCGCGGCGCGTGCGGTTCTTCGAGCGCGACCGGGCGATGGCGCGAGTGCTCGCGGAAAACGTCGCCGCCCTGGACGTTGCGGACCGGGCCGAGATGCACGTGGGGGACGCTCTTGTCACCTCGCGCTGGGGCGCAGGCCCCCAAGACCTGTTGCTGCTCGATCCACCCTATCCGCTCGTGCGCGAAGGGCCGGGCCGGCGCCGCATCCTCTCAGCCATGGCCGCGTGGTTCGGCGGCTGGGCGGGTCCGGGGGCGGTCTGTGTGCTGCACGTGCCGCGTTATGCGCTCGCCGAGCGCGAGTTCCCGCCCGGTTGCACGGCGGATGAACGCGTTTATGGCACGAACGCCATCTGGTACGTCGAGGTCGCGACCGATGAGGGAAGAGCCGAACCGGCTCCGGCGGAAAACTCCACCCCATGATCGCGCACGACGACGGCCTGCTCGTCCTTTTGCCCATGCTGACCGCGAAGCGGTTGCGGGATGGGCGCGTGCGGCTCACGGCCAAGTTCTTGGACGGTGTGCTCGCGTACGCGCAGCACTGGCACGGACCGATCCGCGTGTTGCTCGAAACGCGGGAGGCCGAAGATCAAAACCTCGACGACGTCGACGTCGCGCCCGCGGAGCTTCCCTTCGCCCTGGAGCTGGTCGACTTTGCGAAAGCGGGACTGCGCGAGCGGCTGAGCGGCGCGGCGCTGGTGTTTGGATCGGCATCACACCGCCAGGTGCACCTTGCGGCGCTGTGCCGGGATCTCGGCATCCCGTGTGTCATTGGCACGGAGTACACACTGCGCACGCGCTTGCAGATCCTCGGCGCAGGTGGGCGACCGGACATGCGGCGCCTGCGCAGCGCCCTGTGGACGATCGCCGAGGAAGTGCGCGAGCGACGCATGATCCGTGCGGCCACTGCGGTGCAGTGCAACGGCACGCCAACCTACGATTTGTACCGCCGCATCCAGCCCCGCGCACACCTGTATTTCGACACACGCACGCGCGCCGTCGACGTCGTCGAGCCCGCGGCACTCGAGCGGCGGCTTGCTACGTTGCTGTCAGGCGCACCGCTGCGGCTCGTTTATTCCGGCAGGCTCGACAGGATCAAGGGCACGCAGTACCTCGCGCCGTTCGCGGCACAGTTGCGCGCACGGGGTGTGCCGTTCCAGCTCGACATCTGCGGCGGCGGTCCGCTCGAAGCTGCGATGGCGTCGGACATCCGGCGTTTGGACCTGGGTGCACAGGTTCGGCTGCGGGGTGTCCTCGATTTCCAGAACCAGTTGCTGCCGTTCGTGCGCGCATCCGCGGACCTTTTCATCTGCCCCCATGTGCAGGGTGATCCCTCGTGCACGTACCTCGAAACGCTCGCCTGCGGCGTCCCCATCGCCGGTTTTGCGAACGAGGCGTTTGTGGGGCTTTCCAAGCGTGTGGAGAGCTGTTGGAGCGTGCCGATCCGCGCTGTGGCCGAGTTGGCCGACAAGGTCGCCCAACTGGATCGCGATCGGAATCGGATCGCTGCGGCGTCGCGCGGTGCGCGGGAGTTCGCGCAGCTGCACACTTTCGAGGCGACGTTCGAGCGCCGCGTGGCGCACCTGCGCAGTTGTGCTCGCCCCGCGGCGTTGCAGCCTCAGGTCGCGGGCGGGTCTGGGTCGTCCCAGTAGTCGACGCGGTTCGCCGGTCGTCCGCTAACCTGGCGCCAGAAAACGCGGCCGTGAGCAAGAGTGAACGCAAGGTGCCCCCCGGGCTCGGCGGCAAACGCCTCGACGAAGTTCTCGTGCGCCTGTTCGACACGGGAACGCGCGAGCGCTCCGCCGCGCTCGTCCGGCAGGGGCGTGTCGCCCTCGACGGCAAGCGTGTGTGGCGCGAAGACACGCGCGTTCCGTCCGGCGCGCGGCTTGCTCTGGCGGGCGCCGCCAAGCCAGCCGCTGTCTCCGCTGCGGTCGCGTCGACACCCGCGGTCGAGTGGGTGCACGTCGACGAGAGCCTCGTGGTGCTCGACAAACCCGCCGGTCTGCTCGTCCAGCCCACGGCCAAGCACCCGCGCGGCACCGTGGCCAACCTCTTGCTGGAGCGTTTCGGACCGATCGCCGACGCGCCTAAGGGCGAACGCGCCGGCCTCGTGCACCGTCTGGACCGCGAAACGAGCGGACTGCTCGCCGCGGCGCGCACCCGCGCGGCCCAGGAGCAGCTCGTGCTGGAGTTCCGCGAACGGCGCGTCGAAAAGCGCTACCTCGCGCTCGTGCACGGGGCACCAAGCACCGGCGCGTTCGAAATCGACCTCAACCTCGCTCCGAGCGCCGACCAAAGCGACGTCCAGCATGTCGACGCACGTGGCCAGCCCGCCCTTACGGCGTTCCGGGTGCTCGAGCGTTTTCCGCGCGCGGGCGGCGACGGACGGGCGCTGCTCGAGTGCCGACCCCATACCGGCCGACGCCACCAGATCCGCGTGCATCTGCTCGCGGCGGGTCATCCGATCGTCGGTGACAAGATTTACCGCCCGGCGAGCCGCGGTGCACCCGCGCGGGAAATCGGCCGCCACGCCCTCCACGCGGCCGGGCTGGTGCTGCGACACCCCGTCGGGGGGCGCCCCATGACATTCGAGTCGGCGTTACCTGCGGACCTGCGGACGCTGCTCGAGCGTTGGCGCGAGGGTGAATGACCCTTGAAGGTGCGTCCATCGGATAACCTCTTCGCCGCCGTGATCTCCTTCACCGACGTCGTCAAGAACTACGGACGCCAGGCGCTTTTGCTCGACGCGTCCTTTCAGCTCAACCCCGGCGAGAAAGTGGGCCTGGTGGGGCCCAACGGATCGGGCAAAAGCACCGTCTTCAGACTGCTGGTCGGGGAAGAGCGCCCCGACGCGGGCGAGATCAGCGTCCCCAAACGCCTGTCGATCGGCTATTTCCGCCAGGACGCGAGCGAAGTGGGTGGCCGTACCGTGCTCGACGAAGCGATCTTCGGCAGTGGACGTCTCGGCGCGTTGCACGGGGAGTTGGTGGAGCTTGAAGCCGCCCTTGCGGATCCCGATCAAGCAGACCGCATGGACACGATCCTCGAGCGCTTTGGCGAAGTGCAGGGCGATTACGCGCAGATGGGCGGGTATGAGCTCGAGGCGCGCGCGCGCGAAGTGCTGCACGGCCTGGGATTCCGCGACGATCAAATCGATGCCGACGTCGGCGCGCTTTCCGGTGGCTGGCGCATGCGTGTATCGATGGCGAAGGTGCTGATCGGCAAGCCCGACGTGCTGCTCCTTGACGAACCCACGAACCACCTCGACCTCGATTCGATCGTGTGGCTCGAGCAGTTCATCGCCAGCACCCAGGCCGTCGTGTTGATGACGTGCCACGACCGCGACTTCATGAATCGCGTAGTTTCGCGCATCCTCGCGATCGACGGCGGTGAGATGACGTCGTACACCGGCGATTACGACTTCTACGAGCGCGAACAGGAGCTGCGCACGAAGCGCGACGAAGCCGCGTACACCCGCCAGCAAAAGATGCTGGAGAAAGAAGAACGCTTCATCGCGCGCTTCGAGAAGCACGCCGCCAAAGCGGCCCAAGTGCAGTCGCGCATCAAAAAGCTCGACAAGATCGACAAGCTGGAACCTCCGAAGCGTCGTGTGCTCGTGCCGTTCGAGTTCCGCGAACCGCCGCGCTCGGGCAACGACGTCGCCGCGCTCGCGGGTGTGACGAAGCGCTACGGCGCCCACGCGATCTACGAACGCTTCGACTTCGCGATCCAGCGCGGCGAACGGTGGTGTGTCATGGGCATCAACGGCGCGGGCAAGACGACGCTCCTCAAGCTGATCGCCGGGGTGATCCAACCCGACGCGGGTGTGGTCAAGCTCGGCGCCAGCCTCAAGATGGGTTACTTCGCACAGTCCGCGCTCGAAGTTCTGGATCCCAGACGCACCGTGTGGCAACAGATCGACGGCGAGTTCCCCGGCGCGACGATTCCGTCCAAACGCTCGTTGCTCGGCGCGTTCGACTTCCCCGGCGACGAAATCGACAAGCCGATCGCTGTTCTTTCGGGGGGTGAGCGTTCACGGCTCGTATTGGCGCAGATGCTGTTCGATCCGCCGAACTTCCTGGTGCTCGACGAGCCCACGAACCACCTGGACCTCGTCACGAAGGAGATGCTGGTCGCGACGCTGCGAGATTTCGGCGGTACGATGATTTTTGTATCCCACGACCGCGTGTTTCTGCGCGGGCTTTCGACCCACGTGCTGGACCTCTCCGCCGAATGCGGCCCACGCGTCTTCCACGGTTCGTACGTCAAGTGGGTCGAGCACACGGGGCGCGAAGCACCCGGCGTCCACGCGTGACCTTCGCGCCCACTCGCGCGCAGAACGTCCCTAGCCCGGGCCGGCGGAGCGGCGCGGAAGCGAGCGGGCGCACGTGCGGGAAGGGCGCCCGCCCCCCGGCCGCCGGAGCTTGAGCCCCCGCGGCTGGACGCCGATTCAGAGGCTGGCCATGCTGCACCCGGTTCTCACCCTCGCGCTGATCCTCGCGGCCGCAGTTCCCGCCGCCCCTGCCGTCCACGAAGCCGCCCCCGCGGCGTCCATCGCGATCGGAGCCCGCCTGCGGTCCGTCGCCCTGGAGGACTTGCGTGCCCGCCCCCTGCACCACCTGGGGGAGCATGTCGAGTTCGCGTTCCAAGTTGCGCCCGCCGGGCCCGCGCCGGACCCCCTTTGGACCCGTTTTTCGCCCGTCCGTTGGCGCCACGTCCGCGGCTGGGGCGACCGGCAGTTCCCCTGGGTGCGCGCGCACTTCGACGACCCGGCTCCCTTCGTTTTTGCCCGTCGCGGGTCGCCGGCCGAAGTGGTCCTCGGTGGCGCCCGGCCCCACGAGCGTTACCTCGTGCGCGCGACGGTGCGCGAGGTGGCCCTGGGTGAGCCCTGGATCGAAATCCACAGCGCGCTGCGTGTCGAGCCCTCCCTGGCCGAGGGCACGGTGCTGCACGCGACCAAGGCGGTGGAGCTGGCGGAGGTCGGCAAGCTCGACCTCGCGATCCACCAGGTCAATCGCGCCCTCGCGGCCCCCATGCCCGACGGGGCGCGGACGGAGCTAGAGCGCTTGTCGGCGCTCTGGACCGCCCGGCGCGACGCCGCCAAGCGCCGGCGCTGAACTTCGGTTTTCGCGGGCGCCGCTAACCGCGGCGCGCCCCCGAGTTGGGAACTCCCATTCGGGCCGCTGTTGCAACCGGGAGCCCGTCGGGCGAGTCTGGTGGAGGCCGCTGCCATGCTCGTCGAACTCGCAATCCGTGACCTGGCGCTGATCGAGAGCCTCGAGCTGTCCTTCGGCGCGGGGTTGAACGCGATCACGGGGGAAACCGGCGCGGGCAAAAGCCTCCTCGTTGGCGCGCTCGAACTATTGATCGGCGAACGGCCGCGGGGCTCGTCCTGGATCCGCGAGGGAGCGATCCGCGCGCGGGTCGAGGGCCGTTTTTTGCTGCAGTCCGGGCCCGGTGCGGATCGGGTTCAGGCGTTCCTCGACCACGAGCTGCCCGAGTTGGGCGAGGACTGGAAGGAACAAAGCGGCGGCCACGACGAACGCGAGCTGATCCTCGGGCGCGTGCTGGAGCGCAGCGGTCGGACACGCGCGCACGTGAACCAGTCCGCGGTCACGCAAAAGGCGCTGCGTGCGCTCGCTGCGCTGCTGTTCGAAATCCACGGTCAGAACGACCACCAGCTTCTTTTGGAGCCCCCGCACCAACTCGAACTGCTGGACGCGTTTGGCAAGGTCGGCGGACTGGTGCAGCGTTACCGTCAGCGCAAGTCGGAGTACGACGAAGTTTCCGAACGGCTGGGCCGATTGGAGCGCGAGCGCCAGCAGCGTCGCGACCGGCTCGATCTCGTGCGGTACCAGGCGAGCGAACTGGCGGAGGCCGACCTCCAACCTGGCGAGCGCGCGCGGCTCGTGGGCGAGCGCGAACTGTTGCGGCACGGGGAAGCGCTGCGCAAGGACCTCGGCGCGTGGCTCGATGCGCTGTGCGACGGCGACGACACGGCGCTCGATCGGTTGCGGACGGTGGAGCGTGGCGCCGAAGCGTGGCGGAGGCGCTTGCCCGCGCTCGCGGGGCCCCTCGAAGAACTGCTGGCGGCGAAACTGCACCTTGAGGAAGCGAGCGCGCGACTATCGTCACTCGCGGACGGGGTTGACGTCGATCCGACGCGCCTCGAGCGCATCGAAGATCGCCTCGCCGAACTGGAACGGCTCGAGCGCAAATACGGCGCGGACGAAGCAGGTTTGGTGCGGCTGTGCCAAGCGCTCGAAACCGAAGCGGCCGAGATCGAAGAGGCCGAGCAGGGCCTTGGCGATCTGGTCGCGCGGCGCGACGGCGCGTTGACGGCCCTCGCGCAAACGGCTGCGGAACTCTCCGCGGCGCGCCGCGCACAGGTAGGCCCGTTGTCGGCCGCGCTGCACCGCATCCTGTCGGAGCTGGGCCTCGAGAAGGCGCGTTTTGATATCGCGTTGACACCGCGCGCCGCGACGGGTGGCGACCAGGGCCGGCGTTTTGGCGAGCGCGGTGAAGACAACATCGAGTTTCTGCTTGCCGCCAACCCGGGCGAACCCATGCAGCCCCTGCGCCAGGTTGCATCGGGGGGGGAGGCGGCGCGGGTGATGCTGGCGCTGCGCACCGCGCTTTCGGGAACCGCGTCGGGTGAGCCCGGGCGTTCGACCGGGCGCACGTTGGTGTTCGACGAAGTGGATGCGGGCATTGGCGGGCGGCTTGGCCCCGCGATCGGCAAACACCTGCGCTCGCTCGGAGAACACCACCAGGTGCTGTGCGTGACGCACCTGCCCGCGATCGCCGCGGTTGCGCACCGCCATTTGAAGGTGGCGAAAAAGGTGTCCAAGGGCCGTACCCGCACCGAAATCGCGGAACTCGACGGGGAAGCGCGGGAACGCGAGATCGCCGACATGATTGCCGGCGGCGCCGATCAGGCGACGGCCCGCGCCGAAGCCCGCCGACTGCTCGAAGGCCGCGTCGGATAGGGCGCGGCTCTCCCGTGCAGCTCGTGTTTGCACTCGCGCGCTACTTCCCGTTTGGCGGGCTCGAGCGCGACATGCTGTGCATCGCGCGTGTGGCGCTGGAGCGCGGCCACGGCGTCGAAGTGTTGACGGGGCAGTGGGACGGGCCGCGATGCGCCGACGTGCCGGTGGAAGAGCTCGGCTTGTCCGGAATCACGAACCACGGGCGCGTGTGGGACTTCGCGCGTCGCTTCCAACGTGCGATGGAAAGCCGACCGGATCGCGTGGCGGTCGGATTCAGCAAAATTCCCGGTCTGCACGCCTACTATGCCGCCGATCCGTGTTTTGTGGACCGCGCGCACCGCACGCGCCCGGCGCTCTACCGCGCGACCTTGCGCTACCGCTCCTACGCGCGCCTCGAACAGGCGGTGTTCAGTCACGCAGCGGACACACAGATTCTGCTTATCGCTCCGGCCGAACGGGCGCGCTTCCAATCGGCCCACGGCACGCCGCCCGAGCGCTTCTGCGCGGTCCCACCGGGTATCGATCGCGGCCGGATTCGGCCCTGCGACGCCGAAGCGGTCCGGGCCGTGGTCCGTCGCGCCTTGGACGCCGGGGCTAGCGAGCCTGTGCTGCTGTGTGTGGGTTCGGGATTTCGCACGAAGGGGCTCGACCGCTCGATCCGCGCGTTTGCGGCGTTGGCGCGCGAGCAGCCTGCATTGTTGTGGGTCGTGGGTGTCGGCGACGATGCGAGCTATCGGCGGCTCGCGCGCGAGTTGGGTGTGGGGGAGCGAGTGCGTTTCCTCGGCGGTCGCGACGACGTGGCACGGCTCCTGTGGTCCGCCGACGTGTTGTTGCACCCTGCACGCGCAGAAAATACGGGTACCGTGCTGCTCGAGGCGCTCGTCGCTGGTTTGCCGGTGGTCGCGAGCTCGGTTTGTGGATACGCCCCATACATCGCGGCCGCCGGGATGGGATCCGTCGTGGAAGAGCCGGATGACACCGCGGAACTCCTGCGCGCCCTGCGCGCGGTGCTGGCCACGGATCCGGCGCTCTGGCGCGCGCGCGGCGCAGCGTTCGCGGCGCACGCGGACGTGTTTCGCGGCGCAGGTCGCGTGGTGGACGCGCTCGAGACACGCTGGGGGAGCTCGTGAGCGCGGACCATCCCGCTCTTGAGCTGCGGTCCGACCTCGCAGCCGCGTGGGCCGGGCGCGATCCCTTCGAGGCCGCACTTGGCCAAACCGGAACCGTCTACCGCGACCAGGATCAGCGTCGAACGTTGCGATTCGAAGCGGCGGGGCGCGCCTATTTCCTGAAGGTCCACCGCGGTGTCGGGTGGTGCGAGATCGCCAAAAACCTCGTGCGCGGACGTGTGCCGATCCTTGGGGCGGCAACGGAACTGCGCGCCGTGCGCACGCTCGAGCGGCTTGGTATCGCGACGCTGACCGTCGCGGGTTTTGGTTCGAAGGGCGCGAACCCGGCGCGGCGAGTGTCGTTCCTCGTGACGGACGCACTCGATGGTTGCCCGAGCCTCGAAGATGTGGCGCGCGACTGGCACGTTTGTCGACCGGCGCCCAAAGATCGCCACGCGCTGATCAAAGCGGTGGCGGCGATCGTCGCCGCGCTGCATGCGGGAGGTGTGCAGCACCGCGACCTCTACTTGTGCCACTTTCTTCTGCGTGCGGCAGCGGACAAACCTCGACTCGTTGTCATCGATTTGCACCGCGCGCGCTGTTATCGATCGCTCCCCCAAAGCGCGCGCGCGAAGGATCTGGGTGCGCTGTGGTCCTCCGCGCTCGATCGCGGGCTGGGACGTGTGGATCTGCTGCGCTTTTTTGCATGTTATGTGGGAGCGCGCGGCGCGGCACTGCGCGTGGCCATCGCGCGGGAAGCGGGGATGTTGGCAGCGGCGCGGTGCCGCGCCCGTCGCATTCACAAGCGCGAGCGCGCTCGATCGGGAGTCCGAACGCTGTGAATCCGGAGCGGCTGTTTCACTGGATCGAAGGTGGCCATGAACCCGAGTGGCCGGCGGCGCTCGAAGGTGTCGAGGATCGCGAACTGCGTTTGTTCCAGGTGCTGCGACTGCTTCCGAAGAAACGTGCGGTGCTGCGGGCGGAAGACTATCGCAAGCCGGTGGTCCTCAAGTGCTACGCGAAAAGCGGCTCGCGCCAGGCAGAGCGCGAGCGGCGGGGCGGCCTGTTTCTACGCGCGGCCGGATTGCGAACGCCGCGGGTGCTTGTCGAGCAGAGTTTTGGCCCGAACTCGGTGCGACTTTTTGAATGGGTCGAGGGTGGCACGCCCATCCACGACCTGGGCGCGTCGACTGCGAGCTTGGACACGATTGGCACCGTGCTGGATGCACTCGAGTGTGGTTACCGCGCGGGGCTCTTCCAATCCGACCTGCACCCCTCCAATCTCTTGATCGCACGCGGCGAGGTGTGGTGGCTCGATGCGGAAGGGGTGCGCGGTTTGCACCGACGGACGCTCAGCGCCAGGGTTGTGCGGCAGAACCTGGCGTGTTTTGTTGCGCAGTTTCCGCGTGAACGCGAGCCCCTGCTCGTCGATCGACTTGGTCGCCATCGGGTCGCGGCACTAGGCGGTGCGCCCGGCGGCGACGGAACTCGCAGCGGTGGCGCATGGGATCGATGGTTCAAACAGTTCGAGCGCGAAGTCGCAGCGTGGCGTCAACGACGTTTGCGCGCGTGGCTCAAGAAGGTCCAGCGCGCGAGCACCGCTGTTCACGTCGAGCTTCGCCGGGGCGCGCGGGGTTTGTGCATGCGTGAAAGCCTCGTGGCTCGCGAAGCCCGCGCGTTCCTCCAACATCCCGAGAAGGTGTTCGAGCGCGCCGAGCGCTTCGACGATGGGTCAACCCGGCGCCGGATGTGCTGGGGCGATCGTGAGGTCGAGATCGAGCGCTTTGAAGAAAAGCCCGTGTGCGCGCTGATTGGGCGGCCATCGAAAGGGCGCGTTGCCTGGATCGCAGGGCACCGCGCGGTGTTTGTCGGCGCCGCGACGGGCGCCGCGGCACAGCCCGAACCCGTGGCGCTCGTAGAGTTGCGGAGCGCGCCCTGGTCCGAGCGCTCCTACTACGTGAGCGCTGCGCCGCGCACGATCGGTTAACCCGGGCTATTTAGTGCGACACGAAGATGAATGATACCCAGTAGATGAAGTTCTGGCCGTGGAATGAGTGGTTCACCACGGTAGCTGCTCGGGCAGTCCGTCAAGGCAACGACCCTGACACCCACCGTGGCCACCGGGAGCCTGAGGCCACCGCGCCCATCCTCGACTCCACCCAACTTTCCGACGAGGCGGCCCAACCGGCGGCTTTTTGCCGCCATTCGTCGCTTGGCGACACTTTGCGACCATGGGCGTCCGCGATGACCTGTTCACGGTCGCCGGTGGATCCCGCGGCCGCAACGCGTCACCAGACGACGACTCGGGCTCGTCTGCTAGCCCGGGTTAATAACCCAGCGCGTCGAGCATCCGGCGGACCTCAGGATCGGTGTCACCGCTCGGCGCGCTCGTGCGCGTCGCAAGCGCCCCCCGTGCGTTCGCGAGCTCCGCCGCTGCCGCGGCCACACGCGCGGTTTCCGCGCCGTTCGCGAGGTTGCGCGCTTCCGCGGGATCGCGATCCAGGTCGTAGAACTCCGGCGCGACGTCGTCGGACTCCATGTACTTGTAATCCGGCGCGACCAAACCCCGCAGCAATCCGCGCGCGCCGCCTGACTGACCGTCCAAATGTTCGAGGATGCGCTGGAGGGGGCGCGCAATCTCGAGGTCGAAGGACGAGAGGTGCGCGCGCTCCAGCAGGGCCCGCGCCGCGGGATCGGGGCGTGGATCGAGCGCGCGCGCTGGCAGGGTCGTTCGCCCGCCGCGCGAAGGGATGTTGGCCCATTCCCGCAGCGCCTCCGCGAGCTCCGTTGCGCTGGTCAGCGCGGCGACGCGTGTACCCGCGGGCAATCGACGCGCCGGAGCTCCACGTCCGCGCACGACGAGCGGCACGTGGACTTGCTCTTCGTAGAGGTAGAAGTGGTGGCCCTGGTACGCGTGTTCGCCGAGGCCCTCGCCGTGGTCCGACGTCAAGATCACGACGGAGTCGCGGTCGCGCGCATCAAAGGCGGCGACGAGGCGGCCAATGTGCACGTCGGTGTAGCTGACTTCGGCTTCGTAACCCGCAAGGAGTGGCACCAACTGGTCGACGTCGAACAGGCGCGAGGGCTCCGCGCGCGTGCGGAAAAACCCTTCGGCGCCCGCCGCCGATAGGGGCGCGGGCTCCGGCGGTGAGTACGGTTCGTGGGGGTCAAACACGTGAACCCACAGGAACACTGGCGCCGAGCCGGCACCCGCGAGCCATGCGCTCGCCACATCGACGACGCGCGAGGCGTCGCGCTCGAAAACTTCCCTAGCGCCGGTGTCCCGCGGGTCGCGGGGCCGCCCGGAACGCATGTCGTCGTCGAAAAAATCGAAACCCCGGTCGTAGCCGAAACGTTTGCCGACGACGAGCGCGCCGACGACCGCTCCGGTGCTCCAACCACCCGCCGAAAACTCGTCCGCCAACCACGGGATGTCCGCGGGCACGGCGGTGCCGTTTTTGACGAGCCCGTGCTCGCTGGGCATCAGGCCGCTGAAAATGGAGGCGTGGGAGGGGCCCGTTTGACTCGAGGTTGAGTAGTGGCGCTCAAACAACAGCCCTTGCGACGCCAGGCAGTCCATGTTGGGCGACGTGGGCCGCGGGTACCCCATCGACCCGAGATAGTCCGCACGCAGGGTGTCGACGGTAATGAGGAGCACGTCGGGCCGCGGATCGCCGCCACAGCCCGCGGCAAAGAGGGCGAGCGCGCCGAGCAGGGCGGCGGGGATTGCCGTGGGGCGTCGCATGGTTCGGGGCCGATCCTATCCCACGGCTCCCCCCGTCCCGCCCGTCGCCGATAGACTCTTCGGCCCGCTATCTCGATATCGTCGCCACGGTGCCTTTGCCACGGTGTCTTTGCCACGGTGCCTTTGCCACGGTCCCTTTGCCACGGTGTCGGCGACTGTGGCCGCCCGCCGGCGTCGCCGCCTCGCACCCGCGCGCCCCGGCGCTCCGGCGCTCCCATGAACCGCCTCGTCCACCCCCTGCGCTTCCAACGCCTGTTCCTGGAGAAGATCTGGGGTGGGCGCGCGCTGGAGCGGTGTCCAGGTTTTGCCCTCCCGGCGAACGTCCCCGTCGGTGAGACGTGGGAGATCGTCGATCGAGCCGACCAGCAATCCCAAGTGAGTTCGGGGCCGCACGCGGGCCGCGCGCTTGCGGAGCTGATCCGCGAGCACCGGGACGACCTCCTCGGCAAAGCTCCGACCACGCCCCAGGGCCGCTTCCCGTTGCTCGTCAAGTACATCGATGCCGACGAGGCGCTCAGCGTCCAGGTGCATCCCGACGACGCGGGAGCGCGCCTGCTCGGCGGTGGTGCCGAGGGCAAAACCGAGGCCTGGTACTTCCTTGAGGCGCGCTCCGGGGGTGGTGTTTGGTCGGGTCTCCGTCCGGACGTCACCCGTGCGGTGCTCGAGCGCCACCTCGGCACGGGCGAACTGGTGGGCTTGCTCGAACACCATTCGGTGGTGGCGGGGACGAGCCTGACCGTGCCCGGCGGCACTGTGCATGCGATCGGCGCGGGGGTCACGCTGCTTGAGGTTCAGCAGAACTCGGACACGACCTACAGGCTGTACGATTGGGACCGCCCCGGTTTGGACGGGCGTCCGCGGGAGATGCATCTTGAGCGCGGTTTGGCGGCGGCCCACGTCGGCGCCGTGCCCCTGCCGCCCGTCGCACCCGACTGGCAGCCGTTCGCCAAGCACGCCCGGCGGGCGCCGATGGCGCGCTCGCGGCACTTCGGCATGAACCGCATCGAACTCACCGGCCCGACGCGCCTCTCCACCGGCGACCAGTTCCAGATCTACGCCGCCGTCCAAGGCGCGGGACGCCTCACCGTCAAGGACGCGGGCGCACATCTTGACCTCGCGTGCGGGGACGTGGTCCTTGTGCCCGCCGCGGCGGGATACCACGTTTTCGAACCCGCGGAATCCATTCTCGGCCTTGTGCAGTTCATGCACAAAGCCTGACCTATTCGTTCCACCCCAAGCCCCACGGGGGCCCCCATGGCATCCCATCGCCCTGCTCGTGAGAGCCGGCGTGACGACGCGCCCGACGAAGAGTCGCCGCGCGTAGTGCGTCTCAACAAGTACCTCGCCAGCCACGGTGTCGCGTCGCGTCGCCGGTGCGACGAGTTGATCGCCGCAGGCGCCGTGATGGTCGACGACGTGATCGTCACCGACATGGGCCTGCGGGTCGACCCCGACGAGCACAAGATCGAGGTCGACGGTGTGATCCTAAAGCGCCAGGACATCCGCCATCGTTACTACCTGCTCAACAAACCCTCGGGTGTCGTCTGCACCAACGACGAGCGCGAGATGCGACCGCGCGCGATCGACTTGATCGCGGATCGCAAGAAGGGCCGCATCTATACGGTCGGACGCCTCGACGAAGAAACCGTCGGCATCGTCCTTTTGACGAACGATGGCGAGTTTGCGAACCGCGTCATGCACCCGCGCTACGGGTTGCCCAAGACGTACCTCGTGAAGCTCGCGGGGCGCATCTCCGACGATTCGCTCAAACGTGTGCGCGAAGGTGTGCGCCTCTCGGACGGTGTCACGGGCGGTGCCCGCGTGCTGATCCAGTCGCGCACCGCGAACACGTCGAAACTGCTCGTCACCCTCAACGAGGGCAAAAACCGCGAAGTCCGCCGGGTTTTTGCGCACGTCGGTCACAAGGTCGTCGACCTCAAGCGCGTCCGCATCGGCAGCTTGAGCGACCGCGGCCTCAAACCCGGCTCGTGGCGGCCGCTGACACGCGCGGAAGTGGCGCAGATCCTCGAGGAATGCGATCCGGAGCGCCGGGCCGAGTTGGAAAGCGCCGTTCAGGAGCAAACGGGGCGTCGTCCCCGTCGTCCGCTCGCGCGGCCGCGGGCGCTGCCCGTTCGTCCCAAGCGGCGCAGGGGCTGAAGAAAATCCGGCACGCGCCGCAGGGCCTGCGGCGCGTGCGTTGGAATCAACCCTGGATCTGGAAACGGATCCCTTCGCCCATGGTTGCTCCCGCGGGATTAGCCGCAGGGTTTTGGACTCCCCACTGCGCGAACAGGTTGAGACCCGCGAGGGAAGGAGCCATTGGCAAGCTCAGCACGACCTCCGCGCGACCGGTGCTGTCGGTCAAGGTTGGCACCGCAAACTCGATGGAGGTGTAGAGCCAGCATCCGGGCGCAGGAATGCCCAACGGCGTCGGCAACGCAATGCCTGCGAACTGGATGTCCGACAGTCCAAGCAGCAGGGTCGCGCCCGTGTTCGCGAGCGCACCCTCGACGCGCAGCTTGAAGTCTGGGTTGCCAAGGACGGGCGCGCCGAACGTCGTCGTCTGGAGGCCCGCGCAGGCTTGTCCGTAGAGGTCGACGTGCTCGGACGCCACGTGCCAATCCCGCAGCGCGCGGTACTTGGGCGCTTGTTGAATCGGTTGGCTTTGGTACTCAAGGTGCCCGTACGCGCCCCATTGCGAGAAATTCGCGCAGGAAACGAAGAACACGGCGGGTTGTCCATCCGAGAGCTCGGTCCAGCGTTCGAGGAAGCGCCAGTAGACCTCGTGCATGCGCGGGTGGCGGTTGACGTCGATGATCTTTTGGATCAATGTCGGTTGAAGCAGGCCCGGTCCTTCCGCGGCCATGCGTTGACCCGCTTCGTAGAGCATCAGCGGGATGCCGCGCGCATCGCACAGCGCTTTGTTGGCGGTGATCCAGTTGCTCACCTTGACGTCGATCTGAAGCTCAAGTTCATCAAGGATCTGATCGACGCTCATCTGCATCGTGGTCGGGTAGGTGCTGTAGTTGCCCAGGTTGCCGCCGAAGTACGGCGCGATGGCGTACACATCGGCTTTGGTGTACGCATCTTGGAAGTCGAGCACCTGCTCACCCACCAGGGTCCAGGCCGCTTGCCCGCACAGCACGCGCGTCATGCGAGTGTCCGCGGAGGCGCCCAGGACACCGCCGAAGATTTCGAAGATCTCGACCGAGCGCTTCGAGTACCAAAAGTTTTTCGCCGCGATCGGATCGGTGGAAAGGCCTTCCGCGAGCCCGCGTTCGGTGGCGTATTGCCCCCCGAGGACCGTGGTGTTCCAGACTTCGTTCGCGTACTCGAGGTAGAACCGGATGCTGGGGTCGAGGTGGTCGCGAACGTACGTGGCGTACTGCAACGCAAAATCATCGGTGGCGTAGGGCGGCAGGCAGAACCAGGGTGATTTTCCCGTGCGGTTGGCGAGTTCCACGAGGTACTCAAGCGCCACGCCCTTCTTCGTCGTTTGGATCGCGTCGGTGGTTTTGGCGCGATCGGACCAGTTGGCGACGGTGTTGATGTTGGCAAGCTCCCATTCCATGAAGCGCAGGATGCCGTAGGGCTCGAGGCGCTCGATGAAAATCGGGTTGAAGAGCTGCTGCTCGTAGTTGGTCGCGTCGAAGCCGGGCAAGAGGACGCGGATGTTGCGCACCGGATCAACCGCGTCCGAGGCGATCACCTTGAGGTAGATGCCGCCGTTCGTCGGCTGGACCTGAATGGTTTTTTTGCCGGGGGTGCTGGTGAGGACGCTCGTGTTGCCCCCGAACACCATGTCGCCGGTGCCCTCGAAGAGCACCGTGTACACACCGCCCGGGTGCGTGCCGTTGAAGTCGTACAGCATGAGCGTGGCGGCCGCCTCGCCCGGGCCCAGGATCGGCCAACCCTCGGGCGTGGTTGCGACGGGAATGCCCGTGTCCCACGGCCCGCCCTGCACGAGCTGGGGGATCCAACTGCGGGCGGTTTTGAACACGTCCACGAAGGGGATCTCGGGCGAGTAGTAACTCAGCCCGTTCAGGTTCATCCCCACGGGTGCAGGGGACTGGATGGCGGTTGGGAGCGCCAGCGGGCTGGCGAAGAAGAGGACGAGGGCTGTGGCTAACACGTGGATCGCAATAGGGGGTTTCTGGGTGGCCCGGACGTCGGGCGGACGACAGGAATGCTACTGCGGAACCCGCTGTGTTTTGCCCCCATGCTCGAAACGCGCCGCACACGCCCGTATCCTGCGGGGGATGTCGAAGCAGCTAGGTTCCAAGCGGTCGCCCAAATCGGCGAAAACCGCCGGCTCGGCCCGGCGCCCGGCCAGTCGCGAAGTGGCCGGTAGCGAAGTGCGCGGCGGCGCTCGCGTCCAGATGAGCCGCCTGAAAAACGGCATGCGCGTCCTGATCGCCGAGCGGCACCTCGACCCGGTTGTCGCCGTGATGGTGTTCTACCGCGTGGGTGCGCGCAACGAGACCGAGCGCGAGGCGGGAGTGTCGCACTTCCTCGAACACATGATGTTCAAGGGAACACGTCGGCTCGCAAAGGGCGAGGTCGACCGGCTCACGACCGAGCTCGGCGGACAGAACAACGCGTTCACGGGCAACGACCACACGGGTTATTGGTTCGAGTTTGCATCGGACCGCTGGGAGCGCGCACTCAAGATCGAAGCGGAGCGCATGAAGAACCTGCGCCTCGACCCGCTCGAGTTCGAAGCGGAACGTCAAGTCGTGCTCGAAGAACTCGCGATGGGGGAGGACGATCCTTGGCGTGTGCTCGCACGGCGCGTCGAAGCGATCGTGTTTCAACGCCACCCCTACGGACGACCGATCATCGGCTTCGCGGACACGGTGCGCGGGGTCAGCCTGGAGCAGATGCGCTCCCACTACCGCCGCTTCTATCACCCCGGCAACGCCACGCTCGTCATCGCGGGCGACGTGGTGCCGGCGAAGGCGCTCGCCGCGGCGCGCCGAGCTTTCGGCCCATTGGCTGCGGGCCCGGCCTACGCCGAGGTGGATCCACCGCGCGCTCCGATCGAAGAGCCCGCGGGTGAAATGCGGCTCGAGGTGCGCTGGCCCGATCAAGGGCGCCGTTTATGTGTCGCGTGGCCGACGGTGGCCGTGGGGACGCGCGACGACTATGCCCTGGACCTCGTTGCGACGATCTTGACGAGCGGCCGCAACTCGCGGCTGCAGCGCCGGCTTGTGCTGGACGGTGCATTGGCGGTGCATGTGTCGGCGAGCAACGACACACGCGTGGAGGGTGGCGCGTTTTGGCTGTTCGCGGAGTGCTCCCAGGGTACCGCGCCCGAAGCGCTCGAATCCGCGGTCGACGACGAACTCGCGCGCATCGCCCGCGAGCCCGTCAGCACGCAGGAGCTCGAACGCGCGCTCGCGTTGATCCGTTCCGGGGAAGCCCATGATGCCGAAACCGTCACCGACCTTGCCGAGGAACTCGGTGGCTTCGCGGTCGACATCGACTGGCGCCTTGCTTTCGACGGAGCGCGCGAACACGCGAAGCTGACGCCGGCGGATCTGTCAGAAACCGTCGCACGGCTCCTGGCGCGTGGCCGCCGAGTGGTCGGCTGGTGCTTGCCCCGGCCCGGCTCCGAAGCGGTTGCGGAGGACGACGACGGTGACGAAGGGTTTGATACCGAACCCGATGGCGAGCCCGAAACGGCCGCTTCGCCCGCGGGAGCGTTTGCCCGCGCGGCGGAATCGAACAGCGATGTTTCGGCACATAGCACGGCGCCCACCGGAGGCATGCGTTGAGGCCCGTACGCTTTGCGCCGCGCAAGCCGCTCGTCGCGGTCGCCGCGCCGACCCTTAAAGTCGAACGTCACCTGCTCGCGTGCGGAGCCCTGCTTCTTGTTTCGCGTCGCCCGGGCGCGCCCATCACCGCGTTCCACGCCCATGTGCGGGGCGGATTTGCGCTCGACCCGTCGGGCAAGGAAGGTCTCGCCTTCCTCGCGGGAGCGCTGGCCTCCGAAGGCACGACAAAACGCAGCGAAGAGGAGATCGCCGACCTTTTGGAGCCGGCGGGTGGCGCGCTGTCCGGGGATTCCGGCGGTATCGCGGGATCGATCGCGGGTGAATCGTGGGAGACCCTGCTGGAGGTCGCGAGCGACGTCCTGACCGCGCCCACTTACCCGGAGTCTAAATTCGAACGCCAACGGTCGCGGCTCGTCGACCGTTTGATGGTCGACCGGGACGACCCGCGCGTCCAGGGCGGCCGCATGTTCCGCCGCTTGATCTACGGCGACCATTGGCTCGGCCGCAGCGAGCAGGGCCAGTACGACAGTGTCCGGCGCATCACGCGCGCAGACCTGATCGCGCACCACGCAAAACAGTGGGTGGCGTCGCGCGCCGTCATCGGCGTGTGCGGCGACGTCGACCCCAAGGCGGTGAGGAAGTTCCTCGACGAGCGCCTCGCAAAATGGCCTGCGGGGACCACCCTCCCGCCGACCGAGCCCAAATTCCCTCCGCCGGGCCACCGCGTCGCCGCGTTTGCGGCCGATCGCCAGCAGGTCCACCTCTACCTCGGCCACTTGGGGATCCGGCGTTCGGACCCCGATTATCCGGCGCTGGTGGTGATGGACCACATCCTCGGCACCGGCCCGGGTTTCACGAGCCGCATCGCAAAGCGCCTGCGCGACGAAGAGGGCCTTGCGTACAGCGTCCACTCGGCAGTGCACACGTCGGCCGGCGTCCTCCCCGGCCTGTTCAGCGCAACCATCGGCACGTCTCCCAAACATGTCGAGCGCGCCGTGCGTGGTTTTGTCGAGGAGATCACGCGCATCCGCACCGAACTCGTGGCGCCGGCGGAGCTCGACCTTGTCCACCGGTACCTGACAGGGTCGTTCGCGCTCGGGTTCGAGCGCGCGTCCCGGCGCACGTCGTACATGGTCTACGCCGAGCGCCACGGTCTGCCGCCCGACCATCTTGAACACCTGCCGCGCCAGTTCATTGAGGTGGATGCCGAGGCGGTACGGCGTGTCGCCGACAAGCACCTACGGCCCTCGGAACTGTGCCTCGTGGGAGCGGGTCCCGTTGATGTGCCGCGGCTCGAAAAGGCGCTGCAGACAGCGCTCGCGGCAAAACCGAAGGCTGCGGGCAAGAAGTCTGCGTCGAAGGTGCGCGCGAGCGCCAAGCCGAGTGCGCAGCGTGCGGCCGCCAAACCCGCGGCCGCGCGTGCGCTCTCGACCAAATCCGCCGCCTCGAAGAAGGCCGCGGCCAAAGCGCGCGCCGCGCGTTCGCGTGTAGCGCGCAGCTGAGGGGGGACGTCCGCACGCTCGCTGTCGCAGCGGCGCGCGGACGCCGTCTTGCGGTTGCCGTCTTGCGGTTGCCGTCTTGCGGCCAAAACTCCTGTGGACCGCGCGCGCCGCGGTCAGCTCGGCATCGGCCCGAACACCGCTTCCACCTTGTGCGTGATGTAGCGGCGGAAGGGCTCCACGCTCAGGCTCTTGCCGCTGATTTTCTTGAGCAAGGTTGGCGCATCGTAGACCTGGTCGTGGCGGTGCACGTTTTCGTGCAGCCAATCAACCAGCGGCCGCAAATTGCCCGCCGCGATGTGGGTGTCGAGCTCGGGCATTGCCACGCGCGCGGCTTCCATGATCTGCGCGGCGTAGAGGTTGCCCAGGCTGTAGGTTGGGAAATAACCAAACGCGCCCATGGCCCAGTGGATGTCCTGCAGGACACCGACGGCGTCGTTCTCGGGCACGATGCCGAGTTTTGCCTGCATGCCCGCGTTCCAACGCTCGGGCAGGTCGCGCACGCGCAGCCGTCCCTCGAACAGATCGCGCTCGATCTCGTAACGCAGCACGATGTGCAGGTTGTAGGTCAGCTCGTCGGCTTCCACGCGGATCAGCGACGGCCGCATGCCGTTGACGGCGCGCCAGAACGCATCCAGCGAAACGTTGCGCAGGTGGGGGAACATCTCCGCGAGCCGTGGCAACCAGTGTTGCCAGAACGGACGGCTGCGCGCCACCTGGTTCTCCCACAGCCGCGACTGGGATTCGTGAACCGCCATGGAAACCGCGCCGCCCAGGGGTGAGCGCGCGCGTTTGGGATCGAGGCCCTGTTCGTAGAGGCCGTGGCCCGCTTCGTGGACCGCCCCGAACAATCCGGGCCGCAGGTCACGCGGGTCGTAGCGCCCGGTCATGCGCACGTCGCCGGGGCCGACGCCGCCGCAGAACGGGTGTGTCGAAAGGTCGAGGCGGCCGCGCGCGAGGTCGACGCCCATCGCAAGCACCACGTCCTTCGCAAACTCGCGCTGTCCTTGCGCGTGGTAGTCGCCGGTCAGCGGTGTCGTGTCCACGACGACGGTCGAACTCGCGATGTGCTTCACGAGCGCCGTGGTCATCTCCGACAGCTCCGCCAGGACCGGATCGATGCTCTCGACCGTCGCGCCCGGCTCGTAATCATCAAGGAGCGCGTCGTACACGGAGCCCTTGCGCTTTTTGTGGTTGAGCTTGGCGACCTCGCGCTTCAAGTCCACCATGTGCTCGAGCAACGGCGCGAAGCGCGCGAAGTCAGACGTGGCGCGCGCTGCCTTCCATGCTTCGAGCCCGCGGCTCTCCGTGCGCGCGATCTCCGCCGCCAGGCTGGACGGGATGGCCGTTGCCTTCTTCACCATGCGACGCGCGAGTTCGACCGTGCGTCGCTGGCGCGGCTTGAGCGCCTCGCGCTCGTCGTGGAGGCGTTCGACCAGCCGTGCGAGCGGCCGCGCGGTGGTGCGCTCGTGCACAACGGTCGTCAGCGTAGCCATGGTGTTGGCGCGCGCGTCGGCGCCACCGGGCGGCATCATGACCTCCTGGTCCCAGCCGAGGATCGAGATCCCCGCCTGCAAGTCCTTGATCTCGGCAAACCGCTGTTCGAGCTCAACCAAAGCTTCCTTGTGATCCATGGCGCAAAAAAGTGCGTGCGACGTCGTGAACGAGGCCACTACATCACGAATTCGCGCGCCCCGATGCAATCACCCGGTGCCCCAATCGCTCGCCGGGGCCCCCGCAGGCACCCGGAGCAGGGCATGGGCGCCAAAAAATCGGCGCACTCCCGGCGGCGCGCGCCTAGCCCGGGTTATTCACCAGCTTTGCGATCGGACGGCCCAACCGGCGGCCTTCGGCCGCCTTTCGCCCTCGGGCGGCACTTTGCGACCACGGGCGTCCTCGTTGACCTGTTCAAGGTCGACTGTGGATCCCGCGGCCGCCAGGCACCACCAGGCGACGACTTGGGCTCGTCTGCTCGAAAACCTGATGAAGAACCCGGGCTAAGAATCTGCTCTCACTCGGGCGCGGCGATTGCGAGGTAACGCTCGATGCCGGCGAGGTCCTTGCCAAAACGCACGGTGAAGCCCCGCGGACTCTTGCCGCTCGCGTCGAAACCCTTTTCGGCGAGCCAGACGCGCAGGCGGGGCGCCTGATCGAAGCCGAGTTCGACAAGCAAAAGGCCGCCGGCGCCCAGACGCGGGCCGACGCCAATCACCAGGCGCTGGGCCCAGATATCCGGGGCCCCCCGCGGCGCAAATAACGCGATTTCAGGCTCGTGCTCCGCCACGTCGCGGGGCAACTCGGCGCGCATTTCCCGCGCGATGTACGGCGGATTCGAGACCACGACGTCAAACGGGCCGCCGGGTTCCCACGCGGCGACTCCGCCGGGCGCAGCCAGCCGCTCCAACGCGTCTTCCTTCCGCCACTCCACCGCGGCTCCGTGCGCCGTCCCGTTGCGCGCCGCCACCGCCAACGCCGCATCCGAAACGTCGATGGCGACGACAGTGGCACCGGGCAGTTCGCACGCGAGCGTCACCGCGAGACAGCCCGACCCCGTGCCGATGTCGAGCACCGCCGGTCCACCCGCCGCAAACACACGCCCCTTCGCGAAGGCGCGAACACGGTCGACGAGGAGTTCGGTTTCCGGCCGCGGCACGAGCACCCCGGGCCCGACTTCAAAGCGCCGCCCGTAGAACTCGCGCTGGCCTGTCAGGTAGGCGACGGGCTCCCGCTGGCTGCGGCGCACGAGGAGTTCGCGTGCGAGCGCGACCTCGCGCTCGGTCACGGGCCGATCGAGGTCCATGAAGAGCCGCAGACGCTCGAGCCCCAGAGCGTGGGCCACGAGCAACTCGGCCTCAAGCCGCGACTCGTCGAGCCCCTGGCGCGCGAGGAACGCCCGACCGCGATCGAGCAGTTCGCGCGCATTGCGCGGTGCCATCTGCGTCGCGGGCGGACCTTCGGATCCCGGGGGATTCATGGGAACACAGGGTGCGTGCGGTGGGATGCGGAAGGACCGCAACCGCCCGCGCGGCGCCGCCGTAGCGCAGTCGCTGCGGGCGGTGGCTGCGGGCGGTGGCTGCGGGTAGAAGCGCGACGCGCGGAGCGCGCGAGACGGCTAGCGCGCGCGCGGGGCCGCCCCGGCGCCCCCGGGCTTGCGCTGTGCGCGGCGCGCGGCGAGGGCGGCTTCGCGCTTGGCGTCACCCTGTTTTTTCGCCTGCATGATCGCCACCGAGATGGTGTACACCGCCAGCACACCCGACGCCGTCGCCAGCGCGGCGCCCAGGATGGCGAGGGGGTCTTTCTCGCTGGCGGCGAGGGCGCGTGTCAGCGTGAAAGCGCCGCCCAGGCCCGGCGCGAGGAACACGAAGGGATACACGGGCGAAAAACCGCCGCCGCGCTCGTACGCCGCGATGTGGACGAACGTGGCGATGCCCCACGCGAACAAGCCGACTTCGGTGAGCGCCTTTCCAAAGCTGAAGGTTTCGAGCGCAGCCGCGGGGTCGAACGCGGGCACGATCAGGCCGGCGATCGTTAGCAGCCAAGCGATGACGTGCAACGGCGTGGGAATGAATCCCAGGGCCGCTTGCAGCCCCTTGGCCTTCTGCCCGGGCTGCGGTCCCCAGTTCACCTTCGCGAGCCCACCCAGTCCCCCGGCGATCGTCTCGCCGGTACGCACTTTGATCGATTGCAGGAAGAGCAGACCGCCCAGGGCGATCAGCGCCTTCGCGAGGACGAAGGTCACCCACGTACCGCCGTGCCCAACCCAGGGCAAAAGGCCCGCGACCATCAGCAGCACGGCGGCGCGGCGCAAGAGGATCGGAGCCCGTTCGAGTTGCCTGCGTCCGCCCGCGGCCGCCTTGGCCGGGTCGCCCCCGGCGACGAGGACGGCTTCGGAGGGCAGATCGGGCAGGTTGGGCTGGGTGGCGCTCATGGGGTGCAGCAGTGGGTGGTGGCGCGCGGGGGCCATGGGCGACCGGGCGAATCGGGGCCGGGGGCCACGGGTCGGGGGTGCCAGTGTCGTCCGCTGGCCGGATCGGCGCAAGCGCGCGGGGAACGTCGGTGAATCGGAGCGCGGGGCTCTTGGGTTCAGCCGCACGTGGCCAGGGGCCGCATGGGCGCCAGCCCCACGCTCGAGGTTTGCCCGCCGCAGCCGGGGCGACCTCACGCCCAACGGATCCCGGGCCCGACTCGATGGCATCCAACTGCTGGGTGCGCACCCGCGGCGCCACTAGACTCGCCGCGCCGATGCGGGTCCTCGCCCTAATCCAGAAGCTGCCGAGCCCCGCGCACGACGGCTACAACCTGCGCACGGCGGCGTACCTGCCGCGGCTCGCCGCGCGGCACACCGTCGCGCTCGCCGCCTTCGACCGAGGTGCGATCGAGTCCGAACTCGAGCAGTCCCTTGCCGCGCTGCGGCGCCTCCCCGAGCGACGGCCGCCCCCGCAGTCGATCCTAGCGCGGGCGTTCGGGGCGCTCTCCCCGGACGAGCTGCACGACCGCGACCCCGCAATCGAAGCCGCGATCGGGGTGTTTGCCAGGGAGTTCCAGCCGGACGTGGTCTGGAGCGTCGGCTGGCGGATGTTGCCCTACGCGCTTCAGATCGAAGGGGTGCCGGTGCTTGCGGACGTGGTGGACGAAGGGGTGCGCGAGGCCTGGCTCGCGTGCCGGTCGCGACCCACACCACGCCGCTTCGCGCACCTGGTGCGTGTCTGGCGGTTCGAGCGCCGCCATTTTCCGCGCGCCGCGCGGGTGCTCTTCGTTTCGGACCAGGACGCGCGCATCACCTGTCGTGTCGCACCCCGCACGCAGTGCGCGGTGCTGCCCAACGGGGTCAACGTGCAGCACTTCGCGCCCGACGGCAGCGCCCAGGACCCCGATCTTTTGGTGTTCGAGGGTGCGATGAGCCACGTTCCCAACGCGGAAGCGGTGCAGTTTTTTGCCCGCAAAGTCCTGCCCCGCATCCGCGCGCAGCGGCCCGCGGCAAACCTGCTCGTCGTGGGACGCGACCCGGCGCCCGAGCTGCTGGAACTGGCCGGGCCGGACCCGCGTACGAGCGGCATTCGCTTCACGGGCTTCGTCGACGACGTCCGGCCCCACGTGCGCCGCGCCGCGGTGTTCGTGTCGCCGATGGTCAGCGGCGCCGGGCTGAAGAACAAGGTGTTGCAAGCCTGGGCCCTGGGCAAAGCCGTGGTCGCGACCTCAATCTCGACGGGCGGGCTTTTTGCCCGATCGGGCGAAGACCTCGTGGTGGCGGACGGGGCCGAGGCGTTCGCCGCGGCGTGCCTCGAGCTGCTCGCCGACCCCGCGCGGAGTGCGCGCCTGGGCGCTGCGGGACGGCGCGCCGTCTGCGAACGATTTTCCTGGGACCGCGCGGCAGCGGGGCTCGAGGAAGAGCTCGCGGCGGCACGGAGCGGGGCGCCTTCGCGGGGCCCCCTTTGAGTGCGGTGGAGCGCAACCACGGCCACGGCGACGGTTCCGAGTCCGTGCGCGACATCCTGCGCCACTCGTGGATTTATAGCCTCGCGCCGGTTTTTCAGCGCCTGCTCGCCATTGTCCTGATCCGCCTCTACACGTCGCGGCTCTCGCCCGGCGAATACGGTGTCATCGAGCTCATCGACGTGCTGTTGATGCTTGTGCCGCAGATCGTCGGCATCAACCTGCTCGGTGGCTTGACGCGCTTTTATTTCGAGCACGCCGATCCGCGGCGGCGCGCCCAAGTTGTGACGTCGACGACGATCGCGCTGTGCGGCAGCGCGCTCGTGCTGTGCGCGGCGGCGCTGTTCCTGCGCGAGCCTTTGGCTGGGATTTTCTTCGCCGATGGGGGCAACGGCTCCGCGCCGAAAGAACTCGTCGACGCGTTTACGATCGCCATCCTGATCGTGCCTTTCTCCCTTTGCACGACCTCGGCGCTGCGTTACCTGCAGGTGCTCAAGTGGTCGCGAACCTCGACCGTCATTCAGATGGGCAAAACGGTGCTCGAGGCCGGGCTCAAGCTGTGGATGCTGTTTGGCCTCGAATGGGGCGTTGCCGGGTTCCTGCTTAGCATCTTGATCGGCGAGGCGGTGGCATCCATCGCGCTCGGCACGTGGATGTTCCTGCGCCTGCGCACCGGTTTCGACTGGGCCGTGTTTCGGCCGCTGTTTCTTTTTGCCCTGCCGCTCCTGCCCCTCGGCATCGTGCAGCTTGGATTGCACTATTTTGGGCGCGTGGTGCTCGAGCACGCGGGTCCCCAAACCCTCGTCCACCATGCCGGTGGCGCCCTGGACGCGACCCTGGCGCGCGAATGGGTTGGCGTTTTTGGGTTGGGCTACAAGATCGCGTCGCTGGTGCACAGCGCGGCGCTCGTGTCGTTCATGCAGATCTGGCAACCCTATGTGTTTGCCCTCCCTGAGGCGACGCGCCGGGGCGAGCTCGTCCGGCTCGGCAACTGGGCCATCGCCGCGCTCGCCGCGGTTTACCTCGGCCTCGCGATCTTCGGGCGCCAGGCGGTTGACCTTCTTTCCGGCGACGAAGCGTTCCGCGCTGCGTGGCGCGTGACCCCGATCGTGGCGCTCGCGTACCTCGCTTATGCGAGTTATTCGATCAGCCAAGTGGCACTGCTCGCCACGAAGCGCACGTGGGCGCTGCTTGGGGTCAACGTCGCCGCGCTGGCCATCGGAGTGGCCGTCGCGTGGGGACTCGTGTCCCGCGCCGAGGCACACGGTTACACCGCCGCCGCCGTCGGGACCCTCGCGGCCTTCGCGCCCCTTGCACTGTGCGGCGAATGGCTCGCGCGGGCGGGCGGAGCCAGCACCCGCAGCACCGGCGCGGCCCTGCGCCTGTTTGCCATTGCGTCCGTGACGGTCGGCGTCGCCCTCTGCATCGACGCGTGGCGCGATCCCCTGGCGCACGGAGCGCTGCTGCCCGTGCTCGGCCTGAAGGCCATCCTCGCCGCCCTGATGCTCTTCAGTCTGTGGCGCTTCGCGATCGATGGCGAGGGTCGTGCCGGGCTGGTGCGCCTGGGTCGGGACCTCGTCGCCAAATGGCGCTGACCAAGGCGGCGCCGGGTGCGTGGCGACGCTAACCTCCGCGGCCGTGCCACGCCCCACAAGGAAGTCCCCATGAGCCGCCCGCCGTTGCTTGCGTTTTTTGGCCACCATAAGTGCGCCTCGACCTGGATCCACAACATCGTGGACGCCCTGTGCGCCGAGGCGGGTTGGCGCCTTGACTACCTCTACGGCGAGCACCAATTCGACCGCAACCTCGCCGCCCACGTGGAGCGCAAAAAGCTGGACTGGATCAGCTACGTCAACGCTGACGCCAGACACCTCGCGGGCCTCCCCGCACTGCGCGGTTTCCATGTCGTGCGGGACCCGCGCGACCTCGTGGTCTCGGCGTACTTCTCCCATCTGCACAGCCACCCGACCCACACGTGGCCGGAACTGGTTCCCCATCGTGAGGCTTTGATCGCGTGCGACAAAACCCAAGGGTTGCTGCGCGAGATCGAGTTTTCGAGCCAGTTCCTCGCCCACATGGCGGGGTGGGACTACGGACGGCCCGACGTGCTCGAGCTCAAACAGGAACAGTTCACGAAGGATCCCTACCGCGGTTTCCTGGACATCTTCCGCTTCCTCGGCGTGCTCGACGAGTCGCACTACAACAAACGCCGCTGGCTGCCCTACCTGACGCAGTCGACGGTGAATATCACCCAGCGGCTCGCGGGTGGTGTGCAACCGCTGCGGTTGCCGCGGGACTCGATCCCGGGTGAACGTGTGCTCGGGGTGGTGTACGACAACCGCTTCGAGAAGTTCTCCGGCGGCCGGGGCAAGGGGAAAGAAAACGTGAAGAGCCACTACCGCAAGGGCCAAGGTGGCGACTGGATCAACCACTTCGAAGACGTCCACGTGCGGGCGTTCAAGGAGCGCTGGAACGACCTGCTCCTCGCCCTCGGTTACGAGACGAACGCCGACTGGCGCGCGGGCTGATCGCCGGCTCTGGGCAGGGCCCGCGGCCACTCCGTCAGGGTGTCCTCAGAGTCACCCCGATTTGCTCCGTTCGCTTTTTTGGCGCGGGCTCCAGACGGCGCGCTCCACCATCCGATCCGTCTCTCACAGGGCCGCGGGCGCCCGGGGGACGACTCCTCCGGGCCGACCGCGAAGGGATCAAGGGCGGTGACCTGGGGAGGTCCCGCGGCATCACGGGAGGCACGGGGGGGCAATGGGCAGTTCGGCAGAGCGCGCGAGCGCGAAAGGTGGAAGGTTTAGCTGGTGGGTATGCGCGAATCGGCAGGCCGGTTTTGCGAGCGCGCTGATGTTCGCAGCCGCCACGGCCTGGCTCGCGGGTTGCACCGCAGCGGGCGGTGAAGCCACGAACGAAACGGGCGGAGGTGCATCCTTGCCCTCGGCGGTCGCCGGAGCGACCGTCGCGATGGTGCAGGTGGAGCTGCCCGACAGCGGCCGTTTCATGCTCCGCGCCACGGTCCCGGTGCCCAAGAAACTGCACGGGGGTTCGAATGGGGCCGCCCAACTGGGGTTCCTCAACACGGATGGCACTGCGGTTCCGGCCCAGGTCGAAACGGTGGCGCGTTATCCCCGGGACGACGATGGAGCGTCGGTGATCGAGCTGATCGCGCGGGTGGAACGCCCCGCGGGTTCAAGCCCAGGACAGCGCATCGACTGGCCGGTCGTGGTGCTCGCGGAGCCCGCGCCGGTGCCCGCGGTCCCCGCTTCGCCGGCGGCCGCACTGGTAACGTCGCCCGTCGACTTGCCCGGATCGATCGCGGACCTGCTCGCGAACCCGGGCAACGTCTCGGTGCGCACGCGCGACGTGTTCGGGCACGAATACGGCTTCGATCCGCTGGCGCAGAGCGCCGAGCAGCGCGTCCTGAAGCATGGCACACAGCACGTCCAAATCAAGAGCTCCGGCTCGCTGATGCCGATCAATCCGGTGGGTGGATCCCAGGGCACGCTCCCCCACCTGTTCGGCGCACAGGCATACATCGGAACGTGGAGCGCGGAGGCGGTGCTGACCCTCGACCTGCGCCTGCACAACGGCCACGACGGCCGCACCACCGATCCGTCCAACGATGCGCTCGGAACGTTCTATTTTGAGGATGTCGTCGTCCGCGTCCCGAGCGGCTACACGCTGCTCCAGGCGTTCGAAGATCCGAAATTCGGCGCCAACTCGACGTCCGGTGGGTTCACGCGCTTCAGCGTCGTGGCACCCGAACCCGGCGGCAAGCTGCACGTTTTCCCGCGCCAAGCGCAGTTCCACCGCCGGCTTGCGATTGCTCCCAACAATGCCATTGCCCGGGCACGCGCGGTGCTCGAGCAGGGTGGACTCGGCTTTGTGCAACGGGCGACCAACGCAAGCGGCGTGGCCCTTTACTCCTGGTGGAACCTCGCGACCGCGCGCTGGTTTCCCCAGAGCTTCCAACTGCCGAGCCTCGCCCACGTGGGGATCGAAACCCTCCGCGCCAAGTTCGCGAATGACCTGGCGGCACACTCCGCGGTCATGGCCTCGGGTGCGAGCTTCGGGAACTATCCGATCGAATCACCCCGCTTGGGATGGGCGCACCCCTGGGGTATCGGGTACGGCGGCATGACGGGCGGTGTGGAAATCAACATCGTCGATGGTGTGGCCCTCGTCGAAGCGGCGTCGGTCGCGGGTGTGCGGCACGCCCAGCTCACGCACCGCATGAACAGCGACCGGCAAAACAGCGTGCTGGTGGGCGCCGACGGGGAACCTTCGCGGGTGTCCGACTGGGTGGTCGCGATGCCCGTGCCCCACGTGCCGTTCAGCTACTACATGAAGCACGTTGGCAGCACGGACCCCTTCGGTTGGAAAGTGGCACCCACGTTCCAGGTCGACGCCGTGGTAGCCCAGGGGCGCGCCCCGGCGTACGAAGCCGCGCTGATCGCCTACCAGTCCCACGACATGCAGCACCTGATCCGCTACACGCGGGTCGCGAAGACCCTCGCTTGGGTGTCGAACGACAGCCTCGCGAAGGACGACCTCTTGCAGCAAGCGGAGCTCTTCCGATTGAGCTTCCACCCCTACGCCAACTCGCCGACCGGGGCAACCGACGGAACGGGCTTGCGCGCCAAACAGGACTTCGCGGCGACCTACCCCAACCGCGGACTTGCGCTGGGTCGCGGTGAAGGCTGGGGCATCGACGTCTCGTCGGCCGCCTATGCGACCGCGGACCCCGCCTGGCGCACGGCCGTGTACCCGTGGTTCGCCCAGATCGCCTTGGTGCTGAACGACGGGATCGTGCCCTGCTCCGGGCACCTGCAAGCACAGGTCAACACGAAGGTTCTAGAAGGCAAGTACCGCTCCGCGCAAACCTACGAGGACGCCATTTTGCAAAACGCGATGGCGGGCGCGATCGAAACGGTGTTCCGCGGCAAGAGCAGCGCCCATACGGCCCTCATCGACGACGTCTTCGTCCTGACGCTGCAGGCGATGATCGGGCCGATCAAGTGGTCGAGCGCGCCGTTCCCCGGCCCGCGCCACATGTACTCCGTCGGTCCGAAGGAAGCAGCCCAGGGGGTGTGGTGCAAGCTTTCGAACGTGCCCAGCGACGGCATCCTCCAAACCGTCGACAAGTTCCAGAGTTGGAGTAGCCTGGGTTACGGGTACGAGCGCACGAAGAACGGCCTGTACTTGACACGCGCCGGCCAAATGAGCGGCGGCGATCTTTTGAGCGAACTCTTGGGGTCGGGCACTGCGAACATCGAGAACCGCGCCGCGCTCCTCGCCGTGATGCAGCGCCTGAACGGTCAGTTGTGAATCCCTTGAGCGCCCCCGCGAGCGACGAACCGCGGGGGCGAGGACGCGAGCGGGGCGCTAGTTCCCGCGAGTGCAACGGCATTCGCTGAGCGATTCCGCGCGGCGCCGCTTTGAGAACGTGCTGGCGCGCCGTATGCGGCAATCCGCCGTGTTCGAGTCCGCACACCGACGTGGGGGACGGAAGTTGGGCTAGATCGTGCACTCGCTGGGGAGCCATGGTCGCTACCATCCGCGCGAAATGGGCGCTCCTAAACGTCCCGTCCCACCATGCGCAAACAACGATCCTTGCTCTTCGTGCACTTCTGCTACGCCGCCGCGACCGCCCTCGCGTCGGCTTTTGCTCCACCGGCCCTCGCCGCTGGCCCCGCCGCCCAGCTCGGTTATTCGGCAAATGGACCGGGTGCCCAGGGCGGGAGCGCGCTGGTTTGGCCGATGCCCAGCGCGACGGTCGGGCTGCTCGAGGTCGAGTTCCCCCAGGCTGAGAGCTTCGTGCTGCGTGGCACACTGCCCGTGCCGCCCAAGACGTTCCCCGGGTCCTCCCCCCTCAAGCACCTCGGTGTGGTCGACCGCGACGGGACCGTGGTCCCCGCCCAGATCGAGGTCGTCAGCCGCTACGCGAAGGCTGCCGACGGTCCCGATGTGATCGAGGTGATCGCACGGGTGCGTCGCCCGGTCAACGCGTTTCCCGGCGAGAGCCGACGCTACTCGGTGATTTGGATGCCCTCAGCGCCCAATCCGATGAATCCCCCTTCCAACACGTTGCACGCGCTCGCCGACAGCCCGTTGGACATCCCCGTCGCGATCAAGAACCTGATCAAGAATCCAGAGGGCCTGCGCATCGAAGCTTGGGACGCGTTCGGACACCAGTACCGCCTCGACCTGTTCGGCACGGCAACGACGCGCACGTTGATGAAGCACGGGCCCTACCGCGTCGAGACCAGGGTGTCGGGCACGATGGTGCCGGTTGCGCCTGTCAGCGGCGGGAGCGGCACCCTGCCGCACTTCTTCGGAGTGCACGCGTACCTCGGAACGTACGCCGGCGAGTCGGCGATCACGCTCGACCTGCGCCTGCACAACGGCCACGACGGCCGCGACGCGGGTGACCCCACCGACGACGCGCTCGCCAAGCTTTACTTCAGCCGCATCGAGCTTAACTTGCCCGAGGGCATGCATGTGCTCGAGGCCTTCGATGCTCCCCTGACGGGTGCAACCAAGTTCACGGCGGGTCGCCTCGCCTGGTCACTGGTCGAACCCCTTCCCGCCAACAAGTTGCACGTCATCGGCCAGCAGGGACAGTTCCACCGTCGCCTTGCCATCGCACCCTACGGCGCCCTCTCCCCCGCCGTGGAGATCCTTGAGCGCAAGGGCATCGGCTTCGCGCGGCGCGGCAAATCCCCCATGGGCAACCGCCTGTGGTCCTGGTGGAATCCGCTGACCGCGCGCTGGTTCCCGCAGAACTTCGTCCTCCCCCACCTGGAGCACGTCGGCATGGAAGCACTGCGCGACAAACTGCGCAGCGACCTCGCCTGGACGCAAGGCCACTACGAAGCCGGCACGGGGTTGGGCAACTATCCCATCCAGGAAAATCGCATGGGGTGGGCGCACCCGTGGGGCATTGCCTACGGGGGTATGACGGGTGGGACAGAGATCAACCTCTTCGACGGCATCCGCGAGATGGAGTCCGCATCGCGCCACGGTCTGCGCCACACGGAACTGATCCACATGATGCAGACCGACCGTCAATCGACCGCGCTTTACAGCCTGTCGGGCCGGCCGACACGCCTCGAGGACTGGCTCGTGCCCGGCAGCACGCCCTATTTGCCGTTCAGCTTCTACATGAAGCTGCACGGCACCCAGGATCCGTTCGGATCCAAGTCAGCGCCCCTGTTTCAGGTGCAGGCCGTTGCCGCGGCGAACCGCCAGCCGGACTACGAGGACACGCTGCTCGCGTACCAACCCCACGACCTGCAGCACTTGATCCGCTACACACGCTCTGCGAAGGTGCTGAGCTGGGCGCTCAACGACAGCCTGGCAAAGGACGACCTGTTGATGCAGGCCGAGTTGGTGCGGCTGTCGTACCACCGCTATCCCAACAATCCCAACGGCTACACCGACCCCACCGGGTTGCTGTTTGACCTCAACCACGTCAATAGTTGGCCAGGTCGCGGGTCGGACTTCGGCCGCGGTGAAGCGTGGGGCACCGACACGGTGACGGCGGCATTTGCCCTCGCCGCGCCGAGCTGGCGTGAAACCAGCTACGCCTGGTTCAAGGACCTCGCCTACGTCGTCGCAGGCTCGGTCGTGCCGTGCAATGGCCACATTCTCGCGCGCCAGAGCAACAAAATGCTCGGGGGCAAGTACCGCGGGGCGCAGTCGTTCGAGGATTCGATCGTCCACAACGCCCTGGAAGGCGTGGTTGAGACCGTATTCCGGGGGCACGACGCCGCGTTCAGCTCGCTGCTGGACGACACGCTGCTCCTCACCTATTGGGCGTTTGTCGGCCCGCTGCAGTGGAACCACACGCTGAAGGGTCCGAAGGACATCTACGCCATCGGCCCGCCGGACGTCGCGCAAGGCATCTGGTGCAGCGTGGCGCTCCAGCCCGCGGACGGTTTCGTGCCGACCATCAACACGTTCCAGACGTACTCCAGCCTGGGATACGCCTTTGCGCTCACGGGCCACAATCTCTTCGTCCAGCGCGCGACCGAAATGTTGGGGCCCGAACCGCTCGCGAAGCTCTACGGCATCGGCGCCTCGAACATCGAGAACCGGGCGGCGCTGCTCGCCGCCGCGCAATCGCTGCTCGGCGAGCTGTGAGGCGCAGCGCGGGGAAAGCCCGTCGCGGCCCGGCCATGTGCCGGGCCACGGCCATGGCATCGCGCGGCTATGCTGCGCGCGGTGCCCACGATGAAAAAACCCAGCCACGAACCTCCGCCCGCGAAGGATGGCCCGTCCCCCGTTGAATCCGCCCGCGGCCTAGACCGGCGTGCGCTGCTTGCTTTCGGTCTCGGCGCGCCTCTCGCCGCCGTGGCCAGCGCAAGATCCGCCGAGGCCCGCCAGACTCGGACCCCACCGGAAGCGAGCAATGGACTCGATCCGGCGCTCGCACGCGCCATCGACGCCCAGGCCAGTGTTCAGCAGCGCCTCGTCGCCGACGCGCTCGGAAACGGTGCCGCCTATGCCCGGCTCGCACGGCTGATCGCCGTCGCGCCCCACCGGTTGTCCGGATCGCCGGGTTTGGCCGCGGCGATCGAATGGGCGCGCGCGGAATGCGAGCGGCTTGGCGCGGACAGCGTCCGCTTGGAAAAGGTGGATGTCCCGCACTGGGAGCGCGGAACGCACTGCCGGGTTCGCATCGAATCCGCGGAGGGTGCAAGCGGGGAGGTCCTGCCGTCCCTCGCGCTGGGTGGCAGCGACGCGAGCCCCGTCGGCGGTCTCGCGGCAGAGGTGATCGAAGTGCGCTCGTTCGACGATCTGCTGCGGCGCGCGGACGAAGCCCGGGGCCGCATCGTGTTCCACAACCGCCCGATGGATGCGAGCCTCGTCGAAACGGGCGCCGCCTACGGCGGCGCGGTCGAGCAGCGTGTGCGCGGCGCGATCGAAGCGGCAAAAGCCGGTGCGATCGCATCGATCGTGCGGTCCATGGGGCCCAACGTCGACGATTGGCCCCACACGGGGGGCATGGGCTACCAAGCCGGTGTGCCGCGAATCCCCGCCGCGGCCATCAGCACACGCGCCGCGGAACGTCTGTCGGCCCTTGTTGCGCGCGGGTCCGTTCGGCTCCATCTGGAACAGGACTGCGGCTGGCGCGACACACCCGCGCCGTCGTTCAACGTTGTGGCGGACTGGCACGGCCGCGAGCGGCCGGACGAGATCGTGCTCGTCGGCGGACACCTCGACGGCTGGGATGTCGGCGACGGCGCCCACGACGACGGCGCGGGCTGCGTGCACAGTTTAGAAGTCGCGCGGCTCTTCACACGACTCGAGCGACGCCCGCGCCGCACGCTGCGGGTCGTGCTGTTCACTAACGAGGAAAACGGCCTCGCCGGCGGACGGGAATACGCACGGGCCCACGCCGAAGAGCTCAGCGCCCACGTCCTCGCACTCGAATCCGATTCGGGTGGGTTCACACCGCGCGGATTTGGCACCAATGCCGGGGCGCTGGGTTTCGCATGGCTCGAGCGCATCGCGAGCCACCTGGCGTTCGCGGGCGCGGGCGAGCTGCGCTCACCGGGTGGGGGCGCCGACATCGGCCCCATGGCACCCGCGGGCGTGCCGCTCGTGGGGTTCAGGCCGGACGGTCAACGTTACTTCGACGTGCACCACACCCACAACGACACGCTCGCGACGGTCAGCCCGCGCGAGCTACACCTTGGCGCTGGCGCGATCGCGGCGTTCCTGTGGACCGTGGCGGAACTGGAAGCGACGCTCCCCCGCAACGGTTAGCTCGACGGTTTCAGCCTAGGTCGAAGCGGATGCCCTGGGCGAGCGGCAATGCGCTCGACCAGTTCACGGTGTTCGTTTGGCGGCGCATGTACGCCTTCCAGGAGTCCGAACCCGACTCGCGGCCGCCGCCCGTGTCCTTTTCGCCGCCAAACGCCCCGCCGATCTCGGCGCCGCTCGTGCCGATGTTGACGTTGGCGATGCCGCAATCCGATCCGGCCGCGCTCTGGAAACGCTCGGCTTCGCGCACATTCAGCGTGAAGATGGCCGAGGACAGCCCCTGCGGCACGTCGTTGTGCAAATGGATGGCTTCGTCGAGTGTGTCGTAGCGCAGCACATAGAGGATGGGCGCGAACGTCTCCTCGCGGACGACCTTCATTCCGCCGTTTGCGCGCACGATCGCGGGGCGAACGTAGTTGCCGCCCGCATCGGGCCCTTCCAGCCGAAGCGGTTCACCGCCGCACAGTACCTCTGCGCCCTCGGCCTTCGCCGCGCGCAGGGTGGCTTGCATGCGCTCCACCGCGGCGGCGTCGATCAGGGGTCCACAGAGCGTGCCCTCGGCGAGCGGATTGCCGATGCGCACTTGCCCGTAGGCCTTGATCAGGCGCTGCTCAAGGTCATCCGCGATCGAGCGGTGCACGATCAAGCGCCGCGTGGTGGTGCAGCGCTGGCCCGCGGTGCCCACGGCGCCAAACACGATCGCGGGCACGGCCAGCGAAAGGTCGGCCTCCGGGGTCACGATCAGCGCGTTATTGCCCCCCAGTTCCAAAATGGTGCGCCCGAGGCGTCGCGCAACCTTGGCGGCCACTTCGCGGCCCACCGCCGTGGATCCCGTGAACGAAATCAGCGGCACGAGCGGATCGGCGACCAGCTTCTCGCCGACGTCTTCGTTCGAGCCGATGACGAGCGACAGGAGCGCCCCAAAACCCTCAGGCTCGAGCACTTTGCGCGCCACCGTTGTCATCGCGATCGCGGTCAGCGGCGTTTTGGGGCTCGGTTTCCAGATGCACGCGTCCCCGCAGATCAGCGCAAGCATCGAGTTCCAGGCCCACACCGCCGCCGGAAAGTTGAACGCGCTGATGATCCCGACCAGCCCCAGCGGGTGCCACTGCTCCCGCATCGCATGTCCCGGGCGCTCGGAATGCATCGAAAGGCCGTAGAGCTGACGCGATTGCCCCACCGCAAAATCGGCGATATCGATCGCCTCTTGGACCTCGCCCAGACCCTCCTGCAGGATCTTGCCCATCTCGAGGCTCACCAGACGGCCGAGAGGCTCTTTATGCGCGCGCAGCGCCTCCGCGATCTGGCGCACGTACTCTCCGCGTCGGGGAGCGGGCACGTCACGCCAGCGCAGGGACGCCGCGTGTGCGGCATCGCGGGTCCGCGCGTAATCCGCCGCCGTCGCAAGCCGCACGGACCCGAGCAACTCTCCCGTCGCGGGTGAATGCACAAGCAGGTCCGGTCCGCGGGTTTCGAGCCATTCGCCGGCGTAGGCGCCCGAGTGAGGACCGTCGATCCCGAAGGTGGCGAGCAATTGGTAAGAAGCCTGGGTGCGCGTGATGACCATGGTCGGAGCGGGGCAACGGGAATGCGTTCGGGCCGCGCAGGATAGCCGGGTGCCCCGCAGCCGAGGACCCGCCGGGCGCGGGAAAGGGCAATTCGACGGGATTCCGCGCCCCCCCGCAGCCTCGCCCGCGCCCCCCGGCGGCTGCGCGCGCCAAACCCGTTTGGCGCGCACACGCACGGGGCGTTAACCTCTTCGCCCCCATGGCCGACAGAATCATCTACAACCTCCAGGACGTCCGGAAGTTCTTTGGCCAGCGCGAAGTGCTTAAGGGCATCACGCTTTCGTTCCTCGAGGGCGCAAAAATCGGCGTCATCGGAGCGAACGGCGCGGGCAAGAGCACACTTTTGCGCATCCTCGCCGGCGTCGACACCCAGTTCGAGGGCATCGCAAAACCCCTCGCCGGGCTCACGATCGGTTACCTATCGCAGGAACCGCCGCTGACCGAGGACAAAGACGTCAAGGGCAACCTCGAGGAATCCGTGGCGCATCTGCGTGCACTCGAAAGGCGCTACGAAGAAGTGTCGGCGAAGCTCGGCACGGTTTCCGGCGCCGAGGAGGACAAGCTCAACACCGAGTACGAGCGCCTGATGGCCGAGCTCGATACCAAAGGTGTCTGGGACCTCGACACACGGCTCGTGCAAGCGGCCGAAGCGCTCGACCTGCCGCCCATGGACGCGGACGTGCGCAAGCTTTCGGGGGGCGAACGGCGGCGTGTCGCGCTGTGCAAGCTGTTGATGTCGCAGCCCGACCTCCTGCTCCTCGACGAACCCACGAACCACCTGGATGCCGAGACCATCGAGTGGCTCGAAGAACACCTGCGCACCTACGCCGGCGCGGTGATCCTCATCACCCACGACCGCTACTTCCTCGACAACGTCGTCGGTTGGATGCTCGAGGTTGAGCGCGGCAAGGGCCGCCCCTACGAGGGCAACTACAGCCAATACCTGGTGGCCAAGGAAAACGAGCTCAACACAAAGCGTCAGACCGACGCGAAGATGGACAAGGTGCTGCGCCGCGAGAAAGAATGGCTCGGCCGTTCCCCCGCCGCGCGCACGACGCACAGCAAGGCCCGCGAAGCGCGTTACAAGGCCATGCTGGAGCGCCGCAAGGAGGACCAGGCCGACGAGCTCGACCTGCGCATCCCGCCCGGCGACCGCCTCGGCGACCGCGTGATCGATTTCCACGACGTCACCAAGGGTTTTGGCGACCGCGTGCTGATCAAGAACCTGACGTTCGCCCTGCCGCCGGGCGCGATCCTCGGCGTGGTGGGTCCCAACGGCATCGGCAAGTCGACGATGCTGCGCATGATCCTGGGCAAGGAAAAACCCGACTCCGGGGATGTTGTGATCGGCTCGACCGTGCGGCTCACGTACCTCGACCAGTCGCGGATGATCCTGGACGACACGCAGACCGTCTACCAGAACATCACCGAGGGCAACGACCTCATTCCCTTCGGCAGCCGCACGATCGAAGGGCGGGCGTATGTGGCGCGCTTCAACTTCAAGGGCGACGACCAGCAGAAGCTTTTGGGTGAGTGCTCGGGTGGGATGCGCAACCGCGTCCTCCTGGCGCGCATGCTCAAAAACGCCGCCAACGTCATCCTCCTCGACGAGCCGACCAACGACCTCGACCTCGACACGCTGCGCGTGTTGGAAGAGGCGATCGAGAACTACCCCGGCTCCGCGATCGTCGTCAGCCACGACCGGTACTTCCTGAACCGCGTGGTCAGCCACATCCTCGCGTTCGAGCACGACGGCCGCGTCAACTTCCACCACGGCACGTACGAGGACTACTCGGAGTGGCGCAAGGGTTGGCGCCAGCGCGTGGGTCTCGGCGCGGAGTCCCGCGCGGGTCGCTACCGCAAGCTGTTGCGCGACTGATGGAGCGCAAACCTGCGGCACACGCCGCGCAGCGCAGGTGGGTCCGCCGCGGAGCGCCGGAGCTCGCCGCCGGTCGCGACCTCGCCGATGCGCGAGCCCTGGTCGCGGACTGGCATCCGCCGGACGCGCACCAGGCGGCCGAGCAGGCGCGCATCCTCGCCTTCATCGACGCCCAAGGCGACGCGCTCCACCGTGCGTGCCTCGGCGGTCACCTGACGGCGTCGGCACTGCTCGTGGACGCGGACGGCGGTCGCGCGCTGCTCACACACCACAGGAAACTCGGACGCTGGCTGCAACTCGGCGGGCACGTGGACGGCGAGGGCAACCTGGCGCTCGCCGCGTTGCGCGAGCTGGAGGAGGAGTCCGGCCTACTCGAGCTCGAGATTGACGTCGCTCCGATCGACTTGGACGTCCACCCGATCCCGGCGCGCGGGAGCGAGCCCGAGCACTTGCACCTCGACGTACGGTTCCTCGCCCGCGCCGCGCCCGGTGCCCGCGCGATCCTGAGCGCGGAATCCTTGGAACTCGGCTGGTTCGCGGGCGACGACATCGAGGGCCCGAACGCCCGCATCGCGACCGACGAATCCGTCCGCCGGTTGTTCCGGCGCGCAGGGCTGCTCGCCCCCGCGCGCTGACGCGGACAGGTTGCTAGCCCGGGTTATTCATCAGCTTTGCGACCACACAGCCCAATCGGCGGCCTTTGGCCGCCTTTCGCCCTCTGGCGGCACTTTTCGCCCACGGGCATCCTCGTTGACCTGTTCAAGGTCGAGCTTGGCGCCGCATTGGGTGTCGTAAACGCCCGCGTCGAGCACCACCGAGACCGCCGTCGCAAAAACGCGTCCCGCGTAGTGCCGCGCATCCCGTCGGGTAATGCGGCGACCCAGCAACTTGATGCGCGCGCCGGTGACGAGCTGAATCTCCGGCCGCGATTCGAGGACCGAGCGCATGCCGACCACCGCCTCGAGCGGCGTCGCGAGGTCCGCGTCCCAAAAGCCCACGTACGGCGCGCCGCCCTGGATCGCGCGCAACATTCCGAGCCGCACGGCTTCGGCCTTGCCGCCGTTTTGCGGCAGGTCGAGCACCTTCGACGCGATCCTCGTGGCCGCGGCGCACGGCAGCCAGGCGCCCGAGGGTGTCGTCGGCGCTGCCGTCGTTGACCAACAGCAGCCCGAGCCCCGCGATGTTCGTCAAGCCTGCGCGCAGGTCTTCCACGGGCAGGCGCCGCTCCTCGTTGAAGCACGGGACCACCAACGTCGTCGAAAGGAGCGGCTCCATCAGCGCAGCCCGGTATGCGGCGGTCGAGGAGCGCTCATCGCTCGGTGTCCCATCGGACGAACAGAGCGACGCGCGTGCCGTTGGGGTCCGAAACACGTCGCCCGAAGTCGCGTTCACGCTCGCTGCGGTAGTCGGCTGCGCGGAGCGCGTCGGCTTGCTCCGCCTCGGCGGGTTGGCCCGGCCGGTAGGCGAACCACAACCGCGGCGGCAAGTTGTTCCCATCGGGCAGGGCACCGACCGCCATCGAGCGCCCCATGTGGTAAGCGATCGGCAGCCCAAGGCTGTGCGGCGACGCGACGAAGAACGGCTCGTCCGCCACACGCTCGGCGTTCAAGTAGCGGGCGGCTGCAACGCGGCGGCGAGCAGCGGCGCGAGCAGGCGCGGGGAAACCGCAGAGCCCGCCGCTCGCTGGTTCACCATCGCCGGCAGCAACGCGGCGACGAGGACCGCGGCGATCCCCATGCCCGCCAGCGTGCCCCAGCGGCCCTCGGGCACGCCGGTCAGATACCCGAGCACCCAAAGCGGTTGGATCCAGCTCGGAGCATCAACCCATCCGAGGTTTGGCCCGAGGCCCCCCTTGCGCTGGAGCGCGCCCAAAACCGCCAGCGCCCAGGGGATGAACAGCAAACCGACCCCAAAGACGGCCCAGGTCAGGCGCCAGGCATCGTGTCGACGGCCCAGCGTCCACGCACCGCCGACGGCGGCGATCAGGAACAACCATCCGACGTAGTGTGTGTACACCACCACCAGCGCGCATGCGGCGAACGCGAGCCAGCGCCACCCGTCGGTGCCCATGCGCAGGCACCGGATCAGGGCCCACAGCAACAGCATCACCAGCGCCGCGTACATGCTGTAGGCGCGGGCCGTGTGGCCTTAAAAGGCCTGCGCGTCGTTCAAAGCGACCAAAAGGGCCGCGAAGAGCCCGCCCGCGCCGCTGGCGAGGGCCTCGCGACCGAGCAGCGCGACGAGGAGCACGGTAGCTAAGCCCATCGCGCAGGAGAACGCACGCAGCTCGTGCACGCTGCCCCCCGCGAGCGCCGCCCAGCCCTGGAGCACCATGGAGTGCAGCGGCGGATGCACCACGTCCTCGATCACCACCGCCAGCGCGTCGAGGGGCGGTAGCGCGACCACGTCGTGGGTGAAGACCTCGTCGCCGATGACCGACTCGCCGAGCCACAAGGGCGCGCGCACCAGAGCCGCAATCAACAGGATCGCAAGCAGCAGCAGCCGGAACGCGCCCTTCGAAGGGCCTCGGGGCGGAGGCGTGGAAGACGTCGACATGGGACGGTGGGTCCCGTCGGGACGGCGCGCGCGGGACGGCGTGGGGAGGATAGCTCGCTGCATCGGGAGCGACAACGAACGCCAAGCGGGCGACGCGCCCGCCTGGACGGCCGGTCGACGCGCCGAAGGTCAGTCAGCCTTCATCGCCGCCGGACCGTAGTCCCCGGCGGCGGGATGCGCGGGCAGGCCCACGGCCCATCCGGCGCCGACCACGCTCCACCAGGGTTCGCCTGCGGCGTCCGCGGGCGCCCGCTCCCACCGCAGGACGCCGATCTCCACGCTCTGCCCGGCTACCGTGTTGGGGCCGCTGGCGTTGACCATCAGGCGGCCGGCATGTCCGCCGGTCGAACCCCACCCGACCACCGCTACCTGCGCGCTGGCGGGCGCTTCCATCCACACCTCGCGCACCGCGGACACCATGACGGGTTCCCGGTCGGGTGTGTAGGGACCGTCCTCGGGCGCGCGCCCAAGCTGCAGCCCGGCGACGGCGAGTTCGGGGATCCAGTAACCGTCGGGCAGCAGGTGAGCGCCGCCGTTAGGCCCCGGCGTGGGCTCGCCCCACACGACGATCAGGGCGTTGTGGGAGTCCCACGGGTAGTGCGTCGTGCCGGTGATGAACTCGATATCGAGCAGCGCAACCGGTCCGTGGTGGCCAGCGATCGTGATCGAGCCCCCTCCGCCCGCGCCGTCGCGCACCTTACGGCTGATCTGCAGCCGGTTGTTGCGTATCCCGATCGGGCCCTCGCCCGGCGGGCCTTCGCGCACTCGATTGGTGACCTGCAGGTTCGTGCGCGGGCTGGGCTCGAAGTCGCAGTCGACGATCGACAGGGCGCCCTGGACGTTCGAGGCGTAGATGCTGTGCTCGCTGGTGTGCGCGCGGAAGCGGCAACCGGCGAAGCCCAGGGGGCCCTGGGCGTAGGCGCGCACTGCCCACATCATCGGGTGGTCGCCCCAACCGCGGTGCGCGGGATCGACGGCGCCGAATTCGCAGTCGGTGAACGCCAGGGGCGTGCCCAGCGCCACGCCCTTGTGGATCTGCACCGCTGCCTTGGATCCGGTGCTCGCCAGGATCTCGCACCCGTCGAACCACAGGGCCGGCGCCCCCTCGCCCAAGGACGTGACGTCGCGCACGGTGCCGCCCCGCACCAAGACCGGTCCGCGGTGGGTCGCGGTGGCGCTGTTCCAGCTCGCCCGGCCCAGGGCGGCGCCCTGAACCGCCGGCGCGCCGGACGGGATCACGACCCGGCCCCAGGGACCCGCGGCGTTGATCGCCTGCCCGAGCGGCATCGACCCACCCGGCTGCCATTCCCCGCCGACGGTCTTGTCGCGGAACGACCAGTTCAACCCGTCCCAGCGCAGCTCGATCTCGCGCCGATCGAAGACCCCCGCGAGGTCGGTGTCCCCGCCGCCGAGCTTGACCGCGAGGACCCCGGCGACGTCGCGTTCCGGATCCATTCGGTCGAACGCGGCGGCGACCGCATCGCTCGCGGCCTGGGCGATCTCGACCGCCCGCTGCCGGGCCCGACCCTCGGACTCGTTCGGCGCCGCAAAGCTCAAGACGGCGCTCAGGCCGACCGCGAAGCCGACCTGGGCGGCGACGCCGAGCACAGACGTTCGCCGCGGCCGAGCCTGCGCCATCAGGCACGCTCCTTAAACTCGAGCGTGCGCGGATCGATTTTGACCCGGTCACCGATCGCCACCAGGCCCGAAACTTTGACTTCGATGCCGTTCTCGAGCACCGCGGTCTTCATCAGGTTGCCGCTGCCCTTCACCGGCGGGTCCGTCTGCGCCACGGTCACAACCACCGTGTTTGGCACGTCGATCGCGGTCAGCAGGCCATCGACGATCAGTCCGACGTAACGCTCGATCGGCCACTTGAGGGCATCCTCCGCCGCCGCGTTGGGCACCCTGTATTCAACGCCGTCCTCGGTATAAAAGACCTGCTCGTGTCCATCGCTGTAGCTGTGGGTCAGGTCGATGGTGGAGCTGTCGAGGACCTCGAAACGGGTATCCGTGTGCTCCTTGAGGTCGTGGATGCGGTTCGAGTTAACCTCCTTGAGCCGGATCTGGACGAACTGGCGGCGGTCGTTGCGCAGGATGTTCCACTGCGTGACCGTGGCGAGCTGACCGTTGTGGCGGACGAGGGAACCCGGGCGAAGGTCGAGGGCGTGCACTTGCATGGGGCGACAGGTTAGCGCAGGGCGGGCTTCGCAAGTTCGTCTGGAAGCCTTAACCTCCCGTCCATGACGCCGACCGAACCGCCCCCGACCTCCCCCGCCAACCGACGTTTGGGAGTCGTGGTCGAAGACCTGGAGGACGGCGCGGTGCGCCTGTCCCTGCACACCGACGCGTCGTGCACCAACGAGCTGGGTACCGTCCACGGCGGATTCACCGCGTTCCTCCTGGACGGCGCCATGGGCCGCGCGGCCGGCCTGACCCTTGCCCCGGGGGAAAACGCCTTCACGCTCCAGCTCTCCATCCAGTACCTAAACCCTGCCGCAGGCCGGATCCGCGCGACCGCAAGGGTGGTCCGCCGCGGGCGATCGGTGGCGTTCCTGGAGGCCGTGTGCGAGCGCGAGGACGGCATCGAGGTCGCTCGCGCCCATGGTGTTTGGTCGATCCGACCGGCGCGCTGACCACCCCAAAACGCGGGGGTCACGCTCCCCGTTGGACCCCGGCGACCACGCGCGCTCCCAGGGCCACCCGCGCCACCGGGACCCGTGGGGAGCGCGGCCGTGTCACCAAACCTCAACCGCTGCTTCGGTCCCGTGACTGCGCGCCGCCGCCCGCGCCGCCGCCCGCGCCGCCGCCGGGGCCAGCACCGCCGGGGCCAGCACCGCCGGGGCGCAGCGCCGACCGCACCACGTCGTGTGCGATGTGCTCCTCCAGCCGGTAGCTCGTGGCGTCGAAACGCGGGCCGTGGCCGTCCCACTGCAAAAGCCCGTGGTGCAAACGGTCGCGACCGTCGGCGCGGTCCTGCATCCAAAGCTCGAGCGCGACGTGGATCACCGGAAAGGCGAGTTCATCGAACGGCAACGCGTGCGCGTTGAACCAGGCGACCTCCAGGCTCTCGGGACCCGCGGCCACCGCGTCCCCGACGAGGCGCGCGCGGTAAAAGAGATAGCTCTGGCCGATGTGGGGCAGGTCGATGTGGCAAAAAAGTCCATCGATCGCGGCCTCGGCGCAGGCTTCCTCGCGGGTCTCGCGCAGCGCACCCGCTGGCGAGCTTTCGCCGAGCTCCAGGAAGCCGGACGGCGGGGTCCACCGTCCGCGCGCGGGTTCGATCGCCCGACGGCAGAGCAAGAGCTTCCCGTCGCGCTCGATCAGCGTCCCTACGACCGCACGCGGGTTTTCGTAGTGGATCGCGCCGCAGCCGCCGCAGGTATCCCGCGACCTGTCGTCTCCGACCGGCACACGCCGCTCGAGCGTGTTCCCGCAGTGGCAGCAGAACTTCATGGCCTAATCTTAGTCCGACGGCGCCCCATCAGGCGTTCGTGGCGGGGCGAGCTTGCAGGATCTCTATGTCGTAGCCATCGGGATCCTTAACGAAGATGTAGCGCGAAGGATTGGCCGGTTTCGAGCGCCGGTACCACCATCCACGCCGCTCCACATCCGCCACCACGGCGTCGAGGTCGTCCACGACGAGCGCCACGTGGCCAAACTGGTTGCCGAGTTCGTAGTCCCGGCCGTCGTGGTTATAGGTCAGCTCGAGGAAATGCCCGCGGCTCGAATCACCCAGGAAAACGAGGGTCGCCTCGTCGCCAATCTTTGAGCGGCGGGTTTCCTCGAGGCCGAGGAACCCGGTGTAGAACGCGAGGCTGCGCTCAAGGTCGCGCACGCGCAGCATGGTGTGGGCCAACTTCATGACCCCATTCTCCACGCCCGCGCGCCGGCGGTCTAGCCCGGGTTATTCATCAGGTTTTCGAGCAGACGAGCCCAAGTCGTCGCCTGGTGAGGCTTTGCGGCCACGGGATCCACAGTCGACCTTGAACGGGTCAACGAGGAGCCCGTGGTCGCAAAGTGCCGCCAGAGGGCGAAAGACGGCCGAAGGCCGCCGGTTGGACCGTCCGATCGCAAAGCTGGTGAATAACCCGGGCTAGCCCAAGCTGATCCGGGCTAGAACTGTGCCTGTTCGGTCGAGCCTTCGAGGGCCGTCGTCGAACTCGTCCCGCCGCTCGTGAGCTGCGTCACGAGGTCGAAGTACCCGGTCCCGACTTCGTGCTGGTGGCGGGTCGCGGTGTAACCCAGTTCCTCGGAGGCGAACTCGCGCTGTTGAAGGTCCGAGTACGCCGACATGCCGCGGTCCTTGTAGTCGGTGGCAAGCAGGAACGTGGAGTGGTTCAACACGTGGAACCCAGCCAACGTGACGAACTGGAACTTATAACCCATCGCGCCGAGCTCGCGCTGGAACTTCTCGATGGTGTGGGCATCAAGGTTCTTTTTCCAGTTGAACGAAGGCGAGCAGTTGTACGCCAGCATCTTGCCGGGGTGTTGGGCGTGGATTGCCTCGGCAAACTCCTTTGCTTCACCAAGGTCGGGCTTGCTCGTTTCGCACCACAAAAGGTCGGCGTAGGGGGCGTAGCTGATTCCACGAGCGATTGCGGCTTCAACACCGCAGTTGACGTAGAAGAAGCCTTCCGCCGTGCGTTTGCCCGTGCAAAAGCGCCGGTCGCGCTCGTCCACGTCGCTCGTCAACAGTTTGGCGCTGTCCGCGTCCGTGCGCGCCACGAGGACCGTCGGCACCCCACACACGTCCGCAGCGAGGCGGGCCGCGACGAGGGAGCGCACGAACTGCGAGCTCGGCACCAGCACCTTGCCACCCAAGTGACCGCACTTTTTCTCGCTCGAGAGCTGGTCCTCGAAGTGGACTCCCGCGGCACCCGCGGCGATCATCGCCTTCATCATCTCGAAGGCGTTCAACGGCCCGCCAAAACCCGCTTCTGCGTCGGCGACGATCGGCGCAAACCAGTCGCGCGCGCGGGTTCCGTCGGCGGAATCGATCTGGTCGGCACGCTGCAACGCGTTGTTGATGCGTTGCACGAGCTTCGGCACCGAGTCCGCGGGGTACAGGCTCTGGTCGGGATAGGTCTGGGACGCGGTATTGGCGTCGGCGGCGACCTGCCATCCCGAGCAGTAGATGGCCTCCAGTCCGGCGCGCACCATCTGCACCGCTTGGCCACCGCTGAGCGCGCCGAGGGAGCGCACAAACGCGCGCTCCTGCATTGATTTCCAAAGCCGGCGGGCGCCCCGGTCCGCAAGGGTGTGTTCGATCCGCACCGAACCGCGCAGCTTCGCCACGTCGGTCTCGGTGTACGGGCGGACAACACCGTTCCAACGCGGGTGGGTGAAGGATTCCGTGTCGCTTCGGGGAGCTGTGGTCGGCATCGGGGCGTGCTGTGGCTAGCGGATTGAACCGAGGGTCACATGGGGGTGCGTGCGCTGCGCCGCTCGACCTCGAGCAGCACCGCGTACGCGGGCAACGTCAGGAAATCGGGCATCACCGGGCTCGTCGCGACTGCGTGCATCAGGCGCTCGGCAGCTTCCAAATGCTCCGCGCCCAAAAAGCCGTCTCCCATGCGCGCACGCAAACGCGCGAGTTCTTCGGCGATGATGCGCTCGACGAACTCGTGCGTGACGACCTCGCCGGTGTCGAGGCGGACGTTGTGGCGCGCCATCTGCCAGATCTGCGCGCGGCTGATCTCCGCGGTGGCGGCGTCCTCCATCAGGTTGTGGAGCGGCACCGCGCCCACCCCGCCCAACCAGGCGGCGAGGTACTGCAATCCGATACGCACGTTGTGGGCGAGCCCGGCCCGTGTGCATTCCCCGTCCGGCAACCCGACGAGATCGGCCGCGGTCACCGCGAACGTTGCCTGTTTTGCGCTGTCGATCTGGTTGGGACCGGGCATGACTCGATCAAACACCTCGCGCGCGAGTCGAACGAGCGCCGGATGGGCTACCCAGGTTCCGTCGTGCCCGTCCTCGGCCTCCCGCTGCTTGTCGACCCGCACCTGCTCGAACGCCGCCGCGTTCGCTGCCTCGTCACCCTTGATCGGAATCTGCGCCGCCATCCCCCCCATCGCGTGCACACCGCGGCGGTGGCACGTTTTGATGAGCAAGCGGGTGTAGGCGCGCAGGAACGGCTGCGTCATGCCCACGGCACCGCGGTCGGGAATGACCTTCGCGCGGTCCTCGGCCCAGACCTTGATGCACGAAAAGATGTAGTCCCAGCGTCCGCAGTTCAGACCCAGCGAACGCTCGCGCAGCTCAAAAAGGATTTCGTCCATCTCGAACGCCGCCGGCAGCGTTTCGATGAGGCACGTCGCGCGCACGGTGGCCGAAGGAAGGCCAAGCCGCGTTTCGATGTGGCCAAGGACCCGGTTCCAAAGGCGCGCTTCGAGGTGGCTCTCGAGCTTGGGCAAGTACAGGTAGGGCCCGCTTCCGCGCGCCACCTGTTCGACGGCGTTATGGATCAGGAAGAGCCCCACATCAAAGAGCGCCGCGGGAATCGGGCGGCCGTCAACGAGCATGTGCGCTTCGACGAGATGCCAACCCCGCGGCCGCACGAACAGCGCCGCGGTGCGCTCGGCCAATGTGTACCGTTTGCCGGTCTCGGGCTGCCTGTATTCAAGGTTGCGCCGCACGGCGGCTATGAGGTTGACTTGGCCGTCGATGGCATTGGCAAACGTGGGCGAACTCGCGTCCTCGAAGTCCGCCATGAACACGTTGGCGCCCGAGTTCAACGCGTTGATCACCATCTTCGCGTTGATCGGCCCGGTGATCTCCACGCGGCGGTCGGCGAGTTCGGCGGGCGGTGGCGCACAACGCCAATCACCGGCGCGGACCGAAGCCGTCGACGCGAGGAAATCCATGGGCTCGCCGCCCCGCCATCCCATCAGCCGGTCGCGCCGCGCGCTGAGCCGCTCGGAAACTTCGCCCCCAAAACGCCGCGCGAGGTCCGCCAAGAGCTCCAGCGCGCCCATCGTGAGCACGTTTTCAGCGCCCGGGACGTGCGGGCCGCGCACTTCGACCCCCGGGGGCGACGCGAGAACGAGCGCGGGCCACGGGGCCGCGCCGGAGACTTGGCTGGGGACCGACACTCAGGAGCTTTCGGCAGCAGCCGCACCGGGTCTTGACCGAGATCCGAGCCCGATTTCCCTCGAAACTTGCGAGCGCCGCCCCCGCCCGCCGTTCTTGGGCAACACGCGCCTTGCCCGTAGCGCAATCGGCAAACAGAGCACACTCTCTTGTTGCCCTTGCACGTCGGGGACCCCGCACGAACTCACCCATGACCATCTGCTTCCTTCCCGGCTGGCTCTGGGTCCCCGTGCTCGCCGTCTGCTTTGCCCCGCAGCGGGCGCCCCGTCCGGCCGCCGCCGTTCTGTTGGACGGCCACTTCCAGCCCCACATGGTGCTGCAGCGGGAGCGCCCCCTGACGATCACCGGTGTCGCGCCGGGCTCGAGTTGGGTCGAAGTGGGCTGGGACGACATCCGAACGCGGGCGCCCGTGGAAGAGGGGCGGTTTAGCGCGGTGCTGCCGCCGCTTGCCCACGGCGGTCCCCACGCCCTGTGGGCGCAAACCGACGAGGGTGTCCGGATCGAGCTGCCCGATGTGCTGGTCGGCGATGTCTGGCTCGTCAGTGGGCAATCGAACGCCGCGATGGTGCTCGGAGCGAGCGAGGGCGGCCAGGAGGCAGCGGCGCAAGCGACGGACCTCGTTCGCGTGCGTGGACTGACCGTAGCGTCGCGGCTCGCGGACGAACCCCACACGGAGATCGGAGGCACGTGGAGCCGACCGTCGCCGGAGACCGCGCTGCAGTTCTCGGCCCTGGGCTTCTATTTGGCGCGCGAACTGGCGCTCACAAGCGACGTGCCGCAGGGAGTGATCGTCGCCGCGCAGGGGGATTCCACCGGTGAAGCGTGGGTCTCAAAGGCGGTATTGCTCGCCGACCCTGAGCTCGAGCACATCGTGCACGCGTACGAGCGGCTCGTTTTGGACCACGACCGCGTGATGGCGGACTTCCGTGCGGCGCTGGAGCGTTTCCACGAACAAAACCGGCTGCGCAGCAGGCAGGGCTTCGAACCCTCGCGCCGGCCGCCGCGCGCCCCACTCGGTCCGGACAACATCAAACGGCCGTGGGGTCTGCGCGAGGGGATGATCGCGCCCCTGTTTCGACTGCCCGTGCGCGGCGTGGTCTGGTACCAGGGCGAGAGCAACGCCCCCCGCGCAAAGGAGTACCAACACATCCTGCGCGCGCTGATCGCCGATTGGCGCGCGGGTTTTGGGGACCCGACACTGCCGTTCCTGGTCGTGCAGCCCCCCGGCCTGGGTGAACTAGGCGCCCGCACATCCCCGGGCCACTGGGCGCGGCTGCGCGAGGCCCAGCGCAGGGTGTTTGCCGAGGTTCCCCACGTGGGGCTCGCGATCGCACTGGACCTCGGGGATCCCGACGACGTGCATTCCCCGCGCAAACGCGAGTTGGGCGAGCGTGTGGCGCTGCTCGCGCGCCGCGTGCAGCAGGGCGCGGCGCCCGGTGCCAGTGGTCCGGTCCCCGTGCGCTTCGAAGCCGAAGCGGGCGCGATGCGGGTCACGCTGGCCTGCGTGGAAGGCGGCGGGCTGGTCCCACGCGGCCCGCTCGACAACTTCGAGCTGCAGGACGCACAGGGCACGTGGTGGCCCGCGCACGCGCAGATCGAGCGCGTTGACACCGCGCTCGGCGGAACCGTGATCGTGCGCCATCCTGCGGTCCATGCCGTGGCGGTGCGTTATGCGTGGCTCGACCATCCGGCCTCACCCCTCGTCGACGGGGCCGGTCGCGTGGCGAGCCCGTTTTCGAGCGCCGACGAAGCACTGAAAGTGGGCGGGTAGAGCGCTCCGCGCCGCCCCCGTCGGAACCCGCCTCCCCAGCGATGATCTTCAGCTCGACGACCTTCCTGTTTGTCTTCCTGCCGCTTTGCCTCGGGTTTTATTACCTGGCACCGCGCGGCCTGCGGAACACGGTGCTGCTGGCTTTCAGCCTCCTCTTCTACGCGTGGGGTGAGGCGCTTTACACCGGCCTGATGCTAGTGTCGATCCTCGGCAACCACGTGGCCGGACATATCGTCGCGCGGGCAAACACGACGTCGACGCGCAAGGCCGCGCTCGTGATGGGCCTCGTGTTCAATCTCGGCCTGCTTGCGGTCTTCAAGTACCTGGGTTGGTTGGTCCGGAGCCTGTACGGCATCGGAACCGAGGTCGGATTGGACCTGCCCGCGCACTGGGGGAACTTCCAGATCCACCTGCCCATCGGGATCTCGTTCTTCACGTTCCAAGCGATCAGCTACCTGATCGACGTGTGGCGCAACCAAGCTGCGCCCCAGCGCCGGATCCAGGACTTCGCGCTCTACATCGCGCTGTTTCCGCAGTTGATCGCGGGCCCCATCGTGCGCTACTCGGACGTGGCCCGCCAACTGAACCGCCGCAAACACCGTTTGCACCTGTTTGCGAGCGGCATCCAGCGCTTTGTGCAGGGCCTCGCCAAAAAAGTCCTCGTGGCCAACGTGCTTGCCGTGCCGGTCGAGTTGGTGCTGAGGACCCCCGGCGACGAAGTCAGCACGGCCGCCGCGTGGTTCGCAATGCTGGCCTACGCAGGACAGCTCTACTTCGATTTTTCCGGCTATTCGGACATGGCAATCGGCCTGGGCCGCATGTTCGGTTTCCGCTTCAAAGAGAACTTCCTGCATCCCTATGAATCGCGGTCCATTCACGAGTTTTGGAGACGCTGGCACGTGTCCCTCAGCTCGTGGTTCCGCGACTACCTGTACATCCCGATGGGCGGCAGTCGCGTTGGGCGCGTGCGCACCTACCTGAACCTGTGGACGGTGTTCCTGTTGGTCGGGTTGTGGCACGGGGCGGCGTGGAACTACGTGCTGTTCGGGGCTTACCACGGCCTGTTGATCGTCATCGAGCGCGCCTTCCTCGGTCGCAGGTTGGGCGCGGTGTCGGGTCGGATCTACACCACGTTCGTCCTGGCGCTCGGGTGGCCCATCTTCAGCGCCGAAACTTTCGCGGGGTGTGTGGCGCTCCTGCACGCGATGTTGCCGTTCGGACGGCCGCTAGCGGGCACCCTCGAAATCGCCCCGTTGCTCTCACCCCTGATCGTCGTCACCTTCGCGGTCGCGGTGGTCGGCTCGACGCGCATTCCCCTGTTCGCGGCAGCGCGCGTCGCGACCCTTCTGCAAGGCCGCGGGCGTTCGGGGCCGTGGCGACCCGTGAGTGCGGCAGCGCTGCTGGTGCTCTTCGTCCTTTGCGTCGCTGAGCTCGCCAGCGGCTCCTACAACCCCTTCATCTACTTCCGCTTCTGATGCAACCGTCTTTGCGTCCCCCGGCCGCCTGGCGCCACCACCCGTTTGCTGCGCGGGTGCTCGTCGTGCTTTTTTGCACCGGCCTCGTGCTGCCCGGTGGACTCGCCCTGATCGGCGCCGGAGACCCGGACGCCGTGGCTTTCGAGTTCCGACGCCCTGCGCCGGCGCCGCAGTGGAATCGCAGCGTTGCGAGTTGGCGGGCCTTTCCGCGCGGATTCGAGTCCTACTTCGGCGACCGTTACGCGCTGCGTTCCGAGTTGCTGAGCCTGCGCGCCCGCTTGCACTGGAACCTCCTGGGATCGTCACCGTCGCCGCTCGTCGTGCGCGGCAAGGATGACTGGATCTTCCTGACGGCGAGCCACGCGCTGCCCAACGCGGCGGGCAAGGTCCCGATGACTTTTGCCGAGGTCGACAACTTCCTCGCCGCAGCCAAGCGCCGGCGCGACCTTCTGGCGCAGCGCGGCATCCACTACCTGTTTGCGTTCGTCCCTGAAAAGAGTTCGGTGTATCCCGAATTCTTGCCGTGGAACCACGTGCGCAAGGGGCAGCGGCGGGTCGACCAGATCATGGAACGCGCCGCCGAGCTCGGCCTCGACTTTGTCCTCGACACAACCGACGCCGTGGTCGCAGCGAAGGACGTGGACGGTGTGCGCGAGGACGACTACACCTTTTTCCCGTTGGGGACACACTGGACCTCACGGGGCGCCGCCGCCGCGGGACGCGCCATCGCCGACCGCTGGGCCGCTGCGGGATTGCCGGCCCGATTGCCCGACCCCAGCGAACTGCGCTTCGTCCACGTCCCGAACGGAATCAGTGACCTTTGGGACACACGCCTGTACCTCGTGGGAGCCGTCGGGCAGGAAACCTACGAGGGCATCTGGTCGAGGGGTCGCGCGGCAGAGCCGGGCGAAAGCATTGAGGCCGCGCGGGCCGCGATGTGGCGCAGGCCCGGCGCGCCGGCGAAGAAGTTGCTCGTGTTCCACGATTCGAACGGGCCCGCGGTGCAACCGACCCTCGCGACCGCGTTCCAAGAGTCGCGCTGGGAATGGCGGCGGTACGAGCAGCAATCGGTCGAGGAGTTCGAACCCGAGGCGGTGCTCGAGCTCTTCAGCGAGCGCCACCTCTTGATGTCGCTCCCGTACCAGGATGACCCCGCTGCCCAGCCGGACCTCGCGCGGTTGTTCGCGCAGGCCGAGCCCCCGGCGCTCACCGTGGAGCCTTCGGACTGGTCCGAGCGGCTCGAACCCGAGAATGGAGCGCGCTTGCTGCTCGACGCGCCCGGTTATCCGGGCCTGGCGGTTTTGGTGTTCGAAGGCCGCGAGGGTTACTTCCGCCTCCAGCTTCCCGAACTGGAAACCGGCCGGGACTGGATCCTGCGCCTTGATTGCGCGGCCCGCAGCGACGGCGCAGTGGGTGTGACGTACACATGGCGCAGCGCAGGGGATGTGTATCCGATCGAATCGAACCACGCCCAGCGGTTTTCGCTGGCGAGCGGAAACCAGTCGGTCTACATCCATCTTTCGCACCAGCGCGTCGGCACCGAGGTCGGACTGAGCACCGGCGGCACCCCGCGCGCCCTGCGGATTGACCGACTTGAGGCCCGCGCGCTCCCCCACCGTTAGAATGCCGCGGATGGCGGATTTCAGCGCAGTCCTGCGCATGCGGTGGGAACACCTGCTCTTCATGCATTGGCCGGTCGAGCCAAAGCGCCTGCGCGGGCTCGTCCCCCCGTGCCTCGAGCTCGACACTTTCGAGGGTTCGGCTTGGGTGGCGCTCGTCCCCTTCACGATGCGCGATGTGAGTCCCGTGTTTTTGCCCCGCGTGCCCTGGCGCGGTGTGACCGATTTTCACGAGTGCAACGTGCGCACCTACGTCCGTTTAGGGGCTGAGCGCGGGGTGTACTTTTTTTCGCTCGACGCCGCGAGTCGCCTCGGTGTGTGGGGCGCTCGCACTCTTTTCCACCTCCCCTACTACAACGCTCGCATCGATCTCGATCGCACGGGCGACGATGTCCGGTACGGCGTCGAGCGTTTGGACGCTCCCGGGGCGTCGCTGCGCTGCCGCTGGCGCGCAGGGGCGCCTCTCGCGCGCGCCCAACCGGGTGAACTCGTGCACTTTCTGACCGAGCGCTACAGCTTCCTCACGGCCGACCGCAGCGGAGCGCCGCGTATCTGCCGCATCCGGCACGCACCCTGGTCATTGCGGAGCGCGGAACTGCTGGAACTCGACGACGGTCTCGTGCGTGCCGCGGGCATCACAGTGGGCGACCGGGCGCCGCTCCTGCACCACGCCGACCGCATCGACGTCGTCGCGGGCCAGCTCCGCGCGGTTTCCACCAGCCCTTGAAATCCGCGCGGCGGCCGGATGCGCGCGAGCCACGGGTTCACAGCACGATCAGAGCGAACCCAAACACCGGCTGACGCGAATCGCCCTCGATCAGTTCGCCCGTGGCGATCGCGATCGCCACCCCGCCGAACACGTAGTTGATGAGGGTCTCGCGTTCGGACAGGTCCACCGACAGGCGTGATGTCTGCGTGGGTCGCGGATCCAGCGGCGCTCGATCCGCGCCCGTGCCCGTAGCCGCAGGCAGTGGAGTCTGCCACGACGAGGTGTAGCGCCCCGGCCAGCGGAAGAAGCCACCCAAAGAACGCTTCGAGAGGTCGAACGAGAACTTCGGCAGTTCCCGCACCGACGCGCCCGGCGTCGGCGCCAAATACCCGCAGCGACGTTGCACGAGCGATTCGAGCCGGCCGCCGCTGCGGTGCATCCGCAGCGGCCTGCCGTCGCCGGTCAGTGCATACACCCCGTGGTAGCCGTCTCCGAAAAGGTCCGTGTAGGTCTTCGCGAGCGGGTTGAGGCCGGCGAGGTAACACAGCTCGTAGTGCACAACACCGACGAAAGTGCGAGCGCCCAACTTGAGTTGCGCTGCCGCGGCTCCCGTCGCAAACGCGTTTGCGCCCTCGCGGCGGTCCGTGGTGAGCGCAATCGGCTCGGCAACAAGGTGCAGCTCTTTGGATGCGATGAAAAGCTGCAATCCGCGGAGCGCATCGCCTTCGGATCGAACCTTCGGTCCGGCGGGGATCACTGCGCCCGCGAGCCGCTCGAAGTGCGCGGGCGAGCCGGGCACATCGGACGTCGCGCCCAGTTCGACCCACCCACGGCCTTCCACCCACATGACTGCGAAGTGCTCCGCGGCATAGGACTTCCCCGCGCGCCCGCGGTTGGCGTCGAACGCGAGAACAAGACGTTTTGGCTCCGCGGTGGAGCCCGCGGCCTGCTCGGCGTTGACCTCGCGGCCGGCAAAAACCACGAAGTCCGAGAGGTACTCGAGTACGGCGTCCGGGTCCCGTTCAAGGGGCCCCGCCGGTAGGGTGGGTGCACCCGCGCCGCCGGTGGACGCGGTTTCCCCATCCCGCGGCGCGTTTGCAGAAGCGCTGCCCACCCACCGAGCTCTCGGACCCGGATTCGCAGTCAGCGGCTCCACAGTGGATTCCGCTGCCGGCGGGCTCTGACATCCAAGGGTCAGGGGGCAGCCGAAGCCGAGCAAGGCACCAAGCGGCAGGAGGAGCGCCGTAGCCGGCGCGCGATGGGCGCGCGCACGCCCGGGAGGGTGACAGGTTTTCACCCCCCGATCTTCGGCGTTTAAGCGGCGGCGGATGCGCGGATTGGCCGCTCCCTCCCGATTTCGCGGGCGCACGCCGATCTGCGCCCGCGCGCTCGGGCTGATCGTTCCATGCGGGGGGCCTACTTCTTCGCGATGATGTAAGTCACCCACGCGGGGCAGTTGTCGCCCTTGCCGTTGCGTCGGAACACCCCGTTGCCGCTTTCACCGTCGGCGTCGGTGCCCTCCCACCAGCTCTCAACTTCGGCGAACCCCGCGTCGCGCAGGATGTCCACGACCTCCGGCAGCGTCCACAGGCGCCACTTGTAGTCGAAGACACTGCGCAGCTCGCTGCCGTCCTTGAAGCGGAAGTGGATGCGGCAATGGTAGGCGCCGGTGGCGGGCTCGTAGGACTTTTGGTCCCACACGTAAGTGAAGCCCCCTTCAACCTTGCGAACCTCTTCCATCTCGTCGAAGGCCTCTGGCCCGCCGTAGATGTCGAGCACGAAGACGCCGTCGTCCACGAGGTCCTCGCGCACGCGCCGGAAGTAGTCCAGCATCGTGTTGCGCTCCGTGAAAATCATCCACGAGAAGTTCGGCGCGGTGCGGATGTCGGGTTTCCTATGGCTGGGCTCGCGCACGTCCTTCAGGTGGAACGCGCAGCGCTCCCCGAGGTCGGGCACGTCATCAAAGTTGTGCGCAAGTCCCCACGACACCGGCTCGGGATCGATGTCGAAACCCTCCGCCGTGCGCGAGGCGCTCTTGCGCAGCCACGCCGACATCAGATAACCGGTGCCGCAGAAGTCTTCGCGCAGGTGGGTGGCTTCGCGCCCGCGCAGTTTCTTGAACACCCGCGCTAGGAAGGCGGCGTCGGTGTCCGGGGATTGGACGGCCAACTGGTACAGCGCCATCGGATCCGCGGTTTTCGCGGTGAGCGGCGCGCGTTTTGCCTTCGCCTCGCCATTCGCCCCGCCTTGCGCCTTGCCCGGCTTTGCTTTGGCTTTTTTGGCCGGCTTCTTGGGCTTCTTGTCCTGCGCTGAGTCCGCCACGACTTCACCGTCGATCACGCGACGTTCCGGCGGGGTTCCGGCGGACGTTTTGGCGGACGGGGATCGATCGGTTTTCGGAGGTTGGGCGGTGCGTGCGGCCATGGGGGCGTTGCGTGGAGCGGGGGCGTCGGATCAGTGCGGCGCGACATCCTATCGACGGCCCCTTCCCAGCGCGAGCCACCGTCAGCGCGGGGTCGGTTTGCCCCCTTCCACCCACTGCGGCGCGAGTTCGCCCGTGGCCGCAAGGCGCGCGATCTCAAGGGCCGGCGCAAGGGCGCGCTCCATGTGCTCGTAATCGAGGGTTGACGCCGCATCGCTTTCGCGGTGGTAGTCGGTGTGCATCCCAAAACTCGAGAGGGTTTGCGCGACGATGCCGAGCCGCGCGAAGGCGTAGTTGTCCGACCGTTCGAAAAACCGCCGTTCCGGCCGTGGGTCGGGATGCAGGTCGAATCCGCGCTCAATCAGGAGCGGGCCGAGGTTCGTGCGCTCGAACCCCGTCAGCCACAGCCGTCCCGGACCAAGCAAGGGGTCGGGGCGCCCCACCATCTCGAAGTTCAGATTGAGCACCGTGCGGTCGAGGGGAACCACGGGCTGGTCGAGGTAGTGGTAGGTCCCAAGCGAAACCAGCTCCTCGCCGGTGGCCAAGAGGACCAGCACGTCCCGTGCGGGCGGGGGCAGCGTGGCGAGCGCTTCGGCGATCTCAAGGACGGCGGCAACACCGCTCGCGTCGTCGTCGGCTCCGTCGAACACGAGGTCCGCGTCCGGACCGTCGTCGGGGCGCGGCTCGCGCGTTCCTAAGTGGTCGTAGTGCGCCGACAGGACGATGGCCTCGGAAAGTGCATTCCCCTCGGCGGGGGGCGCTGCGTGAAGCCGGGCCACGACGTTGCGGGCCACCACAGGCTCGATCGTGGCGTCGATCCGCACACGCACGCGCTCGAACTCCCCCGCGAGGACCCGCGCCAAAAGCTCGCGGTTGAGCGTGATGACGGCCGTGGGTGCGAGGCTCGAGCGGCGCTCAAGCCGCACGGGACGCGGGCCTTCCGCGAGCCGCGCTCCGCCGCTCGCAAGGATGGCGGGCGGCGCGGGCTGGTCCGCCAGGCGCGACGCCCATTGCCGCGCGCGGCCGTGGCTTTGGGCCGTCGCGACCAGGCTTTGACGATCGCCACCGAAGTCCGCGAGATCGGCGACGATCGCCAGCGGAAACTCGCCTTCGAGCGGCAGCGCCGATTCGACGCGGAAATCGCGCCCTTGCTCGAGGTCGATCGCAGTGCCGTCGGCGGCGATCAACTCAAGCCGAGAGCCTCCCCCAAGGCGCCGCTCCACGAGGTCGGCGTCCTGGAAGTAGGTGGGCTCGCCGTCGGGGCCGACGTCGCCCGCGGGCAAGAGGCCCGCCTCGCGCAGGCGCGCCGCGAGGTAATCCGCTGCGCGGTGCTCACCCGCGGTGCCGGTCTTGCGCCCCGCGCAGTGGTCGGCGAGGTACGTGACGTGCGCCGCGAGTTCGTCGGCTTCGATCGCGGCGCTCACCCGCGTGGCGGCGGGCAAAATCTCAGCGCGGCGCTCGGACGCCGATGTTGCCATCTCTTGCGCGCCCGCCAACGGTCCGCACAGGAGCCACAACAGGATGGCGGCGGGCCTCGACCCGCGAACCCGCCCTCCAGTGCGGCCCGCCGCTGCACGCGACCCTAGCCACGTCGCAGCCGACCACTTCACGTAGGATCGCGTCACGAGGGGTCGCGTCACGTAGGATCGCGTCACATCGGATCCAGATGCCGGTCAACGGCGGCCAGCGCAGCGAAATGCTCGCGCACAGCCTCCTGGACGGCCTCGTTGACTTTCGCCGAACGAACAGGAATGCGCACCGCGCCCACGAGGTGACTGGGCACGGTCAAGCCGGCACCAGGGATGCGCTCCTCGACCCAGGCCGCGAAGGCCGGCGGGTCCTCGACCTTGAGGACGATCCAGGCGCCGAAGGACGGGATCAGTTCGGCGCCGGGGATGCTCGCGAGACGGGCCGAGAAGCGTTCGTGTTCTTCCGTATGCACGAGGTGAAACACCTCCTTTGGGAGCGACCGCGAACCGGAAGAGGTCCAGTGCTTGGCCGCGAACGGGGCTTCAACGCCGTCTGGCGCGGAGCCGAAGGTCGTCCGGCGGGCGAAGGATGCGTCCACAGGACGCTCCGTGGCCCGTCGGCAGCGCGAGCGGCGCGCGGGGGACGCGCAGCGCCGTCGCGCTCGGGTTTGTGGATCTTATCATAGGCCGATGTGGGGGTCCCTGGGAGGGCCCATCACCGCGCCGCCCCAACGATGCCACTCAAGACGTCCGCCATACGCGCCCGCGTGCGCGTGCCCTGCTCCACGTCGAATCTGGGTCCCGGGTTCGACCAGTTGGGACTCGCACTGTCGCTGTACCTCGATGCAACGGCGCGCCTCGAACTGGACGGTGCTCCCCCGCGCCTCGTAGCACCCGCGGGCTGGCCAGCGTGTGGGGACGACCTCGTGCTGCGAGCGATGCTTGACGTCGCGCCCGAACTGGACGGGCAGGGGCTCGTCCTCGAACTCGCGAGCGACATCCCGATCGCGCGGGGCCTCGGTTCAAGCGGTGCCGCGGTGGCCGCCGGCATGCTGCTCGCCGCTGCGCTGACGGGACGGCGCGAGAGCGACGCCCAGCGCATCGCGCGTGGCATCCGCCTCGAGGGCCACCCGGACAACGTCACCGCATCCTTGCTCGGCGGCCTCACGCTGTGTGTGCCCACAGAGCGCGGGCCGGTGTTCATCCAGCCCCCCGTCCACCCGTCCCTGGGCTTCGCGGCGGCCTGGCCCGACCAACCGTTTGCCACGGCAGCAGCGCGCGCGGCGCTCCCGCGGACGGTGCCCCTGGCGGATGCGGTGGAAAACGCGCGCCGGATACCGCTACTCGTCGAAGGACTGCGCTCGGGAGACGGTCTGTTGATCGAGTGTGGAGCGCTCGATCGGCTGCACGAGCCGTACCGCCTGCCGTTGCTCCCAGGATCACAGGAAGCCATCGCGGCGGCGCGCTCGGCCGGCGCCTATGCGGCAACGCTGTCGGGCAGCGGCAGCGCGATCGTTGCGATCGGCCCCAAGCGCCTCACCCTTGCCATCGCCGATGCGATGGCCGCCCCCCTCGCCGCCGCGCGCGGCCGGGCAAGCGCGCGCGCGCTCACGGTGGTGTTGGAACGCCCCGAAGTGACCGTCGGCTGAAGCACCGGGCGCATCCACTTCAGGGGCCGATCCACGCGCGCAGCTCACGCCACAGGACTTCCGCCGCCGTGCGATGGCCGCGCGCGTTGAAGTGCGAGTCCGCCAGCAAGTAAAGGCTCGCCTCGCCCCCCGCGGCCCCTTCCGCGCGGAACGCGGGCAAAAGGTCGACGCACGGCACACCGCGGCGCTCGCACCACGCGCGGATCGCACGCTGGGGTCGATCCCAGTCGGGATATTCCAGCGGCACCCCGGCGAGTTTGCAGGTGAGCGCGCGCTGGTGGTCCTCCACTTGAACCACGTCGGGTAGGATCGCAACGCCGAGCGCAACACCACGCGCCGCGCACCACTCCTGCACCCGATCGAGGCACATATCCATGGCCTCGTAGGCGATGCGGATATGGTCCGGTTGGCGCGCCTCAGGCACGTAAACTAACAAGCGCTCGCCCTGGCGCCGCGCAAATGTCTCTTCCTCGGTGCTGCGCCAACGCTCGAATGCCGCGCGCGCCGCGGGATCATCGCCACCCGCGGGAACGTCACGCGCCCCCTCCAAGGCCACGGCGGGCGCGCTGCGGTCCAAACGCTCCCAAAGCCGCCAAAGCTGACTGCGCGAGCGCATCAGGCGCAAACGCAGTTGCCAATCGGGGGCGCCGGCGGCCGAACGCTCGACGAGCTTGCCGGCAAACACCGCCGGACCCTCGAGCTCGAGGTTGTCGGTGAAATCGTTGCCGACAAATACCGCAAGCAACAACCGGTCCGGCGCTATTCGATCGCCAAACTTCAAAAGCCAGCGCGCTTGGCGTTCGGTGCCGTAACTCGGTGTGCCCCCGTTGACGAAGCGCGGCCCCTGAGCGAGGTCTTCGAGCACGGCGGGCAGCGCCTCCGCGGTGGCGACCCCCGCGCCGAACACGAACGAGTCACCGAGGACGAGCACGCGGTGTTCGCCCGGTGCCGACGCGTCGATGGCTGGGCCGCGCAAACCCAGCGCGTGGATCGCTCCGCCTTCGCGCCCAGCGACGAAGCGGTCGGGTGCAAGCCGAAAGCCCACATCGGGATCCGCGATCCATTCGAGTTCGGACGTGACCCGCACCTGACGTGCGCAGGCGCCAAGCAGGAGCTCCGCACCGACGAGCCCCGCCAGGAGGCCCAACGCCACCGCCGCGAGGCGGCGCAACCTCCCCATCAGACCCACGCGGTCGCCCGGAGTAAACGGCACGGCATGCGGCTTCAACGGGGCCGGCCGGCAGCGCCACCCGCACTCGTGCCACCGGAATAGGACGCGCGCGGCGATCCGGTTCGGCCCTGGGTGCCGCGCCCATGCCCGGCCGCGTAGGTCTGCGAGCCCACCGCGGCAGCGAGCTCCGCAAGGTCCGCTTGGCCAAACGCCTGCGCGAGCGCGGGCAGGGCCATCGGCGCCGCGGCAAAGGTGCGCACGCCGGTTCCGGCGACCAGGAGCGCGGTTTCGGGATCGTCGAGGGCGGGGCCAAAAACGCTCAGTGGCGCGCGCAGGGCGATGGAAGCGCGAACGGCGTGCTCGAGCGCGCCCAACACCGCCGGATGCGGCGCGCGGAAGTAGTCCGCGAGCTCCGGGACCTGACGGTCCGCGGCGAGGAGGTGGAGCATCAACGAGTCGAGGTTGATGGCAAGGAAGTCCGCCTGCTGCGCGAGGTCTCCGAGGGCGAAGAGCGCGGCGGGGACTTCGATGACCGCTCCCACCTCGATGGCTTCACGGGCGCCATCGGCGAGAACACCGCTGCGCTCCAGCGTCGCGCGCTCTTGTTCGAGCACGGCGCGGATGCGCGCGACCTCGGTGCCGTCGAGCACGAAGGGCACCGCGATACGCAGGCGGCGCTGGCCGGTGGCGAGGATCAATGCCTGGAGCTGGCGCCGCAAGATGTCTTCGCGCGCAAGGAGTAGTCGCACGCCCGCGCGGCCGAGGCGCGGATTGGGCTCGTGCGACGCGGAGGTTGCCGTCGGTGCAAGGTGCTGCGCGCCCAGGCCCGAATCGACCGAGAGCAGCCGGAACGTGACGCGGGCGCCGCGCGCCTGGGCGTGGACCGCGTCGTAGTGAGCGCGCAGCGCCGCAAGACTGGGGAGCTCGCCGTCCGCGAGGAAGAGAAGCTCGGTGCGGTACATGCCGATCTCGGCAACTCCGGTGCGCGCGGCTTGAATAACCTCCGGCAAGTTTCCGCACGCCGCGACGAGCCGGACCTCCGCGCCCCCGGCAGTCGGCAGCGCATCGAGGGGCAAACCGCGCAGTTGGTCGAGTTCCGCCGACGCGCCACCGGCCGTGACCGCTCCCGTGTACTGCTCGAGGATCTGGGCGTCGGGGCGAACACGCAGGATCCCCTCGCTTGCATCCAACAAAAGGGCATCCCCTTCCGCGACGCTGTCCAGCAATCCCTTGACGCCGATCAGCGTCGGAATCCCCATGGAGCGTGCGAAAACCGCGGCGTGCCCCGCGAGGCCCCCCTCCTCCACCACGATGCCCGCGACGTGTTCACCGTCGAGGTTGAACATGTCGACGATCGACAGTTCGCGCGCCACCAGCACATGGTGACCGACCGCGCGCGGACCCTGCGCGCCGTCGGATTCGAGGTTGCGCAGGACGCGGATACCGACGTCGCGCAGGTCGACCGCACCCTGGCGCAGCCGCTCGCTCTGCACCAACTTGAAGATGCGCTCGAAGTCGGCGACGACCTTCGCGACCGCGGCTTCGAGGCGCAAACCGTTTTCGAGGATCTGCTTTTCGACGTCGCTGACAAACGCTGAATCGCGCAGGTAAACAAGATGGGTGTCGAGCACACGCGCGTCGTCGCTCGACACCTTGCCGGCGAGGTGCCCGCGCAGGTCCTCGAGCTGGCGCCGGGAGCGGTCCAGCGCGGCCCGGAAGCGATTGAGTTCCCCGGCCGCGTCGTCGCGCCCAATGCGCTTGTCCGCCGCCCGCTCCAGGTCTCCGTCCTTGCGGTGCGCTGGACCGACGACGAGGCCCGGAGCCACGCTGACCCCGCGCAGGACGATCGCCGGACCCCGTTGGCCCGTTGCCGCGGAGGGTTCCCCGAGTTCTTGGGCGCTGCTCATCGCCGCAGCATAACGGGGCCCGGGCTGGGGGCATCGCTTGCTCCCTCGGGCGAGATCCCCGCGGCAGCCCTACGCCGCGAGCCATCGGCCAAGGGCGACAGCGCACAGTCCGAGGACCACCTGGCCGAGGACGTTGGCCCCGGCGAGCCCGATCGCGCCGCTGCGCAGCAGGGCCAGGGTCTCGTGGCCAAACGTCGAAAACGTCGTGAAGGATCCGAGCACTCCGACGCCGATCAGCAGGCGGCCGTCCTCCCACAATCGTGCGTCCCATCCCGCGTCGCGGCCGCGCTCCAGCGCTCCAAAGAGCAGGCCGATGCACAGACAACCCACGACGTTCACGACCATCGTCGCGGCGAATGGTCGCCACAGGAAGCGCTGCACGGCAACTTCGACAAGCAGGTGGCGCGCGATCGCCCCAACCGCGCCCCCGAGGGCCACCGCGACGATGGCATTCACAAGGCGCTCTTCATTGCAGGGATTCGAGCCGGATCTCGATCTCCACCGGATTTCCTTCGCGCAGCACTGCGACTCGCACCGCGTCGCCGACGGAGCGTCCCTCGAGCAAGTCGAGCAGGTCCTGTCCGCGGCGCACCCTCTGGCCGTCGAGGGCTACGATCACGTCCCCGAGTACCATCGAGCGGTCTTCGGCAATGCGCAGGGGTTGCAGTCCGGCACGGGCCGCAGGCGTGCCCTCGAGCACCGTCAGCACACCCGCGCCCACGACGCCAAATTGCACGAGTGCCGCGTCCGAGAGCAACTGGATCCCGATGCCAGCGCGCGGCGCGCGGCCCGTGCGCAGTAACCGGGGGACGACCCGATTGAGCGTGTCGACGGGCACAGCAAACCCGACACCAGAAGATGTGCCTGTCGCGCTCGCGATGGCGGTGTTGATGCCGATCAAACGCCCCGCGCTGTCGAGCAGTGGGCCGCCGGAGTTGCCCGGATTGATCGCCGCGTCGGTTTGGATGACCCCTTCGATGCGCTGGCCACGCTCCGCGGAAATCGTGCGGTCGAGGCCGCTGATGATGCCAGTCGTCAGCGTGCGGTCGAGGCCGAAGGGATTGCCGATCGCAAACACCTTTTGGCCGACGGCGAGCTCCGCGGACGCTCCCAGCGGGATCGGGTAGAGCGCGCCCGCGGGGGCGTCGATCTTGAGCACCGCGAGGTCGACCTCCGGGGCGCTCCCGATCACCACTGCGCGCCACGCGTCACCGCCGTAAAGGCGCACGAGGCACGACGTCGCGTCGCGCACCACATGGTGGTTGGTGACGATGTGTCCCGCGTTGTCCCACACGATGCCCGAACCCGTCCCTTCCGCGCGCGACAGGGGGTCGAGGGCGAGGGGGCCCGCGCCAAACGTGCGCCGGCTGTCGGTCAGCGTCGAGATGTGGGCGACGCCCGGGGCGGCGGCGCGGAACAGCTCGATCGTGGCGCGCTCGTCCCCGGCCAGGTCGCCGCGCGCTTCGATCAGGCGCGGCACGGCGTTCGGCACGTGGGGTCCCGAACCGAAATAGCGCTCGCCGACGTAAACCGTCGCCACGACCGCGAGCAGGGCGACAAGCCCAATCCCCGCCAACAGGAACAGGCGCTCGGGGACTCCTTGCGCCGCGCGCTGACTCACCTTGGCAGGATCCATAGGATGGATGAGCCTAACCGCCGAAGGTCGGGGCGCCGCGCGCGTGAATCAGGATGGGCCGAAGGTCCACTCCCGTGTGTGGGCTTGGTAGGCTCTTCGCCCCCATCCGCTTGCCCCCCGATACGTCGCTCACCGGCGCGCTGCCCCGCGCCAAACCTTCCGCCCTCCGCTCGCGCACCCCATGCCGCCCTTCGACGCTTTGCCCGCCGTGGAGCCGGACCCGATCCGGGTGCTCCTCGTCGAGGACAACCCGGGTGACCGCGAACTGCTCGCCACCCTTTTGGCCCAACGCGCGGCACCCCAATTCGATCTGCGCACTGTCGCGGGAGTGGGCGAAGCACAGGCGCTGCTCGAAGTCGAAGACATCGACGTCGTGCTGCTCGACCTCCACCTGCCCGACGCAAGTGGACTTGCGGGACTCGAGCGCATCGTCGCAACGTCCCCCAAGGTGCCGGTGGTCGTGCTGACCGGCGCCGACGACGCCGACCTCGCCGCGCGCGCGTTGTGGCGCGGAGCCCAGGACTACCTTTCGAAAAGCCGCGTGGAGCGCGAACCGCTCGTGCGCTCGATCCGCTACGCAATCCAGCGGCAGCGGGTGCGTGCAGAGCTCGAGGCAGTGTCGTCCCAACTGCGTGTGGCGAACGCGCGCCTTGCAAAGCTCGCGCTGATCGATCCGCTGACCGACCTTTTGAATCGCCGCGGCCTGCAACAGGTGCTGACACGCGAAGTCCAGTGGGCGCGGCGTGATGGGTCGGAGCTGATCGTGTTCCTGATCGACCTCGACGACTTCAAGCGCATCAACGACGGCCTCGGCCACGCCGTGGGTGACGTGGTGTTGCAGGAGATCGCGGGCGCCCTGCGTGAATGCCTGCGCGCAACCGACTACGTGGCGCGCATTGGCGGCGACGAGTTCTTGGTGTTGTTGCCCCAAACGCGACTCGCAGAAGGCCTGGTGGTCGCGGAGAAGGTGCGCCGCTCCGTCGCGGGTTCACTGGTTGCCCTGGGGGAGCGCTCCGTCGGCGTCACTGCGAGCGTCGGCGTCATCCGTGTGGAACACCAGACGGCATCCATCGACGAGCTCTTGCGCCAATGCCACATGGAGCTTTGCACCAGCAAACGCGCGGGAAAGAACCGCGTGTCGAGCGGCGGAACGGCCATCCTCGAGCGGGGCGGCGAAAGCCACCGCGATGAACTCGAAGCCCTGTGGCGCCGCAGCGGGTTTCGCATGGTCAAACAACCGATCGTGCGGCTGTCGAGCTCCGAAGTGGTCGGTTTCGAGTTTTTGGCGCGGGCGGACTCGGTCGACTTCGAGAACCCTGCGGACTTCTTCCGACTGAGTTACGAGGCCAACCTCCTGACGCTGATCGACCACCGCTGTTTCGAACTGGGTGTGCGCCGCGCGGCCGAGTTGCCCGAACACCTGGGCGCACACGTCAACCTGTTCCCATCGACGATGATCGACGTGCCCGCGGAGCATCTTCTGGAGGCCATCCCGAGCTCGCTCGAACCCGCGCGCCTGTGCGTCGAAATCAGCGAAAGTCAAATCATCGGCGACCCTTCGTATTTGAGCACACCGGTGCGGGCCCTGCGCCGCCACGGCGTGCGGATCGCGATGGACGACGTGGGATTCGGGCGCAGTTCCCTTGAGAGCCTGATGCTACTCGAGCCCGACGTCATCAAGATCGACCGTCGGCGTATCGCGGGGATCGCAGGCTGCCGCGACCAACGCCGCTCCCTCGGCCGTCTCCTCAAGATCGCCTCCAGCCTCGAAGCCGGCGTGGTCGCGGAGGGCATCGAGGCGCAGGAGGACCTGCGCGCGCTGATCGACCTGGGCGTCGAGCTGGGGCAAGGTTACCTGCTCGGGCGCCCGGCTTGACCGTCCTTAGAAACCCCTTTTTTATTCCAGACCCGTGAACAACTCCCGCGCACACCCCCACTTCGACGACCGCGGCACCCTCGATTGGGAAACATCCCTGCACGCCGCGATGGCACGCGCCAAAGCCGACGGTCGGCTCATTTTCATCGAGTTTGGGCGCGAAGCATGCAGTCAGTGTCGATCCCTCGTTCAGAACGTGGTGCCGCGTCCACAGGTTGCCGCGCTACTGCGTCAGCACTTCGTGGCGATGGCATCGGACTGCGACGACCCGGAGCCCGAAGTTGAAGAGCTTGCGATGAAGCTCGAGGATGCGATGTCGCTGCCGTTCGTGATCTTCGCGGACGCGAGTGGACAGTTCCTTGAGGGCAGCTCGGGCGCCGTTTCCGCCGGCGACCTCCAGGCGACCCTTGAGCGCCTCGTGAAGGCCAACGTGGGCTGAGATTCAGAAGAATGACGGCGAGCGAAGCTGCGGTCAAAGGAGGGGCGAGAGCAAGCGCGCCGCCCGCACCGCGAGGCGGAAAGGGAGCTTGCGCTCGAAGTAATCGTCGGGTGATGCGAGGCGGGCGCGCGCAAAGTCGCCCTCGAGCATCGCCTCGACCTGCGCGGCGAAACCGACGTCGTGGACCCATGCGGTGATCTCGAAGTTGAGCCGCATGGAGCGGTTGTCGAAGTTTGCGGTACCGACCGCAGCAAAGTGGTCGTCGACGAGCACCACCTTTTGGTGCATATAGCCCGGCAGGTAACGCAGCAGCTTGACGCCGGCGCGGTCTAGATCCTTCAGGTAGGAGAACGACGCAAGGTGCACGAGGGGCTCGTCCGAATTCTCCGGCACAAGAATGCGCACGTCGACACCGCGCAGCGCCGCAAGCTGCAATGCCGCGAGCAGCTCAGGCTCGGGCGCAAAATACGGGCTGACAATCCATAGCCGCCGGCACGCGGAGCCGATGATCTCCAGCATCATCAGCGTGGCGGTGTTCAGCGTGTCCGCCGGGCCGCTGGGCACGATGAGCACCCCGCCCGAAGGATCGTCGGCGACCTTGGGTGACCGGTTGAGTTCCAGGGTCTCGCCGCTCGACCAGAGCCAGTCCTCGGCAAAAGCAACCTGCGCGCCGAGCACCGCCGGACCACTCAATTCAAGGTGCGTGTCGCGCCAGGCTGGCATGTTGGCGCCGGTACCCAGATACTCGTCCGCGACGTTGTGGCCGCCGACAAACGCGCGCACGCCATCGACGACGACGAGCTTGCGGTGGTTGCGGAAGTTGAGCCGCGACGTGAGACGCCGGCCCCGGGACGTGTCGAACGCGCGGATAGCGACCCCCCGCTTGCGCAGGGCGCGCGGATATCGGCTCGGCAGCCAGTAACTTCCGATTTCGTCGTAGAGGACATGGACGCGCACGCCGGCCGCAGCGCGCTCGCTGAGCGCGTCGCCAAGACGACGGCCGAGGTTGTCGTCCTTCAGGATGTAGAACTCGACCAGCAAGTAGGACTTCGCCTTCGCGATCGCAGCGAGGATCGCTTCGAAGGTTTCGACTCCGTCGACGAGCAGTTGGACACGATTGCCCGAGGTGAATGGCATCCGGGCGAGGCGCTCGAGGACACGTGCGACGCGCGCTTGGCCCAGATCCTGCGGCGCGAACGCGAGGTCCTGCTGATTGAGCAAGGCCTTCACCTGGGCCGCCGCGTCGATGCGCTCGCGCCCGCGCTGGCGGCGCAAGAAGCGGTAACCATCGAAACGGCTGCGGCCAAAAAACCAATAGGATGGCACCGCGAAGTACGGCACGAACAGCAGCGAAAGCACCCAGGCCACTGCCCCCTGGGACGTCCGGGTTTCGAACAGGGCACGCACGACGCTCAACAGACCGAGGACGTGTGCCGCGATCAGAATCCAGATCCAATATTCCACGGGTAGGAGTCGGGGGCGCCCGGGGGCGCTCACCCGCCCTCGCGTTTTTTGGTTTCCCGCGCGACCAACTCGCGGCGCAACACCTTCAAGACGCTGGAGCGCGGCAACGCGTCGAGGAACTCGACTTCACGCGGCACCTTGTAGGGCGCGAGGTCCCGCGCGGCGAACACGCGGATCTCCTCGGCCGCGAGGCGCGCGCCCGGGCGCAACACCACAAACGATTTGACCATCTCGCGGCCCTTCTCGTCGGGCACCCCGACGGTCGCGGATTCGACGATGTCCGGGTGGCGTGTCAGCGTGTCGTCGACCTCATCCGGATACACCTTCAGGCCGCCGATGTTGATCATCTCCTTCGTGCGTCCGACGATGCGGAAATAACCGTCGGCGTCCACCGTCGCAAGGTCGCCGGTGTGCAGCCAACCGCCGTCCAAGCTCTTGTCCGTCTCGGCGGGCTGCTTCCAATAACCCTTCATCACCTGCGGCCCGCGGATGAGCAGTTCGCCCGGCTCCCCCACGGGTTGTACACGCGTGCGATCCCCGCGGCCCTGTTCGTCCAGCGCAACGACGAGGCAATCGGTGTCGGGGATCGGAAGGCCGATGGATCCCTTGCGGTTTTCGCCGCGCACCGGATTGACGTGGCTCACGGGCGACGTTTCCGTCAGACCAAAACCTTCGACGATGGTGCAGCCGGTGAGCGCTTCGAAGCGCTCGCGCACAGCGCTGGGCAAGGGCGCGGATCCGCTCACGACAACTTGCACGCTTTTCAGGTCGCGCTCGCGGATGTCCGGTCGGCGCGCGATGCCGTCCAAGAGTGCGGGCACGGCGGGAAAAATCGTGACGCGCTCTTTTTCGATGGCGTCGACGAGCGATCCTAGGTCGCGAGGATTGGGTGCGAGCACGATCTTGGCGCCCATCCGGATCGGCCAGTTCATGCCCACGGTCATTCCGAACACGTGGAACAGGGGCAGGCAACTGAGGAACACCTGATCGTCGAAGTGGCCTTGCGTCCACGTGCTCGATCGCAGCCAGGGATCGATCTGCTGCACGTTGCACGAGAGGTTGCGGTGCGTCAGCATCGCGCCCTTCGACACGCCGGTCGTTCCGCCGGTGTACTGCAGCACCGCCACCTCGTTTATGTCGATGGGCACCCGCGGCAGCTCCGGCGCGCCCGATCCCAGGAAGTCGAGCCAGCGGGTGACGCCTTTTTCCTTCGGGATGGGTGCGCTGAGCGGCGGATCCTTGCGCGCGAGTAACAGCGGCGCGAGCCAGCGCTTCAGCGCACCGAGATGGTCAGCGATGCGCGCGACGATGAAGTGCTCCACCGACAGCCGGCTACGGAGATCGCGGATCTTCGAGCCGTAAAGAAAGTCCGCCACCACGGCGACTCGCACCTGTGCGTCGTTCCACTGGTGGAGCAGTTCGCGTGGGCTGTACAGGGGGTTCGTCAGCACAACACGGGCGCCGAGCATCATCGCGGCCTGGTAGGCGATGACGGTCTGCGGCAAGTTCGGCAACTGGATGCCCACGCTGACACCGGGGCCGACTCCACGCTCCGCAAAGCCACGCGCCGCGCGCGCGACGGCGCGGCCCAGCCACGCGTAGTCGAACTCTGCGCCCTGGAAGGCCAGAGCGGGATGGTCGGCCCGGTTCGCCACCGTGCGCCGCAGGGAATCGGCGAGGGTCAAGGGCTCGTACCGCAGCTCGGCCGGAACACCCGGATCGTAATGGCGGTGCCAGGGACGGCGGTCCCCTCCCGCGCCCTCGTCTTGCGATAAAGATTCCATGGCCCCGTGGCGGGGCATCGTGCGGCCAGGAGAGATTCCGGGCAACCTCGCGCGGAGCGGGCGATCGGGTGCGCGCGCTGCAGTCTCTTCCGGGGGACCGCAACCGTCGCGCCGTGCATCCGCCGCGCGGCTACAGTGGCGCCCCATGCACCCCTTCTGCCTGCGCGCCGCGCCCCTAGTGGCGATCACCGTCTTTTTTTGGAGCGCCCCCGCATTCACGCGCCCCAGCGCGGCCCTTCACCCGGTCGCGGACAAATGGGAAGTCGAGCTCCCGGGCGGAGCCCGCCTCCTGCTCGACCCACGCCCGGACACCAAACAGGGCGAGTTGGTTGTCGCGCTGCGCGCCGGTTGGCTCGAGCGCGACCCCGACCACGGGCGTGCCGCGCGCGCGCTCGCGCCGTGCACCGCGGACCTGGACCCCAACGCATTCGCGGCGGAAGCGGCGCGCCGGGGTGCACCACTCTCATTCGAAGTCGGCGGCGACCTCGCAGTGCTACGCGCGGGCGGCAATCCGGACGCGCTTCTGTGGATCATCGACGGAGTGACGGCCTGGCTCTTTGGAGCCCCGTACACCGCACCGGTCAACGTCCCGCCCGTCCCTGCGCTGGGCGGCATCGACGGACTGCGCCAGAGTTGGGGGCCGGCGTTGTGGGCCGGCAACACCCCGCTCGCGCACCCCGCGCCGCACGGCAGCGTGTCAGTGGAACAGCAGGTCGCACAGCACCGGCGGCGGCTGGGCCCGGACGCGCTGGTGATTGGGTTGCGCGGCCCGTTCCCCGCACAACCGACCGCCGACCGCATCACCGCCGGGTTGGCGCGCGCACCCGCGGCGAAGGTGCCATGGGAGTTCGCAGGTGATATGTGGCGCGGGATCGAAGGTCACGAGTTATGGCTCCAAGATGCCGACGGTGAGACCGGAGGCAAAGAGCGCGCGCAAGTAGCGCTCCTGTGGCCGGGCCCGAGCGCTGAGGATCCCCGTGAGCCCGCCGCCAGCCTGTGGCGTTATGCCGTCGCGGGGCCGCGCCTTGAAAAACTGGCGCGCCAGTACGGCGGTCGCACCCTGATCGACCGCGGGAGCGACGCACGCGCCCCACGCACGCAGCCGTTCGAATTCGCGATGGAAGTCCCCGTTGCGCGCGCCGCCGACGCGGCGGCTGCAATGCTCTTTGCCGTAGGCGACGCTTTGGGCGAAGGAGCTCCGACGGAAGAAGAGATTGAGTTTTTCCGCGCCCAAGCACGCCAGATGACACAGATGGTGGCGCGCTTGCCGGACGGCGGGCTCGACCTTGCCGTGCGACACGCGGCGCTGGGGTATGCAACCGACCGGTTCGAGCGGCGACTCGCAGCGATCGCGGCCGTGGACGCCGCCGCCGCGCTGTTTGCTGCCAAGGAAATCGTGACACCGGACCGCGCGCGCATCGTCGTGCGCGGGGCAGGCAAAAAGCTCGCACATGCTTTCACCGCGGTGCCGTTGTCTGGCGAACCCGTGCAACGGTGGCTCGGCGCCCCGCCCTCGTCGGAGGACGGCGCCACCGCGGCAGATGCGCTCCTCGAACGTGTCGGCGGCCGCGCGGCGTGGGCGGCGCTGCGGCACCTGCGCACGGACACGCGGCTCGTCCTCGAGAACAATGGACGTCGGACCGTCGTCGAGACGACCCAGTGGCGCGCGTTCGACCGCTTCGTGCTGCGTGTCGACATGCACGCCGGCGAGCGTCGCTTCGCGACCGTGATCGGCGCAGGTCCGGCCATGCTCGGCGCGTGGGGCTGGCGCGACGTTCCGGATGCGATCGAGGTGCTGGAAGAGGCTGCGTTGCGACCCCTCGTCGAAGGTGAACGCCGCAGTCTGCCGCGGATCCTTGCGCGGCTCGCACGCGGCGAGTTGGGCACGCACCTGAATGTGGCGGGCCACCTCGTACTCGCCGACAGCCACGGTCCGATCGCTCGTGTGGAGCGCGACCTGGAGGGCTGGCCAGCGCAGATCCTATGGCTGGAGGGCGAAAATGCGCGCTCGGCGACCTACGGGGACTGGGCTCAAATCGCGGGCCTGTTTTTTGCCGCGCGTTACACCGTGCACGGCGACAGCGACCGCCAGTACGAAGTCACCCGTTTTACCCCGGAGCCCGAGGGCGAGATGGACCTCTTCGCACCGCCGTATTGATGCATTTTTTCCACAATCCCCGGGAATTTCCGCAACCCGCGCGGAGTTGAACGCGTCTTCCACGCAGCATGCCCCCTTCGCCCGAGCCCGAGTTTGCCCTCGACGCGCTGATCGCAGCGCGCCTGTCGCGGCGTGGCGCCATCGCGGGCGCGGGCGCCGCAGCATTGCTCGCGTCGCTCGGTCGCATCGGCGATGCGCACACGACGGAAAGCAGTCTCGATTTCGAGGAACTCGCGGCGCGCCTCGGTGTCGACCACGACATCGCCGCAGGGCACCGCGCGGACGTGCTCATCGCGTGGGGCGACCCGGTTCTCCCGGATGCGCCGCCGTTCACCCCGGACCGCCCGAGCGTCGCGGCCCAGGAGCGCCAGTTCGGTTACGGCAACGACTACCTTGCGTACTTTCCCCTTCCGCATCCCGATGGCGAAGCTGGAAGCGACCGCGGCCTGCTGTTTGTCAACCACGAAGCGACCGTTCCGGAGCTGATGTTCAAGACCTATCACTCGGGCGAGTCCACGCTCGCCGAGTGTGAGGTTCAGCTCGCCGCCCACGGCCTGTCGGTGGTCGAGGTCGCGCGCGAGGGCGGCCTCTGGAGCGTGCGTGCGGACAGCCCCTACAACCGCCGACTCCCCTCGAATCGAACCGTGTTCGAACTGCGCGGGCCCGCTGCCGGACACCCTCGGTTGTGCACCCGCGACGATCCCTCCGGCACCCGCGTCATCGGCACGCTCAACAACTGCGCCGGGGGCCGCACCCCGTGGGGCACGGCACTGTCGGGTGAAGAGAACGTGCACCACTATTTCCATCTCCCGCGTGCTCCGGATGCCGACGGGCAATGGGAGGACAGCGCCCCAGCGGTGTCCCCGCTCGTACGCGAACGCACCAACCACGCGCGACTGGGCATCGGACCCGCGCCCTACCCCTTCTTCCAACACATCCCGCGCTTTCACGTGGAGCGCGAGCCCCACGAGCCCAATCGGTTCGGATGGGTGGTGGAGCTCGACCCGTACGACCCCGAAGCGGTGCCCGTCAAGCGCACGGCGCTGGGGCGCTTTTGCCACGAAGGTGCAGAAACGACGCTGGACCCCGACGGGCGCGTTGTCGTCTACATGGGCGACGACGGACGTGGTGAATACGTCTATCGGTTCGTCAGCGCGAACAGTGCCCATCCCAAGGATCGCGCCGCCAACCGCAACCTGCTCGACGAAGGGACGCTTTTTGCCGCGCGATTTTTTGCCGACGGCACGCTGCGTTGGTTACCCCTCGTGTTCGGAGTGGGCCCGCTCACAGCCGCGAACGGGTTCGAATCGCAGGCGGAGGTGCTGATCGAAACCCGCCGTGCGGCCGATCTCGTCGGAGCGACGCGAATGGATCGGCCGGAGGACGTGGAAGCGAGCCCCACTACCGGCAGCGTGTTTGTGGTCCTGACCAACAACAGCCGGCGCGGCCGCGAAACAGGGCTCGACGTGGACGCGGCGAACCCACGGCGGGAGAACCGCACGGGACATATCCTCGAATTGCGCCCACCGCGGCGCGCGGACAAGCCGGACCATAGCGCCGACGTGTTTTCCTGGGACGTGTTCCTCCTTGGCGGGGACCCCGCGCGCGCGGACAGTGGCGCGCGGATTGGCGCCGGCACGTCCGCCGATGGCTGGCTGTCCTGCCCTGACAACATCGCCTTCGACCGGCGCGGGCGGCTTTGGATAGCGACCGACGGGCATGTGGATGCGAGCGGGCGGCCCGACGGGCTGTGGGCCTGCGACACCGACGGTGCGGGCCGCGCGGCCACGCGGCGCTTTTATGCCGTTCCGATGGGCGCCGAGCTTTGCGGTCCGTGCTTTACGCCCGATGGCACCACACTCTTCGTCGCCGTTCAGCATCCGGGCGAAGGCTCGACCTACGGCGCGCCGAGCACACGCTGGCCCGACTTCGATCCCGAACGCCCCCCGCGACCCGCGGTGGTGGCCCTGCAGCGGTTGGATGGAGGTCCTATCGGCGGATAAAACCGCCGGCGGGAACCGTGGCCTACGAAGTTGAAGGGGCGAGCGGTCGCACGACGGTGCACGCGCTCGAAATTGACTTGGCGGACGGTCAGCGTTCGCTCTGGCGCACGTTGACGTTGCGCACCGCGCGGCATCCCGACGAATCCGCCGAATACTTCGCGACGCGGCTCCTCGCGTGGGCGCTGTACTGGTCGCCGGACCTCAAAATGCGCGACGGGCCGTGCCACGGAAACGAACCCTGCATCTGGGAGGACGACCCGCTCGCGGGTCGGCCGCGGATCTGGATCGACGTGGGTCTGCCCGATCCCGAACGGCTGCGCCACGCGTTGTCCCGCTCCGACGAGGTCGCCCTCTTTGCATGCCCGGCAAACGAAACGATCCTCGCCCTTGTGCGCGCCAAACACTTCGCCGGCAAACGGGTCCCGCGGGTGTTCATCCTTCCCCAAGCGCTCGTCGAAGGCGCGGCCACCCACCTGGACCGCCGACTCGAGTGGTATTTGCAACGCGACGGCGACGAGCTGCTCCTCGCGCTGCCGGGCGGTTCGTTCGAGGGAACCCTCGTCGAGGTGCAGTTTGCGGGCCGCGTGCAGCGGTGAAACAGCGGATAGGACCGAGCCCGCGGTTTTGAGGCCGAAGGGTATGTGGCCGCATCTAAAATCAAACGAGTGCTGCCCCTCGCCCTGATCGTCCTCGACACGACCGAACCGTCCTTGATCCCCCGCCTGGGCGACTTCCCCGACTGGTTCCGCGCGGGGCTGGGGTTGTCCGACCGAGCGTTGTGGATGTGCGACGCACGCTCGGGTGGACCGCTGCCCCGCGCGGATTCGATCCGCGGTGCCATCCTGACGGGATCCGCGGCGATGGTGACGGACCGCGAGGCGTGGAGCGTCAACACTGCGAAGTGGCTGTGCGAGGTGATTCCACTCGGAGTGCCGGTGCTCGGCATCTGCTACGGACACCAGCTCCTCGCGGACGCGCTGGGAGGCCGGGTCGACTGGAATCCCAACGGACGCGAGATCGGAACGATCCGCGTGCAGCGTGCGCCGGATGCGGAGGGCGATCCCCTGTTTGGCGGGCTCCCCGAACAGTTCCTCGCCCAGTCGAGCCACAGCCAAAGTGTGGTGGAGCTGCCGCCGGGCGCGCGCATCGCTGCGGCGAACCCCCACGACCGCCACCAGGCGGTGGTGTTCACCCCGCGGGTCTTCGGCGTGCAGTTCCACCCGGAGTTCTCAGGGGGTGTGTCCCGCGGTTACATCGAAGCGCGCCGCGTGGCGCTGGCCGAGGAAGGCCTCGATCCGGACGCGCTCAGCGCCGCCTGCGACGACTCCCCCGAGTCAAACGCCCTGCTCGCGCGATTCGAAGCACTTTGTCGGACCTGACCCCACCCGTGCGCGGGGATCAGGCGCTCTTCGCACGCATTTGCCCTAGCACGCGGACGAGGGCAACGCCGACGAGGATGCTGCCGAGCAGCGCACCCAACCCGAGCCCCAGGTACATCCCATCGATCCGCGCATGGCCCATCGCTACCGCGATTTCGCCCCCCGCCCACGCCGCCGGCACGATGAATAGGAGCGAACGCACGGTCGAAAGTCCGAGCCCCACCCGCGACAGTCCGACCGCATCGAAGATCGGGCGCATCAGGAACATCGGCATCAGGCAAAGAAGCACGAGGGGCAACACGCGGTAACCGCGTACGGTGGCTTCGGCGGCCTCGGGCGAGGCTAGCAACCACCGCGCGACGGGCTCTCCGAACACCCAAATCAGGGGCCACACGAGGAGCGCGTACGCCAAAATCGCGAACAGCCCCTTCTTCAGCTCGCGCCCGAGCCCCGCGATGTCCCCCCGCGCACGCCTCCGGGCCGCAAGCGGCAGCGCGGCCACCCCCAATGCGATTGCGGGCATCGCCATCAGCCGCAGGCTCGCGTCCCAGATCGACCACGCGGGGATCGCCGCCGCGGCTTCGCTGGAGCGCGCCAAAATGCCATTCATGGCAAACCCCTCGGCGCTGAGCAGCACGTAGGTCAAACCCGATGGGATCGCGATCCCAAGGAGGGCGGCAATGGGGCGGCGCTCGTGCCCCGCAGCGTCTTGGTCCGACTGGCCCATGCGGCGCCGCTCGTGGCGGTCCGCCATCGTTTTGGCGTACAGGAAGCCCCCCAACCGGCCGAGCACCGTCGCGAACGCAAGGCCGGCGATGCCCCACCCGAACACCAGCATGAACAGGGTGTTGAGGGCGAGGTTGAGCAGCGAAGAAACGAGTCCCGACCACATCGTGGTGCGGGTGTCCTGGTGCGCCTTCACGATGGAATCGGGGAGGATCGACCAGAACATCGTGAACGCACAGCCGCCCACGAGGACCGTGGCGTAGAGCTTGAACTGGCGCGCGATGTCGGCTTCGAGCCCGACGTGCTCCGCACCAAACCAAATGCCGATCGCAACCGCGACGAAAAACGCGATCAGCGCCCAGACGATGCGCCGCGAGGCGCGCTTCCACTGTTCGACCAGCTCACCTTGGCCCGCGCCGATCGCGGCCGCGAGCTTCGCGGTGAGGCCGTTGGACGTGCCGACCCACAGCGCGATCAGGAGGAACTCAAAAGGCTGGGCGAGGCCGATGGCGGCCTGACTTGCGTCCTCGAGGCCGTCGAGCTGTGCGGCGTAGATGCGGTCGACCCACGTGAAAGCCGCGCGCAGCCAAAACGACAGCACGAGCGGCCATGCCAGCTCAAAGAGGCCCCGTTCGCGATCCGCGCTGATTCCCTGCCCAACCACGGCGGCGAAGGTTATCCGCGAGCCCGTCCGTGCCAGCGGGCTTACTCGCAAATGCCCGCGGCACACACCGTGGGGTGAGCGCAAATGGCTTGCGAGCGGCGGGTTGGCGGGCCGCGCTCCGTTCCCCGCCAACCCGGCTCAACCGCCAGCGCGTTTGGCGGCGATCCCGCGCGCGATCAGGTCGGCAACCAGCGCATCGCGGTGCTCGCCGGCGAGTTCGATGGCGCCATCCTTGCGCACCGTGCCGCCCGTCCCGAAGCGGCGTTTCCACTCCTTTGCGAGCGCCAAGAGTTCCGCGGGGCTCAGCTTCAGCCCCGTCACCACTGTGACCCCCGCACCCTTGCGACCCGCGGTCTCGCGCCCGATCCGCACGTTGCCGGCGCCCGTCGACGCGGACCCGCTGATCAGGGAACGGCAACGGCAGCGATCCTTGGGCTCCCCGCAACGCGGGCAGACGTCGGCACCGCGGCTCGAATAAACGACATCCCCGTCGAAGTGGCGCGGCATGGGTGGTTCGAAAGTGCGCGGTGTGGCACCCGCGGCCACGAGTCTGCCAAAGAGCGGAAAAATCCGACCGCTCCAGCTGCCCCACGGGTGTAGACTGTGTAAACCAACGAGCTGCCGCTCGTCCCCCGCCATGAACCCGCTCCTCCCGATCGGCTTGATGGTCGCTGCTGTGCTCGTGCTCGTCGAATGCAAAGGTGAACTCGAGCTGTCCTTTGCGCTGCTTCAAGGTGTGCACGCCGACTCTCGGCTGCAACTCTACCCGGCGTTCCAGGCGCGTGTGCGCGTGCTCGACCACACCGGCGTTGCTGCGCCTTCCGCCGCTCGGCTCCGTGACGTTCGAGCTGCCCCCGGAGCTCCATTCGCCGTTCCAGGGGGGCTCGACGTTGCGCTCGCCCGTCGAACTGCCGATTGACATCAACGCTTGGTTGAAGCTGCTCGAGCAGCACGATTCCTGACTCCGATCCCCCATGAAGAAGTTACTCTTCCCCCTTGCGGCGTTGGTGATAGTGGTGCTTTTGGTCCTATTGCGCGACAGCGCTGGACCGCGGCCCGCGGCAATTGGGGTCGCCGTGGGTGACGCCGCAGGTGTTCGCAGCTCCGAAATCTCTCGCTCGGACGCTTGGCCAGCGTCGAATGTGCCAATGGACGCCGCGGGCGAAGCGGAATCCACCCGCAGCGCGGTGGCCGATGCACCCGCAGAAGCGAGATCTGAATCGCGCTCCCTCGGCGGCATCTGGATCGAGGTTGTGTAGGGCGACGACGGCACGCCCGCGGCGGGTGCCGAGGTCGAGGCGTCGATCTTCGCCGTCGGAGATTTGGAAAGCGACATCCGTCAATGGGACGCCCAACGTCACGCCGGCGCGCGCAGACCGGCTCTACCGGCTGGAATGGTGCTCCCCTGGAATCGGGAGTTGGTGGGCGAACCCCGGATCGCGGACGCGCAGGGCCGCGTGCGCATATTCGATCTGGGGGCGGCGGCCGAACTGCGTGCCCGTGCCCAGCGGGACGGCATCGAATACCGAGGCCAGATTTCGCTTGCCACGCGCGAGATCTATGGGGTGGACACCGTCCACCGCGTGGTGCTCCAACGGGCGTTTGAAGCGCGCGTGCTCGTGCTCGATGCGGCGGGCGCTCCAGCACCCGGAGTCCCCGTCGCGGCGCTGATTCTGAAGGATTTGACGATGACCGCGCTGTTGGACGGGCTGGGCTACGCCCCGACGCCGGGGCGCGGTGCCGATCTCCCCTCCTTCCTCGCCGGTGGGATTTCCGACGCAAACGGGCGGGCTGTGCTGCTCGACCCTTCAGACCGCGTGGCGCGCGCCCTCGCCGCGGGCGAAACCGTGGCGATCGAGGCATTCATCCTGGCGCACCCGCCGGTACGAGCGTCGCTCGATGCCGCGCCCACTCCGCAGGGGTACGTCCTGCGGCTCCCACCGCTTGGCTCCGTGTCGATCGAACTGCCCCAGGAGAACCACGCCGCGGTGCATGAATATGCCAACGTGGAGCTCGCCCTCGACAACACGCCCGCTGCGCAGGCGCCGCTCAAACGGACCTTGGACGGTGGCCGAGTGCGATTCGCGTACGTGGGTCTGGACATGCAGCTCACTGCAAAACTGCACGCCTTCAAGTCCCATGGCCCCTTCCCCTTCGCGGGGCCGAAAACGGCGGGCGAAGACGTACGCTTCGAAATCCCGTTGGCGCCCGGGCAACGGATCGTGCAATGGAAGGCCGATTGGATTTGGGGACAGAGGGTCCGGTTCCCGCCGACGCTCCCTTCCACGACGCGGGTGTCCTGGTGCTCGCGCCGCGGCCCGTCTTGGCCACCGGGCGCGTGGTCGATAGCGTGGGGGATCCGATTCCCTCGGCGGCCGTGGAGGTGGTGTCTGGAACGCAGCAACGCGCTCCGTCACACGCCGCCAATGCCCGCCTCCCACGCGCGCAGTCCAATGCGCTCGGAGAGTTTTTGATCGAAGGTGAGAGTCCCGGCGTCGATCCGCACCTCGTCGTCAGCGCGGCGGGCTTCGCAGCGGTCGAACCACGGCCGCTGGTTCCAGGTGAGCGCGGCATCGAATTGGTGCTGGGCACTGCGGGGGGTGTTAGTGTCGCGCTCCTGCTCCCTGATGGGCTGCGGGGAAACCTCGCCACCGCCCGCTTGGTGCGCGGCGGAGAACTCCCCCTTGATCTTCTACCGCCGCGCGGAACAGCGCAGCACGCTGCTCAACGGCTGCAACTGGAACGCAGCAACGTGGAGCCCGGGCCTTAGACCCTCGAGGTGCTTTGTGCGGCGGACGAGCTGCCCCTCGCCACGCTGAACGTCGAGGTCCCCGCGTGGGGGGCGATCGACCTGGGAGAAATCGATCTTTCCCAGCGTATGCCCACGCTTGAGATCCGCGCAGTGAAGCGGGACGGGTCACCCGCGAACGTGTCGGGTGTGCGCCGTGTGGACGGCGAAGGCTCAACCGAGCTGCCCAAGGGAAGCCAATCGCCGTTGATCGTGACGCGCCCACCCGACGGCGCGGAAATCGAGCTGAGCGCCGAAGGCTGCATGCCCCTGCGCGCAGTGGTCACCGGTCCGCTCCTCGAAGTGGTGTTCGAGGCGGTCACCCCTGCACGGCTCGTGTTGCCCCCCGGCCTGCGTGTGCCGACCCAACGCCTGCCAGTGGTGTTTTCCTTCGAGCGCCTAAGCGGCGACCCCGGCCAGAGCACCACCCCCCTCCTGACCATCGAAGCACGGTCCGAGTACAGTGCTCTCCTTGGTGCGCCGGGCCGTTTTCGCCTGAGCGCCATGGACGTCTCGAAACCCAGTGCGTTGCGGTTCGAACCCAAGGATCTGGGCAATTCGAAGTGCGCAACGTCGACCTCGAACAGGACCTCCCCGTGGAACTGCCCATCGACGCCGATGCCTGGTTGGAGTTGCTCGAGCACCAGGACACATAAGGCGTCGTGGCAGTCTTGCCGCACGCTCGCACTCTTTTCTCATGGCCCCAAAGACCCATGGAATCACTCCTCCTGCTTGCAGCGTTGGTGGTTCTAGCGGTAACGCTGTTCGCGCTGCTGCGCGGAGGAGACACGCGGCGCTCCATCGCCGTTGTCGTTGACGCCATCGAGCTCGACACTGACGCCACAACCGGCGCCCGTGAGGGCACGGCTGCCTTCACAGCAAACCGCGGACGAAGGTGTGCTGCAACTCCCCCCCTTGGATCCGTGACGATCGGATTGCCAGACGGGCCCCATGCGCAGGTGCATGAGTACGCGGCGTTCGTGCTGACGTTTCAGGACGGCCATGTGCAATCCCCCTTCGGTCCGCTCCAGCGTTCCATGCACGCCGGCCGAGTGCGGTTCCCCAAGCGCACGCATGAACGAACGCGCAGGGCGAGTTTTTGATCGAGGGCGACAGCCCCGGCGACGATCCGCATCTCGTCGTGTTCGCGCGCGGGTTTGGGAGGCTCGACCCGCGGCCGCTCACGCCCGGTGAGCGCGACATCGCGGTTGTTCGAGCCGCTTTCGCCTGTCCGCCAACTTCCGGTCGAAGGACGGCGACCTTTCGGCCACGGAACACCGCGATTGGGGCGCGTTCGCAATCCGCGCGATCGACCTCGAACGAAATCTGCCTGTGGAACTGCCGATCAACGCGGGGGGATGGGTCCGCTTCATCGAACACCACAGACAGCGCTGAAGCGCGCGCCAAAATGGCGCGGCCGAGTCGATCGCCGATCCCGCGCTTTACGCCAAGGCGGGCCAGAGGCCCGCGCACTCATTGGGCAGAGCCAAAAAAGAACGGCCGCGGGGAGCGCAGCGTTCAGTCCAGGCGGCCCAGTTCCTGGGTCAGGCGCGCGAACTCGCGTTCCAGTTCGCGGTTCTCAAAGCCGCGCAGCGCGGGGACTTCGAGGCGCACCAGGGCTTCGACCTGACGGCGGCCTTCGGAAAGCAGTTGGGCGACGCTCGAGGAGAGCTGCACCGTCGCGAGCGTGTTACGGGCGTCTCGCAGGCGCACGGCGAGCAGGGCATTTTGAGCTTCGACCGCGCGCGCCTGCTGTTCCAGGTACTCGCGGTACAGGCGGGTGGCGTGCAGTGTCAGTTGGTTCGAGTCGACGTTCTGCCGGGCCACGAGCGCGTCTCCGCCGCGCTTTTCGTTGCGGTAGGCCTCCTCGATGTTGAGCGCGGCGCGGCGCTCGAAATCGTCCAGGGCGACCTGGTGGCGCTCGCGAACATCGCGCACAAACTCCTTTTGCAGGCGGTCAAGCAATTCCAAAAGCACCACGTACGAGCCGTAATAACGCCGCGCGGCATCGAGGGATTCGCCGGACTGTTCCGTCAGGTCCTGCAACTGCACGGTGATGTTGCGCACGTTGTCGAACACGACGACAAGCTTCAGGAAACCGTCGCCGCTGACCGTCCCGAGGAGACTGCGCACGGCTTCGGGTGAAAGCTCGAGGCCGATGCCGACCAGCTCCTCGGAGAACTTCGCTTGCAGGCGCTCCGCCTCGACGCGCGAGTCGGCAATCTGACCCTCGAGTTCGCGCACACGCGCGTCCCACTCCTCGCGGCTGCGCGACAGGTAGCGCTCCACGCGCCCCTGTTCGTCCGTGGGCGGGGCGATCAGACGCGCCTCGCGCGCGCGCACGAGCTCGTCATCGAGCGCGCGGCGGCGCTGGTCGATCAAGCGCAGGGCTTGCCGTGTGCCGCTCGCCTCGCCCAGCTCGAGCGCCTCCAGGACATCGTCCAGGAGCGCGTCGATCTTCTCAGCGTTGCTCGACTGGTCTTCGCCGACCCAGCGGCTCTTTGGCAAGCTGTCGTGGCGCGCGCGGGCTTCGGCCGCCTCCTGCAGAGGCGCGAGCGCGCGCTGGAGCACCTCACGCTGGTCCTTACTGAGCGGCACGGGCGGCCCCTTCGGCCCCACCGGCATGGGTTCGGGCGCCGGGACCTGTGGGACGGCGCCCTTCGGCAACGCAGGCTCGTCGGGTCGCGGTGCCGGCGGCGCAGCCGGGCTCGGAGCCGCCGCCTCGGCGACGCTTGTTGCATCCCGTGTGACATCAACCTGAACATCCGAGCGGGGCTGCGGGCCCGGCGACGACGGTCCACACGCCAGCCCACAGCCCACGACGAGCGCCAGCGACATCCCATATCCATGCCACCCGCGCGCGAAGGCGCCCCGTTGCGTGCTCACCATGTCCTCTTCTCCGGTATCGCGCCCGGCGGGTTCAAGGGCAAAGCGCCTGCGCCACCGCGAACGGCCCCGCGGCACACCCACGCGGGCCAAAGGGGTGGCCGCACAACCCTTGCGCCCAGCCCCGACTGCCCCGCACAATCCCCGCCAGTGCATACACACGGGGGGGATCGGGGGGGGCAACACGCCGGGGCAGCTTCGTGAGCACTCCGAACATCTCCCACCGGCCGCCGCGTATACCGGTCACCGTCCTCGGCGCGACCGGAGCCGTCGGACAGCGTTTTGTGCGCCGCTTGGCGCGCCATCCGCACTTCGAGATTGCCCACCTCGCGGCTTCCGAGCGCAACGTAGGCCGTCCGTATGGCTCGGCCTGCGCCTGGCGCTTGGATAGCCCCGCGCATGGCGGGTTCAAAGACAAAGTCCTCGTGCCCGCCGCGCCCGAGCACGCGCTGTCGCAGGTCGTTTTCAGCGCCCTCGACACGGACGCGGCACGCGCGATCGAACCCTGGTTTGCCGCAGCGGGAGCGCTCGTGTTCTCCAACGCATCGGCGTTCCGGATGGATCCGCTCGTCCCGCTGCTCGTCCCGGAGGTCAACCCGGACCACCTCGAACTTTTGCCACACCAATCCACCGCGCGCGGCTGGACCGGGGGAATCCTCACGAACCCCAACTGCACGACAACCATTCTGGTGATGGCGCTCGCGCCGCTGCACGCGCGCTATGGCGTCGAAGCGTTTTCGATGGTGTCGTTGCAGGCCGTCAGCGGCGCGGGGTATCCCGGCGTGCCGAGTCTCGATATCCTCGGCAACGTCATTCCGCACATCGCGGGCGAAGAGGAAAAGGTCGAGCGGGAGAGCGCCAAACTCCTCGGCCGCTTTGCGCAAGGTGAAATCGAACCCGCCGCCTTCACCGCGACCGCCGCCTGCCACCGCGTGCCCGTTTTAGAAGGCCACACCCTCGCGGTCAATGTTCAACTGCGCGGTTCGCCGTCTCCGGAGGACGTGCGCGCGTGCCTTGCGGACTTCAACCCAGCGATCCGTGGCCTCGGTCTTGCGAGCGCACCCACACAAACCCTCGTGCTGCACGCCGCCGACGATCGCCCCCAAGTGCGCCTCGACGTCGAATCCGACGGAGGCATGGCCGTCCACATCGGCCGCATTCGCCGTTGCCCGCTGCTGGGCATCAAATTCAGCGTCCTCGGGCACAACACCGAACGTGGAGCCGCCGGCGGGTCCCTGCTGAACGCCGAACTCGCGCTCGCACGCGGTTGGATCGAACGATGAGCCTCGTGATGAAGTTCGGCGGCACATCCGTCGGCGACCCCGAGAGCCTGCGCGCGGTGCGCGACCTCGTCGCCGCGGCTATGCCGCGTGCGCCCGTGGTCGTGCTTTCGGCGATGTCCGGTGTGACCAACGCGCTGTTTGAAGCCGCGCGGCTCTCGGAAGTGGGTGACGAGCGCGGTGCACGTCGGGTGCAGCGCGAACTGCTCGAGCGCCACCGCGCCGCCGCCAGCGAACTCTTCGAGGGCACGGTTCCGGAGGCACTCGCGTCTGAACTGCGCGAGCTGTTCGATGAACTGCGTGTGCTGCTGCGCGGAGTCCAACTGCTGCATGAACTTTCGCCGCGCAGCCTCGATGCCATCACGTCGATGGGCGAGCGCCTTTCCACCCGCCTGTTCGCGGCCTTCGCGGTTGCGGGAGGCCTCGCTGCGGAGTACGTCGATGTGCGCCGCGTCCTGCGCACGGATGCGCGTTTTGGCGCCGCGCGGCCCGACGAAACTGCGCTTTCGAGCCTCGCGCGCGAGCACCTCGGGCCGCGTGTTCGCCCTGGACGCGCTGTCATCACGCAGGGGTACATCGGTGCGACGGCGGATGGTTTGACCACCACGCTTGGCCGCGGTGGATCGGACTACTCGGCGGCGCTGCTCGGAGCGGCGCTGGGCGCGGAGGAAGTGCAGATCTGGACGGACGTCGAGGGCATCCTGACCGCGGATCCGCGCCTTGTGCCCGCTGCGGCGCCGATTGCCGAGATCAGTTTCGCAGAGGCCGCGGAACTCGCGGCGTTTGGCGCCAAGGTGCTGCACCCCGCGACGATCCAGCCCGCCGTCGAAGCCCGCATCCCCGTCACCGTGCGCCACACACGCCGACCACAGGGGCGCTTCACGACGATCCGCGAAGGCGTCGTGACGCGGCGCACCGTCACGGCGCTCGCGGCGCGCGGACCGGTTACGGTTCTGACGGTCGAATCGTCGCGCATGCTGGCCCAAAGCGGCTTCCTGGCGCGCCTGTTCGAGGTTTTTGGGCGACTCGGTGTCAGTGTCGACATCGTTTCGACCGCCGAAGTTAGCGTGTCGCTGACGGTTGAACCCGATGCCCCGCTGACGGCGCTGGTCGAGGACCTGGGGCGCTTTGCGCGTGTGCGTGTGGCGACGGAACGCGCCATCCTCGCGATCGTGGGCGAGCGCAAGTCGCCGGACATCCCGGCGCGTGTGTTTGGCGTGCTGCGCGCTATGCCGATCGAAATGATTTCGATGGGCGCTAACGCAATCAACCTGTCGCTCGTCCTGCACTACGGCGACGTACCGCGCGCGATGGCGCTGCTCCACGCGGAACTGTTCGAGGGGCCGCACGCGGATCAACGGCCGTGAACAACACCGCAAAACCCTTGCGCATCGGACTTTTTGGCAACGGGCGCCTCGGCCGCGCCATCGCGGAGCGCGCTGCCAGCGATGTTGTGTGGATGGTTACACGCGCAGCGCCCCCCACGGAGCCCGTCGACGCCGCGATTGAAGTCAGCGCCGGCGCCGCCGTGGAAGTGCGGATCGAGTGGGCGCTCGCAACTCGCACGCCCCTGCTGATCGGTAGCACGGGCTGGCAGTTGCCCGACCTCGAAGCGCGGATCGGAAATCGGATCGGCGTCCTCGTCGCACCAAACTTTTCGCTCGGTGTTGCGCTGTTCGGCGAACTGGTGGCTGCGCTCGCGCGTTTTGCGGCCGCCGACGCTTCCCGCGACCCATACATCGTCGAACACCACCACGCGCACAAACTCGATGCCCCGTCGGGAACCGCGAAGATGCTGGCGGAAACCGTTTTGGCGCACTGTCCGCGCAAAACACGCTGGAGCATGCCCGGCGGCGACGGGCGCCTCGGCGCCGACGAGCTCTGTGTGGCTGCGGTGCGCGCCGGAAGCACCTGGTCCTCCCACCGCATGGGTGTAGACGCCCCCGGCGAAGTGCTCGAAATCTCGCACACTGCCCGCGACGCAAGCCCCTACGCGGATGGCGCGCTGCAAGCGGCAGCGTGGCTAGTGGGCCGCACCGGAGTATTCACAATGCGGGACGTCGCCCGTGACCTCGTCGGCCCCTACCGCGCACCGGAATCCCCATGAACCCGCCCCGCCTTCCCGCCGGCCTGTGGGTCGCACTTGCCACACCGTTCGATCAAAAGGGCGCCCTCGACCGCGCGGCATTTGCGCGCATCGTGAAGTACGTCGTGAAGGGTGGTGTGGACACGGTCGTGGTGCTGGGTTCGACCGGCGAAGCAGCAACGTTGCACGAGGACGAGCGCGATGTCCTCATCGAACTTGCGTTGGAGCACCGGGGCAGTGCACGGGTTGTCGTGGGCACGGGCCACAACGCCACCGACCAGGCGTGCCGCCTCACCCGGCGCGCGCTCGATCTCGGCGCCCATGGTGCGCTCGTCGTCACGCCGTACTACAACCGACCGACACCCGCGGGCATCGCGGCCCACTTCGCGGCCATCGCCAAAACTTCGGATGGGCTTCCGCTGGTGGCGTACAACGTTCCCGCGCGCACGGGTTCAAACTTGACGCCCGCGGCGCTTGCGTTGTTGTGGGAGCTCGACGCGGTGGTCGCCGTGAAAGAATCCAGCGGCAGCCTGGCGCAAATCGACACGGTCGCACGCGAAATGCCAGCGGGAAAGATGTTGCTCGCCGGCGACGATCCCCTGGCCCTCGCGTCGATTGCCGTAGGTGCAGCCGGCCTCGTTTCGGTGGTTGCCAACGTTTTGCCCGCCGCCACACGCGCGTGGATTGACGCCGCGCTCGCCGGTGACCGCGCGGCCGCCATCGCGTGGCAGGCGCGCCTCATGCCCGTGATCGACGCGCTGAGCCTCGAACCGAACCCCATTGCGCTCAAAGCGGCGCTCGCCCACGCCGGATTGTCCGGTGCTGGATGCCGACTGCCCCTCCTGCCCCCCAGCGCAGCAACCCGGGCAGCGGTCGCCGCCGCCCTCGACCGATCGGAACTCCTGATCGCGAACCCCCGATGAAACCGCGCGCCCTGCTCGACTTCTATTCACGCGACGCGTCTGCGCTCGCCAACGATCCACGCACGCCCGTGGCGCACGAGGCACTGCTGCGCGCACTCGAGCGCGGTGAAATCCGCGCGGCCGAGCCCGACGAGGAAGGCGGCTGGCGTGTCAATACGTGGGTCAAGGAAGCCATCCTTCTGGGATTCCGGCGCACGTCCGTGATGCCGATGGAGCGCGGATTCTTCGACAAAACCGCCTACCCGCCGCGAGCGTTTACGCTAGGTGACGGTGTACGCGTGGTGCCCGGCGGCACCGCGGTCCGTCGGGGCGCCTACATCGCGTCGGGGGTTGTCATCATGCCACCCGCCTACGTGAACGTCGGTGCGTACGTCGGCACGGGCACGCTGGTCGACAGCCACGCGCTGGTCGGATCGTGCGCGCAGATTGGCGCGCGTGTGCACCTGTCGGCGGGTGCACAGATCGGCGGCGTGCTCGAGCCCGCGGGCGCGCGTCCGGTTATTATCGAGGACGACTGTTTTGTCGGCGGCCTCGTCGGTGTGTTCGAAGGCGTGCATGTGCGCCGACGGGCGGTGCTCGCCGCCGGAGTCGTCCTGTCCGCCTCCACGCGCATCCACGACCTCGTTTCGGGTTGCGACCACGTGGGCGAAGTCCCCGCGGACGCGGTTGTGGTGCCCGGAACACGCCCCGCGAGCGGTGTGTACGCGTCGAAGCTCGGCCTCGGCGTCAACGCCGCATTGATCGTCAAGTACCGCGACAGCCGCACTGACGCGGCGACCGCGCTCGAGGACGCGCTGCGTTGACCGAGCCGCTTTTTGCGCTCGACGACCGCGCGTGCGACGCGCTCGCACGGGCACGCGGAACGCCCCTGTTCGCGTACTCGCGCTCCCGTGTAGAGGCCAGCTACGACCGTCTTCGCGCTGCGCTTCCCGCGCGTGCGCGCATCGCGTACGCGGTGAAGGCCAACCCCCACGCTGCGCTCATGGCGTGCCTCGCTGCGCGCGGGGCGGCCTTCGATTGTGCGTCGATCGGCGAGTTGGACCGTGTTGTCGCCCTGGGACAAAACAACGCGACCATCTACTTCGCGGGGCCGGGAAAACGGACCGTTGAGCTGCAGCGCGCGCTCGCGCTGGGCGCGCGCATCCAAGCCGAGGGCATCGAAGACCTCGAGCGCATCGACGCGCTCGCGGACCAACCGGTCGCCGTCAACTTGCGTGTCCATCCGGCCTTCGGCATGCGCGAAGAGCGGCGCATCCTCGGCGGGGACGGACCCAGCGCGTTTGGGATCGACGAAGAGCAGCTCGAGGATGTGCTCGCGCGCGCGGCGCGGTGTAAACACGTTCGCATCCGCGGCCTGCACGTGTTTGCGTCGTCTAACCAGCGCGATGCGGACGTGCTGCTCAAGAACCACGCGCGTGTGCTCGAACTGGGCGAGCGGCTGCAGTCGCTCCTGGACGCGCCCCTCGCGGAGATCGACCTGGGTGGCGGACTCGGCATCCCGTACGCGCCGGGGGATTCCCCGCTGGACCTCGAACGTTTGGGCCGGGGCCTCACCGATCTGCTGGCGCGGGCAAGTTGGTTCGAAGGCCGGTTGGTGCTCGAGCCGGGCCGTTTCCTCGCCGGACCCGCTGGGGTGTACCTCGTGCGTGTCGTGCGCATCAAAGAAAGCCGCGGGACGACCTTCGCCATCCTCGAGGGGGGCATCAACCACCTCGCGCGCCCGCTGCTCACCGGCGAGCCGTTCCCGGTGCGGGCCATCGGGAAAACCGGCGGGCACCAGCGCTACACGCTCGCGGGCCCCCTGTGCACCAGCCTCGACCGCCTGGGCGAAGTGAATCTCCCCGCCCTCGAGGTCGGCGACCTGCTCGTTTTTGGGCAAACCGGCGCCTACGGGTTCACCGAGGGCATGACGCATTTCCTCTCCCACCCCATTCCGCCGGAAGTTTGGGTGGATTGAGCCCGATTGGGCGCATTGGCGGTCAATAATGGGCTGTGCCCGCCCGGCCACCGCGCGCCGGTGCAGCTTTCGGTCTCGGCCCTCGTTCGCGTGGCCGTCGATTCTTTCCTGACGATGCCCCCCATGAAGATCTCCATCACCCTTGCTGCCCTGACTGCCTTCCTCAGCCTCGGCGCCTGCTCTGACAACTCGACGAGCGCCCACGAGGGCGCGGCGGGTGCTCCCGCTCCGGTCGTCAACTCAGGCGACGGGTCGGCGGCTCCCGCAGCACCCGCCGGTGCGCCCGCGGGTCTCGGCGGAATGTTCGAATCGGCGAAGCAGTCGGTCGGCGATGCCGCCAAGTCGGGCAGCGCCGCGTTCCAGGCGGAAGCGACCAACTTGATGGCAAAAGTGCGCGCGCAACTGGAGGGGATCGCCGACCTGCCGAGCGCGCAGGCGGCGCGGGCGAAACTCGAGCCAGTGCTCGAACAGCTGGGAGCACTGCGCTCGAAGTTCAAGGGCAAGTTGCCGGGCGTGGAGACCCTGCAGCCGGTGATCGACACGCTCGAGGCGAAGTTCCCGGTCGGAACGCCGGTGCGCGACGCCGTGCAACCGGTGCTCGACCGCGTCGCGACACTCTTGAACTGACCCGACTCGAGCGGAGCGATCGAGCACAGCACAAGCCTCGGGACGGGTCTGAGCGTGGCTCCGATCCGCCCCGACGCCACTCCCTGTAGGGCGATTGCCGTCACGCTGGCGGAACAGCGGGGCCATGCCGGCGTCAGGCCAACCGACGAACCGGTAGCCTGGACCGCACTAAAAAGGTGTGTTTGGAGGGCGATTCGGCGACTTCGTTCGCTAGCCCGGGTTCTTCGTCAGGTTTTCGAGCAGACGAGCCCAAGTCGTCGCCTGGTGGTGCTTTGCGGCCGCGGGATCCACAGTCGACCTTGAA
>ENA-ORBV01000236-ORBV01000236.1-microbial-mat-metagenome-genome-assembly--contig:-NODE-236-length-122378-cov-17.877515_pt1 | contig 122378 bp, 116 predicted proteins | sample MGYA00237777_ERZ505514 | MGnify/ENA primary metagenome ERZ505514 (study PRJEB26160, sample SAMN06269048) | microbial mat metagenome | isolation source: Oligotrophic lake microbial mat | place...
TGGAGCGGGTGAAGGGAATCGAACCCTCGTCGTAAGCTTGGAAGGCTTCTGCTCTACCATTGAGCTACACCCGCCCGGCACTTTCGAAAAACTCCCTGCCACACCATTCCGAGAATCCGCATCACTCCGATCCGCATCACTCCGCTGCCGCAACACACCTTCCAGGCACGCCCGCAAAAAAACCTGGTGGAGGGGGAAGGATTCGAACCTTCGAAGGCTGAGCCAACAGATTTACAGTCTGCCCCCTTTGACCGCTCGGGAACCCCTCCGAACGAAGCCGATAATTATGGCCAGATTTCGCCGCCGTGTCAACGGAGTGGGCATGAAAAATGCTGGGGAAACATCACTCTGACAGCGGTCGGCAGCGGCAAACCCAAAGCCCTTGAAAATCGTCCCGGATTACAGTGGCGACTTCGGGAAACCAGCGACGCGCGCGAGCCGCATCGTGCCGGCAGGACATCTGCCGATGCTCAGGATCGGGCCATCGCATTGCAAACCGCTTTGGGGCAGTACCCAGCACTCGATGTGGGCGCACACTAACACTTCAGAGCGCGCTCAAAAAAATAATACTTCAAATAAAACAATTACTTATGCTAATTGCCCCCCGAACCACTGACACTACTGCCGCCGCATACAAACAGGGTCTGACCCGAGATATAACCGCTGTCGGGACTCAGGAAAAACCGGACGGCGCGCGCCACATCGACAGGGGTCCCAACCCACTTTACCGGGATACTGTCGATCACTGCTTGCCGCTTGGCGCTGCCCTTAGGGTGTCCGTTGTCGAATAATTCGGTAGCTACCGGACCCGGGGCAACTGCGTTGATCGTGATGCCATCTCCGGCTAACTCCAGGCAAAGTACCCTGGTCATGCCAACAAGTCCCGCCTTGCCGGCAGCATAGGCCAGGCGCTGGGTTTTGCCCAGAATGGCCCGCGAGGAAATGCTGACGATGCGGCCGAATTTGGCCTGACGCATGCCCGGCACCAAGGTCTGGATCAGAATCATCGCCGCGCGGACGTTCAGCGCATATACATGATCCATGTCATCAATGGTCGCCTCCTCCAGCGACCCCGGCCGGTTGGCGCCGGCATTGTTGACCAGGTACCGCACGGGATATTGGGCGGCGACCTCTTTGGCCACCGCGGTCGCCGCCGCGGCGTCGGCCAGGTCGACGGCGTGATGCAGTATGCGTGCATGCTTGAGGCGTGGCGGGCGGCGCTGCAGCGTCACCACGGTCAAGCCCTGATCCAGCAAATCCTGTGCAATTGCCTCGCCGATGCCGGAACTGGCCCCGGTCACTACCGCTACGCCGTCCATAGTGTGTTCTCCCAGAGTTACGTTTTGCAGCGGCGATTATAGGGCGGTGCCTTCGGCAGCCGGCGGCACTGCACGGCAATGTTATGCTCGGCACCGACTCATGAATCCAGCGGTTTCCACACTACGGGCCATCCTTAACCCGCGTAGCGTCGCCGTCATCGGCGCCTCGGGCGACCCCGCCAAATTCGGCGGACGGGTGATGCACTTTCTCGTCAAACACGGCTATCGCGGCCGCATCGTGCCCGTGCATCCGACTGCCGCCGAGGTGCTCGGCATCCCGGCCGTTGCAAAACTCGCTGCAGCCGGGGATCCCGTTGATGTCTGCATCCTTGCCCTGCCCGCCGCGCATCTGCCCGCCGCACTCGAAGATTGCGGGCGCGCCGGCGCGCGTGGCGCGGTGGTCATCACCGCCGATTTCGCCGAAACCGGCGCCGCGGGCGCGGTACGCCAGGACGAGCTGGTGCAGATCGCCCGCAGCCACGGCATGCGCCTGATCGGCCCCAATTGCCTGGGTTACATCAACCCGCACCTGCAACTCGCACTGACCTCATCGGTGGCGCTGGCCGTGGTACCGATGCCGCGCGGCGCCATCGGCCTCGCCAGCCAGAGCGGTTCGCTGATGGCATCGCTGATTTCGCATGCGCAGGACCTCGGCACCGGCTTCAGCGTCGCCGCGACCGTCGGCAACCAGGCCGACGTCGAACTCTGCGACCTCCTTGAATATTTCATCGAAGACGACACCACGCGCGCGATCTGCCTTTATATCGAAGGCCTGAAAAACGGCACGCGCTTCCTCGAACTCGCGCGCCGCGCGCGAGCGGCCGGCAAACCCATACTCGCAGTGAAAGCCGGACAGAGCGCCGCCGGACAACAGGTTACCCAGTCACATACCGCCAGCCTTGCCGGATCGTATGCGGTATGGGAAGCCGCCTGCCGCGATCATGCGGTATGTCTGCTCGACGATCCCGAAGCGTTGATTTACTGCGCAGACTTCCTGATTCGTTTCGGCGCACCGATGACATCGACAGTGGCTGTCATGTCACCATCGGGCGGCACTGTTGCCGTGACCGGCGACCGCGTGGTGGCCGCCGGCCTGACGCTGGCAGAGCCCGGCGCAGCCACTGTCGCGGAACTGCAAAAGCTGCTGCCACCCGGCCGCACCATCAATCCGCTGGACGTCGGCGGCCTGCCGCGCAGCAGCGGTCTCGGCAGTGCGCTGGCCGCCTATGAACTGCTTGCAAACGATCCGGCAGTCGGTGCGATCCTGATCGCAGTTGCCACCACGCCGCAACTCGAAGACAAGGTACGGCAGTGGGGCCGCGCCGCACTGACCGGCAAAAAACCCACGGCCATACTGCTGACGCCCGGGGCACTGGTCGACGGCGCGCGTAGTGCGCTGAAAGAAATCGCCTGTCCATATACCAACAGGCTGGATGACACGCTGCGCGTGCTGCGCGCCGCCGTGGACTACGCTGAGGCCTTGCGCGATCCGCCACCACCCGCACTGCCATCCATCATCAGCGCTGCCGCGCGCACGCATGTCGCGACGCTGCCCGTCGGGCGGCTGACCGAACCCGAAACCAAAGCATTGCTGCGCACCTGCGGCATCAGCACCACGGTCGATGTCCTGGCACTGACACCCGACGCCGCAATCCAGCAGGCCGGACACCTCGGTTATCCGGTGGTGCTGAAAGGCGTCTGCCGCGACCTCGTTCACAAAAGCGAAGCCGGCGCGGTCAAACTCAACATCGCCGGCGCTGACGCACTGCGCACCGCATGGCATGACATCGCCCGCGGGCTGGCGGCACACCTGCCGGGCGCAATACTGGCCGGCTGCGTGGTGCAACCGATGCTCAGCGGCGGCACCGAACTCATCGTCGGCTGCCGCTGGGATCCGCAATTCGGCGCGGTGGTGCTCATGGGCAGCGGCGGCATGATGGTGGAAATCCTCAACGACGTAGAGATGGCAGTGGCGCCGATCTCAACCGCACACGCACAACGGCTGATCGCAGGCCTGCGTATCGCGCCCGTGCTCGCCGGCGCGCGCGGCCGACCGGCAGCAGATATCGCCGCACTCGCCGATACCATTGCAAAACTCAGCGCCCTGGCTGCCGCACTGGGTCCGCGCCTCGCCGAGCTCGATATCAACCCCCTGCTGGTGCGCGAAACCGGTGCGGGCGTCATTGCGCTCGATGCACGCGCCACGCTGACCGCTGCGCCGGCCGCATAACCCCTACACAGGAGTCCGCCATGACCGAATCTGTAGTGACTTACGAATCGCGCGATGGTGTCGCCATCATCACGTTGAACCGCCCCGAAAAACGCAACGCCATCAACAATGATGTCGCGGCACAGCTGCGCGCCGCACTCGAACGCCTGAACGAGGGCGACGACCGCGTCGGCGTGCTGACCCATGCCGGCGCACATTTCACCGGCGGCGCCGACATCAAGGGTCCGCCTGAAGATTTCCCTGGTTGCGTGCCCAACATCGGCGTTGCGATGACCAAGCCGCTGATCGCCGCGGTCGGCGGCTGGGTGGTCGGTGGCGGCGTAGTCATCGTGCAGATGTGCGACCTGTGCATCGCTGCGGACGACGCAAAGTTCATGTTCCCTGAAGCCAGGGTCGGTTTCACCGGCGCCGCCATCGCCGGGCTCGCCGCGCGCATCCCGCACAAGGTGGCGATGGAACTGATGCTGGTCGGCAATGAAATCAGTGCGGAGCGCATGTACCAGGTCGGCCTGGTCAATCAGCTGGTCAAACCCGGCGCACAACTCGATGCCGCACTGGTGTGGGCACGACAACTCGCCGACAATGCGCCGCTGGTGCTGTCGGTGTTGCGCGACTATGTCGGCCGCATCATTCCCAAAGGGCCGTCGGAACTCGCTGCACAGGGCCGCGCCGCGATCCAGCGCATCCGCCAGAGTGCAGACGCGAAAGAAGGCATCTCCAGTTTCAAGGAAAAACGTAAAGCCAGATTCAGTGGCAAATAGTAAATAAAAACAATGGCTTATAAATGACCTTCGCCGTACAGCCCGCGCTCAATACTGCGGCCGCACCACCGGCTCCCGCCTGGACCATCGTCGCGCTGATCAGCATCGGCCTGCTCGTCGATCAACATGTTGCCGTGTGGGGCCAGGACGCGGTCAGCATCGTGACCTGGGCGATGCTGCTGTACTGGCTGGCAAACTCGGCACCGGAAACGCGCACCAGCATGATGCTGTGCGTGGCCTACGCCACCGCCGGCGAAATTTTCCTGTCGCTGGGCTGGGGATTGTACGAGTACCGGCTGCACAACATCCCGCTGTTCGTGCCGCCGGCACATGCGCTGGTGTTTGTACTGGGCGTGGCGATCTGCAAACGCATGCCCGACTCGATCATCTGGGCAGTGCCTCTGGCCGCAGCACCGCCGGTCATCGCGCTGGCATGGATCGGCGCCGACACCATGGGCCTGATTCTCTACACGCTGCTGGTGCTGTGTATGGTGTTCAGCAACGGCCGCAAGCTGTACGCCGTGATGTTCATGCTGTCGCTGGGTCTGGAAATCTACGGCACCGCGATCGGCAACTGGGAATGGCTGCACGATGTACCTGTCGTCGGCTGGACCACGATGAACCCGCCGCTGGCTGCCGGCACTTTCTATTGCATGCTCGACATGCTTGTCGTCACCACGATGAACGCGCTGCGTCGTCGTCGCAAAACTGCCCCGGAAACCGGGCAGGCAGCGACTGCCTAACGCGGCTTGGCTGAGCGTGCCGGTCGTTTACCTTTTGCCGCGGGCGCCTTGCGCTCGCGCGCCACAGGCGAGGGAGGCAATCCCGTGTGCTGGGTGCGGAACGACTGGTACTTGCTCGGCTTGCGCGCGCCCTCGGGCTTGAGTCCCGTACCCGCGGGCTGGAACGTCGGCACCAGCTGGTGTTTGCCGCTACCGATCAGATCGCGCCGGCCCATCCGCCGCAAGGCATCGCGCAGCAGCGGCCAGTTTTCGGCATCGTGGTAGCGCAGCAACGCCTTGTGCAGCCGGCGCACCCGCAATCCCTTGGGGATGATCACGTCCTCACTGTCGCGGGTAACCTTGCGCAGCGGATTTTTACCCGAGTGATACATCGCCGTCGCGGTGGCCATCGGTGACGGCAGGAAAGCCTGCACCTGGTCGGCGCGGAAACCGTTCTGCTTCAGCCACAGCGCCAGTTCCAGCATGTCCTGGTCGGTGGTGCCCGGGTGTGCGGCAATGAAATACGGGATCAGGTACTGTTCCTTGCCGGCCTCCTTCGAATACTTGTCGAACAGTTCCTTGAACTTGTAATAGGTGCCGACGCCGGGCTTCATCATTTTTGACAGCGGGCCTTCGCCGATCGCTTCCGGCGCGATTTTCAGGTAACCGCCGACATGATGCTGCGCCAGTTCTTTCACGTATTCCGGCGACTCGACCGCGAGGTCGTAACGCACGCCGGAGCCGATCAGGATTTTCTTGATGCCGGGCAGCGCGCGGGCACGCCGATACAGTCCGATCAGCGGCGCATGGTCGGTGTTCAGGTTCGAGCACACGCCCGGATACACGCACGACGGCAGACGGCAGGCGGACTCGATTTCCTTGCTCTTGCAGGCGAGGCGATACATGTTCGCCGTCGGCCCGCCAAGGTCCGAAATCACGCCGGTGAAACCCGGCGCGTCGTCGCGGATATGCTCGATCTCGCGGATGATCGAATCCTCCGAGCGGTTCTGGATGATGCGGCCTTCGTGCTCGGTGATCGAGCAGAAGGTGCAGCCGCCGAAGCAGCCACGCTGAATGGTCACCGAAAAGCGAATCATGTCGTAGGCGGGAATCTTTCCCTTTCCGTACGCCGGGTGCGGCACGCGCGCGTACGGCAATTCGTACAGCGCGTCCATCTCCTTCATGGTCAGCGGGATCGGCGGCGGGTTTATCCACACCTCTCTGTCACCATGACGCTGCACCAGTGCGCGCGCATTGCCGGGGTTGGCCTCCACATGCAGGATGCGCGAGGCATGCGCGTACAACACCGGATCCTCCGCCACAGTTTCATACGACGGCATGCGGATCACGCTGCGCGCGCGGTCGGCGTTTTTGACTTCACGGATGAAACGAACCACCTGCGCACCACCAGCCGCTGGCGCATTTTTAGCCATATCCGCTTCCATCGCATACGGATCCACCGGCGGGTTGAGCGGCCCCGGCATGTCGATGCGCGTCGAATCGATTTCGATCCAGTCAGCCGGAGTCGCCGCGCGCGCATAGGCCGTACCGCGAATATCAGTAATGCTGTCGATGGTCGCTCGCGCCGCGAGTCGATGCGCGATATCGACTATCGCGCGCTCGGCATTGCCGTAAACAAGCATGTCGGCCTTGGCGTCGATCAGCACCGAACGCCGCACCTTCTCCGACCAGTAATCAAAATGCGCAATGCGCCTGAGGCTCGCCTCGATGCCGCCGATGACAATGGGCACATCGGAATAGGCTTCGCGCGCACGCTGGCTGTAGACGATCACCGAACGGTCGGGCCGTTTCGCCGGCTCGGCATTCGGCGTATAGGCGTCATCGCTGCGCAGCCGGCGGTCGGCCGTGTAGCGGTTGACCATCGAATCCATGTTGCCGGCGGTAACGCCGAAAAACAGCTTGGGTCGCCCCAGCGCGCGGAACGCCTCCGCCGACTGCCAGTCCGGCTGGGCAATGATGCCGACGCGAAAGCCCTGCGCTTCCAGCAGCCGGCCGACAATAGCCATGCCAAAGCTGGGGTGATCAACATAGGCATCACCGGTCACCAGGATGATGTCGCATTCCTCCCAGTCCAACTGGTCCATCTCGGCGCGCGACATCGGCAGGAACGGAGCCGTACCGAAGCGCGCCGCCCAATATTTGCGGTGGCTGAAAATGTCTTTCGGGCTGGCGGCGACGGCTTGCATGGAGCGCATTATAGTCGCGCACACCTGCAGCCACAGTTTTCCGGCTTTTAGCTGATTTTCCCCAAAGTACGCCCCGGTCGCCAGACTTTCGGTGCCGCGCGCTGATACTGCGGCGGATATTCCGCTTCGACGCCCAGCGCCACGGCAGCATGCTGCGGCCAGCGCGGGTTGAACAGCATCGCCCGCGCCAGAGAAATGAAATCTGCCTGAGCGTTGGCGATGATCGCTTCGGCCTGTTGCGGGTCGGTGATCATTCCCACCGCACCGGTGGTGATGCCGGTTTCCTTTTTCACGCGCTCGGCGAACGGCACCTGGTAGCCGGGACCAACGGGGATTTTGGCGTCGAGTACCACGCCGCCGCCGGAAACCGTCACGTAAGCGCAGCCCTCCGCTTTTAACGCCCGGGCATAAACCACTGCGTCGTCCGGGGTAAAACCACCGTCGGCAAAATCAGTGCCGGAGATTTTTGCGCCCACCGCACGATCTGCGGGAAACACCGCACGCACTGCGCGAAACACTTCCAGCGGAAAACGCATGCGGTTTTCCAGACTGCCGCCGTATTCATCGGTGCGCCGGTTCGACAGCGGCGACAGGAATTCCGACAGCAGGTAGCCGTGGGTCGAATGGATTTCGATGAAGTCGAGACCGATGCCTGCCGCGCGTTCTGTGGCTCGCACAAACGCCTGCGTCAGTTGCTGCATATCCGCTTTGGTCATCGCCTGCGGTGCAGGACAGCCCGCAGCCAGCGGTACTGCAGACGGCGCCAGCGTTTGCCAGGCGCCTTCGTCCGGCTTGAGGAAACCGTGACCCTGCCACGGCCGGTGGGTTGATGCCTTGCGACCGGCATGGCCGATCTGCACACCGAGCAGGATCGGTGAAATGCTGCGCACGTAATCGACCACCCGTTGCATCGCCGCTTCGTTGGCATCGGAATAAAGCCCGACGCAATGCGGCGTGATGCGCCCCGCCGGCGTGACACCCGTCGCTTCAATCACCAGCATCGACGCGCCGGAAATCGCCAGCGAGCCGAGATGCATGATGTGCCAGTCGGTCATCGAGCCGTCGATGGCACTGTACTGGCACATCGGCGCCACGGTGATGCGGTTGGGCAGCGTATGTTTGCCGATCTGCAGCGGCGTGAACAGTTGCGATGTCATTCGGTCTCCGGTTCAATGGCCAACTCAGGGCCCATATAAGGATCAGAAAACGTTAACCGCAGATGAACGCGCCGATTAACGCCGGTAAAATCAAAAACATCGGAAAAACAGCACATCAAATCAAGCCGGCCGTTGTCTTCAGTCAATTATTGTTCTCCTTCGATGCCCCTTGTTGCGCCGGGTTGATCTGCGTTCATCGGCGTTCATCGGCGTTCATCGGCGGTTTAAATCGAATCCAGCCTTTTCGTTATGCGCACTCAGTTGCCAACTTAGTTTCCAAAGTACCCGATCAAACGCCACCAGGCATATTGCAGCGGAATCAGCGCCGCGATGCTGACCGCGGCCAGCGGCACGGTGACGCGCATGGCCGTCCGCACCGACAGATGCGCGACCTGCAGGCCGACCACCACCGGCGGCACCTGATAGGGCAGGATCAACGTGGAAAAACCTACCGCCAGCGTCATCAGCGCTGTTTTCAGCGGCCATCCCGCGGCCTCGGCGAAATGCCCTGCCAGGGGCGCCATCAGCGCAGGCTGCGACGGGTTGGTGGTGATCAGTCCGGCAAAGGTCGACAGCAGGCTCAGCACCGCGAAGTTGGCGGCGTCCGCACCAGGTTCGAGCTTGAACAGACCGAGCATCGCGTTGCCGATGGCGACGCTGAGGCCGGTCTCGATCATCACCGCGCCGAGGCCGAGGATGCCGCCGATGTAGAAAAAAGTGCCGAAGCGCACACGTTCCTGGAACATGGTCACCGGCACCGCCCCGATGCGCGGCATCATCGCGATCACCGCCGCTGCGAGCGCGATCCAGCCCGGGCGGATGCCGTGCAGGAAATCGGTGGCCCACAGCGCCAGCGATGCAAACACGATCACCGCCAGCCGTTTTTCCTCAGCGCTGATTGGTGGCAGCGCCGCTGCGGTGCCTGCTGTCTGCGTTTCTGCCGGGCACAGCCGGCACACCATGACGATGATCAGCCAGCCCTTGACCAGGCCCATCACCGGAAACTGCGCCCACAGGTATTCGGCGTAGATCAGCTGCACGCCGTACAGCGTCTCGGCGGCACCGGCCAGCACCAGATTCGGTGCGTTTGCCGGCAGGATCGCCGTGCCGCACTGAAAGGTGGCGAGGATGGTCGCCAGCATCACGCCGGTGTAACCCATGCTGTCGCGCGCCAGACCGTGACGTTCGGCCACCGCGGCGAAAATCGGCACCAGCAACAGGATGCGGGCAACGGTCGCCGGCATCAGGAAAGACAATATCAGCGACACCAGCACCGCTGCCGTGACCAGTTTCCGGTAACTCAATGTTTTTTCGCCCAACGCAAGGCGCGCAATGCGTTCACCGAGTCCGGTCGAACGCACGGCCTCTGCAATGACCAGGCCGCCCAGCACCAGCCACAATGTGCCCGACGCGAAGCCGGAAAAAATCACCGCAGGGGCGGCAATCTGCAGCAGCACCGCCAGCGTGAAAAAAATCAGCGCCACAAAATATTCAGGCAGCGTGCCGATCGCCCACAAGCCCATCACCAGCACCAGCAGTCCGCCGGTGTGCATCACATTGACCGACACAGCAGCGGGGGGCGGCGTGAAAAAAATCGCCACTGCGGACAACACAATCAGTGTGGTCAGCAGCGTTGCGGGTTTCGGCATCACCATCAGCAGACGGCGATTACGCCGGGGAAATTATATAACTTATTGTTTTTATTAATATTTTTATGATTTCTTGAATTTCGCTGCCAGCGCCTCGGTGCCGCGCGCCAGCATCACCAGATCCGAACCCACCGCGACAAACAGGTATCCCATGTCGAGGCAGCGCTGGCCGTCGCCTTCACCGACGAGAATGCCCGGCGCCTTGCCGGCCCGGGTGATGCGCTTCGCTGCGTCTTCCATCACCTTCCACACTTCCGGATGCTGCCAGTTGCCGAGATAACCCATGTCGGCCGCCAGATCATTCGGTCCGATGAACACGCCGTCAACGCCTTCAACCGCGGCAATCGCCTCGATCTGCGTCATCGCAGCGCGGGTTTCGACCTGCACCAGCACGCACATCTCGTCATGCACACGCTTGAAATAATCCTTCACCCGGCCGTAACGATTGGCGCGCGTGCAACCCGACACGCCGCGCACACCCTGCGGCGGATACCGCGTGGCCGCAACCGCACGTTTCGCCTCTTCAACATTCTGCACATAAGGAATCAGCAGCGTGCGCGCGCCGACATCGAGATAACGCTTGATCAGCACCGTGTCGTTCCACGCCGGGCGCACGATGGCTTCGGTGCTGCCGGCGAGCATCGCGTCCAACTGGTTCTGCACGATCGGCAGTTCGTTCGGTGAATGTTCGGTGTCGAGCAGCACCCAGTCGAAACCGGCATCGGCCAGCACTTCGGCGGCGATGGGGCTGCACAGGCTCGACCAGATGCCGATCTGCGGTTTTCCAGCCTTGATGGCTTTTTTGAATTGATTGACGGGTAAATCCATGGTCACACTCCCTGTATCTGTAAAAAACGATTGTCCGATAATAATCCCGCGACTCTCCGGCGCGCCGGAATGACGGCATAAACACACGACAAAGTCATGGCGAGAACGGGCACTTTTCAGTGGACGACTTCGGGGTCCGGCGTCGGATCTCCATAGTGCAATATATCCAGATCGCAGCCCTTGTTAGCCTGCGTGATGTGCTGCGAGTAAATCGCGCCGTAACCGCGGGTGTAGTGCGGCGGCGGCTGTTTCCATTCGGCCTTGCGTTTGGCCAGTTCCTCCGGACTGACTTTCAACTCGAGTTTGCGCGCCTCGACATCCAGCTCGATCAGGTCGCCGTCACGCACCAGCGCCAGCGGCCCGCCGATGTACGACTCCGGCGCGACGTGCAGCACGCAGGCGCCGTACGAGGTGCCGCTCATCCGCGCATCGGAAATCCGCACCATGTCGCGCACGCCTTTTTTCAGCAGCTTCTTCGGAATCGGCAACTGCCCCCACTCCGGCATGCCGGGTCCGCCCTGCGGGCCGGCATTCTGCAGCACCAGCACCGAGTTCTCATCAACCACGAGATTCTCGTCATCAACGCGGGCGTAGAGGTCGTCATAATTCTTGAAGACGACAGCCGGCCCGGTATGTTTCATCAGCTGCGGCTCGGCTGCGGTTGGCTTGATCACCGCACCATCAGGTGCGAGATTGCCGTGCAGCACCGCGAGGCCGCCGCTGGCCGATAGCGGGTTATTGCGTCTGCGGATCACATCGTCGTTGTAAATCTTCGCGTCTTCGAGGTTCTCGCCCAGCGTACGGCCATTGACGGTCGCGCAATCAAGATTCAGCAGATCCTTCAACTCCGACATCATCGCGCGCAGCCCGCCAGCGTAATAAAAGTCTTCCATCAGGTATTTGTCACCAGCAGGCCGGATGTTGGCCAGCACCGGGGTTTGCCGCGCCAGTTCATCAAAACGCTCCAGCTTCAGGTCAACGCCGGCGCGCCCCGCCATCGCCACCAGATGGATCAGCGCGTTAGTCGATCCCGACAGCGCATGCACCACGGTGATCGCATTGTCAAAAGCCTTGGGCGTGAGGATTTCGGTCGGCTTCAGGTCATCCCACACCATTTCGACAATGCGCCGGCCGCTGGCAGTGGCCATGCGCGGATGGTTGGCGTCCGGCGCCGGAATCGACGCCGCACCGGGCAAAGTCAGGCCCAGTGTTTCGGCCACCGAAGTCATGGTCGAGGCCGTGCCCATGGTCATGCAGTGGCCGTATGAACGTGCGATGCCCGCCTCCACTTCATCCCATTCATGTTCGGTGATGTTGCCGGCACGCAGTTCCGCCCAGTATTTCCACGAATCGCTGCCCGAGCCCAGCGGCTCACCATGCCAGTTGCCGCGCAGCATCGGCCCGGCGGGCATATAGATGAAGGGCAAGCCCATCGAAGTCGCGCCCATGATCAATGCCGGTGTCGTCTTGTCACAACCGCCCATCAGCACCGCGCCGTCCACCGGATAACCGCGCAGCAGCTCTTCGGTTTCCATCGCCAGCATGTTGCGGTAGAGCATGGTCGAGGGTTTCTGGAACGGCTCGGCCAGCGCGATCGCCGGCATCTCCAGCGGAAAACCGCCGGCCTGCCACACGCCGCGCTTCACTTCCTCGGCGCGGGTACGGAAATGCGCATGGCAGGGATTGATGTCGCTCCAGGTGTTGATGATCGCAATCACCGGCTTGCCGGCGAAATCATCAATCGTATAACCCATCTGCAAGACACGTGAGCGGTGGGTGAACGAACGCAGCCCCCTGGTGCCGAACCAGCGGTGACTACGCAGTTCTTCGGGACGTTTTTTCTGGCGCGCCATCGGGGATCCTCCCTGGATTTGAATCCGCCTGTATCCACCTGGAGAAGACGGGGTTTTTTTGCGGTGTTTTTCTATTCTAACCGAGTCGCTGCCGGGGCCTTGCGGTAGACTTTCGACCTCACTGCAGCCACACCACATTTTGGACGGCCCCATCATCATGGATACCATCAGCAAGCCGACCCTCGCCCACAACGTCAAACGCCTGTCGCACCTCGACCTGCCGGGCGCCGGTCAGGTTTATGTCGAAGGCAGCCATTGCTACCTCGGCCACATCCCGAACAAGCAGCAACTCGGCACCACCATCCTCGACGTTGCCGACCCGAAGAATCCGAAAATCCTGTCGCAGATTTTCATTGAGGATCCGGACTCGCACAGCCACAAGGCGCGCGTCATCGGCGACCTGATGATCATCAACAGCGAACGCAACATGACCGCCATCGGCCGCAAGGCCGACGAACTGCCCAAGCTGCGCGCCCGACTCAAAGCCGAACTGGGCCGCGATGCCAACCACGCCGAACTCGCGGCAAAACTGGGCGTTGCCGTCGCCGACATCCCCGCAGTGGAAGAAGCCGAACGCAATACTTATGAGCGCGGCGGCTTCAGCCTGTATGACGTGTCGAACAAAGCCAAACCGAAACTGATCCACTTCCACAAAACCCATGGTCGCGGCGTGCACCGCTTCGACATGGACCAGGATTACGCCTACATCTCCACCGAGATGCCGGGCTTCATTGGCAACATTCTCGTTACCTACGACATCCGCAATCCGGCCAAACCGGAAGAAGTATCGAAATGGTGGATGCCGGGGCAGCACATCGCCGGCGGCGAAAAGCCGACCTGGTCCGGCCGCCAGCACCGGCTGCACCACACGCTGCGTTTCGGCAATGAACTGTGGGCCGGCTGCTGGCACGGCGGGGTGCGCGTGATTGACGTCACCGACATCCGCAAGCCCAAAACCACCGGCGCCTACAACTACCACCCGCCGTATCCGGAGCCCTCGCACACCTTCATGCCAGTGCTGAAACAGCTCGACGGCAAACGCATCGCCGTCGCCATCGACGAAGAAGATCACGCCCACGACGCCGAGGAAATGGCGCGTCGCCGTGGCCGTCCGCACGGCTGCCTGTGGGTGCTTGACGTCACCGATCTCGGGAACATAAAGCCTGTATCGCTATTCGAAGTCAGCGAACTCGACAGCCCGTGGAGCCGCACTACCCCGGGGCGCTTCGGCGCGCACCAGTTCCAGGAAAACTGGAAGGGCGGCGACACGTTGCTGTACTGCGCGTGGTTTGCCGGCGGCCTGCGTATCGTCGATGTCGCCGATCCGTCGGCGCCGCAGGAAGTGGGCTGGTATATCCCGGAACCCTGCGGCGGCAAACCGTGCCCGCAGACCAATGACACCGATGTCGATGACCGCGGACTGATTTATCTGGTAGATCGTTACAGCGGATTTGACATTCTGGAATTCAAACGACCCTGATCGGCGCATTGCACGAACTGCAACAAACTGCTTTAAGGCAAAGGGCGCAAAGGAAAAAAGCGGCACAAAGAATGCAACAGCCCAAGGTTTTGAATTCCTTTACGCCTTGTCGTTAACTTTGCGTCCTTTGCGTTAATGATTTAATCAGGAATTATTATCATGACCACAACCACAAATGAATTCAGGGTAATGACCTCCGGCGCCTTTACCGCCGCCTACAAAGCACTGATCCCGCAACTGGAACGTCTGACCGGAAAAACCGTCGTCACCGTCACCACCTCCATCGGCACCGGCGACAGCTCCATCCCCAACCGGCTGAAACGCGGCGAAGTGGCGGACATCGTCATCGTCGCCGACGGCGTGCTGCGCCAGTTCATCGCCGACGGCCTGGTTCTGGCCGATGACGCGACGACCATCGCCCGCTCGATGATGGGGTTCGCGGTGCGCGCCGGCGCGCCGGACCCCGCGGTTCGCAATGTCGAAGACCTGCGGCGGGCCCTGCTCGCCGCAAAGGCCATCGGCTATTCCGCCAGCGAAAGCGGCAAATACTTCACCACTGAACTGGTGCAGCGCCTCGGCATCGCAACACAGGTGCTGCCGAAAAGCCGCCTGATCGGCGGCGGTGAACGCGTCGGCACCATGATTGCGCGCGGCGAACTCGATTTCGGTTTCCAGCAGATCAGCGAGCTGCTGCCCGTGCCGGGCATAGATCACATCACGCCGCTGCCGCCAGAAGTGCAGAAGGTGTCGGCGTTTGCTGCCGGCGTCGGGGCAAACTCTGCGGACAAGGCCATCGCGCGCAAGGTGATTGAATTTCTGGTTTCGCCGGTGGCCGCACAAGCCATCACGAATAGCGGGCTGGAACCTGTCGGCCGGTAGTCAATAACTCAGATCATCTGATCTGGCGTCAATTTTTGACAAGAATTCGACTCCAGTACTTTGTATTACGGGCCACATCGCGCAACGCCGCGAGAAACATGTCGGGGTCATGGTCCTCCCGCGCCGCCGTAATATATTCGGCAACAGTTTTGTCGTCCCTGAGGTAATCAGCAGCATCGAATTTTGCGGCTGTCGCCATAGTCACGCCCCGCCCAGACTTTTCGCCTAAAGCATGCCGTCTCAGGCCGCCACCATCTCGGATACCGCTTTCAACCGCCCGCCCATCGCACGCTCCGCAAGCTTCAAATCATAAGTCGTCTGCAGATTGAACCAGTACTGCGGCGATTGACCGAATGCTTTTCCGAACAACAACGCCAGTTTGGCCGTAACCGGCCGCGAACCTTTGACAACATGCGAAATGCGCATCGGCGCAACACCGATGGCGCGCGCAAACTGAGCCTGGGAGACCTCCCGCTCTTCGAGTATTTCTCTGAGAAACTCGCCGGGATGTATTGCCGGCAAACCATTTTTGGTCATGACGCCACCAATCAGTAATCGTGTTCAGAAAAATCTAAACCAACTCGATAATCCGTTCACCGGCGGCAACAGCCGACTCGATGGACGGCAACGCCCTTTCGAATGCAGCAAGCAAGGCGGCATTGCGGCAATTGCCGAGCAGCAGCGCGACTATGGCCGGCACCGGCGCGCCCGGGCGCACGGCAACGCCCGAACCGATGCGGCCGATGTCGAGACCGCCGCCATCCACCTTGCCGTCCTTGGCAAATCCGCCGGTCGCTGCCGGTGGTGCGATGATCACGTCAAAGATATCGCCGGAGGCTACGCGCTTCTGCATCTGCGGCGTGGTATTGAAGGTGACCTTGACCTTGTGGCCAGAGGCTTTCTCGAAAGCGTGAACCGCTGCATGTACGCCGGGCTCGACAGCCCCGCCACTGATCAAGGTAAGTTCGGCAGCATGCGCCGTCATGCCCATGGCCAGACCCAGGCCCATCAAAACCGTCACCATCTTGTTTATGCTGATCACCTTGAAAATATTCACGAAAGTTGTGTTGCAAAAAAATCCTGTAAGCGCCGACGATAGTCAACGCAGCGGCGGCAGCCGGTTTTTCCAAACCGCAGGCAAGCCCCGGACCACCCGGGCACGGCTGCCATGCCAGAATGCCGACAGCATCAACAGCGCCGAGCCGATCAACAATGCGGTCAATGCCACGTTGACGCCAACCGCGCCGAACTTCTCCAGTACGGCGCTGATCGCAGCCAGCACGTAGACCAGCGCAGAAACCATCAAGGCCCGCCGATCAATGATGAGCGCAATGATGGCCATGATCACGTAGAGCAGCATCACAACCACGGCACCACTGACATCGACCTCCTTGCCGAGCAGACCGAACAGCGTGAATACCGGATGCACGATCAGAGGGGCGGCGAGCAGGTGCAGCCAGAACGCGACGTCGGCACGGCGGGTCTGCCGCAGCGGATCGCTCATGTCCCAGTACATCGCAAACACAAATACCGCAATGCCGGCGGCAAACAGGATGGCATTCATCCACTTGAACAAGTCCGGCGTGATGGCGAGCAGCAATCCGACCGCAACGCCGATCACAGTTGCGGCGCCTGCCGCCACGGTAATCGGCACACGAAAACGCAGCCAGTGCAGCCACGTAAAGCCGGCCGCCACGGCCGCTGCAACCGCAATCCCGATGCCGAATTTGTCGGAAAGGATATTGCCAGTGGGCATCAGTGTCGCGAAGACCCCGCCGGTAAAAGCCAGCAGAAACAGGATCGACGGCAGAGCCATGCGCCGCTTGCGGGTAAAAAATTCTGCGAGCCCCCAAGCCGTTGCGGCAATCGCCGCGCCAATCAGGTGGCGCTCAATGGTTCCCGCAATCCAGCCCACCGCCACAAGGACGAGCACGCCGGCGATCGCGACAAAGATGTCATTGAAGCTGTTGACGAGACGAAAATGCTCCTCGTCGACAACGCGCGTGGAACGCGCCTTTTCCATATGCGCACGGAACGCGGCGACAGACTCGGCACTGAGAGCGCCGGCAGCCACTGCCGCATCCAGGTCTTCGTCGCTGTACATGCGCACCCGTGCTTCAGCCGGGACTCAGGAAATCCCGGTTTCGGCAAAAATCTTTTTGGCCTCGTCCGATGACAATCGTTTCGCCAGCGCAACTGCCGCCGCCGGCGCGCCAACCATCGCTGCCGCGTCATAACTGGTCATGTTCTGGATTTCGTCAGGCAGCGGTGCCGCGAGTTTGACCCTGCAACCCTTGTCCATCATCACCATCAGCTCCGAAATCTGCGCGAGGCCCACCGCCTGCGCCGGGTGGTCGGCCACATACTGCATGATGCCGGAGCCGGTTTTGACGACAGCGATTTTCGATCCGAGTTGTGTCGTCAAATCCAGCTTGTTCAGCAGTTTTTCGGAATAAATACCACTGGATGCCTCATTGCGTACCACGTGGCTGGCGCCGAGCAGCAGCGCCTTGAATGCCGCTGTATCGGGTAGCGCCGGCACTGGCGCATCAGCATGGATCACCACGCCCATGCGTGAACGGCCAAGAAAACCGCGACTGCCCGTGATGAGTTTGTTCTGCGCCGCAAAATCATCCAGCGCCGCCGGCGTCGCCACCACCACATCGGCGGTCTCGCCGGCCGCCACCCGTTTGCGCACTTCAGGCACCGGTGTGAATTCAATTTCAACCTTTGTGCCGGTCTCCTGCTCGAATGCTGCTGCGACTCGGGCAACGCCGCGTTTGACTGCACCGGCGCTGAGTATTTTGAGAGTGGTCATGACGATTTTTCTTTCATTGCTCGTATTTCAGTCGATACCCGTTCAGTCGATGCCGGTGGTCGCCATTGCCGCGCGCGCCGCCGGTGTATCCAGAAACTTTGCAAATTCGGCCGCGGCCGCCGCGTTCGCGCTGGCTTTGGTCACTGCCGCGTCATAAGCGGTAATGCTTTGCAGTTCATCCGGCAGCGGGCCCGCCAGTGCAATCGCCACACCTTTGTCGACCAGTTCGCGGATTTCCGGCAACTGGCCGGCGCCGAGCAGATTCTGCGCGGATGCTGCAACATGATCCATGACTTTCACGGTATCCGGCTGCTTCACCGCCTTGTCGGCAGCGAAGCCGAGTTTTTCCAGCAGCTTCACCACGTAATTGCCGCTGGACGCGACGTTGACCACCACCGCATCGGCGGCGGCAATCGCGCGCTTGAAGGATTCCACGGTCGCCAGATCCGGTGCGGCTGCACCCTTGCGCATCGCCAGGCCCATGCGCGAACGGCCGAGGGTCATGCGCGTCCCTGCATCAACCTTGCCCTGCGTGACAAATTCCTCCATCGCCGATTGCGGCACGACCACCACATCCACCGCCTCGCCGGCCAGCACGCGCTCACGCACCGTCGGCGCACCGATAAACTCAACCGCGACGCGATGGCCGCTGGTTTTTTCGAACTGCGCGGTGAGTTGCGTGACGCCGCGTTTCACCGGTCCAGCGCCCAGCACTTTCAATTCAACCATTTACCGCTCCCTGTTACTGCTCTTGTTAGCCCGCAGGGCGGGAGTAGTGCAACGGATCCCGCCGCAAAGCCGGTAATGACACGGCACGCAGAACGGCGGGATTTGCTGCACTGCTCCCGCCCTACCACTGCGCCACGCTCATCAACCATTACTCATCACCAATTACCGACTTTCAATCAATCAGTGCGCGCACCAGAATCCTTGATCACCTTCGCCCACTTCGGAATTTCGGACTTGATATAAGCCGCGAATTTTTCCGGGGTGCCGCCCTCGATGATCGCGCCCTGGCTTTCAAGGAACTTGACCACCTGCGGATCCTTGAGCACGGCATTGACCTCGGCATTCAGTTTCACCAGCACCGGGCGCGGTGTGCCGGCCACAGCCACCAGCCCGTGCCAGGTTGACGCCTCAAATCCCGGCACGCCGGATTCGGCGATGGTCGGCAGGTTGGGGATGGTGTCCATGCGCTTGAGGGTGGTCACACCCAGCGGGCGCAGACGGTTGGCATCCAGGTGTGCCTTCACCGACAGCGCGGTCGCGAAAATCATCTGGCTGCGGCCGGCGAGCACATCGGTAATGGCCGGTGCTGCCCCCTTGAACGGAATATGCACCATGTCGGTCTTGGTCATGCTCTTGAACAACTCACCCGCCAAGTGTGCTGCGGCACCGCTGCCCGAGGAGGCGTAATTCAGTTTGCCCGGCTGCGACTTCAGATAGGTCACCAGCTCCTGCACCGACTTGGCCGGCACAGAAGGATGTACCACGAGAATGTTCGGTTGCGAGGCAACCCACACCACCGGCACCAGGTCTTTCGCCGGATTAAAGTTCATTTTTTTGTACAGCGAGGCATTCGCGGCGAGCACGCTGTTATTGGCGATCATCAGCGTGTAGCCGTCAGCCGGGCTGGTGGCAACGATTTCGCCCGCCACGTTGCCGCCCGCACCGGGACGGTTGTCGAAAACGAAGGGCTGGCCCATGCGCTCAGAGAGTTTCGCGCCGATCAGGCGAGACAGGATGTCGCTGGGGCCGCCGGGGGAAAACGCGATGACCATGCGCACCGTCTTGGTCGGGTAGTCTGCGGCGAGAGCCGCGGGCGCCAGCAAGGCCGCAGTGAAAGCAACAGCGGCAGCAATCAGACGTGACTTCATGTTTTTCTCCTCGTTTTGGCGCGGCGCAGTACAACCGGCCCGCAAGCTTAACAACAGCTCTCAGTGCTGACAATCCAAGCGGCACCTGTTTGGCTGCCGGTTTGGGAGACTGCCTCGGCGATGCTATCCTATGCCGGACATCCGTCGGGCCGTACGGCTCCAGAACAACAGATCACTCACGCATCGTTCAACGCTTTCTTCAACACTCTTTCGCGAGGAAGTCACTCATGAGCAAGACGCAACGCATCAAGGGCGTACTCGCCCCCGTGGTCACACCGTTTGACCACGACCTCAACCCGGATACCGCGCGCTTCATTGCGCATTGCAAATGGCTGATCGCGCAGGGTTCCGGGCTCGCGGCCTTCGGCACCAACAGTGAAGCCAACTCGCTGTCGGTCAACGAGCGCCTGGCGCTGCTCGAAGCTTTGCTCGCCGCTGGCGTTGATCCGCAGCGCATGATGCCGGGCACCGGCTGCTGTGCGCTGTCGGACTCGGTGAAACTCACCGAACACGCGGTGAAAGCCGGTTGCGCCGGTGTGCTGATGCTGCCGCCGTTTTATTACAAGGGCGTCAGCGACGAGGGCTTGTATCGGAACTATTCAGAAATCATCGAACGCGTCGGCGACGACCGGTTGCGCATTTACCTGTACCACATCCCGCCTGTCGCCGTGGTCGGCATCACACCGAAACTGGTCGAGCGGCTGCTGAAAAAATATCCGACGGCCATCGCCGGCATGAAAGACAGCTCGGGCGACTGGAACAACACCAAGACCTTCCTCGATAATTTTGCCAAGCAGGGCTTCGACGTGTTTGCCGGCAGTGAATCGTTCCTGCTCGCCAACATGAAAAACGGCGGCGCCGGCTGCATTTCGGCAACCGCCAACGTCAATCCGGCGGCCATCGACAAGCTCTACCGCGAATGGAAAAGCGCCGATGCCGAAGCGCAACAAAAGGCGCTCGACGTCGTGCGCGGCACCTTCGGCAACAGCAAGTACCTGATGATCGCCGCACTCAAAGCCGGCGTCGCGCAGTACAGTGGCGACGCATCGTGGGCAACAGTGCGCCCGCCGCTGGTCGAACTCTCGAAGGAACAGCGCGCATCGCTGGCCGCCGAATTGAAGGCTATCGACTTCACCATGCCGGGATTAAAGGCCGCGTAAAAATATTAATAAAATCAATAACTTATAAATACCCTGCACCTCTCCCTTCTCCCCTTGGGAGAAGGGCCGGGGATGAGGGAAAACAACAACCCAACTGGCCGCCAAGAATGTCATCCGTCAACACGCCCACCACTGCCGCCCCGCTCTGCGCAGGGCCCGACTTCAAACCGCGCGCGCCGAACCTCAACATGCCGGCGAACGCCTGCGACAGCCACGCGCATGTGATGGGACCGGCGGCGCGTTACGACTATTCCCCGGCACGCGTCTACACCCCGCCCGATTGTCTGCTGGATCAGTACCGGCACATGCTCGACACACTGGGCGTCACCCGCGCGGTACTGGTACAGCCCAGCGTCTACGGCACCGACAACGCGGCGATGCTCGATGCGATGAAAGCCGATCCGCAGCGCCTGCGCGGCGTGGCGGTGGTTGACCCGGCAATCGGCGACGCCGAATTAAAATCCATGCACGCCCTCGGCGTGCGCGGTGTGCGCGTGAACATCGTGGATGTGAAAGACCGCAAAGCGGGTTCACTGCCGATGGACATGCTGAGGCCACTGGCGGCGCGTATCGCCAGCATGGGCTGGCACATGGAATTCCTGATGCACGCTGACGAGTTTCCGGATCTCGACCGTACCTTCGCTGATTTCCCGGTGCCCATCGTGCTCGGCCACCTCGGATACATGAAAACGTCACTGGGACTGAAGGCGCCGGGCTTGCAGGCGCTGCTGCGGTTGATGCAGGCCGGCAAGGCCTGGGTAAAACTCACGGGACCGTACCGTATTTCCGGCGCACCGCTGCCGCATGCCGACACCGTCCCGTTTGCACATGCGCTGCTGAAAGCCAATGCAGAACGCGTGATCTGGGGCAGTGACTGGCCGCATGTGATGCACAAGGGCGCAACGCCGAACGACGGCGAACTCACCGACCTGCTGCTCGACTGGGTGCCGGATGCTGCGCAGCGCGAGCGGGTGCTGGTCAGCAATCCGGCACGACTGTACGGATTTTAAACCGCCCATCACCTTGAATTGCAGTTTGCGGGGCGCGCGCCGGCGTGATAACGGTGCAACTCGCCGCGCAGCATCCCCGAGCCGTCGTCGATGATGGCCAGACTCGCGGGCGCGGGACTGGTAATGATCCGGATCAATCCCGCGCCGGAATCAAGCGCGTTGGCGAGAATTTCCGTGAGAATGGTTTCCTCCAGCGCGCCGGAATAGGCATCGCGCAAATCCTCGAGCAAATGCAGCAAGTCACCGCGGGTCTCAGCCATGAAGCCTCTGTGTTAAAACCAGCCCTGTATTGGCCTCAACCCTTACAGCAAGCCGATCTCTTTCATGTACTGCAGCACCCCGGGATGAATCATGTCCCGGGTCGGTGCTGCAGCCAGAGTATTGGCCAGCGTCGATTCCTGTGCCTGATCGAGTTTGGCGGACAGCGCAGCGTGGCCGGTATGCAGCGCCTTCGCCAGCCGGTAAGCCACATCATCCGGCAGTGAGGCGCGCGCCAGCACGAATGGCCACGACCCCACAGAATTAACCGGCCCCTGCTGCCCGGGATAACTGCCGGCGGGCATCGTGGTCTGTTTCAGGAACAGGTGTTTGGCCTGGATGCGTTTGATTTCATCGGCACTCGGCGAGATGAAACGCATGCCCTGGGGATTTTTTGCGATATTCATGAACGGCGGCCAGCCCACTCCCCCACCCCACATCGCCGCCGCGTCGCCATTAATCACCAAAGGCGGACCGTCACCGGCTTTTTCCAGCAGCCGCGCGTCGAAATCCTTTTTGATGTCGAGACCGAGGCCGTCCATCACATAACGCGCCAGCACGACAAAACCTGAACTCGATGCACCCCAGACCACGGTTTTGCCGACGAGGTCGGATATCGTTTTGTACGGACTGTCGGCGCGCACCATGAACATGCCCGCCTGCGAATAGGTGGCGTTGATGATGCGGATGTTTTTGCACGGCGTGCGGCCGATGCCGTTGACCGCTTCGTAGGTCACCTCGCCGGTCGCCAGCGCGATGTCGAGTTCACCGTTGTCGATGCGGCCGACGTTTTCGCCGCTGCCCTTGGTGTTGACCGGTTCGATGTCCAGCGTGGCATCTGCCGCATTCAGCGCTTCCGCATAGGGCCAGCCGTAGGCGGGAAATCCGCCGCCGGGGGTTGCCGTGCCGAGCACCACTTTTGTTTTTTGTTGCGCTGCCATTCATCTTCCTCCTCAGGTCGAGAGTCGCTTGTTCAAAATGAACATAGTAATCGCGATCACGCGGAATAGGGAGTACTCCGCTGGTGTACGATGGCGGTATGGACAAAACCCCGCAGCCGCACCCCGGACGCACTGCCGCACTGGTACTGCTGGTGCTGGGCCCGCTCGCCTGGCTGATGATCGGGCACGGCGCGCCCATCCTGCAGGACCGCGGTTATCACCTGTTTGCCGACGCCCGCAGCTGCCTCGGCGTGGCGAACTTCGGCAATGTCGCCTCCAACCTGCCGTTCCTGCTGACCGGCATCCTTGGCATGGTCTGGTGCTGGCGCAAGCGCAGCGGCGCCTGGTGCTCGTGGCTGGTGTTTTTCACCGGTGTCGCCCTGGTATTTCTGGGTTCAGCCTACTATCACGACGCGCCCGATGACAACACGCTGGTCTGGGACCGGCTGCCGATGACCGTGGCCTTCATGGGCTTGTTTGCGGCGCTGGTCAGCGAACATCTCGACGCAAAGCTGGAACCCGCGCTGCTGGCCGGTGCATTGCTGACCGGCATCGCCAGCGTGTTCTGGTGGCAGTACAGCAGCGACCTGCGGATTTATATCTGGGTGCAGGGCGCACCGCTGCTGGCAATCCCGTATGTGATCGCGGCATTTCCCGGGCGTTACACGCACCGGCATTTCCTGCTCTACGGGGTCGGGTTCTACGCGCTGGCCAAGGTGGCCGAACTGCTCGACCATGAAATCTATGCAACCACCGGGGCCGCAATCAGCGGCCACTCCGTGAAACACCTGCTCGCCGCCATCGCCGTGTTCTGCGTTTACCGGATGCTGTGCCGGCGCGGTCAGAGCCGCAGTTAAAGTTTCACGCCGCTGGCTTCTTCCCAGTAACGCACGATTTCGGTCTGGTCGACGTTGGCGCCGACTTTTTTAACCGCGTCGCACCACAGCTCCGACACCTTTTCACCCAGCGGCACCGCGGCACCGATGGCATGTGCGACATCGACAGCGATTTTGACGTCCTTGGCGATGAAGCTCAGCGCCATGCCGGTGGCGTATTTGCGGGTCAATATCTGCGGGATCACTTTTTTCCCGATCGGATGATTGCGTCCGGCACACATGGTTGCCAGCCCGTCAGCCATCATTTTGACGTCCAGACCGAATTTTTTGCCGATGGTCAGCGCCTCGATGGCATTGATCAGCGCGCAGGCATTCACATAATTGGCCAGCGCCTTCATCGCATGCGCCGAGCCGGTGGCGCCGCAGTGGGTCACCGCGCGGCCCATGGCCTTCAGCGCCGGGGTACAACGCGCCACCAGCTTGGCACTGCCGCCGGCCATGATATCCAGCGTCGCATCCCTGGCAAACACCACCCCGCCCATCACCGGCGCATCGATCATGTGAATGCCGAGTTTTTGCAGCTCGGCCGCGGTCTGCTGCGTGCCGGTCGGGTCACAGGTGCCCATGTCGATCAGCACCGTGCCCTGCGCCATCGCGGCGGCAGCACCGCCGGCATCCAGCATCACTGCACGGACGATCTTGTCGTTGGGCAGCATGGTGATGATCGCGTCCGCGCCGCTCGCGACCTCCGCCAGCGACGCCGCGGCCTTGCCGCCGTGCTGTGCGACAAAGGCTGCCGCGGTTTCCGGCCGTGTATCGAACACCGTGACATCAAACCCGCTTTTCAGCAGATTCGCCGCCAGCGGATTGCCCATGTTGCCGACACCGATGAAACCGATTTTTTTGATCGCATTCATGAGAAAACCCCAAGATCAAAAGCAGCCACAGAGGCGGTAACGAAAGGGGTTTCAGTGGCCCCTCACCCTAACCCTAAACCTCCCCCCGCTTGCGGGGAGAGGGGACATTCATTTTGTTACGTACTTTAGTATCTCAGGCCTCTTACCAGACCGCGCCCCGCGCCGTAATCGGCCACAGTGCCTCAACCTTGCCGCCGCGCATGCAGACGTAGTGGTCATACAGATTCACTGTCGGATCGCAGTGCCCGGGAATCAGCTTGATCTTGTCGCCCAGCGCAAAACCCGGTGTGCCGTTCATTTTGATGACGCCATGCTCATCCGACGCCTTCTGGAATTCGGCCAGCGGAAAATCGGCAACGCGCGGCATGCCGGAATCGATGCTCGACGCTTTTAACCCGGCGTCGACGATGGCAATGTCAGGCCGGGTGCGGCTCATCACCGTGGTCCACACGAACAGGCTGTGCTCGAAACGCGGGATGCCGCTTTCGGTCCAGTCGTTTTTGGCGTAATCGGCGTCCATGAAAATGTACGAACCCACCTGCAGTTCGTCATACACCCGGCTCGCCGCTTCAAACAGATAAGTGCCGGTGCCGGCGCCAGTGACCTTGCCGCGCGGCAAGCCGGCCTGTTCAATCAGTGCCAGCGTTTTCTGCACGCTGTCGACCGCGGCGTCGATGGCCACACGGCGCTCTTCAACTTTGCGAAAATGCTGCGCACCGCCCTGATAGGCCTGCAGGCCGGCGTAACGCAGGTTTTTGCAGGCGGCAATGGCCTGCGCGATTTTCAGCGCCGGCGCTCCTGGCGCCACGCCGCAGCGGTTGGCGCCGACATTGACTTCGACCAGCACGTCGATGGTGACGCCGGCTTCGCGCGCAGCGGTATCGATTTGCGCGACATTGCCGGCATCGTCTGCGCAGACGGCGATCTTCGCCAGTTTCGCCAGCGCCGCCAGCCGCTTCAGTTTGGTCATGCCAACCACTTCGTTGGTGATCAGCACATCAGGCACACCACCTTCGACCATGGCCTCGGCTTCGCTGACTTTCTGGCAGCACACACCGACGGCGCCGAGCGCGATCTGGCGCAAGGCGATCTCCGGGCACTTGTGGCTCTTGGCATGGGGCCGCAACATGATCTTGCGACCGGCGATCGACGCGTTGAGCTTTTGCAGGTTGTGCTCGAAAGCGTCGAGATCGAGGATCAGGGCGGGGGTATCGACATCAGCCAGGGCCATGCCCGGCTGTGCGGGAGGTACGCGCGGCATTACACCAGCTTGGGGCCGTGGCCCGGATCGTAGTGTCCGCCCGCCATGGTGCCATCAGCCGCCTTGCCGATGATGCCGTGCGACAGATCCTTGACCGCGAAAAACATCGCATCCTCTTCCGGCATGGCAATCGTGTAATGCACGATGTTCGCCGGGAAATACAGCAGCGTGCCGGGACCGCAGATCTGCTCGGGGCCGTCACCAACCTTCACCCGCAGCATGCCTTTGACGATGTAGTTCCACTGCTCGTTGGGATGCAGGTGCGGGCGCGAGCCGGTGCCCTTTTCCTTGGTCACCAGAGCGCACTGCATGCGTTCGCCCTCGATCACCGGCCCCATCGCCGTCGAATAACCGGTGCCGGCCTCGATCTTGCCCATTTCCATCAGCGGAAAAATGAATTTGCCGTTGCCGCCTTTGACGGCGCCCTTGGTCTTGGTTTCTGCGGTATCAGCCATAAAAATTCCCGGGTACCTTTATGATTTCAGATGACCGGCTTGAGGCCGGCCTGTTCTGCGCCGTACGCACAGCAGGCTTCATCCTCATCACCGGTGCCACCACTGGCACCCGCCGAACCGACGACATTGCCCGCGGCATCCTTGATCAGCACGGCACCGGTCTGCGGCAGGAATTTGCCGTTGGCGGTCGCCGCCAGCGTGATCATGAAATTGGGATTTTCCTTGGCACGTCCGGCCAGTGCGCGGCTGGAAGCGCCCATCGCCACCGCGCCCCAGGCCTTGCCCAACGCGACGTCGAAACGGAACATGGTGGCGTTGTCCTGGCGCTGCGCTGCGACGATATGGCCGGAAGCGTCGAGCACCACCACCGCCAGCGGATTCACTTTCGTTTCCTTCGCCTTGGCGAAAGCTTTCTCAATAATGGTATTGGCCTGCTGCAGCGTGATTTTGGACATGTGTTTCTCCGTGATGGTGGGGACGGGCCGTTTCGTGCAGGGCCCGCAGATTGGCTAGCGACTATACAAAGGCGGCGGATTCGGTGTCAACGAACCCGTTAATTCTCAAACTTTCGGCGCAATCAGCCCTTCTTTTTCCAGCAGTTGATACACGCCGCCCGCCTGCACCAGCGCCATCAGCGGCGCCGGCAGCGGCTTGCCGGACAGTGCGGTGCCGTGCGTGACATTGCACACCTGCGCCCGCTCGAATTCGACTTCGGCTTCTTCGCCCTCGGTAAACGCGGCGTGTATGCCCGGACATTCCAGCGCCGGGAACGCAAAGTTCACACAGTTGCGCATGAACAGGCCGTTCAGCGATTCGGCAATCAGACAGGACAGGCCGAGGTTTTTCAGTGAACGCGCCGCGGCGCGGCTGGAACCCATGCCGAAATTGCTGCCGCCAATCAGGATGTCACCCTTTTTGACCTGTTCCGCCCAGCCCGGCCGGTTGGCGCTGAACACGTACAACGCCTGTTCCTCGTGCGTCAGGTAGAAGGCCTTGTTGGGCAGGATCAGGTCGGTGTTGATGTTGTCACCGACGATCCAAACACGTCCTTTGAAATTCATCGCCTGACCGGTGCTCATTGCATAAACTCCCGCGGATCGGTGATGACACCCGTCAGCGCCGAGGCCGCCACCGTCGCCGGCGAAGCCATATAAACCTGCGAACTCGGATCGCCCATGCGCCCTTTGAAATTGCGCGTGCTCGAGGTCAGGCAGACTTCGTTCGGGCCTAGCACACCCATGTGGCCGCCACCGCAGGCGCCGCAGGTCGGCGGCGCAATCATCGCGCCCGCTTCGAGTAACACCTGCACCGCGCCACTGGCCACCACGTCGCGATACACCGTCTGCGACGCCGGGATCACGATAAATCGTACACCGGCCGCAACACGCCGCCCCTTGACCACGCGAGCAGCGAGTTCGATGTCATCCTGCGTACCGTTGGCACAGGAACCGATATAGGCCTGGTCGATGCGCGTACCGGCGGCCTTGGATACCGGATACGAATTGCGCACCACACTGTCGGGCAAGGCCACCAGCGGCTCCAGTGCCGACAGATCGACTTTGCGCACCGCATGGTATTTGGCGTCGGCATCGGGTCGCACCGGCACAAACGGCGCCGGATTGCGCGCGCTGATCCATTCCACCAGCGCCGCATCGGCTTCAAAAGTTGCAAACTCGGCCGACAGTTCCGCCGACATCGCGCTCAGCGTTTTGCGTGCATTGATCGACAGACCGGCGACACCGGAGCCGCCATATTCAACGTTCATGGTTGCGTGTTCGCCATGCACGCCAGCGATCTGCAGGAATGCGTCCTTGGCGGTCACTGCTTCGGGCAATTTTCCAACCAGCTCATAACGTACGGTCTCGCCGCAGCGAAACCAGGTCTGGCCCTTGATCGCGGCGTAGATGATGTCCGGACCACCGACGCCACGGGCCAGGCAATTGAACACTCCCGCGCTGCAGGTGTGCGAGTCGCTGCACAACAGCACCGAGCCCGGCAGCGCATAACCGTAATCAGCCACCAACTGGTGGCTGATGCCCTGGTTGTGGCCGACATCATGAAAACGTTTGATACCAAACTGTTTGACAAAGGCGCGCCCGGTGACCTGCGCCGCAGCCGCCTGCTGCGTCGGTGCCGGCACGCGATGATCAAAAGTCACCACGATTTTCGACGGATCCGCGACCTTGATGATTTCCCGCCAGTTTGTGGGCATGAAGTTGTTGTCGAACAGGATCACGGTATCGACATCCACCGTCACCACGTCGCCGGGCACCACGGTCTTGTTGCCGCTTTTCGCGGCGAGGATCTTTTCTGCGATGGTCATGCCCATGTACTACCCCCCGTTATGAGTGATGGGTAACTGGTGACTGGTAATTGGTAATTGGAAAATGGAAAATGGAGAAACCCGGGTCCGCGCTTTGCCAATCACCAATCACCAGTCACCAGTCACCAGTCACCAGTCACCAGTCATTTGACCTTGTAACGCTGCTCCATCTCATCCAGCACCTTCATGCCCATCAGGTCGTTCAACTCCTCGAAGCCGACCTGAAGATCGGTGCGGTCGACGACGATGTTTTTACCGACCACTTCGTTCTTGAACACCTCCAGCGCATTCATCATGCCGCGTAGCGCAGCAGTCGTCAGCAGACGCGGGTAACTGACCCCGCCGACGCCGATGTCCTCCAGTTGCTTCGGCGACATCAGCGGCGTGGTCTTGCGCGGACGCATACCCAGACCCATATTCACGATCAGCGGCTTCGGTACATTTTTGGCGACCTTGGCGATATCTTCTTTCGACAGCAGCGCATCGGCGTACATCACGTCAGCCCCTGCTTCGGCGTACATGTTCAAGCGGCGGATCGCTTCATCCACGCCATGTGGACCGGCGGCGTCAGTGCGCGAAACAATCACAAAATCATTATCCCGGCGCGCGTCCACTGCAGCCTTCACCTTCTGCACCATCTCTTCGGCGGGGATGCAGGACTTGCCTGCCATATGGCCGCAACGCTTGGGCCACACCTGATCTTCGATCATCAGCGCCGCCATGCCGGCCTTTTCAAAGGCACGCACCACGAAATGCACGGTCATCGCGTTGCCGTAACCAGTGTCGGCATCGGCGCGCAGCAGCAGGTCCGAGCAATCGGCGAGGCGCCGTGCGTTATTCAGGTTTTCCTCAAAGGTCATCACGCCGCGGTCGGCCCAGCCCATGCGGCTCTCCGAGACCCCGGCACCGGAAATCGACGCGGTCTTGAAACCGGCGCGCTCGATCAATCGCACGCTGTAGCCGTCATAGACGCCGGGCTGTATGAGAATCTCCTTGCTGTACATCAATTCCTTGAACTGCTTGCCTCTGCTCATCATGTGAAATCCTCCTGAAAAATGTATGTGTGCATTTTATCAACACGACTGAGCGTTACTGGCCTCGACTATCGGATATTGGACTTAAACACGAACAAAGGTGACGTGCTGGACTAAAATGCCTCCTTCACCGGGAGAATCGCATGCGCACCAAAACCACTACTGACCTGCGGCGTTTGCTGAAAGGCGGCAAAACCCTGGTCAAGCCGGGCGCCTATAACGCGCTGTCGGCAAAAATCATTGAAAAGGCCGGCTTTCAATGCTGCGGTGTCACCGGTTACGGCGTATCCGCCTCGCTGCTGGGCAAACCCGACGTTGGCCTGATCACCTTGGACGAAATCGTGATGATCACACGCTACATCGCACGCGCCGTGAAAATCCCGGTGATCGCCGATGCCGACACCGGCTTTGGCAACGCCATCAACGTGATGCGCACGGTCGAGGATTTCATCACCGCCGGCGCGGCGGCCATCCACATCGAAGACCAGGTGGCTCCCAAACGCTGCGGCCATGTCGCCGGCAAGCAGATCATCCCGCTGGAAGAAATGACCGGAAAACTGCGCGCCGCCGACCGTGTGCGCCGTGAACTCGACCCGGATTTTGTGCTGATCGCACGCTGCGACGCGCGCGGTGTTGCCGGCGGCAGCGTTGATGAGCTGATCCGCCGCGCCAATGCTTACCTCGAAGCCGGCGCCGACATGATTTTCCCCGAAGCGCTGACCTCGGAAGCCGAACTGGAACGCTGCGCCAAAGAAATCAAGGGCCCGCTGCATTTCAACCGCACGGGAGTTTCGCCGCGGCTGCCGGTGTCACGTCTCAACGAAATCGGCATCGCAATGGTCTCCAACGCCACCGGCTCACTGCGCTCATCCACCGTGGCGATGGTCGATTACTTCGCGGAATTCGCCAAAGACGATGTCGAAGCCGTTAAACGTTTCGAAGAGCGGACGAAGGATCACCCTGCCGGCAACATGCATGCTTTCATCGGTTTTTCCGAGATCAAGAAGCTTGAGGAAGAATTTCTGCCCAGCGCCGAAGTGCTGGCCAAATACGAGGGTTCGGTCGGTTTTCAGCCCTGATGCGCCGCAAGCATTCTAATCAAAATTACGAGGAGAATTGCATGGAAACCTGCCGTCGCTCCGCCCTTGCACTCATGCTCATGTTCGCCGTGTGGCCGGCACTGTCCAGCAACGTGCTTTCACAGAACTATCCCGTGCGCCCCATTCGCCTGCTGATCACCAGCACACCCGGCGGGAGCGTCGACACCATTGCGCGCATCGTCGCAACACGCCTCGGCGAGAGGCTTGGCCAGCAGATTGTCGCCGACAACCGCCCCGGTGCCGGTGGCATCGTCGCGGCACAAGTGCTCGCCAAAGCGCCGGCTGACGGCTATACGCTGATCCTTGGCAGCGCACCGCTACTCGCGCTGAACCCCAGCCTTTACAAAACCCTGCCCTATGATCCGCTCAAGGATTTTGCGCCGGTCAGTCTGGTCGGCAGCCAGGATCTGGTGCTGGTGGTGAATCCGTCACTGCCGGTGACGTCGGTGAAAGAACTGATTACACTCGCCAAACGCCGTCCCGGCCAGCTCTCCTACGGTTCAGCTGGCAACGGCACCGGCAGCCATCTGTCAGGAGAACTGCTGAAAAAGCTCGCTGGCATCGATCTATTACATGTACCGTACAAGGGCGTGGCCGGAGCCCTGCTCGATGTCGCCGGTGGCGCGGTGGCAATGACTTTCACCACCTTCCTTTCCAGCCAGGGTTATGTCAGCGCCGGCAAGGTCAAGGCCATCGCCGTCACAGGTCCCAACCGCTCACCAGCTACGCCGGAGCTGCCGACGCTGATTGAGCAGGGTGTCGCCGGTTTCGAGTCCTACACCTGGTACGGCATACTGGCGACGACAGGAACTTCACGTAATGTCATCGGCAGGCTCAACACCGAAATCGTTGTCCTCCTCAAACAGCCCGAAACCCTCAGCCGGCTGAATTCGCAAAACATTCAGGCCGACAGCAGCACGCCGGCGCAGTTCGGAAAATTTATTGCTGCTGAAATTGAAAAATGGCGGCAGATTATTCGCAGCGCCGGCATCAATCCCGTCTGACCAGAGGCAGTTCAATGACACAAACGCGTGAAAAATCGTCAATCCGGCTGCGCCAGCTTCTGAAGCAGGGCAAAACGCTGGTCAAACCCGGCGCATTCAATGCACTGTCGGCCATGATCATTGAAAAGGCCGGGTTCCCCTGCGTCGGCGTCACAGGCTACAGCGTTTCGGCAGCCCTTCTTGGCAAACCCGATGTCGGTATGCTGACACTAAATGAAATCGTGATGATGACTCGGTACGTCGCACGCGCGGTGTCGATCCCGGTGCTGGCTGACGCCGACACCGGCTTCGGCAATGCGATCAACGTGATGCGCACGGTCGAGGATTTTATAGGTGCAGGCTGTGCCGGCATCCATATCGAAGACCAGGTCGCGCCCAAGCGCTGCGGCCACGTTGCCGGCAAGCAGATTGTCGCGATGGAAGAAATGGTCGGCAAGATTCGCGCCGCAGACCGCACGCGCCGTGAGCTTGACCCTGATTTCCTGCTGATCGCTCGCTGCGACGCACGCGGCGTCGCTGGGGGCAGCATGGAAGAGTTGATCAGGCGCTGCAACGCCTACATCGACGCCGGCGCCGACATGATTTTTCCGGAAGCATTGACCACCGAAGCCGAAATCGAACGCTGCGTCCGCGAAATTCGCGGACCACTGACCTACAACCGCACCGGCGTCTCCCCACGTTTGTCACTTTCCCGGCTCAACGAACTGGGCATCGCCATGGTCGCCAACGCATCGGGGGCATTACGGTCATCAACGGTAGCGATGACGGATTACTTCGCGGAATTCGCCAAAGACGATGTCGAAGCCGTTAAACGTTTCGAAGAGCGGACGAAGGATCACCCTGCCGGCAACATGCATGCTTTCATCGGTTTTTCCGAGATCAAGAAGCTTGAGGAAGAATTTCTGCCCAGCGCCGAAGTGCTGGCCAAATACGAGGGCTCGGTCGGTTTTCAGCCCTAGTTTTTATTTTTAGTTGCCGAGACAGGCAACGATACTTCACGAGGAGTCTTACTGATGAAATCCATATTCACGCATACCATCATCGCAGTCGCGGCAATGGCAACAACCTCCGCCGTACTGGCGCAGAACTATCCAACAAAGCCGATCCGCATCATCGTCGTCAGCACGCCGGGCGGTAGCGTCGATACCATGGCGCGCACTGTCGGCCCGAAACTCGCCGAGCGCTGGGGCCAGCAGGTGCTGGTCGACAACCGTCCCGGCGCCGGTGGTGCAATCGCCGCTGAAATCGTCGCCAAATCGGCACCCGACGGTTACACGCTGATCATGGGCACCGTCGCATCGTTCGCCACCAACGTCAGCCTGCGCAAATCCCTGCCCTACGATCCGGTAAAGGATTTTTCACCGATCACGCTGGTGGCGACACAGAACCTGATGCTGCTGGTCCATCCGTCGGTGCCGGCGAAATCAGTGAAGGAGTTGACGGCCATCGCAAAAAAACAGCCAGGCAAGCTGTCCTTCGCCTCAGCGGGCAACGGTACCGGCGGCCATCTGTCGGGGGAACTGTACAGGATGCTCGCGGCCATCGACCTGCTGCATGTGCCTTACAAAGGCGTGCAGCCGGCGCTGATCGACGTCGTCAGCGGTCAGGTATCGATGACTTTCGCCAGCATCATTTCCGCGATGCCGCAGGTCACCAACCGCAGGCTGTTGCCGCTGGCAGTCACCGGCGCGCAACGCTCCCCCGCAGCCAAGGATCTGCCGACGATGATCGAAGCCGGGGTCAAGGGTTATGAATCAGCCACTTGGTACGGCCTGCTCGCGCCGGCCAACACGCCGGCCGACATCGTCAACAAGCTCAACACCGAAGTCGTGGCGATCCTGAAAAGCCCGGAAATGAACGAACGCCTGTCCAGGGAGGGCGCGGACCCGGTGGGCAACAGCCCGGCCGAATTCGCCAAGCACATACAGATTGAAATCGACAAATGGCGGAAGGTGATCAAGGCCGCCGGCATCCAACCGAGTTAAGCAAATTGAGCTTATTTGCTCCGCTAACCGTCGACCAGGTCTTAGCCTGCTTTTCGATAATCCATCGTCAGGGCTAAATCATGAACACCATTAAAAAATACGTGAAAACTATTAGACGCATTTGTGTCTGGAGACAATAGGTTAGACATTCGACGAGCTCCATCAATCTTCTGAAACTGACTCACCAATCGCTCGACCTCAGATGAAGGGCGCGGCCATTCATCTGGCGATTTATATCTTTTCCGATTTGGTTGCGTATCAACGTGCGCCCCTGGATAAGCTGTAGCCAAAGCCTTTAGATCACCAATGTACCAACCTTCTAATTCTTGGCACACTAAACGGATTAAGGTATCCGGACGATGTGCGCGCTCGCAGATTTCTTTAAGTTGAGCCTTAACAGCAACGCAGTCAGCGCCATCGTTATCACGAACGATTACAAACTTAACACCTGGCTCACGCCACCCCGTCAACTTACGAGGAATACTTTTTTGAAGATCACTCTTGCCTTCGTGCGGCACGCATTGAAAAACTAAATGCGGGAACAACCGAGGGAGTAAGCCATCAAGGAACTCACGCATGGATGGCTCCTCAAGAAGAAATATTATTCTTCCATTCACCTGTTTACCCCCTCAAACAATCCTTGCTTCCATAGATACCCAGGAAGATCTCCAGCATCGACTAAAGAACGCAAATTCCCAGACTCAACAGCACGAACTATATTGGTAAAGCCATCAACTTTTTTGAGGCAATAAATTTCTTCCAATTTCAAAGCGTTAAGAAAATCTGGTGAATGTGTTGATATAAATACTTGGCCGCCCCGCTGCGCGTATCCTCGAAACTCTTCGGCCAACTCTGGCAAAAGTTCTGGGTATAGCTGGTTCTCAGGCTCTTCAATCGCAAGCAATGGGAAGGGGCTCGGGTCATGTAGCAACACAAGATACGCGAACATTTTTATTGTTCCATCCGAAACGTAACGAGCAATAAAAGGGTCTTTAAAACTTCCGTCTTGGAATCGCAAAACCAATCTTCCATCCACCGTTGGTTTCGCATCCACTTCGGTAACCCCTGGTACGCGACGTTTCATTGCGGCAAGAACGCTATTGAATCGCTCGCGATGCTGCTCATAAAGATAATTAGCTACAAGCGGCAAGTTATCCCCACGGGTGGATAAATGCTCAGCGATTCCATCCTCTTGGCTGGGCCGCGCATCAGAAACATGAAAGTCAGAGATGTGCCAATTCTCGATCATGAGCCGGAAAGCGCTCGCGGCCTTAAATCGATCAAACTGCCCTAAACCTTTTATCGCCAAAATGTCTGGGGAGTCCAACTGTTGCTCTTCCCGCCTTAACTCTTCATCTTGCTTAGAGAAATCTTCTTCATTACTGATCGCATAGCCACTGCCATATGCAAAGTCAAGAAAATGAAAGGGGGCGCCATAACTCCCACGCTTATATCGAAGAATTTCTCTGGCGATTACCGACTTCCCGTTGCCGTCCACCTCTAACTTCAATACATATGTGACAAGCCTCTCATGCCCGGTAATCTCAATTCTAAATTGCAAAGTAAATTCAATTGGATCGGACGCGAATCCGCGGCTTGCAACTTCTTTATAACCGCCACGCCTTGACAGCGCCTTAGATACATTCCCGGCAAGAGAGTCCTTAAGAAATGAAAACACGTCAAAAAGCGTCGACTTCCCAGTCCCATTTGCGCCAACTAAAACACAAAGGCGCGGAATCTCCATCAACTGTATGTTTCTAAACAATCGATAATTCTTAATCTCTATCGATTCAATTTGCATGGAGAGAACCTCCTAAAAATCTTGGCATGAAGCGAAAAGATTCTGCTAAACCGTGTCCAAGGGATATCCATTAAATTACTAACTGGATATAGCTTAACAGCCTTAAAAATTTTCGAAGAAAGCATTAAAACCATAGGAACTACCAGGCGACTGCCCCGCCATCGACCGGGATGATCGCGCCGGTCATGAAATTCGATGCGTTTGACGCCAGCAGCACGGCAATGCCTTTCAGGTCATCAGGGCCGCCGGTGCGTTTCAGCGGAATCTCGCGCTCGATGTTGTCCTTGTTCTTCACATACATCTTCTCGTTGATTGGTGTCACGAAAAATCCCGGACAGATCGCATTGACCTGGATGTTGTGCTGCGCCCATTTCACCGCAAGGTCGCGGGTGAAATTGACCAGCGCGCCCTTGCTCGCACCGTAAGCAATCGAGTTGTAGGCAGTCGGATTGCGCCCGACGAGGCCGGCAATCGACGCGATATTGATGATCTTGCCGCGTTTCTGTTTGATGAATTCGCGGCCCAGCGCCTGCGCGCAAAGGAAAGGCGCGGTGATGTTGAGATCAAACACCTGCTGCCAGCGCTCCAGCGGCGTGTCTTCCGGCGGCGCCACCCAGGCACGACCGGCGTTGTTAACCAGCACATCGACGCGGCCGAATTTTTTCAGCACAGCATCTTTCATCGCTTCGACCTGATCGATTTTGGTGACGTCACAACCGATCGCCAGTGCTTTGACGCCGATTTTTTCGATCTCCGCCGCCGCGGCTGCGCAGACGTCGAGGCGCCGCGAACAGATCACGATGTTCGATCCCGCTTCTGCCAGGCCTTTGGCCATCTGCAGCCCGATGCCGGTGGCGCCACCAGTAACCACGCTGACGTGACCGTCGAGGTTCATCAATTCCTGTACTTTTGCCATCATGGACTCCTGCGGTATTTTTACAAAATATCAATTAAATCAAATACTTATATCGAAAAACAAAATGAATAAAAAACAACGTCAAAACCACCCTCACCCTCAATCCCTCTCCCGGAGGGAGAGGGGTGAAAAGCCCTTCTCCCTCCGGGAGAAGGGTGGGGATGAGGGAGATTTTGGCATTTTGTTAGTCCCTCTTATAAACAATCTCCGGGTGCAGCATCAATCCTTGAGCAACAACCCGGCAATGATGTTGCGCTGGATTTCCGAGGTGCCCTCGTAAATGCGCACGATGCGCGCATCGCGGAAGGTGGTTTCGATGCCGGCCTCGCGCATGTAACCCATGCCGCCGTGGATCTGTACCGCGGCGTCGACCACGCGGCCCAGCGCTTCGGTGGAGAACACCTTGGCGGTAGACGCCTCCATCGTGCCGCGTTCGCCGCACATCAGCACATCAATTGCGCGCTGCGTGAGTCCGCGTGCGGCGTCGCGCGCCACCGCCATGTCGGCGAGCATCCACTGAAGGCCCTGGTGTTCGGCGAGTTTTTTGCCGCCCTGGCTACGGGTTTTCATGTACTCGGCGGTCTGGTCGATCAGCTTGTCCATCATGCCGCAGCAGCGCGCCGACACCGTCACCCGGCCCGCGGTCAGCGTTTTCAGTGCCTGCACATAACCCATGCCCTCGGCGCCGAGCAGATTCTCTGCTGGCACTTCGCAATCGGTGAAGGCCAGCGGCGCCGTGGTGCAGCCATGCATGCCCATTTTTAATTCGTTTTTGCCGATGCTGAAGCCCGGCGTATCGCGCTCGATGATGAACGCCGAAATGCCCTTGATGCCCTTGGCCTTGTCGGTAATCGCCATCACCGTGAACACCTGGGCGAGACCGGCATTGGTGATGTAGATTTTTTCGCCGTTCAGCACATAACGGTCACCCTTTTTCACCGCCATGGTGCGCATCGCCGCCGGGTCGGAGCCCGCCTGCGCCTCGGTCAGCGCAAAGCTGCCGATCCACTCGCCGCTGGCCATTTTCGGCAGGAATTTTTTCTTCTGTGCGTCATTGCCCAGCGCGGTGATGCCGGTGGTGCTGATGCCAGTGTGGTTGCCAATCAGTGTGGCGAAACCATAGTTGGTCCGCCCCATGACTTCTTCAATCGCGCACTTGCCGGCGAGGTCGAGGCCACTGCCGCCGTACTCCTCGGGGATGGTCAGCCCGAACAGTCCCATGTCGCGGGCCAGTTGCAGCAGATCATCGGGGATCGCATCGTTTTCCTCGATGACGCGCGAGCGCGGATCCACCTGCTCGCGCAGGAAACGCGCGACTTCATCGCACAACTGCCGGACTTCGGAGGAAATACTCATGATCGACACCTTCAGATTCAAAAACTTGACGCAAAGGTCGCAATGAAAGGGAAAGGCGCGAAGGAAATCAAAATCCTTTAACACCTCGTTATTCTTTCGCTTTTCTCTGCGTCTCGCTTTTTCCTTTACGCCTTTGCGTTAACGCCTTGCTTTAACAAACCCCTTGACGCAAAGACGCAAAGGAAGTGAAAGACGCGAAGGAAATCAAAATCCTTTAACACCTCGTTATTCTTTCGCTTTTCTCTGCGTCTCTCTTTTTCCTTTGCGCCTTTGCGTTAACGCCTTTCGGTCCTGCCCCTTCAGATTTTCATTCTAATCAACGCATCCGCCGCCTTCACGCCCTGACCTTTGGGCATCACGATCAGCGGATTGATGTCGAGTTCGGCAATATGATCCTTCAGATCTACTGCCAGCGCCGACAGTTTGACCAGTGCATCGACCAACGCATCCACATCTGCCGCGGGTTTACCTCTCGCCCCGGCGAGCACCGGGTAACCCTTGATCTCCTCGACCATTTCGCGGGCAATGGCCGGTGTGATCGGGGCAAGGCGGAAGGACACATCCTTCAGCACCTCGGCGAAGATACCGCCCAGCCCGAACATCACCGCCGGGCCGAACAGCGCATCGTTGGTGATACCGACTATGGCCTCGGTACCACCGCCAACCATTTCCTGCACCAGTACGCCATCGATGCGCGCATCGGCTTTGTAGGCCTTGGCATTGCGCATGATCTCGTCGAAGGCCGTGGCAACGTCTGCTTCATTCCCTACCGCAAGCCGCACCGCTTTCGCTTCGGTCTTGTGCGAAATATCGACGGACTGCACTTTCATCGCCACCGGGAAGCCGATTTTTTGCGCGATTGCTGCTGCAGCGTCACGGTTTTTGGCGAGTTCCTCGCGCGTCACCGGGATGCCGTACTCGGCCAGCACCTGTTTCGCTGCGTATTCGGTGACGTCGCCGGTCTCACCCTTGAGCATTGCCTGTGCCGTCGGACGGTTGATGACCGGTGGCTTGTCGTTTTTCTGTGCCGTGTTGCGTCGTTTCGCTTCCGCATACCACGACACCGCAGCCAGCGCGCGCCCGCAACGCACCGGCGACTTGTAATGGGGGATGCGCGCCGCATCCAGCGCCGCATAGGCCTCGGGCGCCACGGCATCGCGCGCGCTCCACGAAATGAAAATCGGCTTGTCGGTCTTCGCGGCAACGGCAATGATCTCGGCTGCCACCTTTTGCGCGATTTCGCCCTGCAGCGATGCATTGATCATCGCGATGCAGTCGACACCCGGGTCATCGTTGATCGCCTGCAGCGTGCGATTGATCAAAGTCAGGTCGTTGAAAATCGCCGCAGTGACATCCACCGGATTGCCCACTGAACCGAAGGATGGCACAAATTCGCGCAGCTTGGCCACAGTGGCCGGCGCCAATTGCGCCATTTGCATACCACCCGCGACGACCTCATCGGTCATCAGGATGCCAGCCCCGCCCGAAATCGTAATGATGGCGACACGATTGCCGCGCGGCAGGCGGTTGCTGCGCAGCGCATGGCCGTAATCAACCAGGTCCTGGATGTCCTCGACCTGGATAATGCCCTTTTGCCGGAACGCGGCTTTATACAGTGCCATCGCACCGCCAAGATTGGCGGTATGCGAGGCTGCGGCCTTCTGCCCCTGCTCGGTGTTGCCGACTTTCCACATTAGTATCGGTTTGCCGGCGGCCAGCGCCTTGTCGCCGACATCGAGGATGCGTCGCGCATCTTTCACGCCTTCGATATAGGCACCGATGATGTCGGTCTTAGGATCGCGGATGAAATAGTCGATGAAATCCAGCGTCGACACGCCGATTTCGTTGCCGGTGGTCACCATCTGCCGGAACGGCAGACCGCCGTCCAGCGAGGACAGGTTCATCACCGAAAAACCGAAGCCACCCGACTGCGACACCATGCTGACCGAGCCCGCGGTGTAATCGGCGTTGAACACCGAACCAAAACCGGCATACACCGCATCGGCGGCGTTGATCATGCCCTGACAGTTGGGACCGATGACACCGATGTTGTATTCGCGTGCGATGTCGGCCAGCTTTTGCTGCAGCGCCACGCCTTCGCCGCCGGTTTCGGAAAACCCGGAACTGAAAATGATCACGTATGGAATACCCTTTTTGCCGCAGCTGGTCAGCATGTCGACCACGCGCGAGGCATTGACGAGGATCAGCGCCAGTTCCGGTGCCTCCGGCAGTGCCTCAATCGACGGCCAGCATTTCACGCCGCCGATTTCCTGATACTTGGGATTGATCGGGTAGAGCTTGCCCTTGTAGCCATGGCTCAGCATGTGTTTCAGCGGCTGGCCGCTGATGGTCACGAAGTCCTGCGAGGCGCCGATGATGGCGATGGATTTGGGGTTGAAAAAACGTTCGATGTCGGTACGCATGAAGTCGCTGAAGTGATTGTTAATTACGTACTTAAGTACGTTTTAAGTGCGGTTGGTGATGCGGAGGAGGCGCTGATTATACGCCGCGAATTTTGCGCTTCAGCTGCATGTTATGATGCATTGCAACCCCGCCAAGACCATATTATGAGCGCCACCGCCGCCACCGTCTCACCGCCGCGCACCTTCCGTGACGTCTGGCTGATTTCCGCCGGCCACGGCCTGACCCACTGGTATCCCGCGACGTTTTACGTGTTGCTGCCGTTGATCGGCAAAGAGCTCGGTCTCTCCTATACGCAGATCGGTTTCCTGATGAGCGCGCAGCACCTTGCCGGCGCGCTCTCCAACCTGCCCGGCGGCATGCTGGTCGATGCCATTGGCAAAAAGGGTTATCTGATGGCTGCCTCGCTGTTCTGGGTCGGCTTTCCCTATGCGCTGATGAGCATGACTCACAGTATGTGGATGCTGGTGGTGTGCCTGATGCTGGTCGGCATCGGCAACAACCTGTGGCACCCGGCGGCGATCCCGACCCTCGCCCATCAGTACCCGCAGCGCAAGGGCCTGGTGCTGTCTTTCCACGGCATGGGCGGCAATGTCGGCGAGGCGCTGGCACCACTGGCGGCAGGCACATTGCTGGCGTGGTTCACCTGGCGCGAAGTGGTGGTGATCAACATCGTGCCGGGACTGGTAATGGCGACACTGATCCTGATCATGGTCGGCGCGCTGGCCACCAACCGCGCAACGGACAGCGGAAAAGACCAGCTGGATGACGTCAACGCCGGCAGCGGTACAGCCTGGAGCGCGCGCCAGTACCTGCACGATCTTGGCACGCTGATGCGCGACCGCACCCTGATGCTGATCTGCATCAGCGGCGGTTTCCGTACGCTGACCCAGGTCGGTCTGCTGGTGTTCCTGCCGGTGTATCTGGCGTATGAGCAGGGTTATTCGCCGATCGCCGTCGGTTTGTGCATGACTGTGCTGCAGGTCGCAGGCCTGATCGCGGGGCCGATTGCCGGACATGTTTCGGACAAGGTCGGCCGGCGCAAGGTTGTGCTGTCAAGCATGTTACTGACCGGCGTCACCATCATCGGCATGGTCTTCGCCGGACAATCCTTTTTGTTTATCGTGTTCGTCGCACTGGTGGGATTTTTCCTCTACGCCCTGCGCCCGGTGATGCAGGCCTGGGCCGTAGAAAACACGCCGAAGCGCCTCGCTGGCACAGGCGTCGGCCTGCAGTTCACCATCCTCGCCATTGGCGGCAGCATCGCACCCGCCATGTTCGGCGTCATTGCCGACACCTGGAGTGTCTACGCAGCGTTTTATTTCCTTGCCGGCACTATTATTGCCGCCAACCTGCTGGTGGTGTTTATACCCAAGACCGGCAACCCGCAAGCCGCTGGTACATGACGAGCGGCGCCGGCGGCTGGCGCCCCGAACATGAAATTGAACTGGTGGCCGGTACCCCTGCCGGTGGCGGACAGGACCGCCCGGCCCGGGCGCTGATCAGCGTGCTCGCAGGGCTGGTCGATGTCCCGGTAAAACTCCGCAACATCGCCGGCCGCGGCGGCGGCAACGCATGGGACTACCTGGCGCAACACCCGGGCAACCCGCATGTGCTGGCCATCAACTCACCGACCATCATCACCAACCGGCAACTGGGCGTCAGCGATTTCGACGACACCGCGCTGACCCCGCTGGTCAACCTCTACACCGAATACATTGCCTTCCTGGTGCGCGCTGATTCGGCGATCACCGATGGCGCCGCCCTGCTCGCACGCCTGCGTGATCCGGCTACGCTGACCATCGCGATGGCGACAGCACTGGGCAACACCAACCACATGGCACTGGCGCAACTGGCACGCCATGCCGGCGGTGACCCGCGGCAACTGTGCCTGCAGGTGTTCGATTCGGCGCTGCACGCCGCTGCTGATGTCATGGCCGGCCGCGCGGAAGTGGCGGCAATCACCGCAGTCAGTGCGGCAAAGGAACTGGCCGCGGGCAGCCTGCGCGCACTGGCCGTATCGGCGCCACAGCGCCTGCCCGGCCTGTACGCACAAACCCCCACCTGGTCAGAACAGGGTGTCGGCTGTGTGATCGGCACCTGGCGCGGCGTCATCGGCGCGCGCGGACTCGATCCGGTGCAAATCGACTGGTGGGATCGCATGCTGGGGACAGCCATCGCCTGCGCAGAGTGGAACGAGGAACTGCAGCGGCACTACTGGATCAATACCTATGCCGGCAGCGCCGATATCGGCGGGATGCTGGATCGCGAGCGGCTGATGCTCGGCAACTTGCTGAAAGAACTGGGCCTGCTCTCCTGATCCGCGATCCCGACGCGCGGACATCACCTAAGCCTTTGTTTTTATTAAATAATTTATCAATCCTTGGTATGTTATCCTTGTTGCCCCCGCACCACTGCATCGCCGCTGTCTGCACCACCATCGGAGTCACCCGCAATGAAAACCGAAGTACATGTCCACGGCAGCGTTTTTTTGTGCAAAGGCGTGCGCCTGGCGCAGGTCGAACTCGCGCTGCGCCCCTGGCTGGATTACGTGGACGCCGACCACCTTGCCGACGCGAAGAGTCTCGAGCGCGAAGAACCGGGCATCGTCTATGACGCCGGCGATCGCGTGGTCAGTATCTGCTGGACCGGTGACGTCGGCCGCAGCTTCCATAACAAACTGACCGAAGCCTGCAACAGCCTCGGCCCATTGACCGAATACGCATCCGAAGTGGAAGTCACCTATTACCCGGACAGTGGCGAAGACGAGTTCTACCAGTTTTTTGTCGGACCATCGCCGGAAGCCGTCCATGAATTCCGCCGCCAATGTGTGACCGAAGACATCAACCACATGCTGTCACGCCACCTCGGCAAACCGGAAGTCGAGCAGGTCACTGCACTGGTGACCAAAATGTTTGACGCGCACAATCCGCAGAAACCCGCGGGCGATGCGCCGGCCTCTGCAACCAGCAGTTCCACGGTCATTCCGCTGCACCCGCGCAACCGGCACCTGCACTGAACTGGAGTGCGGAACGCTGAGTGATGAGTGAGGAGCGGAAACTCCTGCACTCAATCCGGTTTTCTGGGGTCGCCCAGCCTTAGGGCGGGCATGCGCAGGCTGAGAAAGATCGCCGCAAAACGAATCACCACGATGGCTGCCATGCCGGCATAACCGGCGGTCAGGCGCTCAAATCCCGCAGCCTGAAGCAGCAGATACACAACAATGCCGGCAATCGCCGCGGTGGCATAGATTTCTCCGTCGCGCAGCAGCAGCGGAATCTCCGCGAGCAGCATGTCACGGAACACGCCGCCGGCCACCCCCGTCATGGTACCGAGAATCACCACCACGATGCCGCCGTAACCGACCATCTCGGCAATCCGCGCACCACTGATCGTGAACAACGCCAGCCCGAGCGCATCAGCTATCAACAAGGCGCGCAGCGGAATTTCGCGAAAACGCACGACCAGCAAGGTCAACAATGTTGCCGCGAATATCGCCCACAGATAACCGGTATTGGCCATCCAGAATACCGGGTTGCGGTCGATCAGCAGGTCGCGCAAGGTGCCGCCACCGATTGCGGTAACCGTGGCAATCACCAGCACGCCGAACCAGTCCAGATGTTTGCGCCCCGCAGCCAGCACACCGCTGACCGCAAACACCGCAACGCCGAGAAAATCCATCAACTGCAACGGCGTGACGGGAAGCATAAGGGGAAACATGGGTGGAAGCATAACCGGCAGGTTCATCGGCGTTCTCCCGCGACAGCGGAACTCAGGCGCGCTTCTGCAGCGCGTCCTTGCGGAAACTGATGGTCGCTTCCGGATCAACCTTGACGTGGATGATCGCGGGCTTGCCGGCTTTCAGCGCATCGCGCAGCGCATCCGCAGTTTCGCCCGGTGCGGTCGGGTGGTAGCCGTTGCCGCCGGTCAATTTCATCACTTCATCAAAACGCGGGCTGTGCACATGGGCGCCGATATAACGCTCCTGATAAAAGTCGCGCTGGTAGGCGATCTCCGAACCCCAGGTGCCGTTGTCCATGACGATGCCGATCGCGGGGATGTTGCTCGCCACTGCGGTCGTCATTTCACCCATGGTCATGCCAAAACCGCCGTCGCCCATCAGTGAAATCGCCGCACGTTGCGGTGCGGCCACCTTGGCGCCAATGGCCGCCGAGTAGGAAAAACCGACCATGCCGCAATCCAGCGGCGTCAGCAGTGCCGGCGCCTCGTAACACGGCAACTGGTCTGTCGCCTGGAACCCGGTGGTGCCGGCGTCCAGCGTGAAAATCGAATTGCGCGGCGCCGCCTTGCGCACTTCGGCATAAATCACGTCCGGGTGCATCGGCGTACCGGTACGCGCGCCGGAAGCCTCGCGTTCCGACCACAGCGCCGCACGCGCCTTGAAATAAACTTCATTGCGCGCTCGCCACGGCACGGCATCGGCAGCGATCGGCTGCATCACTGCCGTCAGGCCATCGATCACTGAACCGACGTCGGCTGCCACCGCCAGTGCCGTCGGGAAATAACGGCCCAGCGCCATCGGGTCAATATCGACCTGGATGATTTTTGCGGTCGGAGAAACATCGGTGTACTTGTAGAACGTGGTGTTGAAGCCGAGTCGCGTGCCCAGCGCAATGATCAGGTCGGCTTCGCGCATCAGGTCGCTCGCGACAGGATTGCCGCGCGGACCGACACCGGCCGCATGGAGTTGGAAATCCATCGGCAGAATATCCGCATGTCCCGCAGAACTGGTCACGGGAATCTGCAATTTTTCCGCCAGTGCCGCGAGTTTGCCGCTGGCACGCGACCACTTGATGCCGGCGCCGGCGTGGATCACCGGCTTTTTCGCGGCGAGGATCAGCTTGCGCATTTCCGCCAGTGTTTCGGCATCGGCGGCCGGTGGCTTGATATCCACCATCACGCGCTGCGGAATATCGGCTTCGATATCGTGGTTGAACAGGTCGCGCGCGATATTCACCACCACTGGCCCACGTCGGCCGGAATTAGCGATGCGGAAAGCTTCGAAAATGAATTCGGGGATGCGCTCCGGCCGCGGCACGGTCATCACGCGTTTGGTCACCGGCAGGAACAGCGTGTGCTGATCGATTTCCTGGAACGCATCACGGCCGAGGTGTTCGGTCGATGCCAGCCCGGTGATCGCCACCACCGGCGAATAGGCAAACTTCGCCTGTGCCAGGCCCAGCACCATGTTCGCCGACCCGGGCCCCGCCTGACCGCAGATGAACACGCCGGGGGTCTGCGTCACGCGCCCATAGGCATCGGCCATGTGCATGCCGCAGTTCTCGTGGCGCACGCCGATGTATTCAATGTCTTTCTTGACGTCGTACAGCGCGTCATACATTTCCAGCGTGCTCGAGCCCATCAGGCCGAACACCTTGCTGACCCCGGACGCGCGCAGCGCCTCCACCGCGGCCACGCCGCAACGCATTTTTTTTGCCGCCATATTCTCCTCCTGTTTCTATTTACGTTATTTTTTCAGCACATCCGGGTTCGCAACATTGATCGGCTTGCCGGCGATGAACGCCAGGATCTGCTCGACCGCTGCGTTGTAATACGCCTCGTAGGTGCTCTCTTCGACATAACCGAGGTGCGGCGTGCACACCACGTTGTCCATGCCGATCAGCGGATGATTGGCATTCAGCACAGGTTCATCTTCATAGACGTCGATCGCAGCACGCCCCGGTCGTCCCGCCTTCAGCGCGGCGACCAGCGCATCCTTGGCGATGATCGGCGCGCGGCTGGTATTGACGATCAGTGCTGACGGTTTCATGCGCGCGAGGTCTTCCGCGGTGACGATGCCGCGGGTGCCGTCATTCAGCGGCAGGTGCAGTGAAATCACGTCGGACTCCGCAAAAAACGCCTCGCGGCTTGCCGCAACCTCGTAGCCGGCGGCTTTGGCCTTGGCCGTCGAACCATCACGCCCCCAGCACCACACGCGCATGCCGAAAGCCTTGCCCACCTGCGCCACCAGGCTGCCGATGCGACCGTAGGCATAGATGCCCAGTGTCTTGCCGGCGAGCCCGGTACCCACAGAACCTTGCCATTTGCCATCCTGCATGCGCCGTACTTCCTGCGGAATGCGGCGCAACGAGGCGAGGATCAACGCCCAGGCCAGTTCCGCAGTCCCGTTCGGATTGCCGGCGCCGCCGGCCGACACCACGATGCCTTTTTCGGTGCAGGCCGCGATGTCGATATGGTTGGCATTACGTCCGGTCTGGCTGACCAGTTTCAGTTTTGGCAGTTTTTCAATCACCGCACGCGGCAGCTTTGAGCGTTGCTGTGTCAGCACCAGGATTTCCACGTCCTGCAGTCGTGCAGCGAGTTTCGCCGGATCCTTTTCGGTGTCGGTAAAGGCAATCAGTTCATGCCCGGCCAGCTTTTTGCTGCACTCCAGTTTGCGGAACGCATCCTGGTAATCATCGATGATGGCAATTTTCATGCTGAAATCCTTTCGTTTGCTGCGTATGCATTGTTGCGTAAATTCGTTGGTGCGTCGACTATATCGGCCGTCGATGTAGCGCAGGGTCAGCGCCGCCGGCTGAGCAGGCCGCTGGCACCCAGCATGGCGGCATTGGCGACGAACACGGGAGCCACGCCGAACGCCGTACCCACTGCACCGAAGAACAGCGGCACCATGATATGCGTCAGGTTGTTGATGGTCATGCGCAGGCCCAGCGCCTCGCCGGACCGGCCCTCAGGTGCGCGGGCGTAAATCATCATCAGTGTCAGCGGCTGGCCGCAGCCGGTGCCCAGTCCGAGAAGGAATGCAATGACGCCCAGCAATATGCCGCTCTCAACCAGCGGGAACAACAGGTAGGTGCCGGCGGCGATGAAGATGGAACCGATCAGCACTTGTTCCTCGCCGAAGTAGGCGACGATCTGCGGCAGGATGCTGCGCACGATGAAAGCCGCGGCGGCGAACATCGCCAGCACCATGCCGATGGCCGACGCGGACAGGCCGATGGCATGGCCGTAGATCGGCATGTAAAACTGGAACAGGTCGATAGCCGTGAGAATGATGCCGCTGGTGATCAGCGTACGCCGCAATGGCGGATTGCTGAGCAGTCCGACCGCGTATCCCCCCGCCTCGCTGTTTTTTGCCTTGCCGCCGGTCAGTGCCGCCAGACCGCTACGCGCACTGAACATGATCACCGCCGAAATGGCCGGGAGCACGGCTATGCACAGATAACCGATCGCATGGCCAAGGGTGTCGATGGCAAATCCCGCGATCAGCGGTCCGAGGAATCCGCCACTGGCCATCATCAGGCTCAGATTGCTGAAATTGCGGGTGCGGGTTTCGACGTTGCTCAGCATGCCGATCAGGTTCTGCACTGCCACGTTGTAGAACACGTGCGATAAGCCAAGCAGCAGCGCTGACAGGTACAGCGTGTGTAATGACGGCAACGTACCCGGCAGCACCAGTGACAGCGACATGCCCAGCGAGCCCAGTGCCAGCGGCCAGCGCACGCCAAAACGGTCGATCATTTTTCCGGCGTAAAGCGCAAGCAGCATCGGGCACAACGAATACAGGGCAACAATCACACCGAGCATGATCTGCGGGGCGCCGAGTTCCAGCGCAAACAGCGACACCAGCACCTTGCTGCCGCGGAATGCGCTCATGTTCAACAGCAGCACCAGCATGGCGAGGAAGATCGGCATCAGGCAGCCTGGCTGGAGGATCGTTTACGCGCGTACCAGTTGCCAGCGGCGATCACGCCGGCATTGGCCCAGAATACCGGTGCCAGGCCGAACACCGCACCAACCGCGCCGAACAATGCCGGCACCACGACATGCATGGCATTGTTGATTGCAATGCGCAGGCCCAGCGATTCGCCGCCGCGGCCCGCTGGCGAGTAACGGTAACAAAGTATCACCGTCAGCGGCTGGCCCAGACCCATGCCAAGCCCCAGCATGAAACAGATGGCCGCGAGCACGATGGCGCTGGTGAAAAACGGGATCAGCGTGAACATCGATGCCGCCAGAAACAGCGCGTAAAGCAGGGTTTTTTCCTCGCTGTAACGGCGCACCAGGGCCGGCAGCACCGCGCGCGACACGAATGTCGCTGCTGCCGATGCTCCAAGGACCATGCCGATCGCCGAGGCCGACAAGCCGATCTGATGGCCGTAGAGTGGAATATAGAGCTGGAACAGGTCGATGCCGGTCATCACCACCGCACCGGCAATCAGCACGCGGCGCATGTCGGCGTCGCGGAGCAGATCCGTCATGCGCTGGCCGGCGGGCGCCGGCGCCGGCTTGCGGTGACGTGGCACCCGCTTGGCCAGTGCGATGATCGCAATGATCGAAGTTGCGCTCAGCAGGCCGAGAAACAGAAAGGTCGATACATGACCGGAATGATCGATCGAAAAACCCGCAAACACCGGACCGACGAAATCGGCAACCGCCACGATCAGCGCATAGTTGTTGAAATTGCGGGTTCGCGCCATGCCCTCGCCCAGTGTGCCGACCAGCGACTGGAAAGCGACCTGCCCGATAATGAAACCCAGGCCGGTCACCGCCGCCCCGATAAAGAGCAGCAGCAGGCTGGGCGCGAACCAGGGCAGCACCACACCCACGGAACAAACCACCATGCCGACAATGATCGGCACCCGCGAACCGTAACGGTCGGCAATACGCCCCGCCAGTACCGCGAGTAGCAGGGGAAACACGCCGTAAGTGGCAAGCAGCAGGCCGATATGCAGCGGCGTTGCACCGAGTTCCAGCGCATACAGCGTGTTCAGCACGCGCACGCCCTTGTAGGCGCTGTTCCACAACAACACCACGAACATGATCTGGTAAATGGTGATGAGCCGGGATGGGATGCCGGTTGCGGTGGAATTTTCAGGCATGGGAGGCTGTGATTTTACCGCAGTGCGGCAACACGCCCGGCCGGAAGTCCATGAAGTAGAATTCATCCCTTTTGCTGTCCAACATGGCCCTGCCTTCCCTGCGCGCTCTGCAACACCGCAATTTCCGGCTGTTCCTGACCGGGCAGGTTTTTGCCTTGATCGGCTACTGGATCCAGATCGTGGCGCAGAGTTGGCTGCTCTACCGGCTGACCGGGTCGGCAACGATGCTCGGTGTGCTGGCCTTTGCCGGCAGCCTGCCGATTCTGCTGCTGTCACCGCTGGCGGGTCTGTGGTCGGATCGCTGGAACCTGCACCGCGCGATGTTCGCGACCCAGATCCTCGAACTGCTGCAGGCCGCCACGCTTGCCGCGCTGGCACTGGCCGGCATCATCGCGCCCTGGCATATCGTCACACTCGCGATGCTGATGGGCGTGCTGGTCGCCTTCGAACTGCCGATCCGCCACGCCTATCTGCTCGAGCTGGTCGACGGCAAGGAGGATCTGCCCAATGCGATTGCATTAACCTCACTCATGGCCAACAGCGGCCGGATGGTCGGACCCGCGATTGCCGGCATCCTGATCGGCGTACTAAGCGAGGCGCACTGCTTCCTGATCAATGCGCTGACCTACATCGCGGTAGTGATTTCTTTCATGATGATCCGCAGCCGGCCGCAGCCGCGCGAGCCGGTCAACACATCTGTGCTTGCCGGGCTGCGCGAAGGTTTCAGCTACGTCTGGAACACGCTGCCGATCCGCGCGCTGCTGCTGACACTGGCAGTGGTGGCCTTTGTCGCCACACCTTATTCCGCACTGATGCCGGTGATGGTGCGCGAAGTGTTCGGCGGCAGCTCAGAAGACATGGGATTCCTGATGGGCGCCAGCGGGCTGGGAGCGATTTCCGGCACCCTATATCTGGCTTCGCGCGCCAATGCGCGCGGGCTGGTGCGGCAGATCATCATCGCCGGTCTCGCTGCGGGCAGCGCGCTGGTGCTGTTCGCCAATGCACCATCAACACCTTATGCACTGCCGCTGCTGGTCATCGTCGGCTTCGGCATCCTGGTGACTTCAGTGTCGGTCAACATGATCCTGCAGACGATTGTCGACGACGACAAGCGCGGACGGGTGATGAGTCTCTACACCGTGGCCTTCCTCGGCATTGCACCCTTCGGAGCACTGGCTGCGGGCGCACTGGCCGACATTGTCGGACCGCGCACGACGATCACTGTCGGTGGTTTATGCTGCGTGGCAGCGGCTTTGATGCTGGCGCGCAAGCGCCATGACATCCGCGCCGGCATCCGGCCGATTTACGAGCGGATGGGGATCACTCGGCAGTAGGCGCGGAGTTAAGGTAACGTGGTGCCAAGTGGTGGTGCGCTTGCGCGACGTCCGGCTGGAGCGCGTAGTCATACGTCTCTGCGCTTCAACCAAGCGCCCCGACACGAACTTATGCAGAACGCTGGCCATGAGCGTTTGGTATGGAACACCTTCTTCGGCAGCGCGCGCCTGCAACCCTTCCAGATCCCGCGACGAGATTCGAATGTTTACCCGCTTGTTCTTAAGCAATGTCGCTTCCGCGGCCGCTCTAAACTGTGCAATCTCGCCTTTCTGGTTCCGAACAGGTTTCCATTCATCTCGCTCGAACGAAGCAAGAATCTCTTGTTCCAACAGTCTTTCGTCGTTCATCATTTCAGCCGCCTCCTGATAAAAAGTCGCGCGTCGCCTTGCTCTTGCCATACAACACCTCCGGACTCGGCAGTCCAGGGTGTCAACTAAAGTGGGGGAAGTTTGCAGCCTGGCTAGGTCGCGTGGTGCGGACGACCTTATTGTCCGGGCCGCACAACACGATAACTATATTGTCCATCCTGTTGTTCTGCCCGGATGACGACAAACATCTTTGATTTGTTGCCACTTACCCCGAAAGAGTACTCACGATATGGTGCTTCCCGCCCGGGGATGCCCTCGTAGTAAAGCCGTTTGTTCAGTGCGATGTCTCTTATTTCGCCGACAGCGTGATGCACTTGGGGGGGCTGCCTGCAGGAAATTCTCAACCCCCGGGAGAACGGTAACTCACTCGTCGTTGAATCGGACAATGAACTCCATGGCGACGGCTGCAACCAAGAACAAGAGGCCAAACTTAACTAGGTTTTTTCGATTGAAGCTGACCATAGGAAAGGGACCTAACGTTTGAGTTCATCGGCTGCCGAAGGCAGTCCGCCGCAACGAAGGGTTAGGCAACTGTGCCTCGCGAAAGCACAAAGTCGTTTTGCATTTCAGAGCCAGCGCTGTACTGCATCAGTTGTGTCAGTCGGCTTGGTGTTGAAGCACAGCTTGGCTTGAGGAGCGTGCGCGTGCACGACGTTTATCAACTTTTCAAACAATAGGAAGTTTCCTGCGATCGTTCGTACGCCCGCCCCGATGAGGATGCAATCGAACCGCTTCTGCTCCAGTTGGTCTCGAACAACTGCCTCAGCAGTTTCGCCAAAATCGGTCAAGCACATTTGCACGTCGTAGCCGCGGTCAGTCAAGCTGTCTTCAGAGGCTTTGAGGCCGGCTAATACCTTCGCCGCGTCCATGCCAGGATAAGCCGCGTAGTCGGGGTCAGAGAAATCGATGAGTGTTGGTTGCAAGCCAATCACCAGGACACTTTTCTTGTCTGTCATATGTTTCTCCAGGTAGTCTGTGCTTGACGGAATGCAAGCAGGGTAATGATTGTGTACGGGCAGCGGGTGTATGAGCGTGGCATTTTTTCAGTTGAACGTAGAGCTAAGCGGCGCTGCGCAGCTTCATCGCGCAGCGTCCGTGTTGAGCGCCGGGTTGGACAACGCCCCCCTCAGGCGATTATCTACGAGCCCGGTACTCTCCGGTTCAATCGTCATGCACCAGAGTGATGATGACATTCCCTTTCTTGCGCCCAGTGTCGACGTAGCGGTGAGCCTCCGCCATCTGCTCGAACGAATAGCGCCGATCAATGACCGGTCTGAATTCTCCCGCCTGAGCCAGTTCAGCGAGGAAGCGCAAATCCTCTGCCCGCTCGGCGGCTGGCCCAGCGATGATCTTCTTGCTGCTCGTTATTGACACCCATGGAATCGGAAGCATGTTTGGCAGTCCAGCCAATACCAGAAGAAGACGTCCTCCTTCCTTGATCGAGTCCTTGCTGCGAGAGAAAGGTGCCGTGCCAACGGTGTCAACAATAAGGTCATAGGTTTCACCATTCCGCGTGAAGTCCTCTCGGGTGTAGTCGATGACATGCGTGGCCCCCAGAGACCTGACCAAATCCATGTTCGCGGCACTGCACACTCCCGTCACTTCCGCCCCGAAATGCTTGGCGAGTTGCACGGCAGCGGTTCCTATACTGCCCGATGCACCGTTGATGAGTACTTTTTCCCCACTCTGAAGCTTTCCTCTTCTGAAGAAATCCAACGCTGTTGTCCCGCCAAACGACATTGCGACGGCTTCATCGTAAGGCAGATGGGGCGGTTTGAGTGCCATCGCCCCATCTTCTGGCATGCATTTGTACTCCGCGTGAGCCCCCATTCCGAAACCGCTCATGGCGAAAACCGGGTCCCCGACTTTGAATTTACTGACGTTTTTGCCGATCGATTCAATTTCGCCAGCGAGTTCTGCTCCAAGAATAGGTTGCCTTGGTTTCGTGATGCCAAAAACCAGACGCGAAATGAGTCCAAATCCGCGAGGAAGATTGAGACTGCGCAATCTGCAATCCGCCGATGTGACCGTTGTTGCATGTATTCTTATCAGGACTTCATTGTCCTTGGGGGTTGGTTTGATGACCTCCTTTGATCGAAGAACATCAGGCGACCCGTATCTTTCATACACAATGGCTTTCATGCGTTGTCACGTTCCAGGGTTGGTTTGATCTGCGGTCTCTCGCGTTGTCCAACTAGTTTTTATACGACAAAAACGCCGTATCGATGATATGGGGACGGAGCCCACTTCTTTTTTTACAGCCATCCTCAGCGGGATGGCGTGGGAATGTGGCCAATTCCTTTTTAAAGTATTTGGGCTCCGTCCCCATATCGTGAAATCTCGATCACACCGTCGGAAAGAAATCGACTCCGGCACCTGTGGTTAAGACCTCCGCAACAACGAAGACGCTCACTTCCACTTGAGATTTAGCTTGCGCCGGGACAAGGCGCAGTCTCTCAAATAGAGATTGATAAGGCTTTGGTACGGAACTCCAACGTCCTCAGAGATTGTCTTGAAATATGTAATGGAATCTTCGTCAAGACGAATCGTGATTTGCTTCTTGAGTTGCGACGCGTATGGATTTTTTCGTGCCTTGGAGAAATCGTATTCTTTGCGCATTTTTGGCACCCGATCAGTAAGATTTTGATTCCTTGGCAATTGTCTTGCGCGCGGAGATGATTCGAATGACATTGCCTTCACTCCGGTAACAGTGGCATACAAGAAGCAATCGAAGGACGCTACTCATTCCAAGTACAACAAAGCGATCTTCGTCTTCGCAGTGATCTGGGTCATCAATCAGTTTGGCCCGTTCATCGAAGAAGACGGACCTGGCTTCGTCGAAGCTAACCCCGTGCTTTTTCAGATTAGCTGTCGCCTTTCGGTCATCCCATTCGAAGCGAAGAGTGCTCGTGCAATAGTGTAACTACACTGTAGTTCACGCGCAAGCGGCAAATAGCTGGGCGAGGAGAAACGAGGTCTAACGTAGAAATCAGCCGCCGCCGGAGGCGGTCGGCTGGATTGCCGGGTTCAAACGGTTCAGATCGTGGCTTCGCACGATCTAACCTTAGTCGTTAGGTTTCATGCGCAGACATCCACTCTTGATACTCCGATTCATGACTGCCGCCATGATTGGACACGCCAGGCTTAGTGAGGCATAGCCGCGACGGTTTCCATGCATGAATGGTTTTCGCGGGCGCTTCGTGCCAGCCAATGTTGAACGCACAAAGGTGAGAAAAGAACTCCATCTCAGAATACGCGGGGACATTGTCGTGAATCCACCAAGCTAGCGCTTTCCAGTTCTCGGCCTTGTTCCTCTCGTAATAGGGCAGGAAGCTTGTGACAACTATGCAAGCCATCGCGCCCTTTTTGCCGGTCTTCTTGTCAGGCTGGTCCCAAATATGGCGAGCGAAATTGGCTTCGTTCTGCGCGCACCTGTACTGGTTGTTGTTCTCTGCCCCCTTCGCATTCACTGCAGCAGCCCGAAAGGCGGAGCGAATGCTGACACGGCCGAAACGATCTTGGATCGGTTCTAGAACTTCAGAACAAAGCTTCTTCCCAACTTCGACCGCTAGGTCGGGGTTGTCTGGAATGTTCGGAATTTTCTCGATTTGTGAAATCTCGGAATAAAGAAAATCCCGCATGAAAAAGTTTGGGGACAGTTGAAGCCTTCCAAAAGTTTCGAGCGTCTCGACGGATTTTGGTGGTCGCACGGAGCTGTCCTTAATGAAACCGACTAGTTTTATACGACAAAAACGCCGTATAACATTCCGCTGCGATGGCTAACATGACCATCATCCCGCAGCGATTCTGCTTTCAATTCAACGCCTTCCACTGTGAGTCCGAGTCATCCAAGGGCAATAACAAAATCATAAACCCGGCGCGGAGCATCACAAGCCATTGATTCACCAGACCTTTTCGCCGCCGTAGTTTTCGTAACCCATTGTTTTTATTGATTTATTTATGCCGTGGCGCGGGTGGTGCGATTCACCCCGCAAGCAGCGTCGCCCCGAACTCTTCCACTCCGCAGATCGCCGTGCGGTGCATCAGCCGCTGCTGCGGCAATGCGTAGTCGCCGACCGCCATGTGCTGCGTCGAGTAGTTGTCCCAGAGGATGATGTCGCCGGCCTGCCAGTGGTGGGTGTAGACGGCGTCGTCGCGGGTGATGTGTTCGTGCAGGCGCTGGAGGATGGGCGCTGAGTCTTCTTCACTCATGCCCTCGAAACCGAAGGTGTAGGTCTTGTTGACGTAGATGCAGCGGCGGCCGGTTTCCGGATGGGTGATCACCGCGTGGTGTGATATGTCGGGCGTTGCCGCCTTTTGTTCTGCGGTGAGGGCGGGGCGGGCGTGATCCTTGGAGCGCTGTTGCTGTTTGCGCGCCTGGGCGCGGTGGTACTGGAAGACGCCGCGCTGCTGGTCGAGCCAGTCGCGTGTTTTGGCGTCGAGCGTGTCGTAGGCGTGCGCGGTGCTGGCGAAGCAGGTGTCGCCGAGCACGCGGCCGTCCTTCATCGGCACTTCGATGGCATGGAGGAAGGTGTAACGCGCCGGCTTGCGCATGAAGCAGAGGTCGGTGTGCCAGTCGTCGCCGGCATAGGCGGAGCCGATCGAACGTGCACCGTCCTTGACGTTGGAGATCAGGTGGATCTGCGGGTAGCCGGGCAGCGCGTATTCCTGGCGCACGTGTTTGTCGGGAATGCCGAAACGCGCGGTGAAGGCGATCTGCTGTTCCGGCGTCAGCGATTGACCGCGGAAATAGATCATGCCGTTGCAGTCGAACAATTGCTTGATCGCTGCGAACGTGGCGTCGTCCAGTTCGCGTGACAGATTGATGCCGCACACTTCCGCGCCTACCGGTTTGCCGCTGTTGCGGATGTCGAGCTTGGCCCCTTGCACTATATCCATGGTCTCCTCCGTGGGTGCAGTATCGGTGAATTGATTAGAGCATAAAACTGCCGGGTGATGCCCGGAGGCCACATGCTGGTCTGCTTGCCATCCCGCCACCGCGCACTTAATCTGCACCTGCAAGACCGAATGCACCGACGGCGGAAGCAGGCAATAACAACAAGCGCCAGCACAGCACCGTAACCGCGGGCAACCGGAACGCACGGAGGAGAGTCACCATGGTGAAGTTGGGCGATGTCCAACATCTGACGGCGGATGTGCTGATCATCGGCGGCGGCGTGGCCGGGATGATGGCTGCAGTCGGAGCGCTGCGTGCGGGTGTCACGCCTGCGCTGCTGACCAAGGGCACTTATGCCTCGGGCAGTTCGTCGATGGCGCGCGGCGGGCATTCGGTGGCGATCGGTCATTCCAGCGCCGATGACAATCCCGATCTCTTTTTTGAGGACACCCTGCGTGGCGGCTTTGGCCTCAATAACCAGCGGCTCGCGCAGCTGATGTGCACCGAGTCGATCGACCGCACGCTCGAACTTGATGACTGGGGACTGGGGCTCGCGAAGCTGCCTGACGGTCGCTATGACCAGAAGATGGGCGCCTTCCCGCACCGCCATGCACGGCTGGTGCATTGCGGGCGGCTGATGGGCAAGCCGCTGATGAACGCGCTGTCAAAAAAAACCAAGGGCGACGGCGTGGCACCGCTGGACCACGTGATGATCGTTGATCTGCTGAAGCACGAAGGCCGCGTGGTCGGCGCCTGGGGTTTCCGTTACCGCGAGGGCACGCCGGTGGTGGTGCATGCGCGCTCGACGGTGCTGACCACGGGCGGTGCACCGCAGCTTCATGCGTTGAACGATTCGCCGCCGACCATTACCGGCGACGGTTACGCCATGGCCTGGCGCGCCGGTGCCGAGCTGATCGACATGGAGTTCATCGATTACCAGATGATCACCGCAGCGCCGGCGAAGATGGCCGGTTATCCGCCGCATTCGAGTGGCTTTCTCAACGAGGGCGGCTACCTGCTCAACAAGGACGGTGAGCGTTTCATGAAGCGTTACGACCCCGAGCTTATGGAGCGCTCGACGCGTTCGCTGCTCAACCGCGCGGTGGCGATGGAAATATTCGCGGGGCGCGGCACGGCCAACAACGCGGTATGCATCGATATCCGCCACGTGTTCGAGGAAGCCAACCACGGCGCTTCCGGCGACATCATCAAGACCTTCATGAACGGCGGCGTCGATATGAGCCGGGAGTTTCTCGAGGTGACGAGCTGCCCGCATACTTATCTCGGTGGCTTGCGCATCGACGAGTGGGGGCGTACCACGGTCAGCGGCCTCTACGCCGGCGGCGAGGCCGCAGGCGGCATTCATGGTGCCAACCGTCTCGGCGGCGCCGCGCTGATCGACAGTTATGTGTTTGGTTATCGCGCTGGCGTGGCGGCGGCGCTGGAGGCCGGTACGCAGGCGGCGGTGACGGCCGATATGGGCGGGTGGCGCGCCGGCGTGGAGGCCCTGGAACAGTGGTCGCAGCGCGGTGACGGTGAGTCGCCCGGGGCCTGGCGCGACGCGGTGCAGCGTCTGGTGGTCGAATCGGTGGGTCAGGTGCGGCGTGCCGACCGTCTGCAGCACGCGATGCATCAGCTCGATCAGCTGGAAGCGCGTTTCTCCGGCATCGGCGTTACTGGCGAAACGCTGCGCGCGCGTTTCGACTGTTTGCGCCTGTCGCTCGAAACGCGCAATCTGATCCAGGTCGCGCGCCAGCTCGCGACGGCGGCGCTGATGCGCGAAGAAAGCCGCGGCGGGCATTTCCGTCTGGATTTTCCGGAACGTGACGATGCAAAGTTTCTTGCGAACATCGTGTTGTGGAACGAGGATGGGCAGGTGCGCGGCGAACTGCGTCCGGTGCCGGGGCTGGAGGCGGCGGAAGCGCCGCCGGGACTGCCGGCCGTTGCGGTTGCGGCTTAGAACCGGTAATGAAATTACCTTTTGGTTTCCCCTCTGCTTCTCCCCAAGTGTTCCCTTGACCCCAACCCTCTCCCCGAAAGTCTTCGGGGAGAGGGAGTTTTCATTTTGTTACGCACTCTTTTCATTAAAAAATATTTATAAAAACAATTGGTTATATCGAATGGTAAAGTGAAATTTCCCTTCTCCCCGCCTGCTGGCGGGGAGAGGGCTGGGGTCAAGGGAACACTTGGGGAGAAGCAGAGGGGCAACAAAGAGTCATTTAGTCAGGCGCTCTCAAAATAAATTCCGGAGGAGATGTGATGCGCACGAGCTTGGGAACGATGTTGGTCGGACTGTTGCTGGTACTACAGCCCCTGTCGGCAACCGCACAGAATTTCCCGACAAAACCGGTGCGCTGGATCGTGCCTTTCCCGCCGGGCGGTGCGGCGGACATTTCGTCGCGGGTGATCGGCCAGAAACTCGCCGAGCGCTGGGGACAGCAAGTGATCATCGACAACCGGGCCGGTGCGGGCGGCAACCTCGGCACCGAGATGGCGGCACGTGCGGCGCCCGACGGCTATACCGTGGTTCTGGTGCCGGCAACTTTCACCACCTATCCCAGCCTCACGCGCAAGCCCTTGTTCGATCCGGTCAAGGACTTCGCGCCGATCACGCTGGTGTCGTCTTCGCCATTGATGCTGGTGGTGCATCCCTCGTTGCCGGCGAAAAGCGTGCGCGAACTGGTGGCTCTGGCGAAGGCGCAGCCGGACCAGTTGAACTACGCTTCCTCTGGCATCGGTGCTTCCGCGCACATGGCGGCCGAACTGTTCAAGTCGGCAACCAGGACGCGTATCGTCCACGTTCCCTACAAGGGGCAGCCGCCGGCGATCGTCGACCTGGTCAGCGGGCAGGTGCAGTTGATGTTCCCGAACATTCCTTCGGTGCTGCCGCAGATCAAGGCCAACCGGCTACGGCCGCTGGCAGTGACTACCGCCGGCCGCTCGGTGATGTTTCCCGAAATGCCGACCGTGGCGGAGGCGGGAGTTCCGGGTTTTGAGGTCACGCAGTGGGGCGGGCTGGTGACAGCGGCGGGCGTGCCGGCGGCGATCACCGAGAAGTTCCAGAAAGATTTGTCTGCCGTGCTGAGCCAGCCTGAGGTGAAACAGTCGCTGCTCAGCCACGGATTCGAAGCCGTCGGTAACACGCCGGCACAGTTCACCACATTCATCCGCGATGAAATTGCCAAGTGGGCCAAGATCATCACTGAGGCAGGCATCAAGGCCGAATGATTCCGGCAAAGTGCACTGCGGAAAGAAGAGCCAATGACCAAGACTGAAGACCCGTTGTCCCGGGACAGGGTCGACCCGGCGGCGCCTCTGCCCTTTGCGGCGCCGTTTCATCAATTGCACACCGGTATGCCGCTGAACTGGGTGCGCAAGGGCTGGGCCGATTTCAGGCGCGCGCCGAAACAAAGTCTCAGCTACGGTATCGTCATCGTCATTCTTTCGTGGATAGTCACGGGTATCGGACTCAAGGTCGGCGGTTACTGGGCGGCGTTGGCGTTGCTCTCCGGCTTCGTATTTGTAGCGCCGGTACTGGCACTGGGCCTGTATTCGATCAGCCGTCAGCTCGAACGCGGCGTGACGCCGTCCCTGTTGCGCTGTTTCGGTGAACAGCGCAAGTCGCTGGGCAACATCATGGTGTTTGCGCTCGCGCTGCTGGTGCTGTTCCTGGTGTGGGCGCGCGCGGGGTCGATGGTGCATGTGTTTTTTCCTGCGGACGGCGGCGCGGACTGGCGGCAACTCGCGATGTTTCTGGTCATCGGCTCGGCGGTAGGCTCGATTTTTGCGCTGCTGACGTTCCTGTTCAGTGCGTTCTCGCTGCCGATGATGTGCGACCGTGAAGCCGATGCCGTGACCGCCATCGTCACCAGCGTGAATGCGGTGCTGCGCAACAAGTCCGCGATGGCGGTCTGGGTCCTGCTGATCGTCGGCCTGACCGCCATCGGCTTTGCGACTGCGCTGATCGGGCTCGCGGTGACCATTCCGGTACTGGGCCATGCCACCTGGCACGCCTATCGCGAAACGATAGACGCCAGTGCCTGGCCGGCCAACGGCGTCGCGTAGCCAGTCGTACGGCAATGCCGTGGCCTGGCAAAGCCGCAGAGAGTTTTTTGCAGTGAATCTGTATGCAGTGAATCTGTAATAGGCAAGCGGGGGAAGGACCACAGCCCTTCCGTGATGATTGATGCAGGAACCAGAGGAGAAAGTCATGCCATATGCACGTGCATTCTCGCAATTCGGTATTGCCGCAGTACTGGCCGGAGTCGCCGCAGTTGCCGGCGCACAAACCTGGTCTCCGAGCAAAAACGTCGAAATCGTCGTGCCCAATCCGCCGGGCGGCAGCAACGACAAAACTGCACGCAGTCTTGAGCGCATCATTCTGGCCAACAAGCTGCTGCCGGTGTCGCTGAGCATCAACAACCGGTCAGGCGGTGGTGGCAGCATCGCGTATACCTATGTGCAGCAACGCAACGCCGATCCGCATTACCTGGTGGTCGCCGGACCGGCCATCCTCACCAACCACATTGTCGGTTCCAGCACGCTGCGCCACACCGACCTCACCGCCGTGGCGTCACTGTTCGACGATTACACGGTGTTTGCGGTAAACGCCACTTCCGATATCAAAACCGGCAAGGACCTGATCGACCGCCTGCGCAAGGATCCGAAATCAGTGTCCATTGCCTTTTCGCCGCTGCTCGGCAGCCATAACCATATCGCTGCCGGCGTGCTGATGAAAACCATCGGCGGCAATGCACGCGACCTGAAAGTGGTGGCGTTCAAGGGTTCGGCTGACGCGGTAACCAATCTGCTGGGCGGACATGTCGATCTGGTGACCACGGCTGCCGGCAATGTTGCATCGCATGTCGCTGCGGGCCGGTTGCGCGTGATTGGCATCACTTCGGCGCAGCGTTTCCCCGGTGCGTTTGCCGGCGTGCCGACCTGGAAGGAACAGGGCGCGGATTTCACCTTCGGCGCGTGGCGCTCGATATTTGCGCCCAAGGGCCTGACGCCGCAGCAACTGGCGTACTGGGAAGGCGTGTTGCGCAAAGCCACTGAAGCGCCGGAATGGAAAGAGGAACTGGAGAAGAACATCTGGTCGAACGTGTTTACCGGCAGCGCTCAATTCACCAAGGATCTTGAGCAGGATTATGCTTCGATGAAAGCGGTGCTGGTCGATCTCGGGCTGGCGAAATAACGCCGCCCGGTAACGGTCAGTATTTTCATGATTGCCAGCCAATCAATTCCGTTCGCCCTGAGCCCTTCGACATGCCCGGGACAGGCTTGTCGATGGGCGGCTGGGCTTCGACAGGCCCGGCCCGAACGGGGTCATGCATTCCGTAAAATCAATAATTAACAGGGGCCGTCCGGCCCTTTTTTTATCAGTCCCGTGTCCTGTTATGCTCGGGGCCGCGGCGCGTATCGTGCCTGCGGCTGGCCGGTGTCCACCGGCGGAAAGTTTTCCCTTGACCGAATATCCGCAAATCCATTTTAACGACGGCAGCGAAGATCGCTCGGCGCGCTGGCGCTCTGAAAGCGGCGCCACGCCGCCGAAACGCGTTGTGGTCGCTGACGACACGATGACTGCCGACTCGGCATACCGCCTCGCCGCCGAAGGCACCGGGCTGTTGTGGCGCAGTGACTTCCAGAACGCACGCCAGATGTTGCAGGCACTGATGCGCCGCATCGACCGGCCGCGCAAGTTGCGGCGCAAACAGGCGGAGCCCGACGCGACACCCGGCGCGGCCTTCCACCGCCATCGCCAGACGCAGGCGCAGCGCGCGCATACCCTGTCCATGCTGCTGATCCCGCTGGAGGCGGATTACGGCATTCCGCTGAGCCGCGCGCCCGATGTGCGGCTGGCCTGCAGCGAAGCCTGGGGTGCACCCGGTGGTGCGGCGAGTGTGACCTCGCTGCGTGAGTTGCTGGGCCTGATCGGCGCACACGAGTGGCGCAAAAAAGGCGTGGATGTGCCGGCACTGGGTGCGCATATCCATCCCTACTACGGCGTGTTTGCGCCGATCCGCAGCGAATACGTGAAACTGGTGGCGCAGGCAACCTTGCCCGCGATGACACTGGCTTTCGACATCGGCACCGGCACGGGCGTACTCGCCGCTGTACTGGCGAAGCGTGGTGTTGCCAAAATTATCGCCACCGAAACCGATGCCCGCGCGCTGGCCTGCGCGCGCGAGAACATCTCGCGGCTGGGATTCAATGCGCAGGTGGAGATCGTTGAAAAAGACATGTTCCCCGAAGGCCGCGCGCCGCTGATCGTGTGTAATCCGCCGTGGATTCCGTCGACACCCAGCGCGCCGATTGAGCGCGCGATTTACGATGCCGGCGGCAAAATGCTGCGCGCTTTTCTCGCCGGGCTGGCCGAACACCTGGAGCCGGAAGGCGAGGGCTGGCTGATCCTGTCCGACATCGCCGAGCATCTGGGGCTGCGCACGCGCGAAGAACTGCTGGGGCTGATCGATGCCGCGGGGCTGAAAGTAAAAAGCCGCAGCGAGGCGCGGCCGCTGCATCCCAAGTCGCAGGACACTTCCGATCCGCTGCATGTGGCGCGGTCGGCGGAGATTACGGCCTTGTGGCGGCTGGTGGTGCGCTGAACCTGTTGCTTAGCCCAGAATCCCGGGATTGAGCTGCCAGGTGGCCCATGTCAGTGCAGATGCGAAACTGACCCAGACCAGGTAAGGCAGCAGCAATACGGCAGCAAAAACGTGCAGCCGCCAGAACGCCGCAATGGTGCCGGCGATCAGCAGCCACAGCAGCAGAATCTCGGCAAACGCCAGCGCACCCTGATGCCAGACAAAAAACAGCCAGGTCCAGACCGCATTGGCTGCGAGCTGCACGACAAACAGGGTCAGTGCGCCGCCGGCGCGGCGAAAACCGTGGCCACGCCACACCAGCCATGCGGCGATGGCCATCAGCAGATACAGCGCAGTCCAGACCGGGGCAAACAGCCAGCCCGGCGGCGCCCACTCAGGACGTACCAGTTGCAGGTAGAAGGTTTTGGCCTGCGCGGAGGCCAATGCACCGAGAGCAGCGGCTGCGAACGTCAAAATCAGCCAACCGGCAAAACCGAATAGTTGTTTGCTGAATGAAAAGCGGGAGCGGGTGTTTTGCATCATGCTCTGAAAGATCTGGCGACAGGCCGGTCGCCCATCATGCGCGCGGTGGCGCTGTTTCTGCAAATGAGGGGCGTGCTGAAAGGCGATCAAACCAGTTACACAGCTTCGGGTGGTCCGGTCGCCAGTGCAGATCGGGATTGCGCGCTTCGAGTCCGAGGCCGCAGGCCAGCGTGATCTGCGCCATATTCAGTGCGCCATTCATCCACGGATGTTCAATCTCGCTTTCCCACAGCGCAGCCATGCGCCGGCTGCGCTGCGCTTCGTGCTGGAGGAGAGTGGGTGAACGTTCATCCGGGGTCCGCGCGATCTCACGGCTCCATACCGCAAGTCCGTCAGTGATACTTCTCGCCAGCGCGTCAAGACGGCGCGCCTCCCATGCCAGGTCGCCGGCAGGCAGATCAAAAACCGGTTTGCCGTCGAGGTGATCCAGCCAGGCGCAGATCAGCGCGGATTCCTCCAACCTGACACCGTCGTCACGGATCAGGCAAGGCACGCGACCCGATGGATTGATCAGGTAGTGCGGACTGTCCGCAACCCGTGTCCGGGCGGGAATGATCTCGACCCGGCTCGTCAGTCCTTTTTCGAGAATAACAATGCGTACGATGCGCGCGTAGGGGGAGCCGGGGGTGATGTAGAGTTTCATGATGATGCGAAGTTGTTCGTGAACTGCTGGCTCGTGAACTGCTGGCATTGTAATGAGTAGCGCCTGGTTATATTTGGTTATATTTATCTATTCAGTGCGTGCGGCAAACTCAGCGACCTTCCCCCACCCCCGCCCTCTGCTCCGCTTCCAGTGTTCCCTTGTCCCGGAGGGAGATGGAGAAAACCATCGCCGGGGCAAGCAAACACTTGAAATCGAGTAGCACGGGGGTTGCCCCCTCTCCCTCCGGGAGAGGGGAACACTGGAAGCGGAGCAGAGGGCGGGGGTGAGGGAAGCTTTTGACTTTCCGCACGCACTGAATAGTTACGCCAAATATTTAAGAAATAGCGCCAAGCGTGATTGCTACTTTGCGCCAGCCTTCTCCAGGATCTCCGCCATCACCCGGTAACCGCGCGCCTTCGCCAGGCTGAGCGGCGTGTTGCCGTTGCGGTCGCTCAGTTGCAGGTTGGCACCGGCAGCGACCAATGCCTGCAGCGTCGCGATATGGTGCGGGCCGCCGTTGCCCAAAACGATGGATTCGATCAGCGCGGTCCAGTGCAGGTTATTGACGTGATCGAGCGGTGCGCCAGCGGCGATCAGTCGTTTGACTGCGCCGTGGTGGCCGAGGTGGGCGGCAGCGATCAGCGCAGTACCGTCGTAGCGGCTGGTGGTCAGTTTCGCGCTTGCGCCTGCCGCGATCAGCGTGCGCAGGGCGTCTTCATTGTTGGCGACCGCGGCGATGGTGACTGCGTCGTAACGGTCTTTTTCCAGCAGACCCGTGTTGGCGCCGGCTTTTGCCAGTGCGCTTATGGCTTCGACCCTGCCCGCATGGGTCGCGACATGCAGTGGTGTGCGTCCGTAGGGATCACGGGCGTTGACGTCGGCTTTTGCGGCGATGAGTCGTTCGATTTCGACAACGTCGCCGCGATGCGCCGCCGCGTGCAGCCCGCTGTAGCGGGATACTTCGGCGGCGCCGGGCGGTACCTGCGCCAACGTCATGGCCGGCACCAGCAGCGCGATACCGCACACGGTGGCCCGCAGGAGGTGCGTGAATGACAAAGGCAGGGTGGTCCGGTTCATTGCGTGTCTCCCGGGATATTATGGTTACCTGAGCTGGTCCTTGACCTGTTCCAGCGCGGCGAGTGCGCATTGCTCGTCGAGGTGGCCGCCGGGTGCACCGCCAATGCCGACCGCGCCGATTACGTCATTGCCGGCGCGCACCGGCACGCCGCCGCCAAGCAGCAGGAATCCGGAGATGTACACCAGATTTGCGGCCGCGGGATTTTTCTGCGCGGCTTCCATCATCGCTTGCGTGTTGTTGCGGGCGGAAGCGGCGGTGTATGCCTTCTGCAGGCTTGCGTTGAGGGTGTGCGGGCCGGCGTTGTCGGCGCGCTGCACGGCGCGCACAGTGCCGGCGCGGTCAACCACGGTTGCAGTCACCGCGTAACCCTTGCCACTGCACGAAGCGACGCTGGCGGCAGCGACCTGGTTGGCGAGTTCCAGCGAAATGTTTTTCTCGGTGCGGATGCCCTGGGCTTGGGCTAGCGTGGTGGTGGCGAGCAGTGCGACAACGGACAGCTGAATGATTTTGTGCATGATGTTCTCCTGGGTTGTCATTGCGGTTGGGTGTTGCAACCGCGGGAGAACTATAAAAATCCGCGCCACCTGCGCCTATCCGCAGGATTACGCTGGGGCCTCCGTAGAAGTACGGAGTGAGGCCTTCAGACGGGATCTTCGACCAGCGCCGCGTAACGAAGGATCAGCTGTGCCAGTGATTTGGCGTCGAGTTTGGCGAACAGGTTGGCGCGGTGGGTTTCGACGGTGCGCGGCGAGACGTCTAGCGCGCGGCCGATTTCCTTGTTGGTGAGTCCGGCGACGATCAGGCCCAGGACTTCGCGTTCGCGTTCCGAGAGCTGTGCATACCGTTGGCGGGCATCGCGGTCATCGCGATTGCGTTCGCGTGAACGGACATGCTGCTGCACGGCTGCCTGCAGCGCATCCAGCAGTTGCTGGTCATCGACAGGTTTTTCAAGGAACTCCGCGGCGCCGGATTTGAAAGCGCGCCGGCACAGTTCCACCGTGCCGTGGCCGGTCAAAATGATCACCGGCTGGTCCACGCCTTCGGTAATCAATTGGTCCAGCACGGCCAGCCCGCTGATGCCGGGCATGCGCACGTCGAGCACGATGGCGCCGATGCTGTCGCGGTCGAATTGCGCCATGAATTCCTGCGGATTGGCCCAGGTCTGCACGCGCAGACCCACGGTGCCGATCAGCAGTGCGAGACCATCGCGTACCGCGGTATCGTCGTCAATCAGATGAATCAGTGGTGACAGCGGGCTGTTCATGCGGAGGGCACCAACGGCAGTTGCAGCGTGAAGGCCGCACCGCGCGGCATGTGAGCTGCAGCGGTAAGTGCGCCACCCATTCCGGCGGCGAGTGATTCGCAGAGACTCAGGCCCAGACCGAGGCCGCCCTCGCGGGTTGTGAAAAACGGCTCGAACAATCGTGGCAGTACATCGGCGGCGATGCCGGGGCCGCTGTCGCGCACCGTGAGCACACCCTTGTGGTTGGCCGCAGTCATGGCAAGAATCAGCTTGCGTTCACCGACCGGGACCTGCGCCAGCGCCTGCAAGGCATTGATCAGCAGGTTGTGGATGATCTGTTCCAAAGCCACTGGTTCGGCAAGCACGGAGACTGCCGCACTGTTGACTGCCGGTTTGACGGCGAGCCGCTGCAGTTCGGGCTCAAGCAGGTATAACGCATTGCCCACTGCAGCTTCGAGGCTCACAGGCTGCAACTGTCCGGCAACATCGGGCCGCTCGACGATGCGGCGCAGGCGCCCCACCACATCGGCTGCGCGACGGGCCTGTTCGGCAGCGCGCTGCATGGCCTCGCGCGCCGTGTCGAGTTCCGGTGGATCGTCGTCCAGCAGGCGACGCGCGGCCTGGGTATTGGCGAGCAGTGCAGTCAGCGGCTGGTTGAGTTCATGCGCCATGCCCGCGGCAAGTTCGCCCAGAGTGTTCAGGCGCGCAACCTGGCCCAGGCGCAGCAGTTCTTCGGCGCGGCGTCGTTTGGCGCGCTGACGTTCGAGGGCGAGCAGGGCGGCCAGAGCCGCTGCAGTGAGCAGTGTCCAGCCCAGCATTTTTATCCAGGGCAGGTCAGCCCCGCCCACATTGCGTACGGCGACCACCACAAAGGGTTGACTGTCAGCGGCGAGGCGTTTGCGGAAATCGAATTGCCACCAGCCCCTGTGGCCGTGGCCGGGCTGCAGCACAAACTGCTGGCCGTTGTATTGGAGCAGCACCCGAACCGGGCTGGTTTCGCGCGGCATCGGCCATTCTTCCCAAGGTACCATGCCGCGCAGATCGATCTGAGCCGCGTAACTGTTAAGTATGGCGGCTTGCACCAGCTGATAACGGCCATTGGCGAAATCGACCGAAGCCACTGCGGCCCGCCGGTTGTGCCGCGACTCGTCTTCTGCGCTGCGTAGTGCAGCATCTGGCCATGTGCTTTCAACTTTGCGTTGCTGCACGTTGAGGATCTGCGGATATACCGATGGAATGCGTTGCTCGGGATGCGCGGCGTGGTTGTCCGGCTGCAACAGCACCAGCATTGCCATTACCGCATCGTGCTGTGCGGTGCGCTGACTGAGCAGTCGGTGGACGATGCGCGCATCGGTTTCGAAGGCGGCGCGCAGATTGCTGAACTCCAGCCGTGCAATGACAACGCAGCCGACGGCGGCCACCACCACACCGGCGATCGCGACAGCCAGCTGGTTGTGGCGGAACGTCATGGCAGGAAGGTGTTCAGCGCCGCGCCGCGTTATACAGCGGCATCACCGCCGGCAGCAGCGCTTCGATCTGCTGGATGCGGCTGGTTTCGGCGGGATGGGTGCTGAGGAATTCCGGCGGGCGGCTGTTGCTCTGCCCGGCCTTGAGCATTTTCTGCCACAGCGTGACGCCGGCGCGCGGATCGTAGCCGGCGCGGGCCGAGAGTTCGAGGCCGATGCGATCGGCCTCGGATTCATCACTGCGGCTGAAGGTCGTGGCGATCAGGGCTTCATAACCTGCGTTCGCCAGGCTTGCCGCGCCGTCGCCCAGTCCGAGCAGTGCGGCGCCGATGCCGATTGCGGTCTGTGCGGCGATGGCCTGTGACACCTGTTCGCGGGAATGTTCGCGCAAGGCATGGGCGATTTCGTGGCCCATCACCACGGCGATTTCGTCGTCACTGAGGTTCAGGCGTTTGATCAGCCCGGTATAAAACATGATTTTGCCGCCGGGCATGCAGAAGGCATTCAGCTCATCGCTGCTGATGGTGTTGACTTCCCATTTCCAGCCCGGAGCGTCGGCGCGGAAGGCGCGGGTCTGCGGCGTGATGCGGCTGGCGATGGCGCGCACGCGGCTGGTCAGCGCCGGTTCGGTGTTGAGCGTGCCTTTTTTCGCAGAATCGGCCCGCAGCTTGCCGTAGGCCTGTACTGCCATCTTGTCGAGTTCGGCCGATGACACCAGCAGCAGTTGTTTGCGTTCAGCGCCGACGACACCGCCGGAAGTGGTGGACTGGCAGCCTTCCGTGGCACCCAAAGCGATAGCGGCGAGCGTAACAGCGATTAATTTGTAAATCGTGGCCATACACTCCTCCAGTTGCATATAGAGCGGATTTTACCGCGGTGGTTCCGGCGGTTATGAGCGGATTTCAACCGCGGGCAGGGCAATCTGCGTAGAATGCGCCCCTTTGTCAGCAGACGCAGGATACGATGATACGTTTCACCCGGATTACGCTGCGGCGCGGTGTCAAGGTACTGCTTGAGGATGCGGATGTTGCGCTCAACCCCGGCGACAAGATCGGCCTGATTGGCGCCAACGGCACCGGCAAGTCCAGCGTGTTTGCGATGCTGCGCGGCGAATTGCATGCCGACCAGGGCGATATGGATTTTCCGCAGCGCTGGCGCGTCGCCCATGTCGCGCAGGAAACCCCGGCGCTGGATCGTCCGGCGATTGAATACGCCATCGACGGCGACACCACGCTGCGTCGTCTCGAAACCGAGCTCGCTGAGGCTGAAGCCGCCGACGAAGGTGAACGTATCGGTTCGATCTATGCGGATCTTACCGATGCCGACGCGTGGACGGTGCGGCCGCGCGCGGAGCAGTTGCTGCACGGCCTGGGTTTCAGCCACGAACAGATGGAGCAACCGGTGGCGAGTTTTTCCGGCGGCTGGCGCATGCGGCTCAATCTGGCGCAGGCGCTGATGTGTCCGTCGGACCTGCTGCTGCTCGATGAACCGACCAACCATCTGGATCTCGACGCCATCCTGTGGGTGGAGGAATGGCTGAAGAAATATAAAGGTACTCTGGTAATTGTTTCGCACGACCGCGATTTCCTCGACGGTGTGGTCAATGTCATCGTGCACATCGACAACAAGAAACTCAAACGTTACGCCGGGCATTACTCCGACTTCGAACGCCAGCGTGCCGCCGCCGTGGTGCTGGTTGCCGGCATGATCGAGAAGCAGCAGCGCGAGCGTGCCCACCTGGAATCCTTCATCAACCGCTTCAAGGCCCAGGCAAGCAAGGCCCGTCAGGCGCAGAGCCGCATGAAAATGCTGGCCAAGATGGAGGATCTGGCGCCGCTGCATGCTTCTGCAGCGTTCCAGTTTGAATTCCTCGAGCCGCTGCGCGCGCCCGATCCGCTGCTGGTGATGGAGAATGTCGCGGCGGGTTACAAGCTGGAAGACGGCACGGAAAAAACCGTGCTGAAACGCATCAAGTTTTCCCTGCAAAGCGGCCAGCGTTACGGCCTGCTTGGCATCAACGGCGCCGGCAAATCGACGCTGATCAAGACCATCGCCGGCGAACTCGCACCGCTGTCCGGCACGGCGAACTTCAACAAGGGGCTGGTGATCGGCTATTTCGCGCAGCATCAGGTGGAGATGCTGCGCAATGACGAGTCGCCGCTGTGGAATCTGGCGAAGATCGCACCGCGTGTGCGCGAGCAGGAACTGCGCGGTTTTCTCGGCGGCTTCAATTTCCCCGGAGAAATGGCGCTCAATTCGATCGCCAATTTCTCCGGGGGCGAAAAAGCGCGGCTGGCGCTGGCGATGATCGTCTGGCAACGCCCCAACCTGTTGCTGCTGGATGAGCCGACCAACCATCTGGATCTCGAAACCCGTGAGGCGCTGACCGTGGCGCTGGCGCAGTTCGAGGGCACGCTGGTGCTGGTGTCACATGACCGCCATCTGCTGCGCGCGACCACCGATCAATTCCTGATCGTTGCTGACGGGCAGTTGCAGCCTTTCGACGGCGACATGGACGATTACCGCGACTGGCTGTTCAAGACCAAGATGGCCGCAGGAAAGGCTGATTCTGCGTCAGCGTAGTCTCATAAAAAATAAATAAAATCAATTAGTTATTAAATTGTTGTCTGACTGGCGACTTCCAGGGCTTATTTTTTGATCTGTTCGGCCCGGTCGCGCAGTGTGGCGAGTTGTTCCACGACTTCCTTGTTCTGCACGTAGTTCGCTGTCGAATCGGCGGAAGGATGCAGACTGTCTTTAGCTGCGGCAATAATGCCGAGCATTTGCTGTGCGATGTCGAATCGCGGATCACCCGCTTTGATCGGGCTTGCGAATTTTTCATGTTCATCGAGCCACGTCCTCAAATTGCCGAAGTCCATTTTCGTCATCTGATCACCTGTAAATTGTTAGCAGGCCCTGGTTTTAAGGTCGTGTCAATCCCAAGCCTGCAAGGTATGAGAAAAGGTAATGGTCAAGGTTGATGTCAGAGGTGGGCCAGGAATTGTGTTTCGAAAATTTCGACCGGCACTGGTTTGCTGAACAAAAACCCCTGCATTTCGTCGCACGCCAGCAATCGCAACAGCCGCGATTGCTCCTCGGTTTCGACGCCTTCCGCCATCACCTTGAGCTTCAGGGAATGTGCCAGGTTGATGATCGTGGATACCATCGCCAGTCGTTCCGGCCCGGTGGTCATGTCGGTCACGAACGAGCGGTCGATTTTCAGGGTGTCCACCGGCAGCTTGGCGAGGTAACTCAGTGAAGAAAATCCGGTGCCAAAGTCGTCGATGGCGATCGTCACCCCCATGTTGCGGATCGCTTGCAGACTGAAGATGTTGTGTTCGACATCCCCCATGATCAGACTTTCGGTGATTTCCAGTTCGAGGCCCGCGGCTGCTTGCGGGTGGATGCCGATGACCTGGCTGATTTCGGCGACGAAACCGCGATTGGCCAACTGCAGGGGTGATACGTTCACCGCAACGCGCACGGCAGGAAGGCCTGCAGCGCTCCAGCGCAGGTAATCGGCGATGGCTTTCCTGAGCGCCCAGCGCCCGACTTCATAGATCAATCCGGTTTCCTCCAGGATGGGGATAAAACGGCCCGGGGGCACCAGCCCGCTTGCCGGATCATTCCACCGGATCAGCGCCTCCGCGCTGGTCATCCTGCCGCTCATGAGATTCACCTTGGGCTGGTAATAGAGCACAAACTCTTTGTTGTCGAGCGCCCGCCGCAACTGGTTTTCCAGGGCGAGCTTGCCGGCAACCGCTTCGGTCATTTTCTTCGTATGAAACAGGAATCGTTCGCCGCCGGATTTGGCTGTTTTGAGCGCGGCTTCGGCGTTCTTCAGCAGGATGTCGGCCTCGATGCCGTCATCCGGGAACAGCGCTGCGCCGATCTTGGTGGCAATCCGGAACTTGGCGTCATTCAGGGGGAACTGGTGCTCAAGGAAAGCCGCTATTTTTTTCTCGACCAAGTGCGCCAGATTGCCATCCGGACTGACGTCCGGCATCACGATGGCAAAATGATCTGCGTCAATCCGCGCCAGCATGCTGGTGTCACCGACGTTGTGCTGCAGCCACCCTGCAATCTGTTTCAGCAGTTCGTCGCCGGCCGCCCGGCCGAGACTGTCGTTGATGTTCTTGAAGCGGTCGACATCGATCAGGAACACGGCAAGTTTGTGTCCGGCTGCGACCGCGTCGCGTATGAATTGCGCCACCCGCTCGAGAAACAGGCTGCGATTGGCGAGTCCCGTCAGTGGATCGTAAAAAGCGAGGTAATTGAGCCGCTCCTGCTTGTCGATGAAATCATGCGCAAACGCGATATTGTCCGCAATATCCGTCAGTAATTTGATCTCTGCCCCATGGAAAAAACCGATCTCGCTGGAATACAGTGCGAGCGCGCCAATTGCTTCATCCATAACTATCAGCGGGAAAATGGCCATCGAGAGGATTCCGCAGTCAATGAACACCCTGCTGAACACAGCGTTGGGGTCGTTTTGCAAATCATTGGACAGGATGATTTTCTTTTCCCTGATCACGCGCGCGACCACGGTTTTGGGCGCGTCCTCGCTTGATGACAGGATATTTTTGATTTGGCTCTGGAGTGCTTCGTCTTTGCCTGTCGAGGCAATCGGGACGATGTTCATCGTGTCCCGGTCCACCAATGCGACCATGGCCATGCTAAAACCGCCTTTCTCAACTGCGATCCGGCAGGCTTCCCTGAGCAGCTCGGTGCGGTCGCGTTCGCGCACAATCAGTTCATTGATACGACCCATGACCGCCTGTATACGACTGAAGCGAATGATCTTCTCCTCCTTGTCGATCAGTTCAAGCTTGAACGAGATGTTGCCCGCCAGATCAGTGAGCAGCTTCAACTCGCCTTCGTTGAAAAAATTCGGCTCCTTCGTATACAGCGATAGGTGTCCCACTACGGCGCCATCGACCACGAACGGCAATGCGATTAGGGAGTGAAAGCCTGCGTCAATGGCCTGGGCCCTGCGTTCTCCGCCGGGACTCAGGGGGGCGGTGATGTCGTTGTCGAACACCGGCCGCTTTTCTCTTATCGCGCGGCTGGCTGCACCCTGGCCCGTCGCGACATCTATCCTCGCCAGAGATCCGGGCGGATTGATATCCCGGCCTGCCCACGCGACCTGTTCTACCTCGTGCGTGGAGGAGTCGAACACGCCGACCCAGGCCGCCCCGAAGTTGCCGTGCTCTACCGCCACACGGCATGTTTCGTTGAACAGCTCTTGGCGATTCCGGATGCGCACGATCACTGAGTTGATGCCGCTCATGACCGCCTGGATGCGGCTCAGGCGAGCGATCTTTTCCTCGTCTGTCTTGCGTGCCGTGATGTTCAGGTGCATGGCTACGACGCCATGGGGAAAGGTGTCCGCCAGCGGTGTCACCGTCATCAGGAACCAGCGCTGTTCCGCCGGCGAGTGACAGGGATATTCAATGGAGAAGTTTTTGGTGCTGCCTTCCAGAACCGACCGGATACCGGCGCGGACCTGAGAGGCCTCGTCTGAATCAACGCCCCGTGCCGCATCGCAAATTTCAAGGTAATTGAGACCGATCCCGTACCCCGCTTCCTGCTGCCCATTCTCTGCGGCGAAGCGCCGCCAGGCTTCGTTCACCGAGAGGATGGTCCCCTGACTGTCGAGCAAGGCAATATGCGCCGGCAGCGCGTTGAGGATTGCCATCTGTACCGTGGCATCGGCGTCGCGCAACTGGTGCTGGGCGTTCAACAGGACGGCCGTCCTGCCGGCGCGATTTGTAACAGTATCCACCTCGCCTGACGTCAGTTCCTCCAGGTGCTCATCGGTCTTGTGCAGCACTTCGATCAAGGCGCTGATTTCGCGGTCCAGGTTCTCCGCAGGCGGAATTTTGTGTTCACTCATGCGGTGACCGCTTCCAGTCCCAGTGTCTGCAATACAGTCTGTGTCTGGCTGAGCGTGCCGACAATTTTTTGGGCGGGTAAGGGCGCGAGCTTGACCAGCGTCGGGGTCATGAAAACGCCTTCTGCCAACGCGCGTCCGGGTTCCTGAAGTACGTTGACGACGTCGATCTTGTGCCGGCCGGGCAGGTAGGTACGGCAAAGCGCAGCAAGGTTGGCGTTCGCCTGCGCGGAGTTATGCGTGTCACCGGCGATATACAGACGAAACCGGAAAATGGGGCCTTTATTCATGGCGGCCTACTTCCGTCCCCGCTTGACGGTGTCAGCCCCGCGCAGTTCGCGGATTCGGGTATTGCCTCGCGACAGCCGCCCCTTGCGGTTCACCGTGGAACGGGCCAGCAGTGTTTTCTCGGCCCGCTTTGCCACCAGCTCGGTCTGCAGTGATTTTGCCCGCACCTCAAGCACGGCCTCCTCGGCATCGAGGGTGACCTGCTTCAGCTTCGCGGCGACTTCGGAGAGCTCGCTTGCGAAACGTTCGGCTCTTTCCTTTTCCCAGCGCATCGTGCCCATCAGCACCTCGCCGCCTGCCGTGTAGATATCGGCCAGCGTCACTCCCGCATCGCTGAGGATCAGCTCGCGTACCTGGTTGGAGTGCGAGGTGCCGCGGGATTTGATGATGGACATGCCCCGGTTGCGTTCCCCGGCCTGTATCAGATAGTTGAGGTGGATCCAGGTATCCGCCAGCGTTGAAATGTGCAGCGATTCGCCGACGTTGCTCACCTGCGCGGACATGCTGTCGAGCAGGCTGGTGCAGATCATGGTGATGCCGTTCGCCTTGGACCAATCGATCAGGCGTTCTGCCACGCCATGCGCGGTCAGTTCGTTGCCGGACTTTGCCAGCGCGGACACCGGATCGATGACCAGGCATCGCGCTTTGTGTTCTGCGGCGAGTGCCTTGATGCGTACCAGCAGGCTTTCCGCACTGCCGGTAATGGAGCGGGCCGAAATCAAGCGCAAAACTCCACTTTTCACATGCCGATCCAGCCGAATGCCTACCGAGGCCAGATTTCGGATCATTTCGTCGCTATCTGAATCAAAACTGACATACAGGGTGCGCTCGCCGCGTTTGCAGGCGGCTTCGGCGAAGGTTCCGCTCATGGTGGTCTTGGCTGTGCCGGGGAGACCGGTGATCAATACGGCGGCGCCGCGGTAATAGCCGCCGCCGAGCATGGTATCGAGCCGTTTCACACCACTGGTCACGCGCTCATGGCTGGCCCTGACTTTTGTCAGACGCGGAGTACGCGCAATGGCGACCTCAAACCCGGCTGGACTGATGATGAACGGTGCCTCGTTCTCATCAAAACTGGAACCCCGGTACTTTTGCACCCGCAGATTGCGTTGCGAAACACCTTGTGCCACGCGATGATTGAGCATTACCACGCAGTCCACCATGAATTGCATGAAGCCGAACGGCTGCTGGCCGATTGAACCCGCTTCTTCCCCGCCGGCTTTTGTGGTGATGATGGCGGTCAATCCCTGCTCCAGCAGCCACGCATGCAGGCGATAGATTTCCCGCCTTCTTGCGGCCAGGTCTGGCAGCAACGCCAGCACGATATCCAGGGCATCGAAAACGATGCGCCGGGCACCCATTTCCCGGACTTTGGCACCCAGGGCCGCCAGCATTCCCCCGAGGTCGAAAGTCCCCGATTGAACCAGATCGGGATTCGGCTGCGCATCAACAAAAGAAAGTTTTCCCCGCAACAATGTCTTGAAATCCCAACCGAAACTCTGGTGATTGGCGATGACCCGCTGCGGGCTCTCCTCGAAGGCGACGAAAATGCCCGCTTCCTTTTGCTGTTCAGCGCCATTCACCAGAAATTGCAGGGCGAATATGGTCTTGCCGGAACCGGGGCCACCCACCAGCAGCGTGGTGCGTCCGCGGGGCAGGCCGCCACCGCTGATTTCATCGAATCCGATGATGCCGGTTGGTGCTTTGCGTGCTGCGTTTGCACTCAGGCGATTGCTGGATTTCATCTGCTAGCCTTGAGAATTACGACTGAAATGGCCCGGGGGCACCAGCCGCTAATACCGGGCAGATTCAGGGAAGGCCGGCGGCGGATGGATGGTGAGCGCCAGCGCCGTGGGGTTGCCGGTTGACCGCGCACGTTGTTCCGACCCGGATCAGGCAGGAAAAACGCGGAAAGGCAGATGGTCATCGGATGGGCGGATAATTTCATCAGCGGAACGGGGCGTAATGGGGCGCAATGGGGCGTAATGGTGAGCACCGGGGACAGCATAGGCCCAGTCACTGCAATACATATGTGCGTTGACGCACGGTCGGCCAGACAGTGACACCGTATTGTTCCGCGTGCTCAAAAAATTCATGATCTTGAATCGCATCGAGTTGATCCAGCGTTGCCGGAAAATGGCGGCGGAGCGCATCGATCCTCCGGTGACGCCCGTTGCCCTGGATCACGGGGTGCCGATATTCCTCCAGCAGCTGGTCGATATCGTAGGCATCGAGTCGAAGACGGAAATCCGCGCAGTGGCCGGGGAAGACCCCGCGCCGGAGCCTTCGGTCATCGGCCGCGCAGCGGCCTTGCACGGCGCAGACATGCTGCGCAGTGGATACACCGTCGACCAGGTTGTCCACGGCTATGGGGACGTTTGCCAGGCGATCACCGCGATGGCGATGGAGCAGAAGGCGGGCATTTCTGCCGACGAGTTCCATACGCTGAACCGTTGCCTCGATGACGCCATCGCCGATGCCGTCACGGCTTATGGCAGCGCGCGCCTGAGTAAGCACAATGAGCAGGCGGAAATCCTGCACGACAGCCTGGATCAATTTTCGGAAGAGCAGCGGCGGTTGCTGGAGACGGCGATCGAGGCGTTTGCCGCGATCAAGACCGGTAATATCGGCTTGAATGGCGCAACCGGCATGCTGCTGATTCACTCACTGGAGAGGCTGCGTGCGCTTACTCAGCGCACCGTGTCGTCGATTCGCCTGGCCTCGGCCAAGACCACGCTTCTGTCTGTCTGAGCGCAGGCCCGATGTACCTCGGTTGCAGCTTCATGGCCGACGGCTGGATATAATCGGATCTTAAAAAATTCAATAAAAACAATAACTTATTGTATTTTTGCGGAGTAATGGTCAGTTGTGTTTGCGACCGGTTTTTTTCTCCTCACTGATCTGCGCGCGATAAGCGTCAAGCCCGTCACGCCCGGCCCTGCCCATGTCTTCCAGTTTTTTCTCCCAGTGCTTGCGATGGTCGCGCAGCGCGCCGACGATGGATTCGGCGACAACCAGGTTGCGATACCACTTGGAATTCGCCGGCACGATGGTCCACGGCGCATGCGGGGCCGCGGTTTTCGCGATGGCGTCCTCGTAGGCTTTTGTATATTCATCCCAGTGATCGCGTTCCCTCCAGTCGTTGGGGTTCAGCTTCCACGCGGTTCCAGGTTCCTTTTCGCGTTGGAGCAGGCGTTGCTCCTGCTCGTCCTTGTCGATGTGCAGGAAATACTTGAGTACGATGGTGCCGTGTTCGGCCAGCAGTTCCTCGAAATCACGGATGTGGCCATAACGCTGCTGCCACAATTTTTTCGGCATGAGGTCGTGCACGCGCACCACCAGAACATCCTCGTAATGTGAGCGGTTGAACAGCACGAACTCGCCGTTTCGCGGCGCGTGGCGGTGGACGCGCCACAGGAAATCATGCTCCCGCTCTTCGGTGGTTGGCACGCCAAAGGAGGTGACGCTGACGCCGCGCGGATTCAGGCAGCCGGCAACATGTTTGATGGTGCCGTCCTTGCCCGCGCTGTCTCGCCCCTGCAGCACCACCAGCACGCTATTGACCTTGGCACCCCATAACGCATCCTGCAGTCCGAACAGTTCCTTGCCCAGCTCGGCGAAACGTTTTTTCGCCCTGGCTTTGGTCATGCCTTTCGGCGGTTCGGCGGAGATGGCGTTGAGCCGGACTTTGCTGTTGGGGATGTCGATCAGGGTTTGGGTCATGAAGTTTTCCTTGCGTTCCGGGAAGTATCCGCCCAAACGCATGTATTACACGCCAATGCGGCGTAATATTTATCAAAAGACGGGTCATGACGGATACAAAAACAGCTGTGGCGAGGGCGGGTTTACATGGCTGAGGCCAAAATTGCGCTGAACACAGGCGCCTTGCAGGCGCGCCTGATGAAAAGATACTGGGTGGCGGCGGGCAGTTCCCTGCTGGTGTTGTTGCTGATGTTCGTGCTGTATTGGGGGGATTATCTTGCCGGGACCGGCTTCTGGATTACTGCCGGCGGCATGCTGTTCTGGATCGCGTTTTATTACGCGTTGTTCCGTTCGCAGCTGAATCTCAAGGCGGCTGACCCCAGCCTGACCATTCCGCAGGTCCTGTCGGCAATCCTGATGCTGACCATTGCGATGTTCTACACCGGGAGCGAAGCGCGTCCGGTGATCCTGCTGACCGTATTGATGGCTTTTGTATTCGGTGTATTCCGCTTGCCCATGCCCAAGCTGGTCGGCATGGCCCTGATTGCAATTGCGGGCTATGTGGTGATGATCGTGCTGCTCGTGAACTTCCGCGCAGAAGATGTGGATTTACGCTTGGAAATCCTGCGGCTGACGGTTTTCGGCATCGTGCTGCTGTGGTTTGCCGTAATGGGTGGCTATATCAGCCGCTTGCGCAAGACCTTGAGCGACAGCAGGGCTGCTGTCGAGGAACTGGCCACGCACGATCCGCTGACAGGTGTGTATAACCGGCGGCACTTGTCCGCCACGCTGCAGCAGGAAAAGTTGCGCGGCGACCGCTCCGGTGATGTGTTTTGCGTCGTCATTCTGGATCTGGATTTTTTCAAGAATATCAATGACACCTTCGGCCACCAGGCCGGCGATGAAGTGCTTAAAACCTGCGCCGGGTGCGGGAGCCGGGAGGTGCGGCCGCTCGATTGTTTTGGCCGCTACGGTGGTGAGGAGTTTGAGTTGCTGCTGATCCAGACTGATCTGGAGGGTGCGCGGATCGTGGCCGAGCGCATTCGAAATGCCATGAACAGGCTGAGTTTTCCGCAAATCAGTCCGGATTTGCGGGTTACGGTTTCCATTGGCCTGGCTCAATACCGTCCCAAAGAGGAAATCCATGAAACCGAAAAGCGGGCAGACGTCGCCCTGTACCGGGCGAAGGCGGCTGGCCGCAATCGATGCGAAGTTGAAGGCGCCTGACGGATCAGGGGAATCCTGCACCGGATTTCCGGGCAAGGGCAGGCAGGGGGCCACTGGCCCCTTTTTTCTGTGTTCGCGACACTCACTCCAGCTTGATCCCCGCCGCCTTGATCACCTTCGCCGTCAGTGCCAGATCATCCCTGATGAATTTTCCGAACTCCTCCGGTGACTGGGTGCGGATGTCGAAGCCGATGGACACCAGGCGGTCCTTCAGGTCGGGTGAATTCAGCGCGGTGACGATTTCCTTGTTCAGTGTGTTGATGATCGGACGCGGGGTGCCGGCACGGCCGACGACGCTGAACCAGGTGCCGGATTCGTAACCCTTGAGGCCGGCCTCGCCGGTGGACGGGATGTCGGGAAAATTGGGATGCCGTTTCTCTGAGGCAAAGGCGAGGATTTTCAGGCGGCCGTTTTTCGAGAACGGCAGTACTGTGGCGATGCCGGTGATGACGAAATTGACCTGTCCGCCGACCACCGCGGCGGTTGCCGGGCCGGAACCCTTGAACGGCACATGCAGCAGTTTGACGCCGGAGATGTATTCGAGCAGCGCGCCGCCGAGGTGGTTGGTCGATGCGGTGCCCGGCGTGCTGTAGCTGACGCTGCCGGGTTTGGCCCTGGCCAGCGTGAGCAGTTCCGGGATGCTGTTGGCGGCGACCGACGGGTGTGCCGCGATGACAAAGGGCACGTACACCGTCTGCGTGATCGGCGCGAAGTCGCGCAGGGTGTTGTAGGGCAGTTTGTCGACCACGTTGGGATTGATCGACAGCGTGGTCGCCGTCGCCAGCAGGATGGTGTAGCCGTCAGGTGCGGCCTTGGCCATCAGGTCGGCACCGATGATGGTGCTGGCGCCGCCGCGGTTGTCGGTGACGAACTGTTGGCCGTAACGTTCGACCAGTTTGCCGGCAATGCCGCGGGCGACGATGTCGGTGGTGCCGCCGGGCGGATAGGGCACGATGAAACGCACCGGCCGGTTGGGCCAGTTTTCGGCAGCCTGCGCCAGCGGCGCGGCGGCGTGCATGGCGGCAGTCAGGATGGCGCAGGCAATGATGTGTTTGCGGTTCATGATGCTTTCTCCTCGGAGTCTGGTTTTATGATTTGGCAGCCTGTTCCAGGCCTTTGCTGCTGAACAGTGTCGCATGCGCGCGATCAGAAAAAAAATCAAGCATGGCCTGCGCTGCGGCAGCATGTTTCGATGCGGCAAACAGGCCCGCCGAAGTTTCGAAGGTTTTCTGCACGGCATCGGGCACCGGGCCGACCACATCCAGCCCCGGCACCGCCATCAGTTCCGGTATCTGCTGCAAGGCGATCTCGGCTTCACCGGCGACCACCACTTTGCCGATGTAGCCGCCGGGCCGGGTCACGGTTTTGGCTTTCATCTGTCCGGCGATGCCGAGCTTTTCCAGTAGCGTCGGGATGTACATGCCGCTCGCGCCGTGCACGGTATGCGTAATCGATTTGGCGGCGAGCAGCGATGCGCGAAAGGCATCGACCGAACTGATATCGGGATGCGGCGTGCCGCTGCGTACGCCGACGCCGACAATGGCGCGGGCAAACGCGCGGCGGCTGGCGGGGACGACGATGCCGGCTTCGGCCAGCTCCTTCACCGCGCCGGTGCCGAGCACGATGGCGTCGCCGGACTCGCCGGCGCGGATTTTGGCGACCATGGCCTTGGCCGAATCGGCGCTGACCGAGACCTTGTTGCCGCTGGTTTTTTCGTAGGCCGGGATCAATACATCCAATACAGTGAGGGTGCTGTTGGAGGTGAGGATGCGCAGGTTCAGGGCCATGGTGGTGTGCTTTCAGTCGTCCGGTTTTATGGTTTTGTGCTGCGCTCGATCTGTGCCCGGATGTAGGCGAGGACGCGGGCACGGTCGCTGCTCGACAGGTCGGTGGCGTTGATTTCAAAACGCCGGGTGTGGGTGGTATTGGCGACGATGTACATTGGCGTGCCTTTGCCGGGACGCTCCTCCAGCACCGCGCCGCGCGCCTGCCGCCAGTCGACCTCTGTATGGCCGCCGCGGAACAGCGCGTAGGTGCGCCCCTGTTCCGCTGTCAATTCGGCCTGGTAGGTAAAAAAACAGACGCCAGCGAACAGTGCCAGCAGCGTGGCGGCACAGTAGCCGAAGAATTTGCCGTTGAGCGCGAAGTTGCGCCAGATCCATCCCGCCAGCGCGACGCCCAGCGCAGACACGAGCAGACCCAGCCATCCCGGATAGGCAATGAGCAGGCCCTGCGCGGTTTCGCTCAGACGCATCATCGCTCAGGCAGCTCTGGCGAATTCGGCTTCAACCTGTTTCTCGTGGGCGAGCACTTTTTTGATGCTTGGCCGCTGCTGCAGGCGTTCGTAATGCGCCATGCAGTGGGTGAACTGCGAGAGCTCGAGTTTGAAGGTGACGGCACGGCGGAAACACCAGAAGAAATAGGCATCGGGCGTGGTGAAGTCATCAAAAAAGAATTCGCGGTCGGCCAGCAGGCTGTTGGCGATCTTCAGGTCTTCGAACAGCAGCTTGTTGCCGACACGTTTGACGGCCTCGGCCGAATCCGGCAGGTCACAGTAGTTTTCGGGCCGGGCGTTGGGTGTCAGGTGCGGGTGGATGGTGGAGGCAAACCACGCCATCAGTGAAATCGCCCTGATTTCCTGTTTCGGGTCCGCCGGCAGCAGTTTCGCCTGCGGGAACTGGCGATGGATCCAGATCTGGATCGCGACATTTTCAGTCAGCGCTTCGCCGTCGATGACCAGTACCGGTACTTTGTGTTTCGGGTTGAGTCGCAGGTATTCCGGTGTTTTCAACTGGCCGGAGCGCGAATTCATGTTGTGCACCGTAAAGTCGGCACCGGCTTCGCTGAGCGCCACATAAGGCACCAGGGCGCAGGTCTTGGGGGCGTAATACAGTTCAAGTTTCACGAGTGTTCTCCTCAATTAGTAGTGTGAGGCTGTTGTAGGGCGGGAGAAACGTAGTGTATCCCGCCGTTTCGGGTTCCTTTGCATTTTTCTTTGCGACCTTTGCGTTTATGTTTTTTTCAACCAACGACAAATGCCATAACGCAAAGGCGCAAAGGAAACTGGGAGACGCAAAGAAAGGCGTCGGTATTGGTTGTTGTTTATCGGCCACTGACTGGCATTTTTTCAGCACGAATATCGTAGGGCGGGTGAATCGTAGTGGATCCCGCCGTTCATCTCAGGTAATTCAAGCGACATTACCTTATAGCCGAAGGCGGGATCCGTTTTACTACTCCCGCGCTGCGATTTAGAGTGCATTTTCCGAACCGAAAATCACCGTGCACTGGCTGGAGAGCACCCCACCATTGCCATGCGCAAGAGACACGTCACAGCCCTTGACCTGCCGCTCTCCGCATTCACCGCGCACCTGGCGAATGGCTTCGATCATCACCAGCAGGCCGTACATGCCGGGGTGGCAGTACGACAGGCCGCCGCCGGAGGTGTTGACCGCCAGCTTGCCGCCGGGCGCGATGCCGCCGCCGGAGACAAAACGGCCACCTTCGCCTTTGGGGCAGAAACCCAGATCCTCGAGGAACAGGATGGGGGTGATGGTGAAGGCGTCATACAGCGACAGCATCTTCACATCCTTCTGCGTCACACCGGCCATCCTGAAAGCCTGCGGTCCCGACACCGACGCGCCGCTGACGGTGAAGTCGGGCAGGCTGGAAATGTTGGCATGCGACAGCGTCTCACCAACACCCAGCACGTACACTGGTTTTTTCTTCAGGGTTTTGGCGCGGGCGGCGGAAGTCAGCACGATGGCGCCGCCACCGTCCACCACCAGGCAGCAGTCGCGCACGGTGAAGGGGTAGGACACCATGCGCGCGTTAATGACCTGTTCAATCGTCAGCGGTTCTTTTTCCCAGGCCTTGGGATTGAGCAGTGCCCATTTACGCGCGGCAACCGCCACTTCGGCGAGGTGTTCGCGGGTGGTGCCGTACTGGTGCATGTGGCGCGCCGCCGCCATGGCATAGGCGCTGATCGGCAGGATCGGCCGGTACGGGGTTTCGTAGGGGTTGAATTCGCGCGGGCTGGCCGCGGCGCGCGATACCGAGCGTTGCGTGCTGCCGTAGGCGACGACCGCGACTTCGCACAGTCCCAACTGGATCGCCATCTGCGCGTGGGCGACATGGGTCATGAATGACGAGCCGCCGATCTGGGTGCCGTCGAACACTTTCGGCTTTATGCGCAGGTATTCGGCCAGCGCCATCGGACCCGTGCGCACCTGAGTGGCGGCGACAAACAGGCCGTCCACATCCTTCAGCTTCAGGCCGCAGTCATCCAGCGCACGCATCGTCGCCTGTGCCATCAGGTCGACGGGGGAGGTGTGCTGTGCCACCTGGCCGAGATCGGATTCCGCTGCGCCGACAACGGCGATGCTGCCGCGTTTGAGGCCGCTCATTGGGCGCCTCCCGCGGGGATGAGCGCGGTGAATACAGGGAAGGGCAGGGTTTTTTCATCACCGGGATTGGCGCGGAATTTGACGCGCATGCCGATCTTGACCTCCATCGCATCGATGTCCTCGACGCGGCTCATCAGGCGGTAACCCTCGTCCATGTCGATCATCGCCACGTTCAGCGGCGCTTCACCCTTGTAATGAACGACGGTGGTTGTATAGACCGTGCCGAGTCCCTTCGATACGCGCCATTCGAGATTCTCGCTGCCGGTTTCCGGTGCGAACGCGCGCGGATAAAAGAACGCCTTGTTGTCGTCCTTGCACACCTGATAAGCGAGTTCGCCTTTTTTCAGGTGCTCGACGTAGACGCCGAGCGGGGATTGTTTGGTCAGATCAGACATGTGCTGTTTCCTTTTCAGTTAAAAAAATGTGCAAACAGAATTCTTCAATCAATCGACTTTCATGCCGGAGCTTTTTACCACTTTCGCCCATTTTTCAATTTCCGCATTCAGCTTGACCGCAAATTCGTCGGGTGGCATGCCCACCGGTTCGGCGCCACCGGCCAGCAGTTGTGCGCTGATTTTGGCATCGCGCAGTATCGCCGCGAATTCCCTGTAGAGGCGATCCACTGCCGGTTTGGGTGTGCCCGACGGCGTGAACAGGCCATGCCAGCCTTCCGATTCATAACCGCGCAGCCCGGCTTCGCTGATTGTCGGCACGTCGGGCAGCAGCAGGGAACGTTTGGCATTGGTGACGGCGAGCACCCGCAACCGGCCGCTTTCCACGTGCTGCATCGAGCCCGGAGCGCTGATGAAAGACAGTTGCACATGGCCGCTGATCAGGTCAACCAGGGCCGGCGCCGCGCCCTTGTACGGGATGTGGGTCATTTTGACTCCGGCCATGCTCTTGAACAGTTCGCCGGCGAGATGCGTGGGCGCGCCGTTGCCGGTGGAGGCATAACTCAGGGCATCGGGTTTGGCTTTGGCCAGCGCGATCAGGTCTTTCACCGACTTCACCGGCAGCGCCGGATGCACGACGAGGATGCTGGTGATGATGGCGATCATCGATACCGCCGTGAAATCCTTGCGGATGTCATAGGGAAGATTTTTCACCAGGCTGACGTTGATCGCATTGCCGGTCGTGCACAGCAGCAGCGTATGGCCGTCGGCGGGGGATTTGGCAACGATGTCCGATCCGAGGATGCCACCGGCACCGCCGCGGTTGTCGACCACGATGCGCTGGCCCAGCACTTCGCCGAGCCGCGGCGCCAGGGTGCGCGCAGTGATATCGACCGGGCCGCCCGCCGGGAAAGGCACCACGAGACGGATCGGTTTGGTCGGGTACTCAGCCGCCGGGGCGGCAGATACGATGCTGCAGATCATCAAGCCGGCCAGCAGTAAGCGCATTTTCCCGTTCAAGGTTTTTCCCCGTCATTTTTTATTGAGTCATCAATCCGCTTTGGCGCCTGATGCCTTGACGACCTTGCCCCATTTGGCAATTTCGCTGCGCAGATAATTGCCGAACTGTTCAGGTGTTGTGCCGACGGCTTCGACGCCATCACCGGCGAGGCGCTGCGTGACGTCGGGCATTCTCATGATGCGGTTCATGTCGTTGTTGATTTTGCTGATCAGCTCACGCGGTGTTGCCGCCGGTGCCAGTGCGGCATACCAGCCGCTGGCTTCGTAGCCCGGCACGGTTTCGGCAATGGTGGGCAGGTCGGGTAATGCCGTTGAGCGTTTGTTGCTGGTTACAGCCACCGCGCGCAGCCGGCCGTTTTTGACCTGGGGCATCGCCGACAGCATGTTGTTGAACATCAGCGACACCTGGCCGGCGAGCAGGTCGGTGGTTGCCGGCGCAGCACCCTTGTACGGGATATGGACCATTTTGACGCCGGTCATGGTGTTGAACAGTTCGCCGGCGAGGTGCGGCATGCCGCCGGCGCTGGCTGATGCGTAGTTGATCTGACCGGGCTGGCTGCGCGCAAGCGTGATCAGGTCTTTCACTGTTTTCACCGGCAGCGTCGGGTGCACCACCAGGATGAAGGGCGCCGCCGCGACCTGGGCCACGGGCGCCAGATCCTTGACCGCGTCGTAGGGCATTTTGGCAAACAGGCTGGGTGTCACCGCGTAAGTGACGGGCACCATCAGCAGTGTGTAGCCGTCGGGTGCTGCGCGCACCGTGACTTCGGCGCCGATCATGCCGCTCGCGCCGGGACGGTTGTCCACCAGTACCTGCTGGCCCCAGGACTCGGCGAGTTTTTGCGCGATGATGCGCGCCAGCAGATCGGTCGGGCCGCCCGGTGGATAACCGACGACGATACGCACCGCTTTTGCCGGATAGGTTTGCGCGGCAGCGGTAACGCTGACCATGGCGGGTATTAACGTGGCCAGCAGCAGGGCAATCCGTGAGTTGATCATTTTCCGGTTCCGCGGGTTTTTTGTTCAGCAAGAAATTCCAGGGCGGCCTGCGCGCAGCGGTCGGGATAGGCGCCGGCGGCGTGCCAGGCGTCGCCGTCGAGAATCAGCAACTGTGCGGATTTGATGCCCGCAACCCAGGCCTTGACGCCGTCCACCGAGCGCAGGCCGCTGCCGGTGGTGGTGATGATCAGCGTCGGGCAACTGATGCGTTTGACGTCTTCGCGGATGTCGAGCTTGGGCACCCAGCGCAGATAACCTTCCAGCGTGGATACAGGCGTTTTGCCCTGCAGGTTGTGGATCCACCAGTCGACTTCAGCGGCTGTGGCCGCAGTACCCAGCCGGCCCTGCATGGTGTGGGCTGCCCAGTCGAGTACGCCTTTGGCGGCGATGTGCTTGACCCAGTCGTCGACGCCGGCAGCGGGTAGCAGTGGTGGTGTGACGCCAATCAGTGTCTGCACCAGCGCGGGACGATTCGCCGCCATCGCCAGCGCCATCGAACCGCCGCTCTTGGCGCCGACCAGGTGCACGCGCGTGCAGCCGAGGTGGTGGATCAGCGCTTCGATGTCATCGAGCAGTTCATCCATGGTCCATTCGTGCGAGCCGGGCATCGCAGTCGAACGGCCGAAGCCGCGCAGGTCGATGCGCACGACACGATAGTGGCGCGCAAAATGCGGCACCCAGGCGCGCCACGCCTCGCCGGATTCGGCGAGGCCGTGGACAAACAGGACCGTTTCGGCCTTGCGCCACGGATCGGTGTAATCGTCTATGGTGTAAAAAATTTTGCAGCCGTCGGGGCGTTCAAGGGTGTATTCCACTGCTCTCTCCATTGTTGCGCGCAGCATGAGCCGGCACACATAAAAAAATCAATAAAAACAATTACTTATAGTTACCCGGCATTCCGGATGCGCAAAGCGTGATCCGGAATCCAGTGATATTGCGAGTACGCTTGCTGGATTCCGGCTTGCGCCGGAATGACGGGCTGAGTTGTCACGTTTTCCTGGCATCTTCCAGCCCGAAATCAATCAGCGCCTGCGCGCGCAATTTGTTTTTCTGTATTTTTGAACTGCCGGTCATGCCGATTTTTTCGAAGCTGTCGACGATCTGCACATAACGCGGCACGCGGAAATTCGCCAGGCGTTCGCGGCTCCAGGCGATGATTTCCTGCGGCATTGCTGTTTCACCTTCGCGCAGGATGATATAGGCGGCAGGCACTTCGACCAATCGCGGGTCGGGCACGCCGATGACCTGGGCCTGCTTGATTTTCGGATGTTTGTGCAGCACGTCTTCGACCTCGGCCGGCGCGACGTTTTCACCGCCGACGCGGAACACATCCTTGATGCGGGTCAGGAATTTCAGCCGGCCGTCTTCGTCCATGATGCCGAGGTCGCCGGTGTGCAGCCAGCCGTCGGCGCTGATGGCCTTGGCGGTCTGCTCGGGCATATTGTAATAACCCTGCATCACGCTCCAGCCGCGCACCTGGATTTCGCCGGATTTGCCCGGCGGCATCACCGCGCCGGTTTCCGCATCGACCAGCCGCACTTCAACGTCGTCGAGGATGTGCGCCCAGCCGTCGATGCGTTTTTCGATGTCATCGTCGTAACGCGACATGCAGACATTGGGCGAGGCTTCGGACAGGCCGTAAGCCTGCACCAGACCCTTCATGCCCATGCGTTCGACCACCCTGCGCGACACCTCTGGGCCGCAGGATACCCAGCCATTACGCAGCTTCAGCGGATATTGTTCAAATTTCGGATGATTCAGCATCATCAAAAACATGGTGTCGTTGCCGGAGGTGTGGGTGCATTCCTCGCTCCACATCGTTGCCAGCGCTTCCTCGGGTTCAAATGAAGACGAGGAAAACAGGGAAGCTCCTGTAGTCAGCGCGGCGAGCAGAGACAGCGTGGTGCCGGCGACGTGATAAAAGGGGCGCGCGCTGTAGTAGCGGTCGCCGGCCTTCAGGTTGAACCGTGCGGCGACACAGGCCGCGTTGCGCAGCATGTTGTCGTGGGACAGCATCACCCCCTTGGGGTACGAGGTGGTGCCCGAGGTGAACTGCATCAGCAGCACGTCGTCGACGCTGACCGCCGGCGGCCAGAGCGCTTCGCAGGCGGCACCTTTGCTCAGCAGATCGGCAAAACCGATCGCACCGGCCGGCACATCGTGGCCGAGTACGACCACGGTGGCGAGCAGCGGCAGCGCGGCATCGGGCAGTTGGTGGTCCAGCGCCGGACAGATGCCGCGCAGCATCTCGATGAAATTGATCTTGAGAAAACGGTCGGTGATGAACAGCAGCTTGACGTCGGCCTGTTTCAGGCAGTAGAGCATTTCGTCGGCCTTGAAACGGGTGTTGACCGGCACCGTCACCGCACCGATGCTGGCCGCGGCATAAAAGAAAATCACCCATTCCAGTGAATTGCCCATGCACACTGCGACATGGTCGCCGCGCTGGATGCCCAGCGCGCGCAGGCCCTGGGCGACTTCACGCACGTTGTCGCGCAGCTCGGCCCAGGTCAGGCGTTTGCCGGAGATCACCAGCGCCTCGTCCTGCGCGCGCGCATCCGCGGATGCGGCGAGGGATTCGGCGAGGGTCTGTTTTTTCCAGGCGGTCATCTGTGTGTGGGGCTTTTGTTTACTTGCCCTTGAACTGCGGTTTGCGTTTTTCCTTGAAGGCGGTGACGCCTTCGACATGGTCGTGGGTCATGCGCGCGCCGCAGATCGCCAGCACTTCCATTTCGAGTAACTGTTCCAGCGTCGGCACATACATGTACTGGAACATGCGTTTGGCCAGCGTCAGCGCATAAGTCGCGGAGCCGGCGATGTCGCGGGCCAGAGCCATGGCGGTCGTTTCCAATTGATCGTCGGGTACCACCTTGCTGATCAGCCCCATGTCGCGCGCCTCGGCAGCGGGCAGCTTGCGCGCGCTGTAGACGATCTCCTTGGCGCGGGCGAGGCCCAGATGCTGGGTCAGAAAATAAATCGCGCCGCCGTCGGGCGGGATGCCGACATTTTTGAATGCCATCAGCAGGTAGGCGGTTTCGCTCGCCACAATGAGGTCACACGCCAGTGCCATGCTGGCGCCGATTCCGGCCGCAGGACCGCGGATCGCGGCGATCACCGGTTTTTCGAGGTGATGCAGCGCGAGGATCATCTGCTGGTGGCCCTTGGAGCGTTTGCGTCCGCTGACCACGTCGTAACCGCCCATCGAACCGACGTCACCGCCGGCGCAGAACGCGCGTCCGGCGCCAGTCAGCACCACTGCGCGCACGGCGTCATCGCTGTTCAGCGCAGTGAAGGTGTCGGCGAGTTCGTGGTACATCTCACCGGACAAGGCGTTCAGCTTGTCGGCGCGGTCGAGCAGTACGGTGGCGATGCCTTCGGCGATGGTGACTTTGACGTTCATGCGATGTGTCCTGGAGGGAGGCGAAGCCGGACGGGTCTTAGAGGGAAGTGATGCCGGCGCGCTCGATGACTTTTTTCCATTTGGCGATTTCGTCGCGCAGGAAAACCGTGTATTCGGCGGTGCTGCTGCCGACGGGATCCGAACCTTCGCGTTTCAGGTGTTCGGCCAGTTCGGCTGATTTCATGATGCGTGCGACATCCGTGGCGGCCTTGGCCACCGCTTCCTTCGGCATGCGCGCGGGACCGGTCAGGCCGTTCCATGCCACGGCCTGGAAACCCTTAAGACCGGCTTCATCCAGTGTTGGCATTTCCGGCAGCGCGGCGGAACGATTCAGGCTGGTCATGCCCAGTGCACGCAATTTTCCTGACTTGATGAACGGCAGTGCCGAGGTCAGGCCGTTGAACACGATATCGACATGCCCGCCGAGCAGGTCGGACAGCGCTGGCGCATTGCCTTTGTACGGCACGTGCACAATTTTGACATCGGCCATGGCGTTGAACAATTCGCCGGCGAGGTGGTTGGAGCCGCCGCTGCCTGATGAACCGAAGTTCATCAGGCCGGGTTTTGCTTTGGCCAGCGCGATCAGTTCCTTGATGTTTTTCGCCGGCACGCCCGGATTGACCACGACCACCAGTGGCGTGGTGTTGATCAGCGTGATCGGTTCGAAATCCTTCGCCGGATCGTAGGGCAGTTTTTTCAGCAGGCTGGGCACGATGGTGAACGGCGCCGGTGTGACCAACAGCGTGTGGCCGTCGGGTGCCGCCTTGGCGACGATGTCGGTGCCGATCACCGTGCTGCCGCCGGGGCGGTTGTCGACGATGACCTGCTGGCCCCAGGCCTCGGTCAGTTTCTGCGCCAGCACACGGCCGATGATGTCGGTGCTGCCGCCGGCGGCAAAGGGCACGATCAGGCGCACGGTTTTGCTGGGGTAATTCTGGGCGTGCGCAGTGCTTAACGCAGAACATAAAAATATAAATAAAAACAATGGCTTATAATTTTTCATGGTTTTCCTCAGGGAAATTCAGGCCGCGCGTCCGGCGGCGGTTGGCAACGCACGATAGATATAGTGCAGCCGATCCATCGCAGCGCGGGCTTCAGTTTCAAGGCGGTCCACAATCGCCGCCAGCGGTTCGATTTTATCTGCGAACACTACACCCTGGCCGCAGGACAGCATCGCCTGTTCGTAATCGCCGGTTTCATAGGCCTTGCGGGCAATGGTACCCATGATGTGCGGCAGCAGTGCGTCGGCGCCGGATTGTTTGCATTCGAGTTGCTGGATCATCGCGACATGTCCGGTTTTCAGCGCGCGCTGCGTGTTGCGCATCGATTGCAATAACAACGTGGTGTCGGTTTCGCCTACGGCGACCAGGCGTTCCTTGTATTTCCGGTGTGCCCAGATTTCCTCGGAGACCAGGAAGCGGGTGCCCATCGCGACACCGTCGGCACCCATGGCCAGGGCTGCCACCAGTTGCTCGCCGGTGCCGATGCCGCCGGCGACGACCAGCGGTATTTTGATACTGCGCGCGGCGGCTGCGGCCATCACCATGGTGCCCACCGGCTCGATGCCGGGATGGCCGCCGGCTTCAGCCCCAACGAGCGTAACCGCATCGACGCCCAGCGACTCGGCTTTTTTGGCGTAACGCACCCCCGGCACCTTGTGCAGCACGATGATGCCGGCGTCTTTCAACCGTTTCAGGTAGGCCTCGGGATTGTTGCCCGCGGTTTCGACGAAGTTCACGCCTTCGTCGATCACGGCGTCGATCAGCGGCGTGACGCGGTCACTGCCGTCGCGGCTGACACGGATCATGATATTGACGCCGAAGGGTTTGCCTTCGCTCAGTTCACGGCATTTGCGGATGCCTGCGCGCAATGCTGCCGGATCGGGAAAACTCGCCGAAGTCATGAAACCGATCAGCCCGGCGCGCGCCACCGCGGCGACATACACCGGTTCTGCCAGCCACATCAGGCCGCTGGCGATCACCGGCAGGCGGATGCCGTAGAGGTCGGTGATGCGGGTTTTGAAAGGTACGGTCATGAATTCAAAGTCAAAAGCTTTTTAGCCACAGAGGGCACAGAGGGCACAGAGTTCACGGAGAAAAGCGAAACAAACCGGCAATTCTGCATGTAATTTTTTTTGAAGTTCTCTGTGTGCTCTGTGTGCTCTGTGACCTCTGTGGCTCAAGGTTTAAGGGTTTCAGTCTTTAAGCACTACCAGTGCATCCGCAGCAACAACACCCGAGGCGTTGACGAACAGCGGATTGATGTCGATTTCGGCGATGCGGTCAGCGTGATCAGCCACCAGCAGCGACAGCCGTGAAATGGCGTCGGCCAGCGCGTCAATATTGCACGGCGGTTTGCCGCGGTAACCCTGCAGCAGTTTGACGCCCTTGATGTCGTGAATCATCGCTTTCGCGGTTTCGGCATCGAAGGGCGCATAGCGGTGCGTCACGTCGTGCATGATTTCGGTGAACACTCCCCCGAGGCCGAAGGCAATGACCGGACCGAAGTGCGGATCGTTGACGGCACCGAGGATGATTTCCTCGCCGCTGGCCATCTGCTGGATCAGCACGCCGGCAATACGCGCATCGGGTTTATATTGTTTTGCCGCAGCCAGCACTTCACGTGCCGCCTGTTTCAGCGCATCAAGGCTGTTGATGTGCAGGCGGATCACCCCGGCCTCGGTCTTGTGCGGGATGTCGGCGGATTCGATTTTTATCGCCAGCGGGAAGGGCAGTGGTGGTGCGGTGAGTTTCCCGACGGTGTCCGGCGCCAGCAGTTTTTCTTCGGTCACCGCGATGCCGTACGCCTTGAGCAGGGCCTTCGAGGCATGTTCACCCAGTGTGCCGGCGGCGGGCAGATCGAGTTTCTGCAGCGCGATGGCGCGTTGGTCGCCACGGGCGCGCGCGGCTTCGAACACGCGGCGCTTGTTTGAGAATTCGGTCAATGCGGCCATTGCATCCACCGTGCGGCCCGGAGCGAGGATGCACGGCACGCCGTTGCGCTCCAGATACATCATTGCTTCGCGATTGTCGTCGGGTGATGTCGGCCAGTTCAGCAGTAGCGGCTTGTCCACGCCCTTGAGCATGGCAACCAGTCCCTCCGCCCAGATCTGGGTGACCGTGCCGCGTGGCGAGCGCGCGACGATGGAGTCGATGTTGGGGTCGGCCAGCACTTCGCGCATGGTGTTGGTGTACGACGCAAAATTGTCGTTGTAGCCCTGCGCGGTGGTGTCGATCGGGTTTTCGATGGAGGCGTAGGCAACGACGATGCCGCGCAGTTTTTCACGCGTGGCATCGCTGAGCCTGGGCAGCGTCAGGCCGCGCGCGGTGCAGCGGTCGGCCAGCAGCACGCCGGCGCCGCCGGACAGCGTCATCACACCGACACGGTTGCCGCGCGGCAGTTTTTTGCCGCGGAAGGCCTTGCAGAAATCGACCAGGTCGTCGACATCCTGCACTTCGATGAAGCCGCCCTCGCGGAACGCGGTACGGAATAGTTCGTAACCGGCGGTCAACCGCGCGGTGTGTGAAGTGGCGGCCTTGCTGCCGACTTCGCTGTTGCCGACTTTCCAGATCAGGATGGGTTTTCCGAGTTCCAGCGCGCGCGCGCCCAGGCGGCGCAGGCGTTTGCCCTCGGTGGTGCCTTCGAGGAAGGCGGTGAGGATTTCGACGTCCGGGCGTTCGATCAGGTGTTCCATCCAGTCGAGCGCGGTGAGGTCGGCCTCGTTGCCGGTGGAGATCACGTGGTTGAAACCGAGGCCGTGGTAACACGCGACCGCAACCACGCCAAAACCGAAACCGCCGGACTGGGTGACCATCGCGATCGGGCCGGGGTTCAGCGTTTTCAGCTGCAGCGTGCCGCCGAAGCCGAGCCGGAAGTCAGCGTCGAGGTTCATCACGCCGAGGCAGTTGGGGCCGACCACGCGCACGCCGCTGGTCCTGATCGCGGCCAGCAGCTTGTCGTTCAACGCCTTGCCGGCGTCACCGGCTTCGCTGAACCCGGCCGAGAGGATCACTGCGAACGGGATGCCAGCCTTGCCGCATTGTTCGATGGCGCCCGGTACCAGCGCGCCCGACACCGCGATCAGCGCGATATCACAGGGTTTGGGCACCGCGCCGACATCGGGATAACAGGTCAGGCCCTTGACCTCCGTGTATTTCGGGTTGACCGGATAGACGTGGCCCTTGTAACCGTATTCGGTGAGCAGCTTGATCGGCTGGCCACCGATGCGCGAGAGATCGGTGGAGGCACCGATGATGGCGACACCGCGCGGATTGAGCAGACGGGAGAGGTCAGGTGCTGCAGCGGAACTTTTGAGGACAGCGGACATTTCAGGCTTTTGACGGTTGTTATTGAATCGGCTGCAGCGGATTTTAATCGGTGCGCATGTTGGCGGCTTTCACCAGCTTCGCCCATTTGTCGGTTTCGCTGCGGATGAAGGCGGTGAATTCCTCCGGCGTGCTGGCGACAGGTTCGGCGCCCTGGCCGGAGAGTTTTTCGACGACGTCCGGTGCGCGCAGCGCCTTGACGGCTTCGCTGTGCAGCCGGGTGATGACGGTTTTCGGCACGGCCGCCGGCGCGAGCAGGCCGTACCAGCCGCTGGCGCTGTAGCCGGGCAGGGTTTCAGCGATGGTCGGCAGGTCAGGCAGCAGCGCGGAGCGTTTGGCGCCGGTGACCGCGAGGCCTTTGACTTTGCCTGACTTGATGTGCGGCGTGATGATCAGGCTGTTTTCATAACTCATGTCGACTTCACCGGAGACCAGAGCGACCAGCGCCGGCGCGCCGCCCTTGTACGGCACGTGGGTGATGTCGATCTTGCCCATCAGCTTGAACAGTTCGCCGGCAAGGTGGGTGATCGTGCCGTTGCCCGAAGAAGCGTAATTGAGTTTTCCGGAGCCTTTTTTTGCCAGCGCCAGCAGTTCCCTGACGTTTTTCGCCGGCACCGACGGATGGGTGACCAGGATGCTGGTGACAGTGACACTCTGGGTGATGGGGGCGAGGTCGCGCAGCGTGTCGTAGCCGAGTTTCGGATTCAGGCTTTTCGCTACGGCGAGGCCGCCGATGGTGCCCATGATCAGGGTGTAGCCGTCAGGTGCTGATTTTGCCACCTGCTCGGTGGCGATGGCGCCGCCGGCGCCGCCGCGGTTGTCGATGATGACCTGCTGGCCCAGGGCTTCGGCCATTTTGGGGGCCATCAGCCGTGCCACGATGTCGGTGGGGCCGCCCGGCGGGAAGGGCACAACGATGCGCACGGGTTTTGCGGGGTATTGCTGCGCGGCAACCGGCAGCGCCAGCGCGACCAGCAGCAGTGGCAGCAGGGCGGAATATTTGTTTATGGCAGGGCTCCTCGTGGTTCTGTTGTTATTGGTCGACATGCGTCGTTAGTGTCATCGACGGTCTCCGGGTAAATGTTTCGTACCAGCCGGCGATACGGTCATGGCCTGCGCGCCAGCCCAGATTGCCGAAACGGAAATCAATATAGCCCAGCGCGCAGCCGATGGCGACGTGGCCGATGCCGACCGGCCCGGCCGCCAGTGCCGCGGCCTCACCGTCCAGCGCGGCTAGCGCATTGCGCACTTTCATTTCAAAGGCTGCCAGTGTCTCCGCCGACTGCTGCGGCTGCGGACGCAGCATTTCATTGCGCCACAGCATCAGGTTGTCGGTCAGGTTGTTGCCGAGGGCATGGCGGCGCAGGGCAGTCCAGCGCGCAGGACCGGATTCGGGAAAAAGCCGCGGTCCCTGATGCAGGCTGTCGAGGTATTCGCAGATCACCGTCGAATCGTAGAGCGCGCTGCCGTCATCAAGCACCAGCGTCGGGATCTTGCCGGTCGGGTTGACCGGCAGCAGGTCGACATTGGGACGGGACATGGCGACCAGCGTGCGTACGCACTCGATGCGATCCGCCAGTCCGCATTCGTGCGCAAAAATCATGACTTTGCGTACGAATGGTGAACGTGACGACCAGTACAGCTTCATGCGCCGAGCTGCTTCATGTATTTGATGATGGCCGCGGCGACCGCTGCCGGCTGTTCGGGCAGCAGCGCATGTGCGGCGTTGTCGATTTTGGCAAGTGTCACACGGTCGGCGCCCCACTGGTCGAGGTAACAGTTGATGTCATCCGGCGGCGACAGCGGATCTTTCAGCGACAACACGTCCAGCACCGGGGCCGTGCCTGCGGTCCACCATTCCGCTTTTGGCGTGGCCTCGGTGGCATCGCGCTCGGCGTGCATCACCTCTTCATTCCAGCCGTCGAGCCAGACGCGGGCGTCGTTGCCCGGCGCAAAAAACACGTGCTGCAGATGTTTGAGCCGTACTTCTTCCGGCAGATCCATCTGATGGCATTTGTTGATCGAGTCGCGCAGTTCCGGTGCCAAGGGCCAGGTGTGCGTCGCGGCGAGCAGCACCACGGCGCGCACCAGTTGCGGATGATCGGCGGCCATCGCGCGCGCGACAAAATTGCCGAAAGCATGGCCGGCGACCACCGTCGGTTCGCCGCCGTCGTGTTTGATCACCGCGGCGATGTCGTTGGCGAAATCATGCAGCGTGATGCCGTGCAGCGGGCCGCTGCTGCCGCCGAGGCCGCGCGGTTGCGGACACAGCACGCGATAACCGGCGATGGCCAGGCGCTGTGCGATGTCGAAAAAATCGGAAGCGCCGCGCCCCAGCGAGGGCATCATCACGATGCGCGGGCCGCTGCCGAAAGTGTGGACTGCAATATGGACTGCATCGTACTGGACCAAAAAAGTCGGGATGGCGGACATGGCGGTGGGGGAGCAGAAAGTCAATGAGGAAAGGATTCTACCGCGGCCGCACGGGACACAACATCGGCCTTCCATTACATGGATTACGGTGGCGTTTTGGTTCGCTGGTCTGTCCGGCTATTCGTTCATCTGTTCGCTGTCGCTTTCCACCAGCGCCCAGACCCGTTTGAACGGCCCCCGGCTTTTCAGCAGTTCGCCGCCGGCATCGGCTGCGAGTTTGTCATCGATCCAGATCGGCTTGCCCATGCTCGCAGCGGTGTGCGCGCGGCGCGCGTTTTCTTCGAACAGGAAGGTGCCACCGACGCATTCCTCGACATCAGCACCGGTGATGGCGGCGCCGTGGGCGCGCAACAGCACCGCGCGGTGCGGGCCCAGCGCTTTTGCCAGCGCGACGCCACGATCGGGATTGCTGACCAGGCGCGGATCTTCGTAGATCGGGATGCCGTCATGGAACAGTGTGCCCATCAGATGGATGGCGCGCAGCCGGTGTTCGCTGGTGCTGAAAGCGGTCGAATGCAGGCCGTGGTAATGGAAGGCGCTGCCGATGTCGGGACGAGCGCGCAGGATTTCGAGATGGATCGGATATTCGCCGGGGATCGTGCCTTTGCCGGAAGCGATGCGACCCTTCATGTCGACGATGAGGAAATCCTCGGGATTGGCGCGCGGACCCAGCGAGTGCCGTGCCAGCAGGAACAGTTCGGGATCGTCGGGCAGGCGTGCGCTGATGTGGCCGAAGCCTTCGATGAATCCACGTTTGTAGAGGAAATGCCAGGCCTTCAGCACTTTGGTGATCAGTTCGTCGGGTGCGTGCATGGCTATTCCGCTTAAAGAATCTGTTCGCCGAATTTCTTCAATGCGGCGGGTGAAAGTGTCAGGCCCAGCCCCGGCTGCTCCTTGAGGTGGAGCATGCCGTTGGCAATTTTCGGTGGATCCAGGAACAGTTCCGCCTGCAGTGGATCGCGCTCGGGATCAGTGAAGGATTCGACGATGCAGCCCGCTGGGCTGCCGGCGACGATGTGGGCGTGGATGAAGCAGTCGTGGTGAGGGGCGACCTGCACCTGGTTCAGTTCGCACAGCGCGGCGAGTTTGCGACCCATGGTGAAGCCACCCATCATCGTGCAGTCGAACTGCAGGATCTGGATCGCGCCGTCCTCAATCAGGTCGCGGCAGCCGAAACCGGTGAGTTCGCTTTCGCCGGCCGACAGCGGGATGTTGGTTTGCTGCGAAAGCTTGATCAGTTCGCGGTGGTCGTCAGCCCAGCGCACCGGTTCTTCCAGCCAGCGCGGATTCAGCGGCAGCATTTCGCGCGCGGCAGTGATCGCGGTGGCCAGGTCCCAGGCGCGGTTGCAGTCCACCATCATTTCTTTGTCCGGGCCGATGATGTCGCGGATCAGTTCCAGCCGTTTCATGTCTTCCTTCAGTGAGACGCCGCCGACCTTGGCTTTGAAGCCCTGATGGCCCTGCGCCTTCAGCATCTGGATTTCATCCTTCAGTTCATCCATGCCCTTGCCATCACGGTAATAACCGCAGGTGACATAACAGGGAATTTTATTGCGGAAACCGCCGAACAGGCGATACAGCGGCAGTTTTGCCGCCTTGCCGATGACATCCCATGCGGCGATGTCGATTGCCGCGGCGATGCGCACGATGGCTTCGCGGGTCCAGCCTTTTTCGGAGGCGACGCGCTGCGCGGTCAGCCAGAACAGCTTGTCGTGCAGTTTTTCCGGCGCCAGCGGATCCTCGCCGATGATGTAGTCGGCGATGCCGGTCCTGAAGGCCTTGATCGCAGCCTCGATCGGCGTGTAGCTGGTGGCGATGCCGATGCCCTCGATGCCTTCATCGGTGAACATGCGCACGAGGATTTCATTGGCCTTGGGCACGATGAAGTTGCTGACCCAATACGGACGGGTGCCTTCGTCGGGCGCGCGCAGGATGTGGATTTCGAGCTTGGTGATTTTCATGAGGTATTCCGGTCCGCAACAATCAGTGTTTACATCAAAAGCACAAAACGTTAACCGCCGATGAACGCGGATGAACGCAGATCAAACGGAGAAAACGTGCCCAGGGAAAAATAATTAAAAACAATGGCTTGTATTGACGTCTTTGCCGACTTCGCTGATTTTATCGGCGTAAATCTGCGTTAATCTGCGTTCATCGGCGGTTTAAATGAGTCTGGTTTTTGATGCTTCTCGAATCCGAGTCTAACGTTTTCCGTTGGCCATTTGCGTGGCTTCGGGCATCCGGCGCAAACGCCATGTTGCGACCGGGCTGAACAAGGCGATCACGCCCAGCGAACACCAGGCGAGGCCCCAGGTGATGGCGGGCGAGGCCTGTGCTGCACCGGCGGCATCGAGCACCAGCCCGAATACCCAGGGCGCAATCGCCCCGGCGCCGAAACCGAGCACTGAGCGCACTGAATAGGCGGCGCCGATATGACGCGGCGGCACCAGCTCGGTCACCGCCGTTGAAAACACCGAGGAATCACCGACTGCTGTGAAACTGTAGAAGGCGCAGATGATGACCAGCAGCCACAACGGCAGGCCGATCAGCCAGCCCAGTGCCAGCGAACAGGCGGCACTGGTGGTGGCGAGCACCAGCATGGTCCAGGTGCGGCCCATGCGGTCCGACAGCCAGCCGCCGGTGACGCTACCGCCCATGCTGCCGATATAGGCGATGGCGGCGAGTCCCGCGCCGAGGCTTGCCGACGCGGTGGCATTGCTGCCGGTGGAGTACGCGGCGGCAGCCGACAGAAATGCCGGCATCCACGCTTTCATGCCGAGCATTTCCCAGGAATGGAAGGTGTAGGCCCAGGTCACCAGCATTGCCGGTTTGTTGTTGAGGATCATCGCCACCGGTTTTTCGCCGGCCTGTTCCGCGCTGCGCGGATGAATCACGTTCGGCGTTGCGCGCAACGCATACAGCGCGAGCAGGGTGCCCAGCACCGGGCCGGCGGCGTTGACGATGAAGGCACCGCGCCAGCCGATCAATGGCGTCAGCGCGCCGGTCAGCAGCAGCGCCAGCGCATAACCGCCGGATGCGGCGGCGAGATAAAAACCCATTGCGCGGCCGCGGCCGGCCGTCTGGAAACGTTCGGCGATCAAGGTCAGGCCGGGCGTGTACGAGCCGCCGGAGAACAGCCCGGTCAGGCCGTAGAGGATGGCGCCGGTCAGGAAGCTCTCGGCAAACAGCGCGAACACCATCGCGCTGATGCTTGATGCAATGCTGGAGAACAGGAATACGCGTTTGGCGCCGTAGCGGTCTGCGAGGAAGCCGACGGCGACCAGCGAGAACAGGTAACCGCCGTGCCAGGCTGACTGGATCAGCCCGGCCTCGCCGGCGCTCATGCCCCATTCGGGTTTCAGCAGAGGGATGGCTGCGGCATAAGCGGTGAACATCAGCGCGAAGCTGGTGCGGCTGGCGCACAGCCAGAGCAGCCAATGGGTGTCGCTGCTGCGATTTGCTGTGCTCATGTAACCGGAGTCACTGAAATATTGAAGTGTTTTATGGTCGGGTTTTTACAGACCCCATGAAAAGCTCTGACGCAAGGGCGCAAAGGAAAAAGAGAGGCGCAAAGAAGGGCGTTGCTTCTGTTTTTTTGTTTTGCATTTCTCTGCGTCTTTCTTTTTCCTTTGCGCCTTTGCGTTGATGTTTTATATAAAAACCGCAGAAAAACCATGATCTATTTGCCCGGGACTCATTTACCTGAAAATCTGGGCAGGCGTTTTTCCTTGAACGCGGCGACGCCTTCCTGATGATCGTGGGTCAGACGCACGATGCCCGAGGCCAGTGTTTCCATTTCGCAGAGCTGTTCGAGTGTTGGCACCGCCATCGACTGGAACATTTTTTTAGCCAGTGCCAGTGCGTAGCCGGCTGATTCGGCAAATTCGCTGGCCAGAGTATGCGCTGCGGTTTCGAGTTCGGCATCGGACACCACGCGCGACACCAGACCGAGACTTTTTGCTTCGTCGGCGCCAAAGGCGCGCGCGGTGTAAACCAGTTCTTTCGCCTGCGCGATGCCGAGGCGCTGGGTCAGGAAAAACACCGCGCCGCCATCGGGCACCACGCCGACTTTCTTGAACGCCATCGAAAACTTGGTGGTGTCGGAGGCGACGATCAGGTCGCAGGCCAGCGCCAGAGCGTTGCCGATGCCGTACACCGCGCCGCGGGTGGCGGCGATCACCGGTTTTTCGAGGTTGTAGAGCGCGATGATGCTGCGGTGGCGTTTTTGCGAGCGAGCGCGGCCGGACACGATGTCGGATTTCGCCATGTTGCTGACGTCGCCGCCGGAACAGAAGGCGCGGCCTTCGCCTTTAAGCACCACGGCGCGGATTTCATCGTCGGCGGCAATGGTGTTGATGTGCTCATACAGGGCATCCCACATCGCATCCGACATCGCATTCAGCCGATCCGGCCGATCCAGCGTCAGCGTGGCGATGCCCTTGTTTTTTTCGAGGCGGACGTTCATCAGTAACCCTGTAAATCAACCGTGGGGCGGGAGCAGCGCAGCGGATCCCGCCATCTGTGTTACGTCAAAGTTGCTGGCATTGCATGAGCCGAACGGCGGGATTCACTTCGTTTCTCCCGCCCTGCAGAATTCTTCTCGGTGCTTGTTGGGTCAGACGCACCAACTCAGATCGAATCCCATGGGAACACGTCTGCAGTGCGTTCGGTCGGCGGGTAAAACGCACTTTTCAGCGCCGGGTAGAGGTGTTCGGCGCAGCGCTCCGGCGTCCAGCCGTCGGCGCGATGGATGCCGCGCAGCGGTCGCGACTGGCTCATCAGGAAAATTTCGTTCTTGCGGGTGGCGAACACCTGCGCATTGACGCCCTTGGCGGCCTCGCTTAACAGGAACACCGCCAGCGGGGCGTTGTGTTCAGGCGTGACCTGCTTGCGCTGTTCGATGCGTGCGGCGGTGGCCGGATCCTTGGCCGGGATTGATGCGGTCATGCGCGTCCACGCCACCGGCGCGATGCAGTTCGAGCGCACGTTGAAGCGCGACATGTCCACCGCAATCGCTTTTGACAATGCCACCATGCCCAGCTTGGCTGCACCGTAGTTGGCCTGGCCCATGCCGCCGATCAGGCCGGAGGTCGAGGTCATGTGCACCAGCGCGCCGGATTCCTGCTTGCGGAAATGATCGGCCGCGTGGCGTGCGCAGTTGAATGCGCCTTTCAGCATCACGTTGACCACCGAATCCCAGTCGCTTTCCGACATCTTGTGGAAAATCACGTCGCGCAGGATGCCGGCGTTGTTGACCACACCGTCGATGCGGCCGAAGTTGTCCATTGCGCACTGGATGATTTTTGCGGCGCTGCTGAATTCGGCAACGCTGTCGTAGTTGGCTGCGGCTTCGCCGCCGGCTTTTTTGATTTCGTTGACCACTTCCTGCGCCGGGGTCTGGTCGCCACCGGCGCCGTCGAGTCCGACACCGATATCGTTGACCACCACTTTTGCGCCATGCGCTGCCGCCATTTTTGCGATTGCCGCGCCGATGCCGCGACCGGCGCCGGTAACGACAACGACTTTGCCTTCCATCATTTGCGGAGTTGCCATGATATCCTCAGTAAGTATATAAGCTATTGATTTTAAACATATTTATTGAATTTCGCCTTATGCGATTTCAGCGCGACCGTTGTTGAGTACCGTAACGCCGCGCGCCGGCACGGTGGCGCGGAAGGCAACGACCTTGCCGTCCACCCACATCTCGGTGCGGATGGTTTCACCGGGATACACCGGCGACGAAAAACGTCCGGCCATGCTTTTGAGTTTCAGCGGATCGTAACCGCACACCGTTTTGACCAGTGCGTGGCCGACCACGCTGAATGTCGCGCGGCCGTGCAGGATCGGCATCTTGAAGCCGGCCTTTGCCGCGTATGCGGGATCGGCGTGCAGCGGGTTGTAATCACCGGACAGCCGGTAGATCAGCGCGGCCTGCGGCAGTGTGGCGAGATCACAGCTCAGTTGCGCCGGAGTTTCGGGAATCTGGTGCGGCGCCGGTGTCGGACCCGAGGGGCCGCCAAAACCGCCGTCGGCACGGCAGAAAGTGGTCGAGGTCAGCGTGCAGATCAGTTCATTGCTCGCCTTGTCGCGCACATCGCAGGCGGTCTGCAGCAACGCGCCTTTATCCTTGCCCTTGTCGAGCACGGCGGTGACGCGGGTCTTGCCGATGATCGCGCCTTCGACCGGCAGCGGCTTGTGGATGACGAAACCCTGTTCACCGTGAACCACGTGGCTGCGCGTGATACCAGTAGCGGTGCCGGCATGCCACGGACCGGGGTAGCCGAGGATGATCGCCATCGTCGGCAGCGCTTTGAGGTTTTCTTCGTAGACGAACTGCAACTGCTTGGCATCCACCGGATCGGCGCCGAGGCCGACCCCCAGCGCGTAGATGATGGTGTCGCGTTTGGTCAGCGTTTGTTCAACTTGTGGAATATTCCAGTTGAGGAGTTTTTGGTAGTCGATGGCCATGGTGGTGTTCCGCTGCGGTGCAATCCGCGTCTGCTGCGCGGGTTGCCGCATGAAGTATGGTGGATGCGTATTTTTGTGTGAACTATACTAGCATGGTGAATCGCGTCCTTAAAACGGGACCGCATTGTGTGTTCCTGTGATTTGCGCTGGAGGAGAGCATGCGGTGGTGAAAAAACTGAGCGCCACACAAATCCGCGACTTTCGCGCCAACGGCTACCTGTATCCGCTGGACGGACTGAGTGCCGGCGAGGTCGCGCGATACCGCGAGGATCTGCGCAAAACCGAAGCCCACCTCGGCGGTTCGCTAATGGCCATCGACAAAAAATTCCGTGGCAACCTGCATTTCATGTGCCGCTGGGTTGATGAACTGGCGCGCACACCGGCAATCCTTGATGCCGTCGAGGACCTGCTCGGTCCGGACATCCTGCTCTACACCAGTCGTTTTTTCATCAAGGAACCGCAGAGCGAAGGCATCGCCGCCTGGCACCAGGACTCGACCTATTTCGGCCTGCGCCCGCACGACCATGTCACGGCCTGGGTGGCGTTGTGCAATGTCACGACGGAAACCGGCCCGGTGGAATTCGCGGTCGGCAGCCATATCCGCGGCCAGTTGCAGCAGAAAAGCGGACTGATCAAGAACAGCGTCAATACCGCGGGGCAGATCATCGTCGAATGGTTCGACCAGTCCGAGATCGACCGCGCGATCCTCAAGCCGGGGCAGTTTTCGTTTCACCATACCTGTGTGGTGCACCAGTCGCAGCCCAACCGTTCGGATGAGCGGCGCATCGGCATTGCCTTGAGTTATATCCCGACGCGCACGCGCTACATCGGCAAGCAGCGCATGCCGGCCTGCCTGCTGCGCGGACGCGACGAACACGGCCACTTCGACCTGCAGCCGCGGCCGCAGGTCGATTTCGGTGAAATCGAAATGCAACGCCACGACACCACGTTCAGGGCCTACATCGAATCGTTTTATGAGCAGCTGGGCGAAGCGGAGAAGGATCTGCCGAAAGACGCCGCAGCGGGTATGGTCTACTGATTCTGCATCGCCTGTTCCGCGATGAGGTTTGCCGCAGTATGTCATGCAAACCTAAAATCAGCTGCTCAGGCGCTGCCATCGAGCAGCGAAAAACAACGAGGAGGAATCATGCATCAATCATTCATTCATGCCGCAGTACTGGCGGCGTTCGCGGCAGCCTGCGCGCCTGCCATGGCGCAGGGCAGTGCAGTAGCGAAGTATCCCGATAAATCATTGCGGCTGATCGTGCCGTTCCCGCCGGGCGGCGGCAACGACATCCTCGCGCGCACACTGGGACAGCGGCTGGCGGAGGTGGTGTCGCAGCAGGTGGTGGTCGACAACCGCGGCGGCGCCGGCGGCGCACTGGGTGCGACCATCGCGGCGCAGGCCAATCCCGACGGCTACACGCTGTTCCTCGGCAGCGTCGGCAACCTCGCGCAGAACCCGGCGCTCAAATCGAACCTGCCCTACGATCCGGTGCGCGATTTCGCGCCGGTGTCTCTGGTTGCGGTGTCTTCCTTCATGCTGGCGGTGCACCCGGGTGTTGCGGCGAAATCAGTACAGGATCTGATCGCGCTGGCAAAGGCGAGCCCGGGCAAACTCAATTATGCGTCGGGGGGCGCCGGTTCGTCACTGCACATGGCCGGGGAATTGTTCAAATACGCCACCAGCACTGACATGCTGCATGTGCCGTATAAAGGCAGCGGGCCGGCAATGGTTGATCTGGTCAGCGGCCGCGTGCAACTGATTTTCAGCACGATGCCGCCGGTATTGCCGCAGGTGAAAAGCGGCAAGCTGCGCGCGCTGGGCGTGACCACGATCAAACGCGCCGCCGCCGCTCCGGACGTGCCGACCATCGCCGAGTCCGGCGTCAAAGGTTTCAATGTATCGAACTGGCAGGGCGTGCTGGCGCCGGCAAAAACTCCGGCACCCATCGTGCGCAAGCTCAATCAGGATATCCTCAAGTCCTTGGCGCTGCCGGGCATGACCGAGGCGCTCGCGCAGCAGGGCCTGGAGCCGGCGGGCGGCAAGCCGGAAGAATTCGGTGCACTGATCAAATCCGAAATCGCCAAGTACACCCAGGTCGTCAAGGCGGCCCGCATCACTGTCGATTAAGTTACCGTCGATTGATGCGGACGGGTTGCGGCTTTAAGCTGCCGCCGCAGCATTCCCGCCGTCGATCCCCGCTGCGTTTCACCGGAGTCCGTTCATGCGCCATTTCATCCAAGCACTGACTGTTGTTGTTTTTTCGGCCGTTGCTGCCGTTGCCGGTGCGCAGGCCTATCCTTCAAAAGCCCTACGCCTGATCGTGCCGTTTCCACCGGGCGCCGGTGTCGATATCGTCACCCGCGCAGTGAGCGGCAGGCTCGGCGAGGCGCTGGGCCAGCAACTGATCGTCGATAATCGTGCCGGTGCCGGCGGGATCGTCGGCGCCGAAGTCGCAGCCAAAGCGCCCCCCGATGGTTACACCCTGTTCATGGCCACTGCCGGGATACTCACGGTTATTCCGCACTTGAACAGCAAGGCGCCGTATTCGGTAGAGCGCGATTTCATGCCGGTGTCGCTGGTGGCCAGCGTACCGAGCATGCTGGTGGTGCATCCGTCGATGCCGGTGAAATCGGTCAAAGACCTGATTGCGCTGGCGCGGGCCAAACCCGGTGCGATCAACTACGCATCGACCGGTAACGGCACCTTGCCGCATCTGGCCGCAGAATTTTTCAAGACCCAGGCAAAAATCGATATGGTGCACGTGCCGTATAAAGGCAGTGCACCGGCGACCACCGACCTGCTGGGCGGCAATGTCGAGGTTTTTTTTGGCAACGTGCTGTCGGTGATCGGGCAGGTCCGGGATCGCCGCCTGCGTGCGCTGGCCGTGACCAGCCTGCAGCGCCAGACCGTGGCGCCGGAAGTGCCGACCCTGGCCGAGTCGGGTTTTCCCGGATTTGAAGCGGGCACCTGGTTTGGCCTGCTGGTGCCGACCGGTACGCCGCGTGACATCGTTGCCCGGCTGCACACCGACATTGCCAAAGTGACGCGCCTGCCCGATGTGCAGAAGCAACTGGAAGGACAGGGTGCCACCACCATCGGCAACACGCCGGAGCAGTTTGCCGCCTACATCAAGTCGGAATCCGCCAAATGGGCGAAAGTGCTCAAGGTTTCCGGTGTTAAAGCTGACTGATCGGGCATGGCCGAAGAAAAAACTGTGACAGTCACCCGTACGCTGGCCCGTTACATCGTTCAGTCGCGGTATGAAGACATACCTGCACCGGTGCGCCATGAGGCGGCGCGCGCATTGCTCAACTGGTGCGGCTGTGCCATCGGTGCATCGCGACATGAAACCGTTGAAAACGCGCTGGCCGCCGTGATGCCGTTCGCCGGACAGGCACAGGCGCAGATTCTCGGTCGCAGCGAGCGCACCGATATCCTGCATGCCGCGCTGATCAACGGCATCAGTTCGCATGTTTTCGATTTTGACGACACGCATGCACGGGCCGTACATCCCAGCGCGCCGGTATATCCCGCGCTGCTGGCGCTGGCCGAATGGAAAGGCATCAGCGGCGCCGACCTGATCCATGCTTTTGTCGTCGGTGTCGAGACGGAAATCCGTGTCGGGCTTTCGGTGTTTCCCGAGCATTACATGATCGGCTGGCATATCACCGGCACGGCCGGCGTGTTCGGCGCGGCGGCGGCGGCGGGCAAACTCCTCGGACTCAATGAACAGCAGATGGCGTGGGCGCTGGGCATCGCCGCGACCCAGTCTTCGGGCTTGCGCGAAATGTTCGGCTCGATGTGCAAAAGTCTGCATCCGGGGCGCGCTGCACAGAATGGCCTTGCCGCCGCACTGCTGGCGTCAAAAAATTTCACCAGTTCGGAGCAGGGTATCGAGGCCAAACGCGGTTTCGGCAATGTGATGTCGAGCAGATTCGATCCCTCGGTGATCACCGCCGAGTGGGGTAAACGTTACGAGTTGTCGTCGAACATGTACAAGCCTTTCGCCTGCGGCCTGGTGGTGCAGGGCACGATCGACGGCTGTATTCAGTTGCGCAATGAATATCAACTGACGCCGGAGATGATCGAGGCTGTGAACCTCAAGGTCAGTCCAATCGTATTCGAGCTGACCGCCAAGGAAAATCCGCAGACGGGGCTCGAAGGCAAGTTCAGCGTGTTCCATGCCGCTGCAGTGGCGCTGCGCTTCGGCAAGGCCGGTGAGGCGCAGTTCAGCGACGAGAGTGTGCTCAATCCGGTGACGGTGGCGCTGCGCCGCAAGGTTCGCATTGAACAGGATGCCAGTATCGGCCGCGTGCAGTCGCGTATTGCCATCAAGCTCAAAGATGGCCGCACGCTGGAGCGTTATGTCGAACATGCGCTGGGTACGCTGGAGCGGCCGATGAGTGATGCCGACCTCGAAGCGAAATTCCGCAGTCTGGCGGAAGGCATCCTGACCGACAGTCAGGGCGATGAGGTGATTCGATTGTGCTGGGGAGTGGAAAAGCTGGGCGACGCAGGCGTGATTGCGCGCGCCGCAACTTCATCATGTCCATGAAAATAACTTTGCTTGGCACCGGCAGTCCACTGCCTTCGCTGAAACGCGCTTCATCCAGTTATCTGATCGAGATCGGCAGTGATGTGGTGCTGATCGACCACGGCCCCGGTGCTTTCCAGCGCTTGATGGAGGCTGGCAAACGCGCAACCGATGTGACGCATGTTTTTCTGAGCCATCTGCATTTCGATCACTGTGCTGACCTGATCCGGCTGTTTCATCACCGCTGGGATGCCAGCGGTGACCGCACTCCACCGATGCGCATTTATGGTCCGGTCGGCACCCAGGAATTCATTGACCGGGTGTTCGGATCCGGGGGGGCATTCCATCGTGATCTGGCGTCGCGCACCCGTCATCCGCTGAGCATCGGGGCTTATCGTGAGCGGGGCGGTACGCCGCCGCGGCCGTGGCCTGATACCCGGGTGACTGAGTTGAGCGGAATCGGCACCGTTGAATTTGACGGCTGGCGCATGCTGCGCTGCGAAGTGCCGCATTTTCAACCGTACCTCGAAAGTTTTGCCTATCGTATCGAAGCCGCAGGCAAGTCCTTCGTCTATACCAGCGATGTCAACCTTGCTCTGGAGGACGGTGCGCCGGAAGCGCTGCGGGATCTCGCCAGGGGAGCCGATCTGCTGGTGCATTATCTGAATGCTTTTGCATTCGAAGACAAGGCGCCGGGCGGGCTTGCGGGGCCGCGTTTTGTCGGGCGACTGGCGCAGGAATCTGCGATAGGCATGCTGGTCACGACACACCACGGGCCGTGGATCGATACACCGGAAGTGCGCGAGCGCGTGCTGGCCGAGCTCGGCGAAATTTACAAGGGACAGGTGGTCTGGGGCGAAGACCTGAAATCGTTCACACTGTAAATCCTCAACGGGTTTACGCAGCGGATTTCAATGCCCGGCATCGCCCTGCCACAACATTTCATAACCGAGTTCCTTGCTGTCAGTGCACAACTCCGCCAGTGCCGCGAACTTGGATTTGAACGCCGCGTCGGCATGGGATTTTTCATGCTCCTCAAACGACCGCCAGTAGGTCACGATCGCGACATGGTCATCAACGATGCCCGCGGTGTTCAGTGAACCTTCATCCGACACGAATCCCGAAAAGCGGAACACCTGCCCGGCGATGAAGCCGCCCTTGTCGCCGCCGTAGGTGGCTTTGACAACATTGCACATCTCGCCCAGCGCGAGTTCGACATCGTCAAAGTTGAAGCCGGGTTTGAGCTTGACGGTGTTGAACAGCATCCTGGCGCCAAAGGGGATTGAGACGGCGTCGAACATGGCGGACTCCTGCTGAGCGTGGTGGACAGGGCATTCTACCGTCAGCGTTCATCGTCTGCAGCGTTCAGTTCCGGCGTGCGCGCCGCCAGTCCCACGGCGCAGTCGGATCTGTATCGGTCCACAGCCCGGCTTGGCGGCTGCGGGCATCGGCTTCAGCCTGGCGGTAATCCCGGCGGTCGTCACGGCTCTGGTCGCGTTCATAGGCGCGGTAATGCCAGGCGAGGCCGTCGCCGATCAGCGCGAGTCCTACATCCAGCGTGGGCTTGCAGATGCTGCAGTCGATCGGTGCCACCCACACCACGCCGATGAGGCGCCGGTAGCGGTCGGTCTTCGTCCAGTCCACGGTGACGCGTTTGTTTTTGGCGAGGCTGACCAGTTCTGCGGCGGCGCGTTTTCCAAAAGGTTGACCACGTTCCGGCGCGTCGATACCGGCGAGGCGCACCTTGTGTTGCCGGTGCTGGTCGTCGAGCACGGTCAGCGTGTCGCCGTCAGCGACATGTACCACAAGGCCTTCAAGTGCTGTGGCAGTTGCCGGCAGCGCCTGCCACAGCAGCAGCAGCGCGAGGCCGCACAGCATGCGGCGCATGCTGTGCCCTGCAGAAACAGGCACTACACCGACTTTTGCAGCATCACGATGCGGTTGCTGTTGGTGCCGCGTTCATTGTTGCCGATGCCCCAGATGTTCGAGGTCTTGGTGAATTTCTGGGTGTTGATCAGGATGGCTTCACAGCGGAATCCGGCGATGACACCCAGCGGCAGCACGGCTTCATCCAGATTGACCGAACCGCGCTGCACTTCGCCGACTTCGAAGGCGACCCAGCCGCGGGGCCGGGTGATGCGGTAGAGCTCGTCCAGCACCTGCTGCATCACCGCCGACCAGTCGTTGATGCTGGTGGCCATGGTGATGCCGGCGCCGATTTCCTCGGCATCAAGGTCGTTAAACCAGCAGCGCAGCCAGTTGTCCTTGGCGTACTGCACCACGTTCAGGAACGGCGGCGAGGTCACGGTCAGTTGCACGCTGTCATTGGCGATGGTGGGGGTCTGCGTGGCCGAGGTGCAGTAAAACTGCGCTCTCGCCGCAGCCTGCTGCAGGCGCCAGCGTGCGGCGGCATTGATGTCGCTTTGCAACTGCATGGATTTTCGCAGGATCAGCTCGCGCACGTTGCGATACTCGGGCACCTTGCCGGTTTTTTCATTGATCTTGACCTGGCTTTCCGGTGATACCGCCTGGTTGGGCGGCAGCGTGTAAGCGGAGAAAAATCCGGGTGAATGACCGGTCAGCCGGTTGGTCGCGACCATGCGGATCCAGCGGTCGGCGTCGTCTTCCATGCAGCTCGCGCGCCGTTCGGCGAGGTAGGCGCGCAGGTTCAGCAGTTCGCGTTCGGTATCCGGGTGATAGAACATCGACAGGTCAATGTCGTTTTTTTGCTTTACCGACAGTTTGATCGCGCGCAGGCGCACGTCGATGGCGGCGATCAATGGCACCTGCAGCCGAGGCCGGGTCAGGATCGCGGACAGCGGATTGACGTCGTTGGCGATGACATTGCGGTCCATCAGAGCGGCTTCGATGGCGGTGGTGCCGCGTCCGCTGAACGGATCGTAAATGAAGTCGCCGGGTTTGCTCAGGCGGTCGATGAAATAAGCGGGCAGTTGCGGCTTGAAGCAGCCGCGGTACGACACTTCATGCAGTGGATTGGCCTGACGTTGCTTGCTGGTCCAGAACTCCTGTTCGTAGACGGGCACGCCGTTGATGCGGCGCGGGGGCTGGCTGGTGCGGGCACGTTTATCCGGCGAACTGACTGCCAGATCGTAGGCGGTGACAGATGCAACAGCGGCCATGTTGGACTCCCTCTGCGAGTGAATTGCAGCGGAGAGTACGCCTCTGTCACAAAAAGTACAAGGGCCGTACGAAAACTTTTGTGCGTTTCTCCACCGTCGGTAGCGGAATGTACGCCGATGCCAGGAAAAGTACAAGACCTGTAGAAGAATCTGCTAGTAAAGTGCCCGTCATACTGGCGAAAGCCGGTATCCAGCGCACGCATATTCCTGGATTCCGGCGTACGCCGGGATGACGAATTCAGGCAGTGGTGGTGGGTGTTGACAACAAATCATCCACCGCCTCGATCCAGTGCCGCACCGGCAATGCTGTTGCCGATTGCAGATGGGTCTGGCAGCCGATATTGGCGGTGAGGATCTGCGCCGGCGTCGATGCAGTGAGCGCCTTGATCTTGTTGTTCTTCAGTTGCGCGGAGATTTCCGGTTGCAGGATGGAGTAGGTGCCGGCCGAACCGCAGCACAGATGGGCATCGGCAACGGGTGCGAGATCGAAACCGAGTTCCGCCAGCAGTGCTTCGGTGCGGCCCTTGAGTTTCAGCCCGTGCTGCAGGGAGCAGGGTGGGTGGAAGACAAATTTTCCGCTCGGAAGATTGTTATTAAGTAATTGTTTTAATTGAGTTTTCTGTTTTTCGATGACGGTGCCCAGATCGCAGGCGAGTACTGAAATACGTTTCGCGCGTTCGGCATAGGCGGGGTCGTGCGCGAGCAGGTGGCCATAGTCGGTGATCATCACGCCGCAACCGCTGGCGGTGAAGATCAGTGCCTCCGCACCCTGTTCGACATATGGCCACCAGGCGTCGATGTTGTGACGCATCGCATCGAGTGCGCGGTCCTGTTCATCGAGATGGAAGGCCACCGCTCCGCAGCAGCGGGCATTGGGCGCGCGTACCAGTGAAATGCCGAGTTTGTCGAGCACGCGTGCCGCTGCGGCATTGGTCGCCGGTGACAGCGCGGGTTGCACGCAGCCTTCGAGCACCAGCATGCGTCGTGCATGGCCGCCGACAGGCCACGGGCGGGCACGCGCCGGCTGCCCGGGAACCACATCGTCGAGCACCTTGGGCAGCAGGTTGCGCGCGATGCGGCCGATGGCCAGCAGCGGATTGAACAGCGCGGGGCGCGGTATGACTGCGGCAAGCGCCCGGCGCTGCATTTTTTCCATGCCGCTGCGCGGTACCTGTTTGGCGACGATGGCGCGGCCGATGTCGAGCAGCCGGCTGTAGTGCACCCCTGACGGGCAGGTGGTTTCGCAGGCGCGGCAGGTCAGGCAGCGGTCGAGGTGTAACCGGGTTTTTGCGGTGGCGGCTTCGCCCTCCAGTACCTGCTTGATCAGGTATATGCGGCCGCGCGGTCCGTCGAGTTCATCGCCGAGCAACTGGTAGGTCGGACAGGTTGCCGTGCAGAAACCGCAATGCACGCATTTGCGCAGGATCGCCCCGGCTTCCTGGCCCTGCGGCGTGTCTTTGATGAAATCGGCTAGTTTTGTCTGCATTTTAGGATGGTGACCAGGTAACTCGTGATTAAGTGATTAGGTCCCCGCGCAACGCGCCAATTGCTAAATCACCTAATCACATAATCATCAGGTTTTAAAATTCCCGATAAATTCGGCCGGGATTGAGAATGCCTGCAGGATCCATTGCCTGTTTGACGCGTTTATGGAGCTGCATCATCGCCTCCGGCAGCGGCTGGAAGGCGCCGATTTCCGATTGGCCGCGACGGAACAGCGTGGCATGGCCGTCGGCCTTGCGCGCGGCTTCGCGCACGGCTATCGCATCGTCGTCGGATTTCAGCCAGCGCAGCGCGCCGTTCCATTCCACAAGCTGCGGGCCGGTCAGATTGAATTCCGCTGCCGTCGGTTGCAGTGAAATCCGCCAGATCGGCCGGGCGCCGCCAAAAAACACGTCGCGGTGGTCGCGTACATTGCGCCAGAATTCCGTGGCATTAACGACTTCTTCGCCGCCGATTTTCTGTGCTGCGACCTTGACCGCGGATGCCGCGCCGGCTAATCGCACATAGAGTCGCTTCTCGACATGGCAGGTGCCGGTAATGGGCAGTGGCTGGCCGGCCCAGGCATTCATCGCTGCGATGGCATCAACGCGCGAGTGTTCGCGGCACAGCGTCAGCTCGGCGGGCGGCAACGGCAATGTTTTCAGTGACACTTCGAGGATCACGCCCAGCGTACCCAGCGAACCGGTCACAAGCCGCGACACGTCGTAACCGGCGACGTTTTTCATCACCTGGCCACCGAAGGCGAGGTCGGTGCCGCGACCGTCAAGGAGGCGCACACCGAGCACGAAGTCGCGCGCTGATCCGGAATAGGCGCGGCGCGGACCTGACAATCCGGCCGCGATGCAGCCGCCCAGCGTGGCGCCGCCGCCGAAATGCGGCGGTTCAAAACCGAGCATCTGGCCGTGCCCGCTCATCGCTGCTTCAATCTCCACCAGCGGCGTGCCGGCGCGCGCGGTGATCACCAGTTCCGTCGGTTCGTAGCTGACAATGCCACGGTAGGCCGTGACATCAACATCGTCACCGGAAGTGGCATTGCCGTAAAACGCCTTGCTGCCGCCGCCGCGGATGCGCAGCGGGCGTTTCGCCTCGGCTGCGGCGCGGATGGTGTCGGAAAGTTGTTGAACAAGAGCTTGCATTCAGGTTGCAGAGATCACGGAGAACAAGGGGAATTCGCCTGCGACAGGATTCCCGATGGTTTTTCTCTGTGATCTGTGTGTCCTCTGTGGCTGGTTTTAAGAATTATCAGAATCTTGGCAGTTCCGGGAATTTTTCCGCGCCGGCATGCACATGCATGCGCCCGAATTCGGCACAGCGGTGCAGCGTCGGCACCGCCTTGCCGGGATTGAGCAGCCCGTGTTCGTCGAAGGCGTGTTTCAGCGCATGGAAGGTTTCCAGCTCTGCGGATTTGAACTGCATGCACATGGAGTCGATTTTTTCGACACCGACGCCGTGTTCTCCGGTGATGGTGCCGCCGACATCGATGCACAGCTTGAGGATTTCGGCGCCGAAGTTCTCGGCGCGCTGCAACTGGCCGGCGTCATTGGCGTCATAGAGGATCAGCGGATGCAAATTACCGTCGCCAGCGTGGAACACGTTGGCACAGCGCAGATCGTATTTCTTTTCCATCGCCGCGATGCCGCGCAGCACTTCGGCGAGGCGTTTCCTCGGAATGGTGCCGTCCATGCAGTAATAGTCGGGCGACAGGCGGCCCACTGCCGGAAATGCCGCCTTGCGGCCGGCCCACAGTCTCAGCCGTTCGGCCTCACTCTGCGAGCTGCGCACGATGTGCGCGCCGCTTTGGGTCATGATGTCTTCGATGCGGCGGATTTCGTCGGCGACTTCTTCATGTGTACCGTCCGACTCGACGAGCAGGATGCCGGCGGCATCGGTCGGGTAGCCGGCATTGACAAAAGGTTCGACGGCCAGTGTCGCTGCCTGGTCCATCATTTCCATGCCGGCGGGGATGATACCGGCGGCGATCACATTGGCCACGGCCTGGCCGGCGGCACTGACATCGTCAAAGGCGGCGAGCACCACCTGCGCCGATTCCGGGCGCGGCAGCAGCTTTACGGTGATTTCAGTGACCACGCCGAGCAGGCCTTCGGAGCCGGTCATCAGGGCCATCAGGTCGTAACCTGCGGCATCGAGTCCGCCGCCGCCCAGTTCGATGATTTCACCTTTAATGGTGGCGACACGCAGTTTCAGGATGTTGTGCACCGTCAGGCCGTATTTCAGGCAGTGCACGCCGCCGGAATTTTCGGCGACGTTGCCGCCGATGGAGCAGGCGATCTGGCTCGACGGATCCGGCGCGTAGTACAGGCCCAGCGGCGCTGCGGCTTCGGAGATCGCCAGATTACGCACGCCGGGTTGCACGCGGGCGGTACGCGCCAGCGGATCGATGGCGAGAATTTTCATCAGCTTTGACAGTGACAGCAGTACGCCGTTACCCATCGGCAGGGCGCCGCCGGATAGTCCCGTGCCGGCGCCGCGTGCGACCACCGGTACCCGTAGCGCGTGACAGGCTTCGAGGATGGCGCAAACCTGCTCCTCGTTGTCGGGCAGCGCCACCACCATCGGCACCTGGCGGTACGCCGACAGCCCGTCGCATTCGTACGGCGTCACGTCTTCGCGCTCGAACAGCACACTGTGTTCCGGCATGAACGCGCGCAGCGCAGCGCACGTCGCACGCTGGCGTTCGTAGTCGATGGGAATGGTGTGTGCAGGAGCGTTCATGGAAGCATTCTATATAGCACGGCGTTGGCTTAGCGGGGAAAACCCGGGAAATTTGTGCGAAACTGGGGGGTGCACAGCCGGTTCCGCATCGACGGTGCTGCCCGATGCCGCGATGCGGCAGAAAACCGCCTCCGGGCCCGGGAGCTGACAATTTGATGAATTGCTTATTGTTTTGAGAGAGACCTGAATATGACTGCAACAACCCAACGCCGTGGCCCCCTGTCCCGATTTCGCGTGATCGACCTGACCCGTGTGCGCTCCGGCCCGACCGCCGTGCGCCAACTGGCCGATTGGGGTGCCGACGTGATCAAAATTGAAACGCCGCCGGGACTTAACCTGTCCGACGGCTGGGGCGGCAAACGCACCGGTGCGGACTTCCAGAATCTGCACCGCAACAAGCGCGGTTTCACACTGAACCTGAAAGACCCGGACGGCCTGAAGATTTTCAAGCAACTGGTCGAACGTTCCGACGTGGTTGCCGAGAACTACCGGCCCGACGTCAAATTCCGCCTCGGCATCGATTACGAGTCGCTGAAAAAGGTCAACAAGAAGATCATCCTCGCCAGCATTTCCGGTTTCGGCCAGACCGGCCCTTACGCCAAGCGCCCGGGTTTCGATCAGGTCACGCAGGGCATGGGCGGACTGATGGCGATTACCGGTGAGCCGGGCCGCGGCCCGATGCGCGCCGGCAGCGCGATTTCCGATTCTGCCGCTGGCCTGTATTGCGCGCTGGGCATCATGACTGCGCTGCTCGAACGCGAGGAATCCGGCGAAGGCCAGTGGATCGAGGTGTCGCTGCTCAACGCGATGATCGCGATGCTTGATTTCCAGGCTGCACGCTGGACCGTCGACCATGAAGTGCCGGAGCAGGCGGGCAACAACCATCCGACCTCGATCCCGACCGGCGTGTTCCAGACGGCGGACGGCTACATGAACATCGCCGCCGGCGACAATGAAATGTTCTCGCGGCTGTGCAAGGCGCTGGGCGCTGACGGGCTCAACGAAAAACCCGAGTACAAGGATCGTGCCGCGCGCTCCAAAAACCGCGATGCGCTGAACAAGGAACTGCAGGCGCTGATGATGCAGAAGGACAAGGCTCACTGGACCGCGCGTTTCGAGGAATGTGGCGTGGCTGGTGGTCCGATCTACAAAATGGATGAGGTGTTTGCCGACCCGCAAGTCATCCATAACCAGATGGCGGCCCCGGTCACCATCCCCGGCGTGGGTGATGTCGCGCTGATCAACCAGCCGTTCCGTCTGTCACGCACGCCGCATGAGATTCGCAGTGTGACGCCGGAGTGCGGCCAGCACACCGACGAAATCCTGCGCGAGCTTGGTTACCAGGACGGCGATATCGCCGACCTGCACAAGAGGAATGTGGTTTAAATCTTCCCGTGACTGGATGCCGCCGTTCATGATTCGATGCTTCGTCAATGCTCGGCATCACCACGAACGGTTTTTTCGCTACGACGTTCGAAAAATGACCGTTCGCCCTGAGCCTGTCGAAGGGTGAGCTGTCAGCGACAGGAAAACCTGTGATTCGTATCGTTAACGATGACGCTGCGCCGGGCGCACCGGTCTACACCACGGTGATTCCGGTGCGCTGGGGCGACATGGACGCCGACGGACATGTCAACAACACCGGTTTTTTTCGCTTCATGGAAGAAACGCGGATGCGCTGGATTTCCGGCATGGGCCTGCCCACCGTGCCGCCGCATCCGGTGATTGTCCTGCTCAACGCCGCCTGCCATTACCTGCGACCGCTGGATTATCCGGCGAGCGTCGAAGTCGCGTTGTCAGTGGGCCGGGTCGGGCGCAGCAGCGCGCAGACCCATTACACGCTGCGCCATATCGAGGCCGGCATGGTATGTGCCGAAGGTTATGCCACGCTGGTGTGGTTCGACCCGCAGCAGCAGAAGGCGGTGCCGTTGCCGGAGCAGATCCGGGCGGCTTGCGGAGCAGTGGCATGAGCACGGCGCTGTCGCCGGAACTGCAGGCGCTGTTCCGCCTTTTCGGCAAGGCTTTCAACGCCTGCGACATCGACGGCATCCTCACCTGCGTGACGCCGGATTTTCGCTGGATCATGGCGCGCGGCCCCGCCGCCCCGTACGGTCGCATCGTCGAGGGTCGTGACGCGCTGCGCGCAGCCCTGGGCGAGCGCGGGCTGGAACTGGCCGGGGTGCGCTTCTCCGACGCGCAGGTGTTTGCCGCCGGCGAATTCGTCGTCGGCACTTTCCGCATGACCGCCACGCGGCGCGCCGACAACGCCGTTGTCGATCTCCGCGGCTGCGACATCTACACCGTGCGCGACGGACTGATAGCTTCCAAGGACAGTTACTGGAAGCAGGTTACGCCGGAGGGCTGATGGTGCTGCACTGCTTGTGCGTGGCCGTACTGCTGGTCGTGATGGTGGTGATGCCCGGTACTGCGCAGGCCGCGCAGCCGCAAGGAAAAGAAGCACGCGATATGGCGCTGGTGGGTTTCCATAACCTGCAGGGTCGCGGTGCCTATCAACCGGTGATCCATGTGCAGAACGGCCGCTGGATCGCCTACGTCGGCCATCATGGCGGCAGCGCAGTCAATCCGCTGACCCGGGCCCGTGAAGACAACGGCACCTCGCTGATCGACGTCACCGATCCGGCGAAGCCGGCGTTGATCCATCACATCCCCGGACCGCCCGGCGGCGAAGCACAGATGGTGCGCGTGTGCAGTGGCCGTGATCTGCCGCGCGCCGCGCGCGACCGCACCTACCTGCTGCGTAGCCTCGGCCACTCGGCGCATGAGTTATGGGATGTCACCTTGCCCGGACCGCCGCAGCGCATTGCCGTGGTGGCCGATGGACTGCGCGGCACTCACAAGAACTGGTGGGAATGCGACACCGGGATCGCATACCTGGTCTCGGGCGTGCCGGGCTGGCGCACCTGGCGGATGACGCAGATTTACGATCTGTCGGACCCGGAACAGCCGGTGCATATCCGCGATTACGGCCTGCCGGGGCAGGAGCCGGGGGGCAGCAGCAGCGTGCCCACGGGACTGCATGGGCCGATTTCCACCGGACCTGCCGGCAATCGCGTCTATTTTGGCCATGGCACTTCCAGCGCGGGCATCCTGCAGATCGTTGATCGCGACAAACTGCTCAAGGGGCCGCGTGCGCCGGTGCGCGCCAACCTGCTGCAGCCGCAGGCCGGCCGTTACGACCTTGATGCCGATTACGGTGCGCACACGGCGTTTCCACTCATTGGCATGGACATTATTGCCGCCGACGGTCGCCGGACGAAAAAGGATTTTGTCGCCGTGACCAACGAAGCGCTGGCCGAAGGCTGCGGCGGCGCGCAACAGAAGGTGTGGTTCATCGATGTCACCGAAGAATCGAAACCGGAGGTGGCTTCGACCTGGGCTTTCGATCCGAAACCCGGCAATTTCTGTGCGCGCCCTGGCCGCGTCGGCGCGCATTCCTCGCACGAGAATTTCACGTCAATCTACTATCGCCGCATCCTGTTCATCGCCCATTTCAACGCTGGCGTGCGCGCGCTGGACATCCGCGATCCGTACCGGCCACGCGAGATCGCTTATTACGTGCCGGCCAGCGGCGGGCGTACGGTGGCGACGAACAATGTCGAAGTGGACGACCGCGGCTACATCTATATCGTTGATCGCCACGGTCTGGGCATGCACATCCTGCAGCTCACCGGCGCCGCCCGGTTGAGCGCGAACTTCGGCAAGGATTGGAGTCCGAGTGCGCAGAGGTCGAGTTTTTTGCCTTTCACCGGCGAACACCAGAAATAGGCGCCGGTCAGCGGCCGGGTGAAACGGCGCAGCGCACGACAAAGGCCTCGGGATCGAAACTCTCCTGCGTGGTGCGCTTGATGTGTGCGGACCCCGGCGCGCTGTCGAGATCCTCGTTGTCGGAGCGGCAGCACGGGCTGGAGAATTGCGGGTTGCGGTGTGGTCATGTCGCGCTCAGTCATGCAATGGGGGCGCAGGGATTATCACGCTGATCCGGCATGAGCGAAAATCCCCTGCCCCGGTTTTGACCATCGCGCCGGCTTCGCGCAGAATCACTGCGCATTCCCCGTATTCCCCGTATTTCCCGCATTGGTCGCCCCGTTTTCATCACCCTGGCAGGAGCCATCATGTCCCGCATCATTCATCGCAGCCTTGCACACGACTACCCGCAGGCCGTCGCCGGCGACGGCCCGTACCTGATCGACAGCGCGGGCAGGCGCTACATCGACGCTTCCAGCGGCGCCGCAGTGTCGTGCCTGGGACACAGCGACCGCGAGGTCATCAGCGCCATCAAGGCCCAGCTCGACCGGCTGCCGTACGCGCACACCTCGTTTTTCACGACTGAACCAGCCGAGGCGCTGGCCGAAGACCTGGTCGCACATGCCCCCGCGGGCCTCAACCATGCCTATTTCTGCTCCGGCGGATCTGAAGCCGTGGAAGCGGCGATCAAGTTTGCCCGCCAGTACGCCGTCGAATCCGGGCAGGGCAGCCGTGAGTTCCTGATTTCACGCCGCCAGAGTTATCACGGCAGTACGCTGGGCGCGCTGGCTGCGGGTGGACGGGAATCGAATCGCCGCGGTTTCGAACCGCTGCTGGCGCCGGTGCGCCATGTCTCGCCCTGTTACGAATACCGCGATCGCCGGCCGGACGAAACACAGGAGGGCTACGCGCAGCGTCTGGCCGCCGAGCTCGAAGCGGAAATCATCAATCTCGGGCCGCAACGCGTGTTTGCATTCATTGCCGAGACGGTGTCTGGCGCGACGCTGGGTGCCGCGCCGCCAGTGCCGGAATACCTGCGCCTGGTGCGCGACCTCTGCGACCGTCACGGCGTACTGCTGATCCTCGACGAAGTGATGTGCGGCATGGGCCGCACCGGCACGCTGTGGGCGTGTGAGCAGGAAGGCGTAGTGCCGGACATTGCCTGCATCGCCAAAGGTCTCGGTGCCGGTTATCAGCCGATCGGCGCGACGCTGTGCTCGGACAAGATCATCGACGCCGTGCGCTCGGGCAGCGGCGCTTTTGCGCATTCCCATACCTACATCGGCCACGCCGCGGCCTGCGCCGGCGCGCTGGCGGTGCAGCACGCGGTGCGCGAGCGCGGCCTGCTCGCCCAGGTGCGGGCGCGCGGCGCGTATTTTGAACAACAACTGCGCGCACGTTTTGCGGAACATCCGCATGTCGGCGACATTCGCGGGCGCGGGTTGTTCTGGGGCGTTGAACTGGTCGAGGGCCGTGCAAACAAGATGTCGTTTGATCCCGTGCTGAAGCTGCACGCGAAACTCAAGGCCGCGGCAATGCAGGAAGGGCTGCTGTGTTATCCGATGGGCGGCGCCGCCGACGGCAAACGCGGCGACCACGTACTGCTGGCGCCGCCGTTCATCGTCACGGAGTCCCATCTGGACGAGATCACGGACAAGCTTGCGCAGGCGATTGATACCGCGATCGCGGGTTAGTCCGGCGGCCGGGCTCCGGCAGTTCCTGCATCAGCGCCGTCAGTTGCCGCCGCGCTTGACCGGGGTCAGAGTGATCAGCAGTTCATCGCGATCCATCTTCAAGTCATGCGTCATGGCGTTGCGCAGGATCAGGACCATGCGCGTGCGACTGTCGCCGGGTATGACATCAACCGATCGCAAATCGCCTTCGCCGACCTCATGGTGCCTGCTGAGGCCGGTTGTAGTGTGCGGGAAATCGAACACGATCCGTGGCGGCGTCGCCACCACGAAGTCGACAGGGCGCGCGGTCAGTCTCGTTTTGGTGCGCACCCTGATCTGAATCTCGCTGGACTGCACCGTCACGGCGATGGACTCGATGAGGTTTGGCGCGGGTGCCGGCACCTGCTGCGGCGCTGCAGTCAGCGGTTGTGGAACCGGCCTCTGACGCGGCGGCGGGGTTACGGCCAAGGGCGGAATGACTTCCGGCACGGCGGATGCTGCGACCGGCGGCACTGCAGCGGCGGGTTGCGTTTGCAGGTTGGTCTGTTCCGGTGGCGGGATTACGGTCTCGGCAGAGATGGCCTCCGGCACGGGATCCGCAAGCACAGGCGACGCAGCCGCGGCAGGTTGCGCTTGCGGGTTCTGCAACTGGGTGCGTGCGGCGCGGGCCAGTGTCGCCATGTCCGGGGTTTCGACCGGCTCGGCCGGCGGTGCCACGGCGACGGTGACGGCGGGAACTGCAGCGGCAGGGGCGGCGCGCGGCGGCTGGCCCGTCAGTTGTGCACGCCAATCACGGGCCATCGCCGGGTCCGGCGTCTGGCCCAGGTCGCCCTTTTCGTGGATTTCAGCCATGCGGACGATCGCCGGCTGAAAGCCGCTGCGCGCTGCTGCGCGATAAGCCGCGATCGCTGCGGCGTTGTCCTGCGGCACGCCGCGGCCCTCGGCGTGCATGCGCCCCAGATTGGCCATTGCCTCGGGAGAGCCGAGCAGCGCCGCCATGGAAAACATCGCGGCCGCCTGCCGGTCATCGTGCGGCGTGCCCACGCCATCGGCATACATGATGCCGAGGTAAATCATGGCGCGGACATTGTCGCGTTTCGCTTCTTCCTGGAATTCCCGCAACGCGCCGACGAAATCCCGCCGTTGGTACGCGGCAACGCCGGCTGCGAGGTCGGCGGTGGCTGGCAGCGGCCACCACGCGATCAGCAGTGCGGTGACCGCAGTTGCCAGCGTCCTGGTTTTGTAGGGCATGGGGAACATCCTGACTGCAATGCGCCGGATGCAATCCGGCGGCCTCATGCGGCAATGGTCGAAACAGCTTGCGCTGTGTGGATAGTATCCGGTTTTGGACCGGTGCCTTCAGCCGGGTATCAGGGCTGACTGTCGGACTTGATCGACGGGTAACGCGCCGAGCCGTAACGCACTACCAGCGTTGCCAGCGCCAGTACCAGGATCGCGCCCGGGATGTAGAGGATTTTCACCTCGGGCTGGTGATGCGCCTGGATGTCGGAAATCATCATCCGCGTCAGCGCGGTCATTGCCACATAGATCAGGAAGCGCACCGGCATGTGGTTGGTCTTGAAATAGATGCCGACCATCGCGCCGAGTTCAAGGTAGATGAACAGCAGCAGGATGTCGTCGATGGTGGCGCCGCCTTTGTGCATCATTGCGAAGAACGCAGTGACTGCCGACCACACGATGGCGCCGCCGATCGCGAACAGCGCGAGGTTGTGGAAGCTGTCGACGAGCAGGTTGCCGAAACCGTGGGCGAGTGAGTTGGTGCGCTGGTCTGCGCGTTCGAGCCATTGTTTCATGGTGTTCTCCCGGGACCCTTGTGCTGGCTTGGCTGTGATTACAGGGATATTAGGGCAGGTGGTGGGGGGGTGGTTGTTAATCCGATTGTTTTTATAAGTAATTGTTTTTATTGATAAATAATTTTATTCGGAAGGTGCTTTTCCAGGGCGAACAGCGCTTAAACATTTCCGTTCGCCATGTGTTGGGCCGCAATCAAACACCACCGTTCGCCCTTGGCCGAACAGAAATCACCCCCCCCCGTGCGCCCTGAGCCTGTCGAAGGGTGAGCGGCTGGCTGCGGGCGTTTTATTTTGGCGCGGATGCCAGCGCCTCAACTTCGCGGTGGCGGCCCGGACTCGAAGTCGCGAAGCGTGGAACGGGTAAGGGTGCCCCTGCCTCGTCGCCCTGCGTTGCTCGCGCGGTCGGGTGGCTGCGCAACTCGCGGGAGGGCTTTACTTCTTTTGGTGTGACGGGCGGGTGTTGCCGGTGATGCGGCTGGCGCTGGCGCGGCTCACACAGTGCGCGCCGACTTCCCCCGGCCGTAGCTGCGCTACCCGGCGGCTCAGAAGGAAGCTTGCCATTGGATCGAACGGATGAGGCGCTTAGCGCCGTAATCCGCCGGATCGCTGTTTCCTTGCGCGACAGCGTCGCGCGTCATTCTTTAACTTCACATCCGGCGGAATGCGCTGCGCTTTTCCGCCCTACGATATTCGCGCTGAAAAAATGCCAGTCAGTGGCCGATAAACGGCATCCAATATCGACGCCTTTCTTTGCGTCTCCCAGTTTCCTTTGCGCCTTTGCGTTATGGCATTTGTCGTTGGTTGAAAAAAACACAAACGCAAAGGTCGCAAAGAAAAAGAAAGGCGCAAAGGAACCCGAAACGGCGGGATCCACTACGTTTCTCCCGCCCTACGATATTCGTGCTGAAAAAATGCCAGTCAGCGGCCGATAAACAGCATCCAATATCGACGCCTTTCTTTGCGTCTCCCAGTTTCCTTTGCGCCTTTGCGTTATGGCATTTGTCGTTGGTTGAAAAAAACACAAACGCAAAGGTCGCAAAGAAAAAGAAAGGCGCAAAGGAACCCGAAACGGCG